>Ga0307517_10001426_pt1 | contig 40180 bp, 78 predicted proteins | sample 23_EM_MG_FD_194515 | JGI IMG/M metagenome (GOLD analysis project Ga0307517, IMG submission 194515) | Populus trichocarpa ectomycorrhiza microbial communities from riparian zone in the Pacific Northwest, United States - 23_EM | ecosystem: Host-associated > Plants > Roots > Unclassified | place...
TGAGCCGGTCGTGAACGACAGGCCATCGAGGCAGGGATTCGACTGCAGTACGCCGAGAGCCCGGCCGGTTCCAACTGGTGCGCTCATGTTGAGCCTCCAAAAAGAGAGGGAGGGGCTGCGAACCCCTCCCGATGGATCACGAACCCTTCAGCAGACCGAGCGACACGAGACTGGCCCGGATGTTTTCCAACTGCGCGGCAAACGAATTGAACGCCGTGAGTGTGGAGAATCCGTAGCCGCCACCGGTTGCCGTGGTGAGCGTGAGAGCCGCCTGGTTCGCATTCGTGGGCTGCGTGATGGGAGTCACGCCGTAGAACGCGATCAGGCTGGAAGCCGTGGTGCCCATTGTCTGGGGGCTACCAAGGCCGATGTCAGTGCTGCCCGTCGTTACTGCCGGGCCGGGATTTGTCGTTGCCATGTGTTTTCTCCTTAGCCCGCGACCCGAACCGCAGCCGTGCGGTACAGACCCGCATAGCCATACAGAACGTCACATCGGGTAGGCATTGCGTCGTTGTTCACCGTGTACTGGGTGACCATGCGCATGCTCATGCCGATGTCCGAATCGTTCGCCCGTGCGGCCTCTTCCACGCCACGCGGCAGCGGAAGATCCGCGAACGCGAGTGCGAAGGCCGTCTTGTGCATGGCGATGCCCTGCGGAGATACGACGCTCTGGCTGCTCGCCACACCCGTATTCAGGCCGCCGTTGACCGTGATCGCTGAGTTGGAAGCAAACGCCGACGTCGTCACCGCGTTCTGGAACTGACCACCGGTGATCACGCACTCGCCGATGAGGATCGACAGCGCACCCGCACCGGAGCCCGCCGTGTACTCGCCAGTCGTGGCATTGAAGGTGCCGCTGGTGAGCGAGCCGGAGGCGAACGCAGGGCCCGGAGTTGCCGCGCCAGCAGGGTTCTGCGTATAGCCGAACGGCGGGAGTACCACGAACTGCTTGAGCGCGTTGCCATACTGCGTGCGGCTCTGCGGATTCGCAGGGAAGACACCCGCAATCTGGATCACGTCGCCGACCTTCAATACCGCGGTCGAGGCGGTCCAGTTGGTCGTCTGGATGAAGCCCGACTGTGCCCAGCCAGTGGTGAGGAACGCACCGGCGGTATTTGCCGTCAGCACGGCCGCAGTCGTCTGGGTGGTTGCAACGCCAGACGTATACGAGACCACGTTCTGGTCCTTGTACCAGTCGAAGTTCGCGAAGTTTTTCGCGATCATGTTGCGCTTGATCATCTCGCCGATCTGCGCCTGGGGATTGAAGAGACCCTTCACCCCATCGACCGCCGTCGCCATCATCTGCGGCGAGAGAATCATGCAGCGATCCTCTTCCGGGATCGCTTCATCGGACAGCCGCGCATCTGCCAGGGCGAACGTGAGGTAGTTCGACGGATACGTACCGAGGGTGCCGATCTGGTTCGCCGTGTTCTGGTAGGCGAAGTACAGGCCATCACTGTCGATACGGTTGGCGACAGTCGCCATCATCGGCTTCAGTACACGCGTACGGAACAGGTCCATCGACAGCAGGAGATCTGCGGTCGTGAACTGCACGTCCACGTGAAACTGATTGTTCAGCGAGACGGGAACGTACGTCTCGTTCGTGTCTTCGACATTCAGCGCGGGGCCGAACGTGCCGAGGTAACGCGGCGGACGCCGCACGTTGCAGGTCGCACCGATCTTCGCGCCCTTAATGGCGAACTCGTCAGAGTACTGACGATCCACCTTGTCGGCGAAGACCAGCGTGTTTTCGAGGACGATCAGCCCTTCATTGGTGATGTAGCTGATCGTGAGTAGGTTGTTGCTCACGTAGAGGACTCCGGAAAGAGGTTGGCATACCCCTCACCGCTTTCCCCCTGCGCGCTCAGCCAATCGCTTGGCGCGCAGTTGCTGGAAGGACATCTTCGACTCGTCTGTTTCGACAGTCGTCGTCTTGCCTTCGAGTGGGGTGATCGGTGCGGGCGCTCTGGAGACCTGCGTCGAAGTAGCTGCGGCACCCTTGTCAGGTGTGGCTTCAGCCTTCTTGAACAGCTTGTCTTCCAGTTTGCCGAGCTCCGCGATTGCGCGGATCGGCGACAGTTTTGCGATACGGTCGAAGTCGTCGCGATGCTTTGCGAAGTGGTAGCCCAGGCGGGCCCCGTTCTCGCTGTCCACGATGTACGCCTGCATGTGATGCGGAACTTCCCAGTCAGCCTCGCCAACTACCTCGTGATAGTCGGGAATGTCTTTGGCCGTCGTCGCGATGCGTTCAGCGAACTGCTGTTGCACCGTCTCGATCTGCTGTTTCTGGGATTGCTTCGCATGCTCTGCGCTGTCGGCCTTGCGGGCCTGCGCTACTTCGTACTTCGTGAGTGCTTTCGTGTACTCACCGACCGTTTTGAAGTCCTCCTGCTTGGGTTCATCACCCTCGCTGGCTGCTGTGCCCTGCACTGACTTCGTACCCTTCAGCGCATCCAATTCGCGCTGGAGAGCATCTGCACGCTCAACTGCCGCTTTTCGCTCGCGATATTCATCGCGCCCGAACTCTTCGGCCTCTTTCATCGCCCTGTGCTTCTTAGCGACGATCTTGTCGATCTTGCGTTTGACCGCGTCGCTCAGCTTTGCACCATCGTCGTCGTGATCGTCATCTGCGGCCGCAGCCGCCGTGTCATCTGGCTTCACCGCCTCATCTGGCTTCACGAACTTGCCATCGGGGCCACGGGCAGTTTCTTTCGCTGCCTCTGTGGCCTTTGCGCTGTCAGCCGCGGCCGTAGCCGTCGCTTTTGCTGAATCAGCCGCAGCCTGTCCAGACGCGTCCGGTGCCTTGAATTCCGGCACCTGACGCGTCTGGATGAACTGCTGGATGTTTTCGTTCGTGACAACCTGAACCATTCAAATCACCCTGCGTCGCTCGGACGCCGATCGGTCTGTGCGGCCTCGATGGCCTTGTCTGCGGCCTTCGCTTCGTGGGCCGCCTCCACATGAGTGTTCAGCAACTGACCACCCACCTTGATTTCTGCTACGTCGAGCGCCGTGTCGCGCTGGATATGCGCCACAGCAAGCTTGGTACGCGTGTTGCGATCCACTTCGCTTTGCCAGCCGTCGTAATCGCGCTTGCTGTTGAGATCGTCGCTGTCGGCCTTGCGCTCGGTGTCGTGCGCCTTGGTAGTGGCCGTGATGAGCGTGCGCTTGGTGGCGCCCTCTTCCTTGAGCTCCGCGATCCCGCGGCCGTACTTGATCTCCAGCGCCTGCTGCTGGTTCTGGTCCTGCATTTGCTTCAGTTGTTCCTGAAGCGAGCTGATGATGGTCTGCGCCTGCTTGGGCAGGCCCTCCATGATCTCGTCCATCGCACCCGGTGTAGTTGCGGCCACACGATCGGCGAGCTGGTCGAAGCCAGGATGGTCGATGTTGCGCAGAACAATATCCGGACCTTTCTGCACAACCACCTCACCAAGCGGTGTGTTGAGCAGTTCGATCATGTTTTCGGCAGCTTCCTCGCGCTTCGTCGCATAGCCAGGCCCCGTATCCATCACCACGGCATAGCGACCCACGCTCATATCGTTTTTCACGATCTGAACGGCAGGGTTCTCTGGATGGTCGGCACGCTCGTTAAGCGTCACCATCTCCGGCTGACCGTCCTCGCGAATGATTCGCTGCATGCGCTGCGTGTCGTAATAGGCCGGAATGCGCTCAAGCAGCAGCACGCCAGTCCACGCAATCGCGAGCGTCTGATTGTCGTAGTACTGGAAGTGCGTCAGGTCCTGCATGCCCTGCCGGCGCTGCAAATACTTGTTCCCCGACACCACGCGCGCGGAGATTTCCGGATTCTCCTGCGGCATGCCCGCAACCGACATGAGATCGTGCTCGGCCCCAGAAGCCGCCTCTGTCATTCCCGCCTCAACCTGTGCAGGCGGAATGCGTTGCGGAGGTGGCAGCGGGGTCACACCATCCGGGCCCGCTATGGGTTTGTAGACGAGCGTGGAGTACGACTTTTGGTTGGCGTCATTCCACTCGGGATGGCCTTCGATCTGCCCCTCTGCAGCCACCCACGGAGCCTTGGGTGTTAATGCATAGCGTTCGGTCTGTGCCGTGCGCCAGTAGTTGAACATCTGCGCGGGGTCTTTCAGGTCTTCGACCATCCCCTTGCGCAGCACACGCCCGTTCACATCCTCAACATTACCTTCGCAACGAACAACCGGAATGTGTTCACCGGGATCAGTGCGACGATCTACGACAGTCTTGCCGTTGAGGCGGAACCACTGCACTTCGCAACGCGTCGAGGGACGCTCAGCCACGATCGTGAGCCCTAACGCCGAGATCACATCTGGGTCGGCGAGATCAGAGCGGTATTTTGTCTGTCCATCGCTGAGACGGCACAGCGTGTCTCTCACTTCGTGGATGCGGTAGTACTCAGCAAGCCTGACTTCGTCCTTCGATTCCCAGTCAGTGGTCATGTCGCCCGGCGCATCGGTATAGCGCCACTCGACGTTCGCAGCCTTGGGATAGCGGCGCTTGTACTCGGCGCGTTTCATCGTTTCACTGATGATGCACCAGTACTGATCACGCCCATCCGGCATCACGGACGAGGGGTCCATGTATACCGTGAACGGGTTGCGGATCGGCTTGATCATCAGCTCCTGGTCGAAGCTGCGTGGATCGATGTATTCTGAGATGACTCGCCAGTACCCCCAGCCGATATCCACGGCGTTTTTGACGCCTGTGTCGTAGGCCACCGAAGCCGTCGAGCGATCTTCGATGTGGCGGATCAGCCCATTGACCACGCTCGCCGTATCGACATCCGCGCCATCACCGACAGGATGACACTTGATTCGCGGTCGCTGCTGGCGAAGCGTGTTCTCCTGCCGCTGGCAAAATGTGTTCGTATGATTGATCGTAAGCGCGGGCCGACCATCGATCTTGCGCACGTTGCGCACATCCGCATCCCACTGGTCGCCCCATCGGAAGCGCTTGGCATCGATACCCTTGATACGATTCTCAGACTCAGCAGCGGTCGCAATGCGCAGGCGCTCGGCGCACTCGCGCCAGATGCCTTCGTCGGTCGTGGCGTCCTTGTCAAAGTCTGAGACTTGGGCGCTCACGCAAGCTCCCTGAACGCCCGCGCGAGTTCCAGCATCGTGGACTTCACTCCACGCTGCTTCTCGTCTACGCGCGACAGGCTGTCCATCTGGCTCACACGGATGGTTGCAGCCTCTTCGAGCTGACAAGCCGCATCCTCACCCAGCTTCTGCCAGCGCTCGATCTCGGTTGCGGCCGTGATCAACGCAGCCTTCACGTTGAGCGGAGTAGTCTTTGGACAGTTCTGCTCGAGATCGCGCAGCATGGCTGCAGTGTTGGTGCGCTCAGCAGGAAGGGTGAAGCCGTTCATGACCCTCCCTGCTTGTCGATGTATTCCGCAAGCGCGGATGCAACGAGTGCAGTCGTCGCGACCGTGCGCACACGCGGACCACACAGCCGCGTCACGAGGTCAAACACTGACTCGGTGATGTCGCCATCCGGTACAGGCTGAGCAACGATGCGCAGCAGTTCCTGCTTCAGTGACTGAATGTCGCTCATGACATCCAGCTTGCGCGACCGTTGCGCTGTGCAGTGGTGGGAGCGGGCTTGTTCTGCATGGCCGCGATGCGCTTCATCATCATCGCGTAGCGTGTGGCGCTGATGAGGTCGTCGCCCTCCTTCACGATCAGCCCGTCGCGACGGTGGTAGAGATTGAACTCTTCGAACCACTGATTTAGGTGAGAGAACACCTTAAGGCGACCGGTCTGCATGCGGTCGAACATCTCGGCGATACCTGCCTCCACGCCGAACGAGCCATCCTCGAAAGTGGCACGCTGGACATGCATCTTCAGGCCCTGCGCGCGGTACTGGGCGGCGAGCTGTTCGCCCGAACCCTTGTCGTGTTGGAGGCCATCGTGAGGCCATGCCCATGGCAACCACTCGCCCCATGGACGTACCGCGGCAGCAAACATCGCAGGTGTCTGCTCGCGAGCCCGATGGCATGCGATGACATACAGACAATCAGCATCGCGATCCCAAGCCAGCCGTACTCCCGCAGAGGGATGGTCCCAGCCAAAGTCGATGCCTCCCAACTGCACCCAGTGCTGGGGGATCGGGAAGGCCTTGACCTTGATGTCGTCTTCATCGATGGGAAACACACGGCCACTCCCCAACTGCGGAATGCCCTTGGTACGAGCATCACGCTCGAAGGCGGGATACGTTGCAATGATTGCAGCGCGCTGCTCTGCCGAGTAATGCGCAGCGTCCTCAAGCGTCATCTGCGTGACGTGCGTGCCAGGAACCTTGTCGATGATGAAACGCTTCACAACGCCTGTGATGCCCTTGAGCGGTGTGAACGTGATGAGGTTTGGCATCAGGCCCACATTCGTACGAGTCAGGCCCTCGCTGTAGATATCCTCTGGCGGCTCTTCGTCGTACCAGACACCACCCAGCGTCTCGCCCTGCCACTTCTCGCGGCCCTGGTCGTATGATTTGAATGCGAGCGAGCTTTCGCTCGCCTGAATATCCCCGCCGCCACCGAAGCGCGCGATGATGCTGTCCACCGCGCCCACAACACCACGGCGCATGGCAGGCTCACCCTTGAGCGCATCGTGCGGGATCATCCCCGTCCCCCATGCGCCGATGCGGCCCAGCAGGATGCGCTGGGGATTGTCCCGAGTAGATTCGCTTGTAACACCGCCGCACCACCACGCAGGAGCGGACCGGAATACGTAACCGTCCCACCAGTCGGGATAGCGACCCGTGAGGTGCATCGCGACTTCAGCTCCGGCGCTGAGTGTCTTCCCAACCTGGTTCGCAGCCATGAGGAGCCGCTCACGATGTGAGAGACCAGCCGCATGAAACTCGCGCTGCTTGGGGTATGGAACATAGCTAGTTAACTTCCGACGGGCTGCGCGGAGCTGGATCTCCTGCTCGAATGCCTGCAGTACCAAGCGAGGATCGGAGTTGTTCAGCAATGGCGCTAAGTTCGTCATCTGTCAGCGCTTCGAGCGGACGTACGAGCTCGACCTCCTTCGGCATCAGGGCTGCAATCGTTCGGACGTATCCAAGCGGATCGTCCTTACGGGCCTTTCGAACTGCTTCGACCCCGTGCTTGCTGAAATCCGCTGCCAGCGTGCGCAGGAAGTCGCCCTGCAGGGTTTTGCGCAATCCCTTGGGTGTGCCCCCGGGATTGCCAGAGACGCCCTTAGGGAACGGCTTGAGGTTCTGGAGGCTGCGCTCGCTGACTCTCTTTGCTCCTGAACGAGTCATGCAGCCCTCGCGCGTGAAGTCAGGTCATCCCGCACGATCGCCACATCACGCTCCTGGCAGATCAGGTGCGGCACGCCGTTGTAGATTACCTCGGTGAACTGATAGCCCTTCCCGTCGAACTGGTTCAGGCCACCAAGCTCGATCACATCGCCGGGCTTCAGTTCGGTGGGGCGAAAGCGCTTGGAGTAATCCATCTTGGCGCGCTTGCCGAGGGCGTTGTTCGTGTACTTGATCGGGTTGTGACCCGGACCCACGGCGACCACTTGACCGCGAAGGGGACGGCCATTGCGGACGACGTGGATCCGAGAACCTTCACCGTGGACGCTTTCGCCATCCCATTCGAGCGGCTTCACGAGGATGCGGTCGCCGGTCATCCGCATCGTGCCGTTAATGATCTCGGTCACGATGCATACCCCGTGCAGATCAGTCCGCCAGTGGCAGGGTTGAGGTCAAACTTCACACGCCTGCACCCTGTGCTGCGAAGGATCCGCTCTGCATCCTCACGATTCTCTGGCGTATCTGCGCCACGATTCAGGACCGCCATAGGCGGTGCTTCAACAATCGGTGGCGGCGTCTCGTAAGGCATCAATGGCTCCCATTGACGAGCGCAAGGCGCACCGCGCCGGCGGTTGTATCTTCCGCAGGTGGGGCAACGTCCCAGTCAACCGGGCGATTCAGCGCAAGCTGGAAATGGTCGCAACCACGGCCACAGCCCATGTGCTTCGTGTACCAGTCATCGAGGCGCTTGAGGTTCGGCGCCATGTACGGGACGTCGTTTCCGAGGCGCTCGCCGATCACGATCGCATCCTCGAGACGTGGGTGATGCGAGCACACGAGAAACATCCGATTGGCGCTCATCGCTTTGGCCTCGGACGCTTCGGCTTCAGGATGTCGCAGAGCTTCACGGACTGATCACCAGCGTTACGGTGACGTTCGTGGGCGGATTCGGGATCGTGACTGGTAGCGTCTTGGTGGACTCGTTGCTGAAATCGCTACAGCCGGCCGAATTACAGGCCTTCACACGGGCGAAGATTGTTGCCCCAGGAGATGCCGTGATCGACTGCGTGGTCGTCGTGGCTGTGCCAGTGATCGTTGCTGTTGGTGCTGCCGCGGTATTCGCAGGGATCGTGGCGGTGCTGACCCAGACCTGGTAGCTCGTGATCGCCTGAGCGCCAGTGAGCGGGGAATTGTCGGTTGCGGTGGTGGGCGCGGACCAGGCGATGGTCGCAGTGGCTGCATGCGCGAGCAGCGGCAGGAAGAGCGCGAGCAGCGCAAGAGGCAGGAAGCGAAGTTTCATCGAGCCCTCCAGTCACAGAGGGCTACCTATTTACTACTCCGGATTATTCCCCCGCAAGGAAGTTTCACGCGAAACTATGATCTGAACCTTCTTCCGTACCAGCTCAACGATCCATCGCTCGCTGACTTCAAACTCATCGGCGAGTGCGGCGTTGGTGGGGAACATGCTCAGCCGTCGTTCAATCTCACGCCGTCGAGTCACCGAATCGATGATGAACTCACGTTCCGCATCCGTGAGCTTGCGCTTACCACTCACGTGATCTTGCTCCCTAGAGCTCGAGCGGCCTCTTCCAGCGTCTTCACGATCGGCACGCTCCAGGCGGTGAGCATGTCGGTCTGCGACTTTTTGCGCTTGCGCTTGTAGTGGCCGCTTTCGACTTCGAGGAGCTCGTAACAACCAGTACCACGATGGCGACAAAGCAAGTCTGGAAGTTCTTCGCTGGAGAGACGTACACACTCCCAGCCGATCGCTTCGAGACCGCTGACGATGCCAGGCTCCGTGATATCTCGACGGGGAGCGTACTTCGGTCTCACGGAACCTCGCCATAGGTGTCCGCGTACTTCATCGCCATCGTCAAACGACGACCATTCAGGATTGTGAATGTCACATCCAGCACAGGATCAATTGCTGCCCGGATGCATTGCCGACGCTGATCGGGCGTTGTGAGGCCATCGAAAGCCGCGCACTCGATACCGAGCGAGCGGATCTTCGACACCAGGGCCATTTCATCAGTGAACTTCGGCGTCACGCGGCCAGCTCCTGCACAATCTCAGCCTCGGCTGACCGGATCCCCGCAAGCCATGCGTCATCCTGATCGCGCATCGTGACGTCGTCGAAATCTCCAGACGCTCGCATGAGAGCCGCCCAGCGATTTTTATGGGCCACGAGTATCCACGTGGCTTCCGGCGCGATCTTCTCGCGGGCGAGTCCCTTGCGAAGGATGTAGCCCAGCAGCCGGAAGTTCGCTTTCTCGTCCCACTGATCGCCCTTCCACTCTGGCGCCGAGAATTTCTGCGGAGCAGCCGCCCTGAGCTTCTTGCGCGCGGACCAGATATCGCCAATGGTGAATTTGCGCGGAGGGTCATCCTGCTCGCGGTACTGGCGCACGAGAAAATCTCTGACGCGCGCAAATTCCACGATCCCGAGATCTTTCAGCCCCTTCCAGAAAACCGAGCGCTGCGCCTCGCCCAGCGGCTTGTCGATGGCAGCGAAGATCTCCGCCAGGATGACATCGAAGGCCTCTCGATCATTTTCCTGCACGGGCGGCCTCCCGGGCCTCAAGTTCGGCGGTGGTAGGGGCATCGCGGTACACGCGACGGGCGGCGCCATTCGCCCGCGGCTTCATGTCGAGCGCCTTGCGGCACCAGTTACGCCACGTCGCGTCCCAGTCGTGCTTGCGGGCGTTGGCGCCGGATGAGGCCTTCCAGTGATCGGTGAACTTCTCGAACTCCCGCTCCGGATCCGCGCCTTCCTTCTGGGCTATCGCTCGCCTCTCGTCCGTCAGTTCGAAATCCGCCGGCAGGCGCTGGGCGGTTGGGGCGCGCGCAGCGCGCTTTTCCGGTGCTACTGACTTTGCTACGGAGTGATGACTTACAGAGTAAGACTCCGGAGAAGATTGGGATGGGATGGGATGGGATGGAGGGTCGAGCAAATTTCCGGCAATTGCTTCAGCTGTTCCAAGCAATTGCTCCCTTGCTACCCGAGCAATTGCTTGAGACGCCCTTCCGCCCAACGCGCCCGCCGCCGCGCGTTTTTCAGAGATCTGGTGCGACTTTTCGCGGTGTTGCTCGAGCCGTTGGTTGAGCAACCGTCCAGCATTTGCTTGAAATTTGCTTGAGACAGTAGCCCAGCAACGCTCGAACAATTGCCAGTCCCAACCAATTAGTTTGCAGATTCTCCGAGGCTCTTCAGGCAGCGAGCCCAAGGACCATTGATAGCCAAGGAGCAGCAGGTACAGACCCCTGTCCTCGCCCTCCCACTCTGCTGTTGATGCAAGGAAGTCGCCGAAGAACAGCGGGAGGAATGCCTCTTTGGCCATGGTGATTGCGGCCTCAGCCGACTCGAGCTTCAGCGCGCTTCGGGCGGATCTTCCGCACCTTCCGTGGCCAGCCACGTTTCTTTGGCGCGGCGTTCCGCTCAAAGATGTCGCCGGCTGTAATCGTGTGGCCGCGTTTCGCAGCGGCATCGATCACATCGGGCCACGCGTCCTCTGGGATGCGTTTGCGGCTTCTCCATGCGAGCACCGTGTCATAACCACGACCGAGGTCGTCGGCCATCGCGGAAATCGACGGCCACAGGGAAAATATGTCGTCTTTGGCTTGCATCGCCCGAGTATAGCCGTGATTATTTATCAGCCACAAGGCTGACAAGTTCGCGCATGACCGGGATCGTTATCCAGTTGAACATGCCGGGCATGACTGGACGACGAAAAGCCAGCACGCCGGCCCAGTACCGGAAAGAATTCGCCGAGCGGGTGAAGGCCTCCCGCATTCAGTCGACGAAGACGCAACAGCAGGTCGCAGACGAGCTCGGCGTAAAGCTCAACACCTATCAGACGTGGGAAGGCCGCACGCTGATGCCGCACCAGCATCTAATCCCTTTCTGCTACGCCACCCGCCAGGATCCCTACTTCCTGCTGAGCGGCATCCCTTTCAGTCTCGGGCAAGCGGTCGCTCCCAGACACTCCCGAGTCGCGTAGCACGCACTGCCCTTAACTGCCTCACTGAGGCACAGGCCCTGTTTATCTTAGAGGGCCGCAAATAAATTTGTACTGCTTCTGATAAATAGTCATTGACACTACTGATAACTTGTCAGTAAGCTTCCCGCACGCTCACAAAGCGATTCGGGAGGTCCAGTGAAGTCCATCGTTCTCGCCCTCGCGCTACTCGCCCTGACAGCTTGCGCCGTCTGCCGCGAACACCCCACTGCCTGCACGGTTGGCCTTGCACTCGCTGGCGGAGTGCTCGTCGCGAGCCAGCGCGGTCACAACCGCACGTCTGGAGTTGATGGCCGTGTCACGACGCTGCCGGTGAACTGCACGAACCCGGGGGCATGTCAGTGAACAAGCTTTCAGTTGAAGAGAACGTGTTGCGCGTAGGCGCAGCGAAGTGGACGAAGGGCGGCACCATCAAGTTCGGTCGCTATGGCTCCGGCGAGCTGGCGATCCAGATCATCAACGAACTCGACGGCCAGCCCGAAGCGAAAGCCACCGTCTCTCTCGTTGGCTACGGCGCCCCACACCCGGGCGAACACGGAGTGTGGCTCAAGGGCTGGTCCGAGAACGAAGGCATCCCTGAAGCGCTCTCCAAGGCCGGCATCGTCACTCTCACGGGCCGCACGTGGGAGACGGGCTACACGGAAGCACAGCACGGCGAACTGACTGACGCCGCGCGCGCCGCCCTCGCGAAGGCGGGCGTATGAACACGCTCACCAGGCAGAGCAGGACGTTAGCCGAACGCGTGTTCGCTATCAGCCTGAACACCGCGGAAATCTTCTGGACGGCCGAGGTCTACAGCGACGAGGTCGCCTACGAGACCAACGCCAAGGTGTTCATCTTCGCTGATGGCAGCCGCCTGCGTGTCGATGCGACGAGCGACCGCGCCGAGGTGCTGTCGTGACCGTGTCGGATCACCCCTGCATCAAGGCGGCGAACGAGAAGCTGGCCACGCGCAACACGTGCGTCAACGTAGCGCAGACGTTCAACTTTTCGTCTGAGACCGAAGGCGAGCGACTGCTCGTTGCGACCATGAAGGTCGATGAGAAGAAGCGCGGCAAAGCGCTGGCCGTGTTCGCCACCTACTGCCCGTTCTGCGGGGTGAAGCTGTGAACAAGCCCTGCTGTCAAGAAAAACGAACAGCCATCGAGGCGAAGGCTGATGCGATCGACTGCGATCTCTACCGCGTGATTACCCGCGTGGAGAGGCTGTACGACTCGATCAAGCGTCACACAGGCCCGCGAGTCACCGACCTCCACAAGTCGCTTATGGACCTTCGTGGTGCCCGTGCTGGCATCCGCATGCTGATGCACGACGCTGACCGCAAGAGGACCGTATGAGCATCACGAGAGTGGAAGGGATGAAGGCCGGTTCGAATCCGGCGCCCAGCGACACAGGGTCTAAGCACGAGGGGAGTGTCGCTTCGACTCCTCGTGCATTCACGGCCGCCCTGGCTGAGAAGCGCTGCCGCCAGGACATCACTCTGCGCGACGGTAGCGCCGCGCAATGCATGCGCAAGGAAGCGTGGGACGGCCTCGGCTTGTGCTGGCAGCACCAGAAGAAAGTGCGTGCAAACGGGTGTGACTGTCAGGCCCCAAATGCTTCGGGCGGCGTGAAGCAATTCAGCATGACCTGTCCGATCCATAACTACTTGGAATACAGGCCGCGCCTGACGGCGCGACTTACTGGCCGGCCAAAGAAGCCCGTTGATTTTTCCGACGTTGGCGCACAGCACCTGAATGAGGATGTAAAGCCATGAGCGTTCGACCTATTGACCTGCAGGAATCTCTCCTACCGCAGGTGAATGACGGCTGCCCTGATATGCCGGCACTGCAATCGAAGCTTGCCGCGATTCTCAACCAGCTCAACTCCAGTGAGTTTGAGCTTCTCGAAATGACGAAGGGCTTCGTCTATTACGGGAAATACAAAGCGCCAATCCCGGAGCTTAAAAGCATCGCGCTGCAGATCAAGTGTGGCCGGCTTTTCCTGGAGGATCTTATCGGAGAGTTGTCGGAGCAGGCCCCATGACAATCACCTGCAAGGGCGGCAAGTGCCCCGAGCCTATGTGGTGCAGGGAAGAATGCGAATGCCTGTGGGATCGCTGGAACAATAGCTCGGCGGGACAAGCAGCAGGCATTTCGCCTGATCCAGTGGCCTCCGGCGCCGCGTACGACAGGACATGTGCCGGAGAGTCCCATGAGTGAGCTTACCTATACCGAGGTTCGCGCCATGAACGACACGGATCTCATCACCGCCGCGGCGTTCTCTGGGGATCTGCTTACGCATGAGCTGGCGAATCGATTCGACGTCGCGCTGGAAATGATCTCAGAGATGGCGCGCGCTCAGAAAAAGGCAGCCTCGTGAGCATCACCGGACACACCATCTTGACCTCGAAGGCGCTCGATGACGCCTACGTGGAAGCTGATCGCCGCATGAAGGCCAGCAATGGCCACAGCTACATCACGATCCTCAAGACGCGTTGCCAGTACTGCGGGCGCTCACCGTGGCAGAAAGGTCGCTGCGGCGAGTGGTTCCACACTTTCACCGATCAGCTGCGTCACGTGCTCCGTGAGCGGCATTACCTGTCGGATGAACAGCAGGACGTGAAGCCGTGAACGCACCTCCCTCAATCGCGCTGGCACTGATGGCATGGGCGCTCGCGAAATGGCGGCACTACGGCGTGAGAGGTATCGCATTTCCCTTTGAGGATCGGCCCATGCCTCGTGTCTTCTGCTTCCCAACGCGCCGCGGTGCTTACAGCGACTACTACCGCATTCTCGATCGCATCAGCGCTGGGAAGAAGCCATGAACGCCATGCATGCCCTCGTTATCCAGCCCGAAGGCGCCGAGCGCAGGTTGCTGCTTGCCGAGCTCAACTGCCGCCACGAGGCGATGGTGAGCGCACGCAACGCCGCCCGCGCCGAGATCCGCATCTACAAGCGCCACCGAAAAATGGTGCGCGAACTGAAAGCGAAACTGCGAGGTGAATTGTGAGCTTCCCCAGCCCTTTCAGTGCCGACTTTTGGATCGACCGAGATCCGTCGTGCCTCAAGTACGACCATGTGCCGTCGCCCTCGAACGTCGTGCAGTTCCCTGGCGTTGCCAAGGCGAACGCCGCACAGGCGGCCGAGTCGCTTGAGCAGGACCGCTCGAACATGCGCGCCGACCTTAAGTCGGACCTGATGCGCCAACGGCGCGAGTACGAACAGCTGATCGCGTCGATTGACGATGCGCTCATGGAGTTGTCCGGTGGCTGAGTCATTCAGCGTGGGCGAGATCGCGATCTTCAAGCATGACGGTATGGCGCGCTACGACGGCCAGGAGGTCGAGGTGTTCAGCGTCACGGGCTGCAACGGTTGCGGAAGGTCTCCCCATGGCCGATACGGCATACGAGCGCAGGACGGCCATCGGCTTTGTGTCGATGGGAGAACCTTGCGCAAGCGCCGCCCTCCGCAGGACTGGGTGAAGCTCTGCAACCTGACCGACGTGCCGCGCGAGGTGGCCCATGTCTAACACTCCGCTGGCCACTGATCTCGTGAGCCAGTGGCTCGCGGCACTGCGCGATGGAAGCTACAGGCAAGCCATCGGCGTTCTGCACGAGCGTCGCATGGATTGCGATAGCTACTGCTGCCTCGGCGTGCTCAAGCATGTAGCGGAGGAAAATGGCATCAGGATTCGGCGAGCGCTCACTTCCGATCACTTGGACGAGCACGATGCGAAAAGCGTTGCCGGGCTGACGTACGAACTGCAGCGCAAGCTTTCCATGATGAACGATGGGGGCGCCGAGTTCCCGCAAATCGCGGACTGGCTGGAGCGCTTCTACAAGGGTTACGGCTTTGCGCGATTTCGATCCGCAGCACTGTCCGCACTGAAGGACCTCACGCCATGAAGGCAACGCACGAAGGCGCCATCGGCTCCGATGGCAAGACATGCGATCACCTTGGCTGCTGGTGCCGCGAAGTCCACCCGTCTAACTGCTCATGCGGAGATTGCCTCGGTTTCCGCGAGGGTATTCCCGGCGCCACGCGCGGACGTGGCTACTCGCGAGAACCTGTAGCGCCCACCTCAAGCGAGCGCCTAAGCGAAGCTCTTTCGCTGTTCGCCATGCTCTACAACGATATGGGGCTGGCGGATTTCACGGCCTACTACCTGCCGCACTGGCGGCCGCGCATCCTCGCGTTCATCGAAAGGCGTCCGCCGACCTATAACCCGGCCGATGCGCCGCCGCTGACTGCATCGGCTCCGCCGGCCTCAAAGGATGAAACGCACCTTGAGTGGCGCCTGAAGGGCGACGTGCCGGACAAGCCGTGGTCATTGGTGATCGTGCACCCCAATGGATTCTTGTGGACCGTGCTCAGCGCCGCGCAGCCGCTCGAAATCCGAGGCGTTCACGAGACATCCCGTGAGCCTACCGGGGAGATCGGCGCACTGATGCGCAGGGTGAACGCTCGGATTCCGTCCAGCGTGACACCATCGACTCGAATCGAGATTCACCCATCGGAGTGGATCACGCTGGCGAATGCGTTGGCGGAATCACGGGGGCCATCACCGGCTGAGACGTCTGCGCTTCTCTCGGACGCCGCCCGTGACGTGATCGCGGAGCGCATTCGACAGGTGAGCGTCGAAGGCTGGACTCATCAGCACGACGACGAGCACGAAGAGACGGACGCCTGCCCGCTGCTGGCGGCCGCGATCAGCTATGCCGATCACGCGTGGAAGCATGAATACGCGGCAGTAATGGACTGGCCGCCGGTCACGTGGCCATGGGACCGCTCATGGTGGAAACCGAAGGACAAGAGACGCGATCTCGTCAGGGCGGCCGCACTCCTGATTGCGGAGATCGAGCGACTCGACAGACGCGCTTTGAAATCCACAGCAGAGTCATCCGGGAAGATCGCGAAGGAGCCGCAGTGAAGCTCGCCGCCTGGATCACCGTGCTCGTCATCCTCTCGTGGGCAATCGTCGCCTGCATCGTCGAGCACGGAACAAAGAAGCGCCGGCTCAACCGATACAAAACCCGTCCGGACGAGCGCGATAGCCGTCTCTACTGGACCAGAACTTGGAGAACGTGATGAGCGCAGTGATGGAACGGCAGCAAACACTGCCTGGCGTGCCGAATCAGGTTGCTGTGACCCCGATGCAGCTCCTGCAGATGGCAATGAATCAGGGTGCCGACCTCGACCGGCTGGAGCGGCTGATGCAGCTTCAGCGCCAGTGGGAGGCCGGCGAGGCGCGCAAGGAATACGTGTCCGCCATGGCCGCCTTCAAGGGCGAGCCGCTGGAGATCCTGAAGACCAAGGACGTGAATATTCCCGGCGGCGCGAAGTTCAAGCACGCGACGCTGGCGGATGTTGTCGACGGCGTTGCTGGCGCTCTGTCGAAGCACGGCCTCTCTCACGCGTGGGAGACGAAGCAGGACAACGGCCTGATCACTGTGACCTGCATCGTGACGCACGAGGCCGGGCACAGCGAGCGCACCACCCTCTTTGCGCCGCCGGATGACAGTGGCAAGAAGAACAACATCCAGCAGATCGCCTCGACCGTCACGTACCTCCAGCGCTACACGCTGATGGCCGCGTGCGGGCTTGCGGCGAAGGACATGGACGACGACGGTCGCGGCGCCGGCACACAGCGCGAGCTCGCGAAGGCTCCCGAAGGGTACGAGAGTTGGAAGGCCGACATGAACTCCAAGGCGCAGGACGGAAATCCCAGCCACCTGGAAGCCTGGAAGGGCTCCAAGCAGGAGTTCCGAAACCACGCCTCCACCCACGACCTCGACTGGTGGGAAGGCTGCAAGAACACGGCACGGAAGAACACGCAGTGAACTACACCGTTCTGAATCTCGAGCAGCGGTCCCTCGAATGGATGGCCGCTCGCGCCGGCAGGCTCACGGGTTCCGTGGCCTCGGACGCCATGGCGACCATGAAGTCCAAGCCGAAGGAATTCACCGCTGCCCGAAAGCATCTGCGCATGCGGCTGGCGCTGGAGCGAATCACCGGCCGCCCGCAGGAGCGAGAGTTCACCACGGGAGCCGTCCAGCACGGCGTTGAGCGGGAGCCGACTGCGCTCGCTCGATATGAGGCGATGAGTGGCGAGATCCTGACACGCGTCGGGTTTCTCTCGCACAACGACGTGCTGGCCGGCTGCTCTCTCGACGCAGCGGTAATACCGGGGAAGCGTATCGACGGGATCGTGGAGGCAAAGTGCCCAGAATCTGCAACGCACTTCGAATACCTGCACACCAAGAAGATCCCCTACAACTATCGCTGGCAGTGCCTTCACAACTTGTGGGTGAGCGGCGCCGACTGGTGCGACTTCATCAGCTTTGACGATCGGTTTGACGCGCCTCTCGACTATCTCTGTGTGCGACTAGAGCGAGATCCTAAAGAAATTCGCGAGTACGAGATCGCCGTTCTGCGCTTCCTGGCTGAAGTCGATGAGGTAGTGGACGAGATCCACAAGCTGAGGATCGCAGCGTGAAGCCCGGCCGCCCTGGCAAGTTGACGCCGGCCCGCGTGCGCTCGATCCGCCGCTGGTATCGGCGTCGCGTGAAGGACAGCACGGCTGCGATGTGCCGGCGCCATGGGGTCAGCAAGGCCACGCTGTACTGCGTTGGGCGGCGGGTCGCCTACAAGGAGGTTCGCTGATGATCTCCGAGGAACGAGCAGAAAAGGCCATCGAATATCTTCGCGACACGGCGAAGGAATACGGCCAGATGTGCGGACGCATGGTGTATGCAGCATCGAACCTACGCCGCACAAAAGCGCTCCAGATGATACAGGCGCCGCCCGGCTCCGTGGCTGACCGAGAAGCCTTCGCCTACAGCAGCGACGCCTACAAGGTCGCCATGGAGGAGGAACAGAACGCCACGGCGGATCGTGAAACTTCGCGGGCCATGCGTGACGCCGCGGAGTTCACCTTCGAGATGTGGCGCTCCCAGAACAGCGCCCGTAAAGCAGGAGTGAACATGTGACTCCGCGCGCTCGCGAACTGCGCTTCCGTCGCCTGAAGGAAATTGGCTGCCTTGCCTGCTGGATGATCGGCTTCATGGACGTGTACCCAGAGATCCATCACCAGAATCTCGACGAGCACGCCGGGCAGAAGCGCCTGGGCGACGAATTTACGGTGCCTCTCTGCGGCTGGCACCACCAAGGTCACGGCCCTGCGAGCCTTTACGAGACGCTGGGCCCATCTCTGAAACTGCATGCGCGCGAGTTCCGCGAGAAGTTCGGGAGCGATGCCGTGCAGCTTGAGAAGACGAACGACCTGATACGCATGCGCAATGAAATGGCCTTCGGCTGGAGTGTTGCATGATCCTATCCCGCTCGACCCGCAACCGCATCAGCGCGTTCGCGAACTTCCTTGATCGCATCGTGATCCGCCTGCGGAAGCTCGTGCGCGACACGACGCCGAAGCGGAAAGCTTCTATGTCCGAAGCACTTGTTGTAACCAACGGAGATTGACGTGGAATTTCAAGAGTTCGAAAAGATCGCGCGCCTTAATCGCGAAGTGATCGTGACCGAGAAAATCGACGGCACCAACGGACAGGTGCACATCCGTCCGGCGGAAGGCTCCGAGCTGGAGATGGGCTACGACACGCAAGTCAGCATCGACGGCGTGGCGCACTACCTCCGCGCCGGCTCGCGCAGTCGCTGGGTGCTGCATCTTGGCAGCGATGACAACCACGGCTTCGGCCGCTGGGTCCACGCGAACGCTCACGAACTGGCCGGGCTTGGCGCTGGTGCTCACTTCGGTGAGTGGTGGGGCTCAGGTATTCAGCGCAAATACGGGCTCGCTGAGAAGCGCTGGAGCCTGTTCAACGTCGGCCGCTGGCTGCGCGATCCTGGCGAAATGCTACGCGAGCCCATCCCTGAGGGCGACAAGCGTGCTTACGCGCCTGCGTGCTGTCATGTCGTGCCGATCCTCGCTCAAGGCGTCGGCATGCATGCGACCGTCGAGGAAGCGCTCGACCGCCTGCGCATGAACGGAAGTGAAGCGGCGCCCGGCTTCTCAAAGCCCGAAGGCATCGTCGCTTTCCATACGGCCGCGCGCCAGCTGTTCAAGGTGACGCTGGAGCGTGACGAAGAGCACAAGTCGCAGCGGGCCGCCTGAGTTTCCTGGCATGACCGAAGGAAAGCCAGTGCCGAAACGCGACTTTCTTGCCGAGCTGGAAAAGGCAAGCGAGCCGGCGCGCGTCCTGCTGCGGGAGGCGGGCACGTACATCAACTATCTGCGGTGTGTTGTCCGAGACATGCTGCCTTACTTCCCGAAGGATCACCCGTATCACGTCGGGTTCAGTGAGGCTGCGGCAGGCACTGGAGTGACGCGCGCGCCAGATTGCATTCACGACTGGGTCGGCGACGACGCCTGCGCTTACTGCAAGCTGGATGAGTTGCGAGCTGCTGCGATTTTCGCCTGCAGCGAGATCGGCTGCTTTTGCCGCGAGGGCGTGACCGGCAGATGCGCAATGTGCAAGTTGGAGAAAGTCATCAATGGCTGAGCTACTCCGTACCGAGGATAGAAGCATGAAGGATCTGTGGGACCTCCACCACGAAGCTATCCGCGGAATCCGCGAGAGGCTGGCCAAGACGGGCGCAACCATTCAGGTCGACATCATCATTCGCGACAAGGCGGCGACTGAGCGGCACACGAAACGCATGCTGAGGAAGAAGCGATGACTGATGCAACCACGAAGGAACCGGTTGTTGAATGCTGGCGCTCCTCGCTTTACGCGCCGTGCGACGACTTCGAAGACGATGACCGCGGTATCTGCTTGAACTGCGGCCACTGGGAGGAATGCCATGGCAACCCCTGAGCTACTCCCTGCAGATCCGGTGATTGACTACCTCGACACGCCGCCGCAGCGCTGGCACCAGTTGGGCGCCAATGGTGCGTTTGTCGAGCGCGCCGATGGCGAATGGATGAAATTCGCGGACGTGGACCTGTACATGTTCGAAGGCGGCCAGCTCATGCTGCAGATGGTCGAGGAGCACAAAAGGCTGCGCGAGGCACTGACGAAAATCGCTGCCTTCGATCCGGGCCGCTTCAGGCCGCTCGTTGACGAGATCGCAATCTGGAAGCTGGCGACAGACGCGCTCGGCTCCGGTTCCACAAGGGGATGAATCGAAAATGAAAGTGGTCTGGAAATACGCGCTCTCTACAAACACTGCTCAAACGATCTTCAACGCCCCCAAGGGAACGGAGTTCATCCGGTTCGCGATGCAGAACGACGAGCCGCACGTGTGGGCGATTGTGGACGAAGAGAATGCAATGGTGTCACGGACCCTGCAAATCTTCGGTACCGGGCGAACCATCCCCCGAGGGGCCAAGTACATCGGCACGTGCGATCAGGGCGCATTCGTGTGGCACCTGTTCGAGCTGCTGTGAGCGAGACACCGCAGCCATGAATGCACAAGAAATCTTCGACAAGGTAGCCACGCATCTGATCGTTCAGGGCGAGCGTTCAATAAACGATCATATTGCAGGCGGCTGCGCCTACCGTGGCGTGGGTGGAATGAGCTGTGCCGTGGGATGCCTCATTCCCGACAAGGCGTACAAGCAGTCGATGGAGGGCACCACGGCGGGCGCCATCATCGAGCAGTACCCCTCGCTTAAATGGATGGTGAAGCACAAGCAGTTGCTCTCATCCCTGCAGGGCGTTCACGACAACCACACGCCAATGGAATGGCGTCAGAAGCTCATAGAGCGCGCCGAGGTTTTCCGTCTCGATACGAAGGCGCTTCAGTTCGCAATCCGACGACCCGCAATCGGGGTCACGGGATAGATGGACCTGTAGACATGGCCGAAGTCCCCTTCAGCGCGCTCGCGAAACTGGCCGACACCAAGAAGGTGAAAGCGGTGGCGATGTGGTGCGCTCGAAATCGAATCCTGACCTTCAGGGATTCGAAGGGACGGCCGTGCACTACGGAGACCGCGCTTGACCGCGCCCTCTTCCGCGGCAAGGATGAAGAAAACGAGCCGAACTACGAGCCGCCGCCATGTCGCAACTCTCCTGCGGACTCTCGATCCCTGCCGTCACCGAAAAAGACGGGCGCTACTACAAGATCATCCGCAACAAGTGGCACCCGCTCAGTCGGATCGATGAAGGGGTCAACGCGCTTTATCGCGCGCTCTACGAGCTCGACCCCACCCGCCCCGGAACGATCGGGGAGCTGATCAACGTGTACCGCGCCGCCGGAATGGACGAGCTTGCCGAGGCCACCCGTAAGGACTACGGGAAGATGCTGCCGCGGCTCGATCACCACTTTGGGCACATTCGCCTGGGCGCGCTGAAGTCGTCGCAGATTGCCGTGTGGCTGGAGACGCGCCGGAAGGCCGGCAAGGGCGCGATTCGCGCGAACCGTGAGTTCGCCGTACTGGCGAGCCTCCACAAGTTCGGCATGCGCCAGGGCTGGGTCGAGGCGAACCCCTGCCGCGGCGTTCCCCGGAACAAGGAGCGACCGCGCAGCCGGGCCGTGACCGACGCCGAGTTCTTAGAGGGCTTCGAGCGCGCCCCGCAGGCGTTTCAAGACCTGATCGCCGCAGCCTACCTATCGGGCGTCCGGCAGACCGATATCATCGCCTGGAGCCGCTCCGCGCACCTGCGGCCCGATGGCATCCATTACGTGCAGAGCAAGACCAAGAAGCCGCACGTGGTCGAATGGACGGACGCCCTGCGCTACTTCGTCCGCCGGGCGATGGCGCGCTTCCCCGACGAAGATCGCGTCTTCCTGAACACCCGCGGCCAGCCGTGGACCATCTGGGCGATCAACAGCCAGAAGCGCCGGCTCGAGCTGGATTGGTGCTTCAAGGATCTGCGGGCCAAGGCGCAGACCGACTCGCCCCATTCGGTGCTTGGCCACGGTGCCGCGCTTGAAGCGGTGTACCGAAAGCAGCTTCGCACGAGGCCCGTGCGATGAATATTCTTAGAGGCTGCGACGGCAGTCTTAGAGGGAAAATGGTGGGGTGGCCGGGATTCGAACCCGGGACCAGCGGATTAAAAGTCCCTCGCGAATGTGCTGTTTCTCTCGGTAATTACAGCATTTCGTCTCTAAGACTGTCGGCCGAAAGTATCGCGAATTCGTCGGCATTTGGATGTGCTCTTAGAGACATCCAGTGGTGTCCAACTACTGAGGCTTGGCTAGACACCGGCCGCGCGATGCATAGTATTGGGAACCGTGGAAACCACCTCTGCGGTCACTGTCTCCGCGATCCTCGACAGATATCAGGCCAACTGCCTGCGGCTTCTCTCCCCTCGTACTGCTCGCGACTACGTCCGGCACATCGGACACCTGAAAGCGCGCTTCGGCGACCGGATCGCGTCCGAGCTCAAGCCGAAGGACTTCGGTCCGTTCATTCAGGAACGATCGGGGCGCAAGGGCGAAGTGCAGCGGGTGCGGCAGCTTGCTGTGCTGTCCGCTGCATTCACGCAGGCTGTATCGTTTTGGTACATCCTCGATTCAAATATTTTGCGCGATGTAAAAAGGCCGAAGCGGCCCCCACGCGATCGACTTATCGAAGCTCACGAGTTCGAAGCCGTGCGCTCAGGTGCACCGCCACGTGTGCAACTCATGATGGATCTGGCCCTGCGACTTGGCCAGCGCCAGGGCGATCTGCTTGCCCTGAAGTGGGCGGACCTGAAAGACGGCCACGTCAATCTCCAGCAGGGGAAGACGGGCAAGCGTCTTGCCATCGAGATCACGCCGGACCTGAAACGGATCTTCGGGAAGTGCTGGCTGCTACCGAACCGCGGCGAGTACCTGATCACTCGTTCCTGTGGCGGGAGGTATACGAGCGAAGGCTATCGCGCGTTATGGCAAAGGGTGATGAATGCGTACTGCAAACGTGGCGGAACGCGGTTCACTTTTCACGACATACGCGCGCTGTGTGCAACAAAGTGTTCATCGCCGGAAATCGCGATGAAGCTCCTGGGCCACACGAATATCGGAATGACTTTGCGCGTATATCGAAGGGGCGTCGAGCGAGTGAAGGCGCTGGAAGTCGCCTAGCAGAAACGCAAACGGCTCTGTTTCCAGAGCCGCCGCTAGGGTTGAGCGAGCAGTACCAGTCATCTAGTGATGCGCGCAAGACTGCCCTGCCGCTTATTCCTCAACCTTGCGCGCACCCTACCCGCGAAATTCCAGTCGCACAAGTTCACCTGACAGCCGAAAAATTCTGTCAGGTGAGCCTGCGTCGGCGTTCTGTCAATGGAGCACGTGAGCCGTGACTAACTTTTCCTTTCCGACACTGCCGGAAGCTCCATGGGAGCTGAAGAACCCTGACAAAGAAGTCATGGTCATGCAGGTGATTCGCACGACCAATGCGACGCGCGGGGATGGCAAGGTCACACCAATCCGTCGCATTACTCAATTCTGGAGCATGGACGGCGAATTGCTCGCCGAGAAAGATCCGTGCGCTCATCACGCCGCACAAGCCATGCAGGAGACACCATGATCGACTTCGCGAAGGTGAAGGAAGGCGACAAGCTGAAGATCGTCGGCGCCGGTGCGCCTGGCTTCGCCAAACTTGGTGAAGTCGTCACGGTCACAAGCTGCAACGAGCGCAACCGGTGCGACGTGGTGAACGAGGCCGGTGAGTCTGCGTACTTCGCTCTCACGTGCGGCGCTGCCCGACTGGAACCGGTAACCGTGGAAGCAAAGCCGTGAATGAGCTTGAACGGGCCGTCCTCGCTGCCGCCGAAGAGCGCTTCGTCGCGTACATGGCCGAGCGCCACTACAAGAGCGAAGACCACGTCCTGAAAGCGATGAGCAGGCAGGAAACGCCAGCTAACAAGCTGATACGCGCGGTGGCTGAGTGGCGGAAGGCCAAAACACAGGAAGCAAAGTCATGAACGCCAGTAAGGCGATCCCGAACAGCGCGCAGACTCAGTGGGTCGAGATGGCTGCGAGCAAGAAGCGTAAAATCCCTCGCATAACGCCACGAGGCGAGCTGGACCGGCTTATTGACTGGTACGAGCGGGAGAAGCCCGATATGCCAAGGGTGATGCCTGGCGGGGTCGCGCTACCCGCAGACCAGATCAACAGGTTCGCAAGCAAAGTCGAGGAAGGTGTTTGGCAGTATCGCGGCTGGCGCATCACGCAGGCGGACGCGTTGCCGAAAAAAGAGAAGCGGATGAAGATCGCCAAGAAGAAGCGCTTTTAACTCATCGGGACAGCCATGACAGCGAAGATCCCACCCAACGCTCAGCGCCTCGGCGAATCCCTGCTCGCGCTCATGGAGTCGAAGCCCGTGACGATGGGCGAGCTGGACGGCATGATCGAATGGGCGCGGATGCTTCATCTTGCACTGCAAGAGCTTCGAGCGAAGAGGACCTTTTCCCCATGACAAATGATGTAGCGGCATGGCTTCGCGATCCGTACTGCTGCTGCGGTCGTAGCGAATGCGTCGCGGCTGCGGCGAAAGGCGCGGCCGAGATTGAGAGATTAGAGGCCCTCCTGGTGAAACAGTCCGAACCGTCCGGAAAGTTCAGCCAGGAAATGCTTACATCGATCGACAGCGATCCGCCGATCGTTGGATGGGTCGATGCCGCTCGCGTGGCTGAGTGGGCGCATCGAGTCGCGGGGCTGGAGAGCAGGCAGACCGAACCGCCAGCGGAGGCTGTATCGCTCGATGAGCGGCGGCATGAAGTGCCGCAACTTATCGCATGGATCGAGGCGGAATGCGAAAAGCTCGACAGTCCCGGGCCTGACGAGTACGAGGCCGGGCAATCATTTGCCTATCGCGCGGTACTCGCCCGGTTGCGCACTGCCGAGCAGAACGAAGTGAAGCCCTGTACATGCCCTCCAGACGACAACCCGCCGCAGCCATGCCCTCGCAAGTACGCGCTGTCTGAGTGCCGAAGGGCGGCCGATGGCTACTGCGCACCATGCCACGAAGCGGCTTATCCGTGAACCGGGGAGCGGAACATGGCGGCTAGCGCTGCGGATATAATCGCGTGGTTCGGCGCAGGAGTGAAGGATCGCTGCACGCACCTCATCGTGGTCTGCGACACCTTCGATCACGACGACTACCCGGTTTTCGTTCACAAGAACGATGACTTCTACGCCATCTATGACCGCTACAGCGGCGGTCAAAATATGCAACGGGTGATGGAAGTCTACGATCTCAGCCGGCCGTGGTCGACGCAGGCGAAGGGTCGCATAATGAATCTGCCACCGCGACCTGCAGAGAGAACCGCATGAAAGCCTACGATCCTGTTTTCGATCAGACGAAGCGTCCGAAGCCGGATCACGAATGCGTGTTCGTGCAGACCGCCAATCGTTTCATAGAGGCTTGCACCGTGCCCGGTTGCACCGAGGGCCGTATGTCCCGGCAGTGGATCGAGCGCATGCAGTCTTCTCAGCGTCGATCTGCAACTCAGGAAACAAAATGAATACGAACGAATTGAAGCTCAAGCTCATGGACATCGCGGGTGCAGGATGGGCTGTGACCCTCACGCTTGCCGACAAGCAGGCAGAAATAAACGCCTCACGAAACGTAGGCCAATCCTACGTCTATATTAGCCGCAGGGTTCCGGACGATGGGTATGAGATCGACGCGATGGTCGCGGAGCTGACCGCCCTCTGTGGCCACGTTGACCTGCTCGGAAAGTGAGCTACTTCTAGCTGAGGACCAAAGCATGAAAATCGAATCTCCACCCCTTCACGACACCATCCGGATCATCCCTGCGTTAAACCAGGACCCGGATCACAACAGCCGTGAACTCGCTGCGTGCCATTCAATGGCTGCAGAAATGGGCGGCAAAGTATCTCTGCCACCCGGCGAGTGGCCGATGAGTCCCGTGACGATATGACTTGGCAATCCGAAGCCGCGCAGCTGCCGCCACCGTCCAAGGACGAAATGGCCCAGTGGGCTGATGGGGTCGTGTATCACACAGCCACCGATGGCACACTGCTTTACTACCACCCGACTCGGCGCGCATGGCTTCCCTCCCCTCGCCCAACCAAATCGACGACCACCGACAGCACCTCGAACTGATGCAGCGAGCGGAGGCCGCTGCGAAACGCGGGCATGAGCTGATGAAGAAAGGCGATCGGACCGGTGCCCATGCGGCGCTGGATGAGGCGGACGAACTCGTGGAGCGCGCCGATCTACTTGCGGAGCGGTGGAAGCGGTGAAGACGCCAGCACGGGCGCGTTTCCCACAAGCCACCGTCTCACTGGCCGCTCGTAGTACCTGAACGAGAGCCACGCTGCGGCGCTTGAGACCATGAGTGTCAGCGCAATGTGAGTCGGCAGAGAAAGCCGCAGGTAGTGCCCGCTGGCGACCCATATGATGGGATGCAGCAGGTAGAGACCATAGCTGATGTCGCCGAAAAACTGGCTGACCACGCTTGCGAGCTTCGATGTGGGTGTCCAGAAGAAATTGGCGACGATGAGCACTGCCAGAATCGACAAGGCGGCTCCGCGAGCTCCGCTGACGACGGCCTCGAAGCTCGAACCCGGGAATGCGAACAGCACGGCAGTAGCTAGGATTCCGAACGGCAGCAGCCATCGTATCCGCATGACAGGCATCGCCTTGGCGATCACCATGCCGCCAAAGAAGAAGAATAGAAAGGACGCTGGCTGGATGTAGGCACCCCACGCGTCATCGAAGCTTGAATGCTCCAGAAGGTGATTCACAAAGGTGAGCCGCAGCACGAGGAAGGCAAGCAGTGCACCGATCATCAACCGGGGCGTGCGGGTAAACGCGAGCATCACGGGGAACAGTGCATAGAGCACGAACTCGATGCCGATGCTCCAGCCGCCCACGAGGTAGGACGTGAGCCCCGGCGCGCTGAAGCCCTGCAGCAAGGAGATGTTCAGCAGATACCGTGCTGGATCCCACGTGTTCCGCAGGATAGCAGGCAAGAGGATGCAGGCCCACACGAGCGGCGCCAGGCGCGCGAAACGCTTCCAGAGAAAGCGTGGTGCCTCATCCAGCGTGAGCGCGTGGTAGTTGTGGTACAGCACCGCGCCCGAGATGCCGAAGAAGACATAGACGCCGTACAAGCCCCAGGTTGGGAACGTGGCTGTCCCCGAAAGCAGCAGGCAGTGGTAGACCGCCACCAGCACCGCGCACAGGCCTCGCAGTAGCTCGAGACCCAGTATTCTCTTGGGCATCCCCGCCTCCCTTTATAAGAGGCGGGAGGATACCAGCGATCTACTTACTTCGCGTTTTTCGTGTTCACGAAGCCGCGTACCAGCGTGAGAACACCCAGAATGCCAGTGAAATAGGGCAGCCAGGATGGCGGCAGCACCGATGGATCGATCCCCGAAACGACGGCCGAGGCAGCCGCGAGGGTTCCGAGAAGCTTGGTTCCGTGGGTGCCGCCCGTAAGGGCCGTTGCAGTGTCGTTCATCATCTGACTCCGTTGTATGAAATTGAGAAATGGTTGCCGTCAGCGCGAGTCGTGAAGTCACCACCCCACGAGCAGCAGGGATCGAGGGACTTCCAGAAGTCCCCCAACGGCTTGTAGGCGCCGCTATCGGTGAGATAGACGCCGTTCTTGAACAGGTTCAGGTCGATCGCGAGTCTCTGCGTATGCAGGCTATTGGCGATGCCTGAGCCCTTCTGAGCGTTCATTGCCGCCTGCTCGGGGGAACGATAGGCATCGCCCAACGTGAGCTCGTAGCCGTTCTGGTAGCTCCAGTCGATCAATTGTCCGACGAGCTTCGTGAACAGCCGCTGTTTCTCGCCGAGAGTCACGGAACTCCTCGCACGAAGGACACCAGCACAGTGCCGAGCTTCACCATGCTCACGCCGATGATTCCTCCCGCAGTTGCGATGGCCCAGATGAGCCGTGCTCCCCCTTTCTGCTGCTGGATATACTCCGTGAGAACATCGAGTTTTGTTTCGATGCGATCGAGGCGCTCACTGTGAGAATCCATCTGTGCTTCGAGTTGGCCGATGATTCGGTACTGATCTGTCACGTCGTCCTCTTGCTTTTCTGTTCATCAATTGGGCACATCAGCGGTGGTCCGCGATACCTCAATCCAGTTCACTCCGTCATAGCGGAATTGAATTGAGCGGCTATTGCCGTTTGCCGGCTGTGTCCAGGCGGCAAGTTTGTAGATCGCGTTCCAAGTCACGGCCCCAAGTGCGCCACCGGAAGCATTTCGGATCGTCAGCCGAAGCAGGAATCCATCGTCCTGAGTAACCCCGGTTGGCGCATTGATCGCGAAGGCGGTTCCGTTAGTGCAGTTGATCGACTGCTCATTACCGTCAGCAAGAGCAGGCGTGATGCTGGTGCTATAGGCAGGCGCGCCCAGAAGGCCGCGGATTGGCGCAGAAAAACGATTCTGCCATTGCCCTCCACCCGTCACCCCGCAGGCAACGAAGCTGTAGAGATTGGTGTTGTCAGAAACGTTGAACTCAGTATCGGTTCTCAATCCGAAGAAGGACGCGTTTTTCTGGCCGCCGCCGCCAGAGGTGATATCCACGAAATTCGCTTCAAACCGCGAGCCGTGCATCGAGAACCCCAGCGCGCCAGCCGCAGGAACAACTGCGACACGGAGATGCTCGAAATTTCCGCCAACAAATACCGAGCCATCCGCTTGCCCCAAAGCAATCTCAATGCCATGGGACTGACCGTAGGTGGAGTCGTCTCCAAATGCCGTGCAGTTCGTGAAAAGCGTATCTGTGGCGGAGATCGCTGCGGTTAGGAAGCTGTATCCCACTCGGATATGGACTGCGTCCACATCGCCGATATGGTTGTGGAACGTGCTCAGTGAGCCTGCATCGATGCCTACCGCGATATTCGTGCGAGTTGTAACAGTTGCGGTGTAGCCCTCAATGTAAAGCCGTTCTGCAGCTGCTCCGATCGTTTCCCGGAGCTTGACGCCGTTGCCGTCCTTGTTTTCCAGAACGATGGCGAGATCTGAGATGCCTGTGCCGTGCTCCGTTGCTCCACCCCTGCCGAGCTGAAAAGCCCAGGAAGCCCCCGCATAGTGCAACTCGGTCGCACGCTTCCCAGAGCCCATGATGCGGACGTACTGCGGGACCGTGATCTCATTGATGTTGAACAGGCCCGGGGGCAGCAACACCGTGCCACTACGAATCAACCCTACAAGCGGAAGTCCCGCCATAGCGGAGTTGATTGCTGTCGTGTTGGCCGCTGCGGATGCTGAGGCGGCAAATCCGTAGCGCTCGGCTTCCATCGTTGGATCTGCCCTGAAACCGTAATTGGTTGGAACAACCAACCCAGTGATTTCAGGCTGTGTGCGCGGGAACAGGATCTGCCCAATGATCTGTCGTGTGAGGCTCGCATAGGTCACTGCCGCCGAAATGTTGTCGACGGTCCAGATTGGTTTCGTCGGCGGATCGGTATCGCCCTCTGGGGAGAGAACGAACTTATAGGTGAGCGTCTGGTCAAGCCAGAGGTTCGCTTCACCCCTGAAGTTCAGGACGATCGGGTTCGTATTCGGTGTACCGCTTTCATCCGCATAGGTTGCGAGCTTCGTGCTTGTCCCCGCTGCATAGGTGAACAGCAAGCCGCCCGTCAGTGGTCGGCCGTTGTTGTCGAAAAATTTCTGTATTGGCAGTGGGGATAGATTCATTTTAGTGAATACGCCCCGGACCAGCCTGTTGGGAGGCCCTTACTACCACTGGTTGTGAAACCGGTTCCCGATGGCGGAGCAGTGCCCTTGTTGAACTGCATGGTGCCGAGGGCGCCGAAACCGAATGAGCCCGCTGCATATGCTCCGTTGTCGATGAGAATCGTAGACGATGTACCGATCAGGTCTTTTGTTACGGGGCGCAGATTGGTTGGCAGATTGCCAATGGTGAGGAGGTTCGCGTTACTCACGCCCTGTGTTCCAAGCCATTTGAGTGATGCCTGGCCTCCCACGATCTGCCATGCCATATCCCCTGTTGGAGGCGTTACTCCATAGCCGCCCCAAGCGGGGGTGAATGTTCCGCTTGAGACGCCTCCTGTCAGCAACTGAAATACACCGCCCACATAGATCACCGTCGTGACCTGATTGGCCTGCAATTGATTGGCGGTGAGAGGGGATCCGTCCTGATTCACGATCGAGACAGGCCCCAGACCATTTACGTTGAGCGTACTGGGCCCAGTGTTGTCGGTGCTTGGGAGCCAGTAGATAACAATGCCATCGGTGTACGCGCTGAAGTTTGCCGTGAAGGTCAGCACATAAGCATCAGCCACGCCGGTATCAACACCGCCATAGAGCGTGACAAGCTGGCTTGAGACAACGTCATCGACCGACCAAATAGGGTTCGTCGGCGGATCGGTATCTGTCGAAGGCGCCAGAACGTATTTGTAGGCCACGTTCGGCGGAATCCACAGGCTGCACTCGCCCCTGAAGTCGAGGGCCACCGGGTTCGAATTGGTGCTGCTGGAAGGCCCCGTATATGTCGCCAGCTTCGTGCTTGTGCCTGCTTCGTAGGTGAACAGCTTGCCGTTGACGAGCGGACGCCCGTTATTGTCAAAAAACTGCTGTTTTACGGTGGGAGATAGGACGTTCGTCATGGCATCTGCTCAATCGCATGGCTACGATCCATCGCCATGGACACCGAACTCTCCAAGCTTCTGCGGCTCATTCGGCGCCTGATCATCGGGGGCCTTGGCGCGGTCGTAGCCTTCTGGGTGCTCGCGTACACGTGGCTTGCTTTCAACCACTGATTCACGGCTTCTTCCCCTTCGCGAGCGTGCCCGCTGCGGGACGCATCCGTTCTTTCTGCTCGCGAGCCACCGTGCGAGCATCAAGCTTCTCGCGCGCCCAAGAGCCGACCGGAACGATGTTGCCGCCGATGAGTGTGTTCGCGCTGCGCTCCGCGAGTCCCTTGGCAGCTTCGGCACTCGCAGCGATGAACGTGTTTGATCGGTTTGGGAACGAGCCTGCGGGCTCTCCCTTCACGTCATAGGCTACCCGCCCAAGTCGCTGCGCCTGTTCTGCAAGATCTTCACCCGCCAACAGGTCCATTTTCGGCATGAGGTCGGCGAGCGCACGGTTGTATCCATGCTGCGAAAAGTTGCCCTCATTCCGATACGGATCGATGCCGGCCTTCTGTTTGAGGTAGTTGAATGGCGCTGCGCGTACCGTTTCGAGTGCCAGTTCATCGCCGGATAGGTTCCCCATCAACCGCTCTACATGAGCGCGTGGAGCGCCAACGATGTACTTCTGCACGAACTTGTCAGCGAGCGCAGAGGATTCGCCAACTCCTGCGTCATCGTTCACCGAAGCCTTATAGGCCGGATCTGCCTTGATCTTGTCGAAGCGGGCTTTCGCAAGCGAACGTGCATTGTCGAAAAGCGGTTTCACCTCTTTTGCAACACCGACAGGTTCGGTTGACTCGATCGCGTCACGCACAAGGCTGACTGCACGTGCTGCATTACCGTTTCCTGCCCGATCTGCGGACCGTGCCGCATTGGCAAGGGTCGTGCGGAAATTCTCAAACTGATCGAAGGTCATTCCCGCTTTGTAATCTTCCAGTTCAGCCGCAATCTCCGTTGGCAGCCAGCGCGCTTTGTTCTCGGCCTTCAGTGCTGTTTCAGCAGATGCAACAAAGCCAGGGCCATCCATCGGAAGATCCCCGCCGTTCGCATCGCGCGCCACCTTGTAGGCAGCGTTAATCTGTTCACGCGCCGCGCTGTCGGCCGTCTTGTAGGCATCGACGATGTTCTGGCCGCTCTGGATGGGATCGTGCGCAACAGCCTGCGGCGCGGCTTGCCTGCGGAACTCATCCAGATTGTCGATGAGCTGCTGGTTCTGCTCATTGAAACGGGATGCGATTGCTGGATCTTTGCCCTTCGCGTTGAATTCGCGGGACCAGACTTCAGGATTTTTCGACGCCTGCCCTTCCATGAGACGCATGCGAACCGGCAATGCATCCGCATCAATCTGTCGATCGACAGCGGCGGCATCCAGAGGACCGCGCTGCACTTGAGCACGAAGATCCGCCTCGAGTTCCGGACTGAGGCTCTTGGCTGCATTAATCCGGCTTGCCGCAGCCGCGCTCGCCGAGTCAGCGCCAAATCCACGAAGCGGATCTCCGGGCGCGGCCATGGGCGAGTCGTAAATATCAAATGCTTTCTCCGCGCCCTTCCTGAAGGCGCCGCCGGCGCTTCTGAGGTCGGACGCTACGCTTGCGCCAGTACCAGGACGCCCCGCCGCCGCGGCGAGAGCTTCCGGTGCCATGCGCAATGCAGTTGTGGCGAGCGGTCCCCACCCTGCTTCCTCAGCTTTCTCGCCTGCGTATTCGCCAACTACCCCCGGAATGTTGAGCGGGTTCCACGGGCTTGCCATGGCGCCCCCGGCCGTCTCAGCAATCTGCTGGCCGCGCTGGGTGCGCGGTTCGTAGGTAAGAGCCTGCTGGTACCATTTGATACCCTCGGCGGCCTCTTCTGGCGAATGACCAAGTATCAGAGAGCCCACTCCATGCAGGCCGCCGACAACCGTTCCGGCAAGCGCGCTCGCGCCATGCAGAATTGTTTCGCCCACGCCGACGCCCTGATCCGGATCGAAGTCTCGGGGCGTGCGTGGGTCACGCAGAGCCGATGTGGCGCGCTGGACTGGCTCCGGAATGGGTTGCGCTCGCCCTTCAAGTAATGCGATCGCATGCTGAGAGGCTGTCTGCGGCGCCTCGCCATCCGCAGCATCATCGCCAGCCAGCAGTGCAAGGGCTGCCTGACTCATTTCGACAACTGTCCCGTCGCAGAGAGTGAATCAAGGTTCTGCATCTTGCGGGCAAGATCGGCGCGCTGGCTTTTGTTGAGGCCCACGAGGATTCGTTTCTGTGCCGCTGCGTCCCCATCTGCGACCGCGTTCTCGAGCTCAAACGCCTGAATGTCGAAGTTCTTGGCCCATTCGCTTTTGAACTTCGGCAACTGGCCGTAATCGGGATTGCTCGTACCGATCGCCTTGTCGATGCCCTGCCGGTACTTCTCAAGACCGGTGTTCGTCGCGTAGTTGAACTGCGTGACCGCCTTGAGCGCCTTCGGGTTGAACTGCGTCGAGCCGTTTGCGGCGACTGCGGCCGAGAGTCGCGCGTCACTCGGCGGTCCGCCCATGGCCTGCATGTTCGAGATGGCGTTCTTCTCGAGATACTTCCCCAGCTCCTGATAGTCGTCACCGAATACCTGGCCGCCGATCTTCGTGTTCTGGAGATACGACACGAGCGGACCGGTATTGGTCTCATCGGCGAGCTTCAGCACGTGCTGGAAGATGTTGCGATTCGCAGGCGCCTGATCGGCTGCCGCGCGCGTGTTCGCCACTTCCTGCTGTTGCGAGCGGATGTCTTCAGATTGGCCCACATATTTCGGCTGAGTGAAGGTGGGCGAGTTTGGAGCGGCATTGGGTGCCACCCCGCGGCCTTCCCCTACAGGTGTTACCTGATTAGTCTGCGGATTCAGGACGAACTGCGCGCCCTTCTGATCGGTGACGATATTTGCGCCCGGCGGCAAGGTGAGCGGAATCTCCCCCGGCGCCGCTGTAGAGGCATCCGGATTCACGTTGACGAGCGAGCCACCCTTGTTGACGAGCGTGGGCAGCCGCGCCTGACGTTGCTTCTCGACATCGAGCGCCTGCATCTGGATCATGCGCAGCGCCTGCTGCATTTTCCCCGGCGGGGCGTTCTTCAGCGGTGCGGCGAACGTACGAAGCACTGGCAGGGCTTCGTCTCCATGAAGCTGGCCATACTGCATCCACGCTTCGTTGACCTTCTGACGGCCTTTCTCGTTGTCCTCAGCGACGTCCGGATCGCTGAGCAGCGGCGTGATGGTCTGCGCAAGGCTTGCAACCTGATCGCCGCGGAGACTGAAGAGTTTCGACTTCGCCTCTAGCTGCGATTGCTTTGCGGCCGCGGCATGCTGGAGCACATCGAGATACTGATCGCCGGCTGCCGCGCGCAGTTCAGGGTCTTGCGTCAGGCTGTTGAGATCGACCGTACCATCCTCGCCGACGTGCTGGCCGAAGTCGTATCTTGCAAGCGCTGCGCGCTGCCTTTGCGTCTGCTGGGCTCCCGCAAGCTGCGTCTGCTGCTGCTGGATCTGCAAAAGCTGCGAAAGCTTCGGCAGGATGTCCGGAACCTGCGTGTTGAGACCGACGAGATCGGCCATTACACACCGCCTGCGCTAACTTTCGGCTGTTGCCATAGTTGCGGGTTGTTGTAGAGCCAGTAGTTTTGAGCGCCCTGTGCGGCAGCGTTGCCAGCACCTACGATGCCAGCACCCTCGGCAGAACCCGCGTTATAGGCTTGCTGACCGGCATTGCCGGCGAGAGTCGTGCCCTGATTTCCGACACCTGCCGCAGCACTCTGGCCAAGATGTGCGATATCCGACAGGCGCGAGAAGATATTTCCCTGCTGCGTCTGGTAGCGATTGAACGCGTCGTTATATGCAGTGCCAGCGTACTGCTGGTTGTAGCTCATCAGGTCTTTGAGAGCTGCACCCGAGAGCGCGCCCGATTGCGCGGCCGCACTGTTCTGCAGGCCCTGCGTCCCCTGCTGAAGCTGGAATGCATAGCCAGGATCGGCGTAATTGTAGAACTGGGTGACGTCGAAGGGCTGCGTGAATGAACCGTAGGAAGGGTCGTTCGGGTCACCATAGCCTACGCCAGCCGCAGGATCTGCAACCGCTGCATTGGGATCGTTCGGCGCTCCGGCACCGCTGTTTGCGCCTGACTTGATCAGCAAGCCAGATGGATCGAGCAATCCCTGACTGGCATCACCGCCATTACGGGCAGCGGCAATCGTCCCGCCGGCCGGATCGAACGCCATGCGGGTGGCGCTCTTCGGATTCAGAAGCTTGCTGAGGAAGCCCATCAGACGAGCCCCAGCATGCGCGCCGCCTGCGTATCCCCATGCTGCGCACGGAGCGCAAGGATCTGCCGCAGCTGCATGGTTCCACCGCCGCCGCTTGGATCACCGCCTGGGCCACCCGCGAATACGTCTGGCTGCTGAGATGCCTGAAGGATCGGCTGCACGCCCCCGCCCGGAGTCGGCCGATAGGTTGGCCCCTGCGGCATCTGTGGCGGCATCGGAGAAGGTTGCGCATTCGGGTTCGGATTGATTCCGAGCAGCGTATTGAGCTTGCCGAGGGCGCCGTAGCCGCCCTGAATGTAGGGCTGCTGCTGCCGGTTCAACGTCTGGAACATGTCCATGTTGATGCCAGCGGCATTTTGCGCGCCCTGCGCTTGCTTCTTGCTTCCGAGGTAGGAGGCGCCTGCGCCTACAAGAGCACTACCGCCTATCGCAACAGCGACCCATGTCACGAGCGTTACTCCGCATGATCAGATTCCTGATCGATGAGCTGTAAGCATTCACTCGCCATGAATGCATCGAGCTCTACGAAGTCCCGCGCGATGATGTCGCGCTCAATCACTGCGAGGTCGGTCGAATCAGTCAGGTGAACCGTGGTCCACCAGCACTCTTCGTGCACATATAGTGCCCGCTTGGTGCCCGGCTGTGAAGTAAAGGTTACCGGTCTTTCGCGCGCATCGATTTCCATGCGGCCAAACTCGGTAACCACCGTCGCCCAGCCACGAGAAACAATATTCAGATGAGCGTGCTTGTGAATCTTGCCGACGACAAGCGCCCCAGTTGGAAGCTGGATTCCGCGTGCGTAGCTTCCCGGAGCGAAAGTGTGCGTAAGCGGGCAAGCAATCTCATCAAACTCCCGCATCCGGGTCTCGAGCGTGAGGATTTGCTCGCGAGTGGGCATGAGTACCTGCTCAAGCGGCGATTCACTGGCATCGAAACTGGCGATTGCGTTCATGACGGCACGAATGTCACGTCTGGAAGGCCCGAATACGTGATCCGCAGAACGTCCGAAGCGTTGACCGCGAACATCCCAGAGGTTGCCCCAACGTCGTAATAGTCCGTTCCATTACGGCTAAATTCTATCTTCGAGACCGTGCCATCTGAAACAATCACCGAGCCCTTGCGGGGAGCGCTATAGGTAGCTGGTGATGCTCCGAGCATGACCGCCGATTCATTCTCTGGCGGTAACCCGCGGTACAGGCCCGTGAAGAAGAAATACCAGTCGCGTGTCGTATTGCCGTTGACTTCGAGAGGCACCTGATAGGTTGGAACAAGGTTGAACTGCGACTGAGGCATCAGGCCGCTTCCTGTTCCGGCTGAGCGAACAATGTCGCGCCCACCACGTCCCTGGAAACCGGATCGGTGAAGCGAGCCTCAGCCACAAAATCGCGTGATACGCCGATCCTGCGGCGCATAGCGCGGTTTTTGTACTCCCCCGCCTTGCCGATGGGCAGAAAGAACTCCGTGCCAAAGTTGGCGCCCCCGTCGCGCGAGAATCGCACCATCACCTGAGGGTCCGAGCCCTGCCCTACCTGCAATCCGACTCCCGGCGAAAACTCGATCTGAAGCGATGCGAAGAACATCCGCTTGCGGTTCTCGCGGCTCCAGACATGCGGGCAGCGACGCAGGGCAACAAGCGGTGTATCGCCATCCACATAGAACTGCCGACTCATCTGATAGCCGGTCTGAGACTGGAAATCTCCCACCATGCGGATGTTCTGATAGTTCGCGAAGCAGTTGGATTTGTCCCGATGGAGAACTCCCGTATCGGGATTGAACGAGGCGCGCTCATGCCATTGGGGAGTTCCCGCTGCTTCACTTGCAGTCTGGTCGTAGACCCACGTCTTGTCCGCGGTCGGGAAAGTCAGCACGTAGAAGAGATGACCTTCTTCCTCGTAGACGAACCCGATTGCATCGGAAACGAGCGGATAGCTTGTGATTGCCGTTTCGATCGCGCGCGAGGAAATATCGGCGTAGCTGTATTGCTCTGTCTTGATGACGACGTTCTCGCCGCGCTCGCTTTTTCCAAGCCACACGAGAGAACTTCCCAGACGGGCAATCGATTGGGCGGCAGAACACCCAATCTGCGGGGCTACGCCGGGAATACGGCTGAAGGCGAAGTTTGCACCGCCTGCGTCGTACCAGACCTCTGATGTACGCTCGCCGACCAACCACAACTCGCGGTTGTTCTCCATGAGCGTGATCAGGTTGTCGCTCGAAGAGTCTTTCAGAGCGAAGAAAGCGCCCGGAAACGTCACGGTGTAGGGCGTTGGGCCCGTGGTGTAAAATGTCTGGGTGCCGGGGCGATTGAAGATCAGCCAGCCATCGATGAAAGCCACCCGATCAGCGCCGAGGAATCCGGGGTCGGTAATCTGCGCCAAGGTTTTGGCTGCGATGTTGTAGAGATAGCCGTTTGTGCCATCCACGATCACCGCATACCCGCCTGGCCCATTGTCACGGATGCATACGGGGCCTGAGTTGGTCAGCAGGTTGCCAATGAAGAACTTGTTGAACTGCGCGATACTCGTTTGAGTTGCGGGCACGCTCATCTGCGTCAGGATCACAGCCTGACCCACAATCCATAGCGCATCCGTTCCGCCAGGAAGCACCCAGATTCCTCGCACGCCACCTGTATCTGGGATGGCGATGTCATCTGTCGTGATGCTGAAGTCGAGAATCCCGTTCTTGCCAGGCGCCCCAAGCAACGCCACGGGCGTCTTGCTTTTGCTGTCCTGTGAGTACTCGCAGTACCAGTTAACCGCCCGCTGGCGGTCCTGATAGGGATCAGGGGCCGTGTAGGCTTGCCCTACAAACCCAAAATCCCCGCCCTGGAAGTTCAGGCCCATCAGCGGAATCCGCCGTAGAGAATCCAGCCCGCATCGGTGCGCGGATGCTGGATGAGCTCGGGGTCATAGTTCGCCACCGGCGTTGGCACAGCGTTCAGCGACTTTACGAAGTCCTCGGCTTCCTTTGTCAGTCGCTCTTGCTGGGGCGTCCAGATTGCGCCGTATTCCGGTGCCAATTCCCGTGCAAGCTTGCGCTTCAGGAAGCGTGAATAGCCCTGCGGCATCACGACTTCCTGCGTAAGGTCCGTAAAGTTTGTGAGGATGTTGTCGGTGTAGAGATGCAGCGCCGCCGAGTCAGACGGGTTCTGGTAGAAGAACAGCGTGCCCAGGGGAAACGTCGGGTTGTACCAGAGCACGATCGGCCACGGCGCCTGAATGGCCTTGAAGCCGATATCCACGTATCGCTTCTGGTCAACGATTTCGATCGGATAGTCGAGGCCGGACCCCTGCGTATTGATGCGCGTGAACGCATTTGTGATTCGAAGCGGCCGCGCTACCTTGAAATCACCTGGGATCGTGTAGCTGATCTGATTGATCGGCACACTTACGGAGCCGTTCTGGCTCATTGTGACGGTGCCAAGCCCTGCATTGAATGACAGGATTGTCGTTCCATCAGGGATGCCCGCTCCCGACAGATCCCCATTGATCACCATGTCAGACGGCACGATCACGCTGGTGAGAGTGGGCGATCCACTCGTTACGATGCCGGCGAACGTGCCCGCATCATAATTGCCGATCGTGTACTGATACTGCCCAGGCATGTACTGGAAAACGTTCTCGTTGCTTGCGAAGACGCTGGCCTGGTCCGTGCTCAGGGACTCGAGCAGATCGTTGAGTGTGCCGAGTGCATCCTCCGCATCGGATGCGGCAAGCGATTCACCCGGCGCGTACTGGTTGATGAACCGCAGCGCGCCGATGATGAGATCGTTTGCGGTCGTGCTCACGGATCGACCAGCAACGAAATGAGGCCATCGCCAGCCACCACTGCCGTGGTGTCGCTGTCCGCTGCAAGCTTCGTGACGGCGATCCAGAGATTACCATCGCCCCCGTTGAAGCCGTCCGGCCATGCCTCCTGCAGACCGCCGGTAGCAGTGCCGAGCGCCGGAATGGCAATCGTGACCTGGGGTGGCGTCGTGCCAACAACTGGGGCCGAGGCAGTTGCTGTGGGCTTGAACCAGTAGAGCTTGACGAAGATCTCATAGGCCGCCGTATTGACGGCGATGATGCCTTTCACGGTCGCGACGGAATCGCGCACCTTATTGAGGTTCGTGCTGCCCGTGGTCACCAATCGATAGACGGATGCAGTCATGCTGCTGCTCCCAGAGGCTGGTAGGGGTTGTCATAGAGGCCAGAATGGCCATTGCGCTCTTCAAGGTGCGCCTTCATGGCGGGCGAGACGCCCACCACTTCCCACGTGTCGGGATTCTCGTGCATGGCTTTCACAAGCCCGCGGCTGCGGTTCTTGAACACACAGCCAAACTCGGCGAAGAGCTTGACGAACTCTTCCGCCTGCACGAAATAGTCTGGCCGCGTACGGTAATCGGCATCTCCCGCACGGATAATCAGCTCTCGCTCACTCCCCTCGTGACGATCGGCATGATCATTCGCTTCGTACGAGCAATCACAGCCAAAGAAGCTTACGTCTGTGTACCCCAGAGACAGGGCGATCCACGGAGCTCGCGTTGCCGATGAGGTCCCACCGGCGAAGCCTTGCGCATGAGTCTCGATGAGATCGAAGCACAGAGACTCTTCGGTGAACATCGATGAGGGGCACGAGGTGGCGAGAAGCCTCTTCCTGACCGGCGAATCCCATGGACCCGGATCTATCGGATCGCCCGGGTCCACCGTGAAAAGCGTGCAGGGAATGCCTGCTTCATGCAGGAGATTGGCTGTGTAATTGATGGCCCATATCTCTCCATCCCATGCGCGCAACTCGTCCAGATCGAGCCTGACATTCGGGCTCCCGCCGACGATGGCTAGCTTCCGGTCCTGCGGCACGCCGAGCCGAACGCGTGGATGGTCCGCGTTCTGCTTTGAATGCTCCTGCCACGTACTGAGCGGAATTGCGCAGTCCGTTTCGAATCGGATGCGAAATGGCATCACGCGCTGCCCTTGATCAGGCCGAGAGTCACGAGGGATGCCCGCAGGTTCTCAAGCTGTGCAGTGAAGGCATTGAATGCCGTGACACTCACAAATCCGTAACCACCGCCAGTGGCGGTTGTGAGAGTCAGGGCGGCCTGCGCAGCGTTTGCTGGCTGCACCTTCTGGGTGACGCCAAAA
>Ga0307517_10001427_pt1 | contig 40167 bp, 41 predicted proteins | sample 23_EM_MG_FD_194515 | JGI IMG/M metagenome (GOLD analysis project Ga0307517, IMG submission 194515) | Populus trichocarpa ectomycorrhiza microbial communities from riparian zone in the Pacific Northwest, United States - 23_EM | ecosystem: Host-associated > Plants > Roots > Unclassified | place...
GAGTGTTACCTACAGTTAATTGAAGCAATGATTTTTTTTTTCAGTTTAATTTTTTATTTTAATTTAATTCCAACTTTAACTTCATTTCTCAAATATTAAATTTTAGGATTGACCTTTATAATTAATTTTTTACGAGATTATTTTATTTTTATAATTCAGGTCGCGGGTTTTTCTTTAATACGATTGACTTGGATTTTTCTGTTTTTTTTTAATTTTATCATTTAATATTAAGTTGATTTGTTATTTTAAAATTAAAACAATAATAACACTTGAAGAAAAGTGAATTAGGTGTTGCATTAATTATATCAAATAATAAAAATATATATAACATAATAATCAATAATATAATTAAAATATTTAAAATAAAAAGATAAAAAAAATTATAAATTTAACTTTTAATGTAATTTTTCAAGCATACATCTACATTTCAAGTATGAATTATACTTGATCAATCACATCAAACAATGGTGATACGTGCACAGATCACACCATTTTAGAGTTTTTTATAATTAATATGATTTGATATTACCAAAGCAAGGATCATGCAGACAAATATCAAGACTTCTTTTATTTTTTATTGGGCACACTCGAGGAGACAAGGTGTAGCAATGGATTCGCAAGTTGTAAAAAAAACAAGAATTGGCAATTGTCACCTAGGTTTTGCCGCAACATATCATGGAAGCTGTCGTGGTTGATGGTTACCCTGTTTTATGAAAAAAGAAACTGCATTTGTATTCCAAATCGTTCTCTCTGCTGTGTCTTGACTTAGGGCTGATGATCACAATGCCCTAGCTAGCGAGGGTTTGTTAGCCACTTCAATTTTCTTAACAAAGATTGAAACCAAACCAAATGAACTTTCCATTAAACAACAGCAATTGATAATCCGGATAATGGAGTAATTTCCTTGTTAAGAGTGAGTGATGAGTCACTTCACAAGTGTTGGAATAAATCTTGTAGTTCTAGGGTTGGATTATAAGTGTTGGATGGAATCATTATTAAAAAAAAATAATCTCCCAGGTTTTATTCTATTTCTCACTCTCTGTGCTTCTACTTTTATTTCTGGGTTCCTTTCGAGGGATCTTCAGTGCCAAGAAATAGGAGAGGAATAAGAGTTCCGAATCCTGCTACGCTCAAGAAATCACACCACGGTGTAGTTTATACCAAGCATTTTCAAGACCAAACTTCGTTCTCTTCTCTCTTCTCACTCTGGAAATAAAGGAAACCGGAAACGATTTAATATTTCCCTTCCTCTTAGTCCAGCTTAGTCCAATTTGGATTCAACATTGGAATCAGCATTAAGATTTCAGATTGAAATAAGATTTCCTTGGGAGAGAAAATTCACATAATTGGATCATCAAAAACAATGTTCCAAAACGGATCCGATCTGAATTCTGAAACCATTGCATAGTTGAATATACTTGGAAGAGCATTTATTCGGTCACTCTACAGCCTCCATAAGATCAGCTCTATCATTTAGCCCACTCCGGTAGCAAAACCAAACATATACCAGCACTAAAAGAAAAATCCAGCTTAAGCGTCGTCAAGAGCCAGGACTCCAGGCAGCGGTTTCCCCTCAAGAAGCTCTAAGCTGGCACCACCTCCTGTTGAGATGTGGCTCATCTTATCAGCGAGCCCAACCTTCTCCACAGCAGCAACAGAGTCACCTCCTCCAATGATGGTAGTCACTCCCTTGCCACTGAGCTCAGCAAGCTTCCAGGCGATTGCCTGAAAAAGGAAAAACAAAGCTCGATTACAATGCTAAAATGCCTGTGGTTGAACCTCGTATTATCTAGGTAAATATAAGATACCTCAGTTCCTGCTGCAAACTTCTCGAACTCAAACACACCCATTGGTCCATTCCAAATAATGGTTTTGGTTGTATCCAATGCCTCACTGAATGTCTTGATAGAATCAGGTCCTATATCCAAACCCATCCAACCATCTGCTATCTCAGAAGCTGGTACCACCTGCAAGAAAATTGCACTAAACAATCTGAACAAAATTGGTCTACGTTACATTCCGATCCTCTGTGTGCATGCAAGTATGATCTTGTGAATCCCACTACTAAAAAAAACTGCTCCGGGTAACTCAAAAGAGCAACTCACAGGTTTACATGCACATATTCCAGGGAATGCACATAATTTAAACGGACAATGATGCAAACCTTGCTGTTGGCATCTGGAGCAAACTTGTCAGCAACAACCACATCGGTAGGCAGCAGTAGTTTTACCCCCTTGACCTTGGCCTTCTCAATAAGTGAAGTTGCAAGATCAAGCTTGTCTTCCTCCACAAGGGATGACCCAACTGAGTACCCTTGGGCTTTGTAAAAAGTAAAGATCATTCCTCCACCCAAGAAGAGGAAGTCAACCTTCTCTAAGAGGGATTCAATCACTCCAATCTTGGATGATACCTTTGAGCCACCAACAATTGCAGCAAATGGCTTCTTGGGATTTGCCACAGCTCCAACAAGATAGTCAAGTTCCTAAAACCAGAGCAAACAACAGGTTATAAATGCACAAGATGGTCAAGTGTGCAGCCATGAATTTAACAAGTTAAATTGGATCAAACAGAAAATGGATTTACATTGCGCATCTTTTTTAATTATCAATCCAAAGATAATGCATTTTCTCCTTACACACGTATTTTCAAAAGATATAAATTTCTTGGGGAAGAGCACTTTAAAGAAGATAAAGATGTAACCACCATACCTTCTGCATAAGGAAACCAGCAACAGCGGGCTTCAAGTATTTAGCCACTCCCTCAGTGGAAGCATGGGCTCTGTGAGCAGTGCCAAATGCATCATTCACATAGACTTCTGCTAGAGAAGCAAGCTTCTTTGCAAATTCAGGGTCATTCTTCTCTTCCTCCTTGTGGAACCTTACATTTTCAAGAAGCAAAACACCTCCTCCCGGAATCTCAGCCACCAATTTCTCAACTTCCTCGCCAATACAATCATTTGCTATCTTAACCTCAACACCAAGAAGTTCGGATAGCCTTGGTACAAGAGGCTTCAAGCTGTATTTAGGTGTAACACCCTTTGGGCGTCCCTGGAAACCATAATAAAAAAAGGAGTATATGAATGACCATTTGACAAAGTCTAGTGCAAAATCCAATCATGCTAATTACTCCAATGTTTATATCAGTTAAAACATGCAAAGAGTGGTACCAAAGCAAATTTAATTACAAACAGGAAATGAGGTTGGAACAAAGAAAAGAATACATGAGATTTTCATCATTTTAGAGCATCACTGTAGCATTCTCATGAAAGCAGTTCATTATTGAGATTTGTTACATAAGTTCAAATTATTTGGGATTGTAATAACATCATCAAAACCAGGAAAGAAAGGGAAAAAATGAAGTATGCTTGCATTGGAAAAACAATTTAAGGTATTGTTTATGTTTTTTTTTTTTTTTGTGTGTGTGGCCTTGGATATGGGATGTCGAGAACACTCCAAAAACGTTCGACTCCATAGTTTTGTAAAAGCTAGTGAGTTACATCCAATCGTGTTACATGATTTTAGACGAGTAGCTCAAACAATGGATTGAAAACCATCCACAGTCAATGACAATGGGCTGCCAGAACTGCAAGTGAAAAATGTCATAATAAGACTTTCTTGAGGAATCAATTATCAAAGCTACAATCTCCTTATTCACCTAACAACAGCTCCAACAAAAGAATTAAGAAAATAATTTTTACTAAATTCATCTTGGGTAGAACAGAGGTAGTTAAAGAACCAAGAAAGACAAGCTAATCCAGAAAGGTGAAAAATGATTGTCTAATCAAACATCCTGGACAAGAAAAATAAATGGTACTCCGCCTTGGAGAACATAAATTCAGGCAACAAAACTTCTAGTGTATATCAAAACAACTGAAAAGCTAGCAGAAAACAATTGAAAGAGAACTAAAAAAATCTATCAGCTAAAACAATGGCAGAACATAGAGCGAAAGACAAATCTGCTTACATGCAAATAAGTATTCTAAATCGGAAAAACAGAAGCCATGTCTCAAAAATCAAAACCCAGATAAATCTGCAAATAAACATGCCATGCAATTCTAGTTCTGCCTAAGCATCCACCAAAAACAAAGACCTCAACAAACAAACAAACAAAAAATACCAAAAAAAACACAAACAGCAACAAATCAAACATCATATGAATCTGCATAAAAATCCAAATCTGTAATCCAAATAGCACAATCAAAAACATATTTCAACCCAAAAAAAATGTTAAATCTTTAAACTGTGAAAATCAGGGAGTCGTCAAGCATATACCAAGTGAGAGCATAGAATAACTCTGGCACCATGATCCATCAAGTACTTGATAGTGGGTACAGCAGCACGGATCCTAGTATCATCAGTAATATTAAAGTTATCATCCAAAGGAACATTCAGATCTACCCTCACAAACACTCTCTTTCCCTTCAAATCTGTTTCCTTTAAACTGCTAACACTCTTCTTAGTGGCCATTTTTTCAATAAATCCTGCATTAAACCCAAAACAAAGAAAAACCCGGATCAAGAAACACAAAAACGAACATTAGCTAATACAAAGGTGATTGAACTGTAAAAGAAAGATTGGAACTTTACTTGCAAAGAGAAAGAAGACAAAAGAGTTGGGCTTCAATTGAGAACAATAAAGGACAAGGGTTGGATGGTGGTGGATGATACTAGGCGATTTATAAAGAGTACGTGTGGCATTGTCGGTTTTTTTAAAAAATATATTTTTTTTTAATTTATTTTTATAAGTAATCTATCCAAATTCCAAACTATCTAAAAACGTAAAAAAACAAATTTAAAAATATAAAAATAAATAAATTTAAATTTAAAGTGTAAGGTAAAGTGGGTTCTGACCACCAGGATATTTTACACTTTTCTTTTTAAATAATATTTTTTATCTGAAAATATTAAATTTATATATTTTAATATTAAAAATAAAAATAATTAACAAAATATTTTAATTTATTTTAAAAAATAAATTACACTACAATACTTAAATATCCATATAAGATATTTATTGGGGGTGCCCACTGGGCAAATATGCGTGGTATGGGTTCAAGTTAAACCTTGGGCGGTTTTAGGTTGATAAATTGGGTAAAGCTAGAGAATATACGTCTTAAATTCGAATTTGCAATCTCACGCAATCTTTGATCATTACACGTGCATGCTTTCTTTAATTTTAATTTAGAAATTATAGTTTAAAATAATTTATTTAAATATATTATATTAAGAAATGTATGTTGATGTTAAAAATAAAAAATTATATTTTTAATATTTTTTAAAACAAAAAATATATATCTTAAAAATATCATGTATTACAATAAAAAAACATGGTCTAAATGATTACTTTTTGCATGGATTCATGTGCTCTCACGGCTGCACAGCATAAACAAAGAAATTGAGCATTTCATCTGTCTAGATAAAATCAAGATACACAATGGGAAAAAAAAAAGTTGGTTTGGCGAAGAGACCTTTTGCTCTATAAAATTGAAGGATTTTAACAAATTGAATGGACCACTTTGGTAGTTACCCCATTGGTGTTTCTTTAATCTTTTTTTATTTTTTTAATAAAAAATTAATATAAGACCCTGTTTGGATTGTATTTAAAAATGCATTTAAAGTTTTGAGCCCAGATGCACCTATGCAGAAATACTCATACCGTGTTCTCAAAATTACCTGTTTGTTTTTGTATTTTAAAAGTGTTTTTAAAAAAATTTAATTTTTTTATTTTTTTTATTTGTTTCAAATTAATATTTTTTGGTATTTTCAAATCATTTTGATGTGTTGATATCAAAAATAATTTTTTTTTAAGAAAAAATATATTATTTTGATGCATTTTCAAGTGAAAAGCAACCATAACCATATTTCTAAATAGATCTACAGTTGAAAATGCTTTTCGTAAATGGATTTTTCATTCGTATTTTTTCACGGTTATAACATCAAAATTACTAAAACATATTTTTTAAAATGATTTCCTAAAGTCTTAAGCAAAATATAATGTTAAAAGCATTTTGTAAAACACACAAACCAAATAGTAAATGACGCCTTTGTTTTTCCAGGCGTCCTTTTAGTCACTTGAAATTATTTTATTGAGTTTGATCTCATCTGCGTTATGGCTAGCTGATATTGTATTTATTCAGAAAAAATAAAATAAATGGTTTGTTTAACAAGTTGATTGAGACTTCAAGCATGCCTCGTCAACTGAATAATGAATTGCAGAAATAGTGAAGTTTATGGCGGCAAGAAGCATCCTGCGATGAGTTGTATTTTGGAAGTCCTTTTAAATTATATTTTGAGGTCAATAAATTTTTTAAAAAATAAATAAAACTGTCACCAGAAAAGAAAAGAACAAATAAAAAACCCCCAAGGCCGCCTTTCATTTCTGTGGCTTAAAACTAACGGAGATTCTGTGATAAACTTTGCTCGAATGTCCCTTTCCTTTATATATTTGTTATCGCCAAAAGGGGAGCTGCTGACTTGAAAGCATTATAGGGAGCGAGAGAGAGAGAGAGCTACCTTGGTGAGGAAGCTGAAAGGAACCAGTGTCCTTAGCGAGAACACAGCCCTACAGCTTTCTCAACTCAGTCCTGTTATGGACAGATATGGTAGCATTCCGAGTAGAATATATAAACTTCTCTCAACTACTTGTATTGATTATCCAATTTTTTCATTATCTGCACAATACTTTCATGTGAATTGCCTAAATGACTAATCCAGGCAAGAGACCGGTATTTTGCCTTCAATGGCTGGCTAATCTTGCAAAGCTAGGACTGAATCACACCTTCAATGGCTGGCTAATCTTGCAAAGCTAGGACTGAATCACAAAGATGGGATAGAAACACGAAGCCAACATCTAAAGTTAGCCTCTCTCTTTTTTCCCTCCTTTCCGGATTCTTCAATGTTACTTTTACTTCTCAAATCATAAAATGTCAATTTATTGGCAAGTGAGGAAGATGAAGAAGAAGAAGAAGAATTGTCAACTATTATTTAAAATGCTGGATCGTTCTTGTTAACTACCCTCAATGTCTCTCTTGGCAATTTAGTAAGAAGCAAGAAAGGCAAAGGTGGAATCAGACCCCTCCTATTGAAGACACAGAAAATGTATGACATGACTCGTACTTCTTCTACAACATCGCATCTCTCTCTCGTAACAATAAAAGCATCGGCATGGGAATGGGGAAAAAAATCAAATAATCTCACACAGCAACTCGTTCGACTTCATCTAGTGCAAGGACACCTGGAAGCTCTTTCCCTTCCAACAACTCCAAGCTGGCACCACCGCCAGTTGATATGTGGCTCATAACATCAGCAACTCCTACTTTTTCTACAGCCGCAACAGAATCTCCACCTCCAATAATAGTTGTAACTCCCTTGCCGCTAAGCTCAGCAAGCTTCTTTGCAATGGCCTGCAAGAAAGGGTTCAACTCTAGTTCACCATCTAATCACAGGTAATAAACCCAAAACAATATGACAGGAACGCATTAAAATGTAGTTTCATATGGAGTTAGAATGGGTTTAGCCAGCCACTTCACAAAGTTGCATCAAGCACTATGACCATTTGTTTTTACTGTACGTTTAATCCAAGTAATAGAAAGAGTTGGTTATTGGAGAATTTTGCATTAGTGTAGAGATAGTTTTCACGCTTCCCTATATAATTGTGTGCATCCGAGCCTCTAACAAGGCATCATACCATGCCTATCAGATAGTGGAACCAAAAGTAGCATCCAAGCTTGAACAGATGAAAAGCAAAAATCAAATTTAAGAACCATTTCTCGCATACCTCTGTCCCAACTGCAAACTTGTCAAACTCAAACACTCCCATGGGTCCGTTCCAGATGACAGTTTGGGTGGTTCCCAAAGCTTCACTGAATGTCTTCACAGATTCTGGTCCAATGTCCAGTCCCATCCAACCATCTGGGATGGCTGATGCAGGTACAATCTGTAGTGAACAAAATGGCATTCAAATTCGTTCAGTTACAGAGAGTATTAAAAATGTCAGAGCAAGAACAACTTGTAGGGAACTTTCTTGTGTGAGCTTAGACAACAAACCTTGCTATTTGCATCAGGAGCAAACTTGTCTGCAATTATCACATCACTGGGTAGCAAAAGAGACACTCCTTTTGCCTTGGCCTTCTCAAGGAGCGATGTTGCCAAACCAAGCTTATCTTCCTCAACCAAGGATGAACCTACTGGGAGGCCTTGAGCCTTGTAAAATGTGAAAATCATACCTCCACCCAAAAGAAGGATATCACACTTCTCCAGGAGTGACTCAATGACTCCAATCTTGGATGAGACCTTGGAACCACCCACAATGGCAGCAAATGGCCTCTTTGGGGTTGAAACTGCCCCAACAAGGTAGTCCAGCTCCTAAAAACAAGGTAGTGAGAGATTGAATACCAAAGCGACCAGAAGTTTAAGGAGAAACTGAGATAAAAAAAATATATCAAGGCTACTTCCTTTATATGAGATAGTGGAATACAGGCCCTAACAACAAAAATGCATGTAGCATATGCAGGATGGATGGGTTCTTTTCAGTTACATGCAACCACTTTTGTACTTGAAACTCACAAAAAAGACACGAAATAATCAGCAATATTGACAATTCAGTCTCATAAAAAGATTGAAAGCTGGTGGCATTGTGTAGATATCACCAAAAAATGGCAAAAGAGAGAAGGCTAAAGAGTGAATGTGTGTTCAAAGGGAAACATGATCAAAGAAAACAGCACAATGAAGGGAAGCAAAACAGTCAATCATTCAGTCTACTTATGGCACCTAAAGGCAGTTTAGATGAGGGTCCTAAATAAAACTGCCTCTGGGTCATACTCATTTGCTAAAAAAAATTTTGACTCCATTCAAAAGATTAGGGTATATAATCTCACACAGCCATTAACTTATAAACCAACCTTCTGCAAGAGGAAACCAGAAACAGATGGTTTCAAGAATTTTGTGACCCCCTCAGTGGAGGCATGTGCTCTATGTGCAGTTCCAAATGCATCATTTACATAAAGATCTGCCAAGGAAGCAAGCTTCTTTGCAAATTCAGGTTCATTCTTCTCTTCTTCCTTGTAAAACCTGACATTCTCAAGAAGAAGAACACCACCATCAGGAAGTGAAGCAACCAATTTTTCTACCTCTGGGCCAATGCAATCATCAGCTTTCACAACCTGTTCAAGCAGCATATATTAGTCATGCATTCTCTGTTTCTTTTTCCCTTAAACTATATTTCGATGAACAAGTTGTACCTGAATTCCAAGGAGTTCAGATAACCGGGGTACAAGAGGTGCCAAGCTGAATTTTGGAGTAACACCTTTTGGTCGTCCCTGAAAAATAATCAAAGAACACTTCAGCTCATATGGGTAGACCAATGAACATTATGCGGAGATTATAAACCCAAATTATTTTCACAGATAACCAATTAATATCAGATGTACAAGAATCTGCAAACTTATTTGTTGTAGAGATATTTCTGCAAAGAATCGAGCTCCTTGTATAAAAACACCATACAGGCTAAATTTATAAATACAAGAGCCTGCTTCCACACCAAATCCAGCAGTTAAATGTAATTCTTTACTGAAAAGCAATTCTCGGAGAACAATATCGCTCAATCAGTAGAAGACAAGCTATAGCATTCTATCAACCAGGAACTATCAATTGCAAACCTGCAGTCATTCTCGCTAACTCTCTCAAAATCAACAGAAGAACTTTGCATGTCATAGATCACTACTTGAATTTCGAACCCAGTAGCACACAAGTACAATTCCAATAAACCAGCACCAAAAAAAAAATTCTATAAAAGGAAGAAATAGAAAACAGAGTGTTGTGAAACTAAAAGGTTAATGCTATAATTCTAGTCGCATAACATCAAAATTCAGTGCAATAACCAAAAAATTAACACATTCAACAGACCAACAGAATCAATGAAATGAACATAACAGAACCGCTACAAAACCCAAATCACAACAAGACCAATACAAAATTCCCAGAAACCAGAAAAGAAAAACTGAAATTGAACAAGAACCCACGTACCAGATGACTAGAAAGAATAACTTTAGCCCCATTTGAAATCAAGTATTTAATAGTAGGGATAGCGGCTCTAATTCTAGTATCATCAGTAATATTCTGATTATCATCAAGAGGCACATTCAAATCAGCTCTAACGAAGACTTTCTTCCCTTTCAAATCAGCAGCTGTCAAGTCACCAACACTCTTCTTTGCCATAGACACCACTGCTCTTGGTGCTTTACCATTTGACTTGAAAGATCGTATTTTGGACACCACATGAGAGCTAAACAATGTGTCTGCAGCAGAGAAACCAAGACCCCGGAGGCTGGTTGTGCGGAGGCCGGAGGTGGAGACTGGGAGTAGGGAGGCCCGGACAGATGTGGAGGTGGAGGAGGCGGCTGTTTTAAGGAGAGAGAGAGTTGTTGGTGCTGTGGCGGAGGCCATTTGGCGGTGTTTGTGGAGTGTTTTTGAGTGTGAATTTTGTGAGAGAAGTTGGGTGGACTAAAAGGAGAAGAGGAGGGGATGGAAGGTTATATTATATGGATGGGAAATGAGGCTCTCTCTCTCTCTCTCTGATCTTTGGAGAGAGAAAAAACAATGGGGCGGGTGTGGACGGGAAGAACGAAGGAGGGAATGAATGGGCGATGTGCGTTGGATTTTGGATTTTCTCTTATCGTTGAAGTGAGGTTGTTGATGTTCGATGCCTTTAAGATTGTCACTTCTCACTACTTTACTACTCTTGACGGTTTTGGGCTTTACTGCAACTGCCACAAGTAACAACTACGGTGCCGATTGCCAAGAGGTTTGGTTAGTTCAGCTGGCAGGTGCCCGTCCTCCTCCCACAAAAGTTTAGGTTCGATTGGTTCGGCCGCTTTGTCTCGAGCTCATATGGACTATGGATGCATGTCAGTGGATGTGGGAAATTTAGGGGAGCTTCAGTTTTTGTACGACATGAGGTTTTTTAAATTTGTTTTTATTTTAAAGTATATTAAAAATATTAAAATATTAATTAAATATATATTATATTATAATAAAAGTTTTATGAGGAAATTATTGTAAATCAATAAATATTTTTTTTTGTGAATTATAATAGTAATTTCACTTTTAATTTCTCATATTTTTGTTTTTTTGTCGTGAGTAGTAAATATTTCTTTTTTTTTATTTATTTATTGTTTTTTCTCTGTCATTTTAATGTTTTGGGTCTAATAACCACGTCAAATCCAAACAACATGAATTTTACAATCACGCAACTACTTAAATTATAGCTTTAACTCATTGACACATATAACAAGCATTTCTTTTGTTATAACAATATATTTATACGTGATTTTATCCAATCACTTTACAGGAGGAGTTCTTGTCGGTGACTGTTGCTAAAAAAGCCTGGTATAGTTATTAGATTCAAGATACCTGAATATGTGTTTTGGGCCTGACATGATTGCAAGACTGTCTGACAAAAAATTATATGGATGTTTAAAAATTAACTCATTTTATTAGGTTTAATAACATTATTAAAACATTATTTATACTTTTAATATTTTTTCTACACTTTAAAAAATATTTAATATGAATTTGCTACGGAGGCGGTCGAATATACTAGTTTAAATTAAAAATACTCTTAAAAATATCTAAAAACATATACGTTAAATGTGAAAAACACCTTTTTAACAATATCAAGTAGCAGCCAGGAGATTTATATGAAATAAAAAGATATAACAAAATTAAATAAAAATATCTCTGTTTATTATTTTTCTTATGTTGTATTTAGAATTTAGATAGCCTGGCTGCCTTTAATTTTTGGGTGTGAGACAAAAATTGCGAACTTTTATTGGTTTTTTTTTATTTTTTATGAACTTTGAACCATAACATTTTATATATATATACGAGATGACATGCCCGCGCGTTGCCGCCGACTTATAAAACAAATATACTTGATAGTGTTATAATTGTGAACTAACGCTAGATAAGTAATAGAAATTAAAGGTATGATGGAACAAATATTTCATGACGGGAAAAAAAGTTATGTTGGTGATCAAAAACTTAAAGACTGAACAAAATGATTTGTAGCAATCTACAGTGTTTTGTGAGGGAAAATACAGTGCTTTCGCCACATGATTTAGCTTTTCAGTTAATAAAAAGCAAAAAAAATTACAAAGCTAAATTCTCTACCAACTTAATATTAAAAATAAACCAACAAAGATAATTTGGGAAAGAAAAAAACCCATGAGAAAAAACGTTGCAGCAATTGACAATGTTTTGTGAGGAAAACTATAGCACTTTTCCCAATAAAAAAAATATAAAACTATTTAGAGAAATATTGTAGCAATCCACAGTGTCTTGTGAGAAAAACTACAACGTTTTCCTCATATGATTTAGCTTTATTGTAATTATAATTCTTAACCAACTCAATATTAAAAAAAAAATCGACAAGGATAATTTTGGAAAAAATCATATGGGAAAACACTGCAACAATTCACAGTGTTTTAAAGAAAAAAAATTACAAAGCTAAATTCTTAATCAGCTCAATATTAAAAAAAAAACAACAGAGACAATTTCAAAAAAAAAAAATAACAAAACAAACACCAAAAAAAGGAAAAAAAATCATGTTGGAAACACTGTAGCAATTCACAGTGTTTTGTGATGAAAGCTACAGTGCTTCCCCGCATGATTTAGCCTTATTTGTAATGACTTGTAATTGTAGTTCACAAACAACTCAATATTAAAAAAATAAATTTGAAAACAATTATAACAAAAAAAAACTACACGGAGAGACATTATAGCATTCCACAATGTTCTATGAGCAAAGCTATAATGCTTTCCCCACATGATTAAACTTTATTACAAAGTTAAATTTTAACCAACTCAATATTAAAAAAAATCAAATTGACGAAGATAATTTTGGAAAAAAATATTACAAAAAAAGAAAACACAAAAGAAACTGAAAAAAAAATCATGTGAGGAAAAACTCTATCAATCCATAGTGTTTTGTGAGGAAAAACTTGTATTTACTTGTAATTGCAATTCTTAACCAGCTTAATATTAAAAAAATAAAATTGACAAAGATAATTTTAGAGAAAAACATAACAAAAACATAAAAAAACCACGTGAGAAAAAACATTGTAGCAATCAACAATAATTTTCGAGGAAAGTTACAGTGCTTTCCTCACATATTGTTACTATAATTTTTAACCAGCTCAATATTAACAAATAAAATAAAAAAAGATAATTTCGGAGAAAATTATAAAAAAAAACCATGCGGAGAAACACTGTAGTAATCAACGATGTTTAAAAGAAAAAAAATTACAAAACTAAATTCTCAATCAGCTCCATATTAAAAAAAATCGACAAATATAATTTTGTAAAATAAAGAAATAAAATAAAAAAATTATGTGGAAAAAACATCGCAGCAATCCACAGTATTTTAAAGAAAAAAATTACAAAGCAAAATTTTAACCAGGTCAATATTTAAAAGGTAAAATAAAAAAAATAATTTTGAAAAAAACAAAAGAAAAAATAAATGAAAAGAAAAGGAAAAAATAGGAAAGTTGAAAAAAAAAAGTAATTTTGAAAAAAAAAACAATTTTGAAAAAAAAGAAAAAAAATAAAAAAAAAAGAAAAAAAAAGTTAGCAAAAAAAAAAAACATTTTGGATTATGTTATAATCCATAGTGTTTTGTGTGTGGTTTCCCCCACACCATTTAGAATATGTTATAATATATATATAAACAAGTCAAAATCTCATCATGCCCCGTCGGTCGGTAATTGTATGGTCTATCTCATATAGTATAGAAAGTGTAGATATATAATCCATTTGCTAGGAAAATCAAATATTTTCTATATAACAAAATTAAATCATATCGAGAATTTGCAACTAGATACTTGATTGAACTCTATTATCTCATCATAGTTTTATACATAGTATATTAGATATACATGCACATGAAAATAATATTTTATTAATGCGAGGCCTATTTGAATTTATAATGGATCTAAAAAATACACAAGTAACTTAAACAATATAGCTGTATTTTCCAGGTAAATGTACCGTTAAAAATAGTAAAACAATAATAAAAAAAAAGTCTTGATTTTTGTTGTGTTTATGGTCGTGTTTTTCAACCCGACTTTGTGATCGACCCGGCCCAAGACCCGAGTCACGGGTTTTGACCGGGTCATGCGGGTCAACCTCATTTTTTTTGTTTACAATGTTGTTTTGGTAAAAAAAAATAATTATCGGGTTGCAACCGGGTTTTTGACCGGGTCAATCGGTTTTTTAGCTACCCTTATTTTTTTATAAACGCAGTCTAGTTCCCGTCTCAATCAACCGAGTTCCGAATCAATTCATCAGGCTGAATCAAGTTTTAAAACTATAGTTTAAATACCAGCATATTAAATATAAACTCGTGTAGGAACTAAATAAACAAGTCCTAAAGCTGCATTTAAATTATATCCATTTTATATTAAATCTATTGGAGCCAATAATCATTATTAAATCCAAATAAAGATTTATAATGTTGTTTATCAGTTAAAATAATTTTTTTAAGAATTTATTCTATTAAAAACAAATAAAAAACAACAACGTGCTTATACTTAATTTATTTTAGATTTTCAACATGGTATAAATATTTTATTAGAAAAATAATATAAATATACAGCACAGAGCAGATATTATTATAGTAATATTTAAGAAACACACCTAAAAATTCATAAGCATAACAACACACCCAGAAATCATGTTTCTATAAAACTCAACTCATGAGGAAATAGGCTAACTGGCTCTCTGTTGAAAATTAAAACCAAAATTCTTGCCTAGAGAGCCAACTGAAGAATATTTATCACAGCACAAATTTCATAAACGGACGGGTGACATCTTGCAGAACATGGCTAACTGGCCAAGGTTAGCCATGGACCGTCCTTGGAAGCTAAGTTTATTCTTCACATGTAATCGGGCTAAAGCCCACATTGACTGCTCGGCCTTCTTTTCATGAATAGATCATCTATCTGCTTTCTCTCCTGGCAAAAACTTTCCAGGTTCTCCCCTCGTTCAACCACCCAAGCTGTCATATCTCCCTTTCATGGCTTTCTCGTCCCAACAACTATTATTTTCTAGCCAATTTTCCCTTCCTTGCCCCCGAACACCACCAAATAGAAATCTCAAAGCCATCCCAAGAGCAGCTCTAAGAGAATGGAAAGAGTACGAGGATGCTGTGAAAAGAAAAGACCTTGCCAGAGCTCTTAGGTTCTTGAAATCCAAAGAAACTCAGACAAACAATGATAGTTTAGCTGATTCAGTTAACGGGTCTTTCTCAAATGACTCAGCGACTCGGTCTGGACTCGGTGACCTGGGTTTGTTTGATGTGTTAGAGAGGGATTGGGAGGTTTTGGACACTTGTTTGAATGCTGATGATATGAGACTCGTTTCCAGTGCGTACGGGTTCCTCAAGAACAGGGGGTTCTTGCCCAGTTTTGGAAAATTTAGCAACATTGGTAAGTTTATATTTTCTTTCTTTTTTTGTACAAAGATTTAAACCTTTTATTTTGCTAAAATAGACTGTCTTTGGATGTAATGGCTATAGAAAAAACTAGATACTTACTTTATGTTTTTGGGCTACAATTTATGCAGTTTTGGAAGGACCTAGGGAAGTTACACCAATCTTGTTGCAGTCTTCTACTGGTCTAGAAGGTGCTAGCATGAATACAGTACTGTTTTGTCTGCCTGGTTTTTTTGTTCTTAATTTATTTGCATCTAATTCGCATTATAGTTTGGTTTAGTGCATATTTATTTTAAACGACACTAAAGTGTGCACGCTTCATTCCCGTTTACTCATTTAGTGACAAAACTTTCACCAAAGAAGTGGGGTGCAACTGGGATCTCAAGCCTTGTGTTCATTGCGTTTACTGGAGGAGCAAACTTTCTTGTTGACCGAGGGATTGATATCAGAGTTAACCTCGCGGCTATCTTAGGATTGGCCTTTTTAGACTCTATCTTCCTTGGCGGAGCTTGTTTAGCTCAAATCTCAAGCTACTGGCCCCCGAATAAGCGTCGAATCTTAGTTCACGAAGCAGGTCATCTTTTGGTAGGTATGGACCTTTTCACTTGATTTAAATGCTTTGTTTGGATGACATTTTCTATTATAAGAAATGGGAAATCAGGGTAAGTGTTTTCATTTGGAATTGTGGTACGTATTTTGATTGTACACAAACAATATCAGTATCTAATGTGGTTCTGCACATTTAACACTGTCCATTTAGTAGTCCCATTGACTTGCATGTTTTTCAAACAGTTGCCAGTTACCGTGCCAACACTCTCAAAGATCGTTTCTCTCTTTTGCTGGTACCATTCTATGTAATTACTTGTAAAATTACTTTTGCAGCATATCTTATGGGTTGTCCGGTTCGAGGTGTAATTTTAGACCCCATGGTTGCAATGCAAATGGGCACTCAAGGGCAGGTATCTACTCACTACTCTCGTTTTGATTTTTATGGCAGTTCCCTCTTCACTTTTGTCATTTGCTCTTACTTTGGACAAACTTGCTGTTACTCCCTGTATTTTTCATAAGTTATTGATTAATAGCTGCTAAATATATCTGGCTAGTTAAAATCCTTCCCTATATGTGGCTGACCATGCCACTATTGGAGGTAAGGAACCCTTCCAAATATACCTGTATAGCATTCTGACATTAGAGGAAAAGAATTCTTGAATGATACAAACTTATATTCTGATTCCTTAATGGTGAACCAAAGATATTCACAATAATTATTTGATGATAACTATTGTTATGATCAGCTGGCCTGTTTCCATTTACTCATTATTTTTGTCTACGATGCAATTCACTTCCTGCGGTGATTATTTTTCATGCTACACTTGATAATTTCCCCTGAGATTACTGTTGGAAATCATGGAAGATTCTGGTAGTGCCACCCTTGTTGGAATGAGTCTTCAGAATAGATGACTGGTTGTGTTATTTGGAGTATTTGTTAAAAGTTATGATGATAGTTGTGAAGGCCTGGAGGGCAATAAGTTGATGTATTTTATTTGCTTCCTTGAGTTGTTGGTCAGAGTATTTGTCCTTGTTGTTTTTTGTTGCCTGATTATATCTATCTTTAATTCATTTTATTTGGAATACCATTTGATGCTGGCTTTGATAATTAAGGTTCCTACTATCTCTTTGTTCTTGTTGTTGACCCTAATGACTGCTATAACATCTGCACTGGTATCATATGTTCATTTATTCAAATTAGCAACAGCGTTGCCAGCAACAACTTATAAAATATCACATTCATACAGGCAGGAACTCAGTTTTGGGATGAAAAGCTGAGTAACGAGCTTGCTGAAGGGAAACTCAGTGGCACTTCGTTTGACAGGTGGGTATGATGTGAAGAACTGTTTATGATTGCTTGGTTAATGCTATTGTTCGATACAATTGAAGGAACAACAGTCAGTCATATGGTGATTAGATTTTTAACTGCTTTTGCTGCTCCTTTTACTACCACGAGTAATTTCATATGGATTTAGACTTTAAGCAGCAAATGTAAGTGGTTTTTGTGAACAACATGAAAGTAGCCACTGTGCTTGCTAACTCTTTCACGTTTAAAACAAATAGACACTAGGCAGCTTGTCCAGGCACCTGCTTATGGAAGGTGTTCAGCAGGATGATATCGGTGTCCTTGCAACTAGATTACTCGTTTCCCCATCTATATGAGCATTGTTTGTGCTATGTAAGTCATCCATATGAATTCTCTCACGTCAATGCGTACTAATCTCTGGCATCAAATTGCCAAAAATTCATGGTCTGGAATGGTGGTCAGGTACTGCATGGTGCTTTTTGCTGGCATTGCAGCTGAAGCTCTGGTTTACGGCGAGGCAGAGGGTGGAGAAAATGATGAAAACCTATTTAGGAGTACCTGTGTTCTTCTGCAACCCCCATTATCTGTAGCCCAGGTATCTCTCTCACCATTGTATAAAATTTGTGTTTCCCTTTGCTAGTAATGCTAACTCTGACTCCTTTTGACTTCCTCCTGTATAGATGTCAAATCAAGCAAGGTGGTCTGTTCTACAATCTTTTAATTTGTTAAAATGGCATAGGGATGCTCATCGAGCTGCTGTTAAAGCATTAGAAAGTGGTGGCAGTCTAAGTGTTGTAATTAGGAGGATTGAGGAAGCTATGTCTTCCGGTTGATGAGGTGACTGTTGATTTTTGTTCCACGTTGTTTTTAAGGTAATAATGATTCCATTTTCATGTTTTGTATGTTCTTTGCTGGGCTTGCTCCTGTTTTACTTGGATATACCTGTAATAATGTCTCGACTTATTATTCTGGCAGGACATGATGGGCCTTGTGGCAAGAAATCGAAAGTTGAATTGGTTTCATATGGCTTCATTTGCTCCTCTCTTCTCCTGCCGCTTAATTGCCCTAATTGATGGTCTCAGTTACTCTTTCTCGAGCTCTATGATAGGATAATAAAAAAAGGGAGCAAAAATAGGGTGAGAAGTGGGATTAAATGGAGACGGATTTATGCAGTACACAGGCCTAAGTTATAACTGAAGCACTCTAGAGATTGATACAAGTGTCAGGCCGTCCTAATCTGCAAACGTTTTTGAAGTTAGTCCAACTGTTAGCTGCGTGCAAGTATTTTCAGTTTCTTACCACAAAGCAAGCACTACACTAGGAAACCTGTCAACTTCCAACTTTTCAATCTGGTTCAACATTTAGTATTGAATAGAAGAAATAATGGTAAACAACAGACCAAGATCCTCTAGCATTTGCTGTGGGGCAGAGCAACAACTGTAATTCTTTCTTAATTGTTTCCCCTGTAAGTGTGATTTTACTGGATATGTACGTTTTCCATTTGGATTGTCCGTGGTGTTTGTATCAGGATCATCAGTTATACATGCATGCTGTAAATGAGATAAATCATTATTGACGATATTTTGTTTGTGCTCGGAGAAAAGTTCACCCTTTTTTTTGTGTGATTAGTGGTCATGAGGGATTGAAATTAGTGTAACCTGACCAGCTTAGGTTTTACCGATTTGGTCAAATCACTCGAACTGTAACGTATTAATCTATTGCTGAAAGTCAACAATGGTAGGAAGATGGCTGTAAAACGCAAGCTGAAAGTCAACAATGGTAGGAAGATGGCTGTAAAACGCAAGTAACGATGGTAAATTGGGGTTGTTACTGAACGTGGGCTGTGCATCTCTGCAGTGACAAATATTCCAATTTGTTCATGAAAACAACAACAATGGAGTATCTGATATTGATGTGCGTGAACTACGCTTAGAAACTGCATGGCATAAATTAAAATAAGTACGGTGCCCAAGCATAAGTAGATTCCCATGTCATTTTGCCCACATAGGATGCTGGTATTTGGTAATGGTGGCTCGGCGCTGCAAATTTTGCTTATTCTTCAACAAAACGAAACAATAGAAGTGCAATAGAGGTTCCTCTGCTTCTCTCTTCAGGCGCTTGCACATGTCTCTATACCATCGTGCCATCTCCTCAGGTGATTGCTCAATTGCCATGGCTGCAACAATAAAAAACAACAACAGAAACTATGTTAATGACAGAAGTAATCTTTAACTGCACAGATAAACAAATTAAACACACAAGTAGCGATAGTGTTTTGCAAGGATCCTAAGATCACAAATATGCACTGAATCCAACAGAGTTACCTCCAGTTGGATGTTGTGCCATGATTCTTCAGGCAAAAGTATGCTAGCAATGCAAGATGATATGAAAGCTTCTACAAGAGCTGGCTTTGTAACATGAATGGTCATCAACACCTTATAGAGCAGCAGCAGTAGTTAGTACTAGAATAATATTCGTGGGAGTAGCAATGACTTCCACGATTCCATGGCCATGCCGGCATGACTGGGAACCCCAATCCCAAAGTATAGTATTTGTCTTTGATGCAAACTATCTCGGTCCTGGACTGAGTTGAAGATAAAAAGAGAGTAAAAAAAACATTATCATGATTAGCAAAGTAGATGATCAACTCATTTCTAGGCCATGGTGATACTGAGCATTGCCCATATTGTACACCAAATTCGACAAACGTTGAATCAAAATCTACGCAGCTCAAATTCTTTCTCCGTGGTATGAGACTAGAAGATTTCAACCGGTATAGAAAGAATCCAATTCATTTCTGATGCTGCGCAATAAAACAAAATAACGCGCTATCTTTTCTAGACAATAATATTTTTTTTTAACGATTTACTTACATATTATATGCAATTACATCCTTTTATGTAGTTTTGGTGTGATATCTTTTCTAATATGCACTGTATTATGTGCGAATTAATTATTTTTTTAATAAGTATTTATTTGTAATTCTCTAGTACATTTAAGTATTGAAAAGTTATTCGGCAACTCATGTTTTCAAGTTATACTTTAGTCACATGTTAAACTTATATAAATAAAAAATGTTTACAAATATAATAATAATTATTTTTTAAAATATTTTTTATTTTAAAATATTTTAAAATAATATTTTTTTCGCGCCTACCTATCATCGGAAGCAAAGAGTTGGGCCACGTGGCTTGGTAGAAAGCACATACGCCCTGAATAGGAGATAGTGCGTGACTCTTGGCAATGGAAGGAAAATGGGCCTGTATCAACTGGATCTATCATGGCCTCATGGGCTGGCTCTATCTGAACCACCAAGTTTCATCAAAAGCCATGTTGCCCGCACAAGTTTTACACGCACCAAAATACTAGCTACGTCCATCGACTGTTTTTTTTTTTTTAATAGCTACCTGTATAATTGAATAAGTTTATATTATATTATTACATTTTTAATTATATGTATTACAGTTCTACATAGTATCTAATTCCTTAATATGCTCTTCAATTAAATTTCTTCACTCAAAATGATGAAATGATATTTTTCTTTTCAAATCTGTCAAAGTTATATAATAAAACAATAGAAATATTTTTCAAAATTATTTAAAATGTTTTAAGAAATAAGAGATTTCAGAACCAAATTATCATTGATTTTTTAAAAAATTTAACTATAAAGATAGATCACTTATGTTTTTTTTTCCTGATGATATATATATTTTTTATATATTTTTATATTTGATATATTGATATTAAAAATAAATTTTTAAAAATAAAAAAATATATATTTTAATATATAAAAAAAAACAGTTAAAAAAACAAATAATATCATTATACAGTAGAGTTGGCCAAAGGTCTGGAACGGCCTTAAATTAGAAAAATCTGTCAATTTGACCCAATTAACGCCAGAAGCGTCGATATGACTAAATACTTTAAGTACAGGGACCACTAGTGATTTTTGGACAGAAACATTACTCTCAGTTTCAGATAAACCTCCAAAACCCAAAACAGCCCAGCTGCTCTCTCTTCAGCAGCTAAAAAAAAGACGACAACACTCTGTTTCCTCTTCGAAAAACCTCAAAAATTTCTCATGTCGTAACATACCGAAACCAAATATGAACCTCACACTTCCTCACAAACAAAACCCACTTCTCCACTCTCCAATTCTTCTAACCCAAACAGCTCAAAACCCCCCAATTCTCTTTCAATTACCCACAAATCAAAGACCCCGAATTTCGCGCAAAAAACCCATCTTTAGAATCTATTCCTCTGCCAATGGAAATGGTTCTGACGGGTTTTCTTGGCCGATTCTCACTCGCTCTGTTCGCCTGGGGACGGAGCGGTTTTTGTTGAAACTCGGTGAGTCCGTCAAGAAGGAAACTGGGTTTGATGTAGAAGGGGGTAATGTGAAGGTTGGTGAGTTTGTGGAGCGCATTAAGGGTGATATCAAGAAAGGTGACGCTGCATTGACTCGGTTCAGGACTGAATTGTTAACTGATTTCGTGGATTGGAATAGATGGGAGCGTTGGAAGGTAAGACACCTTTACTTACTTATTTTTTATTAGGAAGGTGTTGGGAGATGAGATGAACCTGACATGATTTTGAATTTTAGTGTGCGGAGGTAAGTTAATGAATGAAGAACTTGGTGAAAAAAGGGCCATGGTATTAGCATTATTTAACTTGTTTATGTAGAACGAGGCTAAATTTGTTGAATGTTTGAAATTTTGAACAGATATAGCAACCAATGTTCTTTAATGATATGCATGGACTAGCTGTGGGACAACGGTTTCTATTTTGTGAACCTTATAAACTTATGGAAGCAAGTCCTGCATAATAAGTGATCGCATGCTTTCTGTAATGTTGTTTTGCTCATCACGGTTTGTCTTTCTGCCTTCAAGCAATTGAAATATAATATGGCAACATCTATATTCTTTTTAAAGTTCAATAAGGAACATACTATCAGAGTTCAATCATGGAAGTAAGATACCTCCGTGAAAAACTGCCAACACATCTTACAATCAAGTTGATTCTCAAAAAACTAGTTCTATGTTGAATTAATCATGTTGTGAACGTAAAGTGGTGGTGGGTATGCGAGATTAATGAAATTTGATTTAAGGTTGAGATTCCAATCCTCAGTCCCCCTTCCAGAATATGATGAAAAAATCACTTGAGAAGCATTCTGCTCTACACAACTTTGCAAGCAAGTGAAAACGGGTGATACACATGCATTGAAAGCACCTGGAGGATATGGTCATTGGATTTGAGAAAATTTAAGATTCAAGCAAAAGGATACAGTATTATAGCAGTTTGGAATAAATGATTAATAAATATAAATAGGTAACCTGGAACTAATACTTGTTCTTTTGGAGAAGAAAAGGACAGAACAATTTGTTATGAATAAAACAGAGGCTTAAAAACTTACTATTTGAGAAATTTGTTTTTTAAGAGTTAAAACCTTTAATACCTGTATTTTTTTTATTTTTTGATATTATGCTTTTCAAAGCACGAAGAAAATGACAAGGAGATAACATTTTTGAAGATTGGAACTGAAGAATGCGATTCATGCACCGAAACCCATAAAACCTTAATGTGAACCTTTTCAACCTTTCCTTTGTTGTCATTCCATGAGAAAATTTCTTGAAACTATAACATAGACATTTTCTACTTGCAGGACTTAAAGAATTGGGAGCCTAAACGAGTTGGTGCTTTGTTGCTCTATATTTTTGCTGTGATGTTTTCTTGTCAAAGAATATATGTTGCCATTCGAGCTCCTTTTCTAGACCAAGAAAGAAGAGAGTTAACAGAAGCTTATATGGAGGCTTTGATTCCTGAACCATCTCCTATTAATATTAGAAAGTACAGCAGTTTGGTTTTTATTTGCAAATGCAATCTACAAGAGATGAATAGGACTATATAGAACATCAAGTTGCTAATTAAGTTCTGTGTTTAATTAACAAATAATCCTGTATCTGATTTTTACATGTAGGTTTAAAAAGGGTATGTGGAGAAATACAACACCAAAAGGCCTGAAAATGAAGAAGTTCATTGAAGGACCTGATGGAACACTGATTCAGGACACTTCCTATGTTGGAGAAGACGCATGGGAAGATGATCAGGAACCTCCTCAGGAAAATATGAAACAAATCATTGACAAAGATGTGAGATTAAATGCAGAACTAAAGAAAAACTTGAAAGAAGACTTGGGCATTTTAGGTGAGTTGGTGATTCTGTTGGTTTTGGACATGCATAAACATGATAGATGCTTCAGTTTTGTTTAGTATGGTTTTGCCTCTGAATTTTTGTTATTTTTAGTTTATTTTCACTGGAACTTTGTGTCAGTGCTTGCTTAGTTAAGCATGGGAAATTCTTTCCTGAAGGAATCTTCTATCTGAAGTTTACACTTAAAACCATTTTGAGAACATATCTTTGGTTCATTTTTTTTTAAGGTATAAGGAAAATACATGCATTTTGTTGCCAATACTAGATGATAAATATAATAAACAGGTTTTTATAATAAACTTGCAAAATTATTCTATTTATCCATGTGTTTTTGGATTTCTTTTACTTGTTTTTAGCAAGATAGACTTATTCTGTAATCTATTCCCTTAGCAGTAGAAGCAAAAATGAACTGGATGACCAGTGAACCTAGTGATATTTGTCCTCTTGGTGATTGTAGTGAGTAATTGGAGGATATTCTTTCAAAAAAAAAAAAAAGAAGAAGAAATAACTGAGACTTGGGTTTAATTTTGTGATCATGCTTGCATGTTTTTTAATGCATTCTTATCAGGTGAAGTTCAGGAAAGTAAAGGAACGTGGCGTGAGAGGCTTCATATATGGAAGGAGGTTCTCAAAAAGGAGAAATTTGCTGAGCAATTAGATTCCTCAAATGCCAAATATGTGGTTGAGTTTGACATGAAAGAAGTTGAAAACAGCCTTCGCAAGGATGTGGTGGAAAAGGTTACAGACACGCAAGGAGCCAGGGCTTTATGGATATCTAAGAGATGGTGGCGCTACCGTCCCAAACTTCCATACACTTATTTTCTTCAGAAGCTTGATTCCTCCGAGGCAAGTGTTATTCTCCGTGATGTGGTGTTCAAAGTTGCATGGCTCTCAATTTCTTTAAATGGAACCTAGGTTTATGTGGAGTTTTGTTAGAGTTGGATTTCTCAAGTATTTAACTGTTGAGTGCATACAGTGTACACCCATGTGTGCCCAAGAAACAGAAAACTTTCCCTTTTTCTGTTTTTAGTAGCCTGTAATGGCTGAATTTATTCTTTAACTCGGGGTAACTTCTTTTTTTCTCGGCTAATCTGATACGTAGCTTTTTGATTAACTTCAATGTTAGATGGTTTAGGATTTTTGAAAAACAATTTGTCTAATTAGATACTTTGGGGGTAATGATTTTCATTGGTTTCTTTATGGTGCTCTACATCTAGATCTTTCTGACAGGTTCCTTGAACTTTCAGTGGGATTGGCATTTGGAGAGTGAATGCATCACCCTCTAATTTTATTCTTTTTCATTCATTAATCATTAATAAATTTTCTTCTTTCATGGGAAAATAAAGAAGGGACATTGATATAACCAGTTTTAATGATGTTATACATAAAATACTTAAAACTGGTGCTACCCAAGCAATAAATTGCAGTGGAATGGAAACATGTAGAATTCTAATATAAAGACATGCAGACTTTTTCTAATTCCGTGGGTTATTTTCTTACAGGTTGCTGCTGTTGTCTTCACAGAGGACCTGAAAAGACTTTATGTAACTATGAAAGAAGGTTTTCCACTAGAATATGTTGTAAGTTTGGGGTTTCTTTGTGCAACTGTGAATCTGAACCGCATGCCTTCTTGGCTTATTTTGATACTTTTTATTTGCATTTGATAGGTGGATATTCCCCTCGATCCATACTTGTTTGAGGTTATCTCAGGTTCTGGCGTAGAAGTAGATCTCCTTCAGAAAAGGCAGATACATTACTTTCTGAAAGTTCTGATTGCATTGGTGCCTGGATTACTGATCCTGTGGCTCATAAGGGAGGCCGCTATGCTATTACATATCACTTCTAAGCGATTTCTTTACAAAAAGTACAATCAACTTTTTGATATGGCATACGCGGAAAATTTTATCCTGGTATTGATTTAGTTTCTCCCTTTGTGTGTTTCATTTTCTTCCTGTGTGTATTTTCCCTCAAAGCATCATTGTCTTGGACTCATCCAGCCAGTTGGAGATGTTGGTGAAACCAAAACAATGTATAAAGAAGTGGTACTTGGGGGCGATGTCTGGGACCTTCTTGATGAGATAATGATCTACATGGGCAATCCCATGCAATACTATGAAAGAGGGGTGAAGTTTGTTCGGGTAACTATTATTTTTTAGTAAAAATTTCGAGTTTCTTGCTGCTGTGCACTAAATCTTTAACGTTATGATAAAACATGAAGTGCATAGTGGTTATGTATGTAACAGGGTGTCCTTCTCTCGGGACCTCCTGGAACAGGAAAGACACTTTTTGCACGGACACTTGCCAAGGAAAGTGGATTGCCTTTTGTTTTTGCTTCTGGTGCAGAGTTTACAGATAGTGAGAAAAGTGGAGCTGCAAGGATCAATGAGATGTTTTCTATTGCTAGGAGAAATGTAAGCTCCCTCCAATTATAACTTTCCAATGCAATATGATGAGTGAAAGGAATTTTTTAGATCATCCTGTAGTGTTTTATGATTTTTATATATATCTAAAGCCATCACACTCACTGTAACTGTGAAAAATAATTTAAATACCTTAATGCTCTGCCCTATCCAAGGACGGGCATTAGTAACTGTTGTCTATGTACAAGTTTTCAATTCTTTTGTTTGTTCTGGATGCTTCCTGCAGTTTACTTTAGGCATTAATCTGTTTGGAATTGATATGTCCTAGTCTGTATGTGTGCTCCCAAAATTCAAAGTTTTAGATTGATTATTTTTCATTATTCAACAGCTAAATGGACTTGGGTATTCCTTTTCACTTGTAATTTATTTGCATGTAATCATCATAGTAAGATTTAAACTGCGCTTTGCATTGTAGGTGACAAGGGGCCATTCCATTGATGTTGTATGGAGAATGTTGTAGGTGGATAACTGTCATATACGAGTCACAGAATTCCTGCCAGTGCCTTCATTTTCTCTAATATATTAAATTTTTTTAAAAAAAAAACAAGTCAAAATGAGTTAAATATGCTTCCTGCTATTTTAGCTTCCCGGTACTGCTTCACACCGGTGGTTCCTTAGTTTACTGATTGAGGGTATTTTGTTTAAGATGGAATTTAGGGTTCCAAGTTAAGATATCTATCCATTTCTCAAGATCGAGGTTTTATTTTCGTACAGTAGTAGTAGGAATCAGGTCAAGATGGAAATTGCATATTTTTTCAATCTAGAAGAGTACAGGTCTTAAAAATTTATTTTCCATGCAGGCTCCTTGTTTTGTGTTTGTGGATGAAATTGATGCCATTGCTGGAAGGCATGCTAGGAAGGATCCACGAAGAAGGGCAACATTCGAGGCTCTGATTGCGCAGCTTGATGGGGAGTGAGTATATTAGTTCAGCATCCTGTATATGTTTTCATTTCCCCCCTTTAAGTTTGCTCAAAACAACATTCTGAATAAAACTTTCATATATTTCTCATCTTGTTATTTGATTATTTTATTTACAACTAACTTGTTGAAGTTACTATATCCTATCATGATTTATAAAGCTGAGAAAGGAAGGTGACCAAAATACACAAATTGCGATGATTTTTATTTTTCTCAAACACATGCTGTTTTTAATTAGTGCCCAAGTCCAGCTTTTCTTTGAAAGTATTTGAATTGAGCTAGTAGATATGTAAGCATGATGTTTGTGTACAAAAGTGATGCGCGACAACTGTGGAAAATTAACTTAACAGGAAGGGAATCAAATAAATTTTTTGTTCTTGGCTGTGCATTACTGTGAAGCTGCATCATTTTTCTGTCTTCTTTTGAACTCAACTACTCGTGAAGGGATATTCACACTGAGCACTTTGTTCTGTATAGGAAGGAAAAAACCGGCGTAGATCGGTTTTCTCTTAGACAGGCTGTGATATTCATTTGTGCTACCAATAGGCCAGATGAATTGGACCTGGAGTTTGTTCGCCCTGGACGTATTGACAGACGTTTGTACATTGGATTGCCCGATGCAAAGCAACGAGTACAAATTTTTGGTGTTCATAGTATAGGAAAGCAACTTGCGGAAGATGTGGACTTTGGGAAGGTAAGTGCTAAGTGATTCTTCTCTTGGTTATGGTGTATGACATGATAGAATGCGATAGCATGAGTAACTTTGTCTAAGAAACGAGAGGAACTATAAGCAATGCAGTAGTGCTTAGATGTTGGCGGCATGATTTGAATCTAAATTAATACGAAAACATGGTCAACATTTTATGTTGAAACTTTATCATCTTGAATATATCCTGCTACACAATGTTTTCATTTTATTGCCAAGATTTGGGACTATTCCTCATTTTTTCCTGAAAGACAGGCATACTAGACCTGAATTCAGATTAGATCAGACTGGCAGACTCTTGTTTAGGTAGCTCTGTGCTTGAAGATCTCAATTGATTTCTACTTTATAACTGTGTGGAGATCTTCACAGGGCAGGGGAGTGAGTCTCCAATCCATTGATATTTTCTCCACAAGAAATAGAACCTTATGCATTTACAAATTTCCCTTTTAGAAAGGAAATTGAGCGGTTTTTCTTCACAATTCTTTGGTCTCATACGGCTTGTGTGTGTGTGATGCAATACATGATATGCTCACCAAATTTCTTGTGAATAAACGGAATGCTTAGCCCTTTACATTTGAGGTTTTCCTTCTTCAATACCATGGTATTAATTTTTAGCTTACTGTTAGTGTCTATGTTTTTCACTCTGCAGCTTGTGTTCCGTACTGTTGGCTTCTCGGGAGCAGATATTCGGAACCTGGTCAATGAAGCTGCAATTATGTCTGTAAGTTTCTGAATCTTGTCAAAAAAATATAGTTACTAGCGGAAATATTCCCCTGGTCAACCTCTGGCAGAAACATTTTATAATCTTAGTGGCATGTGGAGATACTACTGTCATATCTTTATCTACCATTTATCTTTATGGTATATATTAGGACATTTTTATTGCTGAACACTAAGTGCCATGTGTGGAGCATTATCACAGTTTTATAATATTACCCTTCAGCACAGCAGGGTTTAAAGAAGTACATGGCATGTATATCATGTTTCTCCATGTTAGCCATTCATTGGATATCATCATTCATTTTCCTGACTCATCCCCCTTTTTTCCTGGTTCTCTAGAAAGAGAAATGGAACGTGGCAGATGAGTGCATGAGATAATGGTTCCTATGTGAGAGAGGGAGGAGAAGTAACAGGTCCATTTAATAGGGGTGGGGCCCATTGCTAGTTAATGTAGTGAGCGAGGTCGTGGAAGCTTTTTCTTCAGTTCAGATCTTAACTTTAGAGGATCCTGTATTTCATATATATTACATAAACAGTCATACAAGTTGAACTGATTGAAAGGCTTGCTGAATTCTCTAGCAATGCAAAACATAATGTCTGATCATTATTGCAGGTAAGGAAAGGGCATTCCAAGGTCTACCAGCAAGACCTCGTTGATGTGTTAGATAAACAATTGCTTGAGGGCATGGGTGTACTTCTTACAGAGGAAGAACAGCAGAAATGTGAACAAAACGTATGTCTTTATTCATTCTCATGAAGTGACAGGGGGGTCTATAATTGTGTTTAAAACTAACCTCCGAGTTGATAATCTTTCTTATTAGGTTTCATTTGAAAAGAAGAGCCTGCTGGCTGTACATGAAGCTGGTCATATAGTGTTAGCTCACTTGTTTCCTCGCTTTGATTGGCATGCATTTTCTCAGCTCCTTCCTGGAGGCAAGGTGAAATTTCTGTTTGCAAGCTGGATTTGTGATCGCTGCTACTCAACTGCTGCAGTTTTTTTCTAACCATTTCTCATTTCCTTCCCTTTAATTTTCATCATTTTTGTCCAACACGAGCAGGAAACTGCAATATCTGTTTTCTACCCACGAGAAGATATGATTGACCAAGGATATACAACCTTTGGCTACATGAAGATGCAAATGGTGGTAGCTCATGGTGGACGTTGTGCTGAACACCTTGTGTATGGTGAGGATATTACCGATGGAGGAAGTGATGATCTTGAAAAGATAACAAAGGTAAATGTGGTAATTCGAGTATAATATTTTCTGGGCACTTTCATGGGCCTAGTTGCCTGCCACTATTCCCATTTTATGGTAAAGGGGAATATTAAGGTAGCAATTAAGAATCGCTAAAGTCTCTTAGATAAAGATTTTATGTAGGCATTTTGGTTGTTGTCTTTCAACTCTACATTTTCTTGACAGATCGCTAGAGAGATGGCAATCAGCCCTCAAAATGCAAAGCTGGGCCTCACTGCTTTAACAAGAAGAGTTGGACTCATGGATAGACCAGATAATCCAGATGGCGAGCTGATAAAATACAGGGCATGTTCTTTAAACTTTTACTGAGTTCCAACTAAAAATATGCTCTCTGTATTCTCATATTTTGTTTAACTCAATGATCTTGATCAACTGATTCTCGTTTGTATTCTCCTTCATGATGTTAGTGGGATGATCCTCATGTGATTCCTGCCAATATGACACTTGAAGTATCTGAGCTATTTACTAGAGAAATGACAAGGGTAAGTATTTGCTTCATTTTGTACTAGAGTCATATGCTCTTTAACAACAACATAAAAAAAGTTTTCAAGTTCTGGGTGGAAGTAGCTGGGGTGAGGGAAGGGATCTGGGTCAAGTCTCAATTTCCTGTACTGCAGAGACATTGTGCTGTTTTCTGTATGACCTTTAGAAACCTGGCAGATCATGTTTAACTGTGGCCTTGCCAATATGCGTGCAATAATATATGCTGTTACAGGAAAAAAAAAAAAAAAACAGAGAGAGATAGAGAGAGAGACTGGCAATCTCTCAAGCTTTCATTTAATTAATCCTTTAATTTAATGGTGATCATGCGAGTCTAACTGAAGATAAATGTGCTTACTATAACTACACACACGACTCTTTATGATGGTAGTTCATGTGATCAAATCAAAGAGTATATCACTTTAGGTAGCAAGACATTTTATATCTTTTAAAAGGTATTTGCTTGAACATTTATCCACATTTTGTTGTAATATTTTGCTAGCTATATAAAATTATTTAGCAAAACAGTGAGTTTTGATGTTGGTGGTACTGTGGGTAGTATGTTGAAGAGACTGAAGAACTTGCGATGGAAGGATTGAGGAACAACAGGCATATACTGGATGTGATTACCAAGGAACTATTGGAGAAGTCAAGGATAACTGGATTGGTATGCTATATCTTACACAATGTTTACGTTACTCTTTAACTAAAATGGGTTTTACAGCATTTTCTTTCACTATTGTTTGTATGTATTCCTTCCAAATTGTTGAGTTCTGTTATTGCTTTCTGATACATGTTTATAACTCTGGAAATCTTATTTTAAATGGTAAAATATTCGAATTCTTTCGTGGCTTATGATGATATGAAGGCCATGACTATAGTCCATGGGTTTTCAAAACTTTTCCTTCAATTTTTAACAGTTTGCATCCCAATTATCCTTGGATATTTCACAATGAAATGAGGATTTATGCCCCTTTCTGACTATTCTCCGTTGTTCTTTTTTATTAGGAAGTTGAGGATCTAATGAAGGAGCTCTCTCCAACAATGTTCGAGGATTTTGTAAAGCCATTCCAGATAAACTTAGATGAGGTACTGTTTTAAAATGCAGTGTCAGGCACTGTTTTTCCTCTTTCTTTTTTATATCGAGATCTGAGATAAACTTTGAGCTGTCGTCTGCATTATCATTTTCTAAACAGTTTTTGCATTTTAAAAATAGAACTTCTGTTAATCACATTTGAATTATTACTCCTGGAAGGTAAAAATTTAATGTAATTTCAGCTAGTTAAATTATTTGCTCAACCTGCACCATTGTTTTTTATCAAGGTGCACCCAATCGCACAGATGGATAAATTTTTGTTATGTCTCTAGAGTTTTACGGTAGTGTATTGCTTCTTCTTGTTGGTTTCTTCTAAATGGCATTTTCCCTGGATTTATGTTGTTACATTTCTTCTAAACACAACAAATCTATATTCCTCTTTGCCTTGTACTGAATTCAAACTCCAACCATTGGTCATCAGCTTTTGTTTTGTTGAATTCTTTAGGAGGGACCGTTGCCACACAATGACAAGTTGCGATATCAACCACTGGACATATATCCTGCACCACTCCACCGATAATGACACATTGCAATACCAGCCTCTGAACACACACACCGGTCCATTGATGTCGAAGGTTTATGGACTTCAAATGGTAATCGTAGTCCCTGAAATTGCAATTTCTGTCTGCTACTTTGACCATGGAGTTGAGAAAAGAAGTTTGTTGTTTTGCTGCTAAAAGTCAACAAGCAGCGACTTTGACACTTTTCTTCTTGAAGCCAATCTCAGCCCTGTAGCGGACAGGGCGTGTTGGCTAATTGGTGAGCAGAAGTTTCCAGGCTAGGAAATTCTTAGGCACATTCAATGCGCTGAAGGCCCCGATGCTTCTCAGTTGGGTTGCTTGGAGTAGTTTTGGCCTCATCAACAGTTATTGCTTTGGACAGTGGATGGGGTTCAGCAACATGTCGCTGCCAGTTTTGTGTTATTCATGCCAGTTTTGCCAACAGTTATTGCTTGATGATAACTTTTGCTCACCAGAAATGTTTGTTGTATCGCTTCTGAAGATTGTCAATCTGTGTACAGATTCGAATGTTCAAAATCCATTTTGTACACCAGTTCAAAAGGTGAAGCAAGCAAAAAACATAGGAATGGGAAATGAACGGTGGCGGAATATACTTGCGTTGCCAGCATATACCAAAAAAGCAATTTGACAATATTCTCATCTCCTTGCTTGTTTTCTTCAAGCCATTTAGCCGCTATTTATGATGGATTGAAGTTTGGAGCTGATGTTGAATTATCACATGAAATTCTAGATTTTTCAAAGATCTACCAAGCCTTCCTAAATAGTATAGCCTTTCCTAAACTACTGCAGTGCCAAACCAGCACTAAACCTTTTTTTTTTTTTTTTGGGTTTGGCGCCCGGCAAGATGAAGTGGCAACTACAATTACAGCAGCATAGCAAGTGCTTGTTAATGTTATGATACAAGCCACGGGATGCCAACCCAATTAGAAGTGATTGGAGAAAAAAAAACCTATGTGCTGCGTGCATGCCTTTGCTAGCAACGATTGAATTAAACACTTGTCAATCCAAGGATGATGCAGCCAACAAGTATTTTTGTTCTTCGGCCATTATCTTAAGCAGGTAACTTCAGGAAATTAATTTTATCACAAAATACATCCTAATTATGAAAAAAAATCGTAATTAATTAACCTTTTATTCAAAAACCTGTAACGAGTGGATTGAAGTAAAAATTTCACCAGGGTTCGTTTATATGAATTACGAAGTCAAAATCCTCTACATGTATATAAGCCTAAAGGCGAACTGGATTCGATCTCTGCAGATATATATGGAATCGAAATGTCCTGTGGTATATTGGGAAAAAATAAGATAGGTTTCGCATGCAGAGCCTGGGCAACTTGGAATTCAAGGTTCTTAATTCAAGGTTTTTCAATTATATTTTATGAAATAAAAATTATTCTGAAACATGTATAAAAACATAAAAATAAAATTATTTCTTAAATATTTTAAAATATCCTATTTATAATTTTGCTGAAGAACTCATTTCACCAAGCCGGCTCTGCATGTATTAAGGAGAGAAGCTAACAAATTTCAAACAGGAAAGAACGATTCATACCAAGTTCCCTTATTTACTCACTTATTAATTTAGCTCACTTCTTTAAACAGAAAACTGAGAGTCCCAGCAATTTCTAGAACTCGGTTCTTCTTGACTTCTTGCACATGTATACTCGTATATAAGTGAGGTTAGCTAGACAGGGAGGATGTGTTGATACACCTAGATGCTGGCAAAATATAGTTCTAAACCCAGCAGAGAGATGGCTGGGAAGCCTTACAGCTAATACTAATTAACGAAACTCGTTGGTCTTGTTGCCAGCCGAATCCAACCTGTGATCATCTTGAAACTAGCACAAATGGAGATACTGACTTGAATGACGATGTTTTCTCATTTAGTTTCTAAATGGGGTAATTATGAGCTGGATACACCCAAGAAAGCCAAAATTGTAGATGCCAACAAATTAATAATGGCTGACAAGAGTTTTCCATGAACCATTTTCATGTCATCCATAATATTGTTGTTGGGTCATATCTTCAATCTCTCCATTTTTCTTGGGTCAAAGTTGGTGTTTAAGGAGACAAAACCAGCAAGAAATCAAAAAGGGTTTCATCTATGGACACCCCAGAAGACATCGTGAATGTAAGTGGAAAATGCTACGAGAATGTTAAAGTATTCTCGGAAGGATTGTGGAGTGTAAAACCTGGAGAAAGTATTCTACAACATTCATTGGTTCGTTTCCATTTTGAGTTACTTGCGATGTTCTTCCTCGCCGGTTCATTTCACTTTTTCCTCAAACGATTTCATTTTTCACGTTTCACCTCGGATGTCCTGGTAATATATGCTGGTTTACAAATTATTTTTTTTTGTTTTCAGTAGCTTGACATGGTTGTAATTCTCCACAGGACATAGATGGTAGCTTAACAAATTAAAATGTCTGTTAATCTGCTCATCTTTCTTTCCATTTTGAAAACTCAGTAATCAAAAAGATCTCAAATTTTATGCTAGGTGAATCAATGATTGTCTCTCTCTTAATGTCTTCTAGGCAGGTATAGCAGTGGGACCGACTGTAATGGGATATTACTTTGGCAGGACATCAGATGACTTGTTCCATACAAGCATTCCCAATCAAGTCGTTAGTTCATTATCAAAGATTGGTTACATTCTCTTCGTTTTCTTTGCTGGAGTACAAATGGACACGACCTTGATATGGAAAACAGGAAGAAAAGCTTTTTCTTTAGGGGCGTTCATCTTTGCAACCAATTTCATAATGGCAAGTTCTATTGCTATCTTTTTCCCCAAAGATAATGGCTTAATTATCGGAATCAAGGGTGGAATGATTTTCACTGGGAATATGTATTTTGAATCAATGACCCAGACCGAATTCGTTGGAGTCTGTTACATTTTAATGCAGCTTCAGATTATAAATTCACAGCTCGGACGCCTTGCTCTAGCATCATCAATGCATTATAAGTTGATGAGCCTGGTATATAATATTACGAATGGTTTTGGAAGGGGTTTTAGAACTACATCGATTCGTGTTGGAGTTCAGATGGTTATTTTTTCCTTGGCATACATTTTGTTTATTGTGATCATCTTGAGGCAGATGATATTCACGTTCATTAGAATAACACCGCAAGGTCAGCCTTTGAAGGAAATTTATGCTACCATTACCATGGCCTGCGTGTTTCTTTTAGCATCAAGTGGTGATTGTGTAGGGCTAAATTATGTGTTTGGCCCTTTAATACTTGGCTTGATAGTGCCTGCAAGGTCTCCATTAGCTGAAATCCTGGTACAAAAGTTTAATACGGCTGCTTCAGGATTTCTTCTCCCACTCATGACAATGTTCTGTGCCTCCAAAATTGATTTACATCAATTCATCTCGGAATTCAACACTCTGGTCGCCTTCAAGATCTCATTGATTGGATTCGCAATTAAGGTGGCGGTAACTTTTCTAGCGGTGTACTTTTACAAGTTACCTTTAAGACATGCTGCTGCGCTTACAGTCATCTTGAATGCCAAAGGCCATTTCGAGGTGGGAACTTTTATCAGCTTCAATCCACTTAAGGTATAAAAGAATGCTTTCTCACTACTTCCTATTGATTAGTATCTAAATACCTGAGAAATTCTGGTCGTGAAAGAAGCACCTAATTACTCCATGTGCATTCCTTGCTACGAAAAAGATGATTAACTTGAAGGGTTTTTTTCTCTCATTCTACTAAATCTCTCTCTCCCCTTCAGGAAATTCAAAGTACCAGTGGGATTTTGTTACTATTTCTGTTACAAGCCTTTCAACCACTTCTTGTCAAGACTCTCTACCATCCTGCAGAGCACTACGTAAGCTACAAGCAAAAATCGATCGAGCAAGTTTCAAATGATGCAGAGCTCCAGATACTGGTATGTGCGCATAGAGAGGAAGACGTCATGGCAGCAATAACACTCCTAGAATATTCTAATCCAACAAAACAGAATCCCTTGTCCATTTATGGACTCTGCCTGGAGGAACTTGTTAGCAGCTTTATCCCTGTTCTAATCAACCACCAATTAGGACAAAAAATCTCTTATTCTGAGGGATCCCGCTCGCAACCCATCATTGACATCTTCAAGTACTTCAAGACGCAACACAACAAGTTCGTCCAGATGCATGTGTTCACTGCAATATCACCATTTAAACAGATGCACGAAGACATTTGCTGGCTGTCTTTCGACAAGGATTGTTCCCTAGTAATAATTCCATTTCATAAGAAATGGAATAGCAAAGGCAAAATGGTTTCAAGCAATACTGATTTGAGGAATTTGAACATCAACGTATTGAAAAATGCCCCTTGTTCTGTAGGAACCCTCATTGATCGTAAAAGAGCACAGGGGTTGTCTTCTATTTTTTCTACGTCAGCAACTTACCGTGTGGCCGCCCTGTTCGTTGGAGGCTCAGATGACAGGGAGGCAATATCTTATGCCTTAAGGATGGCAAGAAGCCCCAGAGTTCATCTAACAATCATGCATCTCGTTGCACACAATGACGATGTCCATAATTGGGAGAATATGGTCAATGATGACTTTTTAAGAAAAGTGAAAGCAGAAATGTCAGGGCATAAGAACATCGATTACATGGAGGAGACAGTGAGAGATGGATCTGATACATCTGAGGTACTTCAATCAATTGTAGAGGATCGTGACCTTATCATGGTAGGGCGTCAACATGAAAATGAGCCTCAAGCTTTAGCAGGCCTATCTGCAGAATGGATTGATTTTCCAGAGCTTGGGCCAATGGGGGACCTGCTTGCATCTGAATATATTTCTAATCCAGTTTCAGTTTTGGTGGTTCAACAACAAAAGAAGAAAGTAAATGTTACAGCTTCAAATTAATTAATGTTTCGAAGTTGCAAGCAAACATCTGCCAAAATGTAAAAGAAATAAACCCAGTTACCCACTCCTCCTAGTTACAACTTTAAGAACACATCCTTGTTCATTACAAATCTTGTGAGTTGTGAAGATAAGCTTCACACGGCTTTAGCTTTAAATGTGCTGATAACTTCATTTAAGTCTCCACGACTGTGTAAAAATTAGGCACCATATTAATTTATTATTTAACGAATTCCCATTTGTTCATTTCTAATGATTTAATTCGGCCCCAATTTCATGAATCGATTTGGCAAATAGGTGGTGGAATGAAGAATTGGTTTGCATTAACAACGAAATCTTGAAATCTGTCAATGATACACGAAGTTGGGGATGAATTAAAGGATTCATAATGCTGATACTGCTTCAACAACAGCTTCGGTGGGTTGAGTTGTGTAGGCTATTTAGTTAATTAACGCTCCAAGGTTGAGAAACTGCAAAAACGATCCTAAATACTCTTGTAGTTTCTTTCTGACTAGTTCTGTTGCCGAAGCTGGGCTGGGATCGGATTTGAAACGTTCAACTTTCTTTTTTTGTGACAGTTTTCGTAAGAAAAAGAAAGTGCAGACTCATAAATGTTAGTTACTGGAGAAGTTTATTATGGAAAAAAATTTTAGATACTAAACATGCACAACGTTAAGTTTGAGTTAGTAGAGCAACTTAAGAAATTGTCACGATAACTCTGTCAACAGGTCATTAACCAAGATCAAAAGGCTGCACTGATTCTAAGCAAACTACTGGTATCCTAGTTCTTCAGAAGCTTGCCTGGTAGATATAATCCAGAAGCATCCCAAAAGTTGCATCTATTTACACAGTCATTAGCAAAATGTGCTGTCTGTGCAGGCCGCCTAGCTCTTCACTGCTTCTGCAATAGAAAACAAAATAAATTAGGTGTATCGATGACAGGCTAAATAGACTAATGCTATACTTGGCAAAGCCGAGGCTTAAACACAGAAAAAAAATAGGTGGTTGTTCAGAATTAATTCGAATTTCTATTTCAATAACAGGAGATCATCTCGTATACAACATGTTATAGCTAGCTAGATTTTTTTTTTGTGACATCTGATCTGGAACTCTGCATCTGCTGCTTGAACACTCAATATGCATGAATGGCAAAGCAAAAACAGAGACTATGGCATATCCATTAAGCAGTCAAAGAATGTGGAGAATTGGTGTGAAAAAATGCGATGAAAACAAATTTGCAACCTACATCTGACAACATTTTCATTGGTGATTTCCACTCTAAACAGTCTCGCAAAGCAAGAACAGAAAAGGCCAAGGAAAAGATTGTTGAACTGATCATAATTAAGAAGATACAACAGATCCAAAAAATGATAGTCGTGCGATTTGTTTTAAATCCACTGGGAAGCAATGCTGAAGCTTGAATTTTGATGAAGTTCTAAGCTGACTGGTATCCAGGAACCTGGCCAGTGAGGGGACGGAAGTGCAATTTGTTATAATGGTGGAGCATACTATTATTATAAACTCGGTTCTATTTTCTAATCTCCAACAACCGCATCAACCAGTGTAATTATACATCTACAGTAAACACATGAAGGTCATCATATACTACGGGAAAAGGATGGCTTTTATAAATAATTGATGCAGTTTTGTGTTTCCCTCCTCTAGACCCATTAAGCTGGAAAATAAAACTAAGGGAGAAACCCAAGATCTATCCAGCACATTAAAAGTGGGAAGCAAAGTTCCAGTCATTGCAGACAATGGACAACATCTGTATCTGAGTAACATGAAAGCCATTTAAGTTATTAGAGGAGAACCAATCTCTTTTTGTGAACTTGATGAGAATTTACTTATATTTGCAGCAGGAGAGTTGTCATCCTCCGTATCCAGTGCAACCTGCTCCTGGTTATGCTCAAACTCAGTACAGATGCAGCAAAATACAGTAAATTGTGAAAGCAAGAGATCTTTACAACGTTCAAAAACCTCCTAAGATCATGCAGCACAAAGAGGAATCAACGGCATTGTACATAAAACACGAAAAAAAAGAATCATGATCATCCTAATTACTATTAGTGCTTTAAAATAACTCTTGCAAAACCATAGGAAAGAACTGACCCTGCCACTGCTTCTCGTGTTGCTCCTCCTGTTTTCCAAGCCAGTCAATGAAATTCTAGTTCTCAAATTCCAACCCAGTTACCAAATTAAAACACATTACCTCCCAATCAAATTTTTTTCCCCAGTTGATTGGTTGTTGCCATGCTAGACAACCCCTTGGAAGAACACCTTTTTTCCCAGGCTCCCTCCTCTGCATGTGCATATGCTCCTTCTACTTTCCTGTCTCTCTCTTTCTAGTTGAAAAACAGGGAAAAATTTTAAAACTTGGCATCGAATAAGCCACGTAGTCCATGCGATATAAAAAATCAATTAAATTCTGCCTACCCGCACTATAACTCTAATTAAGAAAATTACATAAAAACAGATGCAAACTGTGGCAGTCTAATCCCGTACACTTTTTACTGGTAGCAGTGTTTTTGTTGCCATGATTCCTTCCCATTTTTTCGGACGAAAAGACAGGAGCCATGCTTGCTGCCACTGTTTTTATTGGAAGCGCCATCATTACTTTTTTCTACCGGTGCGGCGTGTATATGATCGTCGAATTCTTGTTGGTCATTTTTTTTCTTTCTTTTTTTTTTTTTCTTTTTTACTAGAACAAATATATGATTATCCTCTTTATTTTTTATTTTATTTTTTATTTTATTATAAAAAAATTATTTGTTTTCAATTTAGTTTTTTAATTTAATTTCTTACTTGTTATTTTTTTCATTTCAGTTCTTGATTTTTATAAAAAAATAATTTATTAGTTCGTTTGTTAAAATTTTATTGGCTTTTAGTTTTATTATTCAATTAAAGTTTATATTATTTTATTTTTTATAATTTAACTATCATTTTTTTTATTTGTTTTTTATTTTATTAAAGTTATTTTTCAATTCAATTTAACCCTCCAATTAAAAAATTTTGTTTGTCTTTCATTTAATTTATTTTTTATTTTGATTTCCACCCTCATTCCTTTAATTATAATTTTTCTTAAATATTTTTGTGTGATTGATTTTTTTTCTTGTTTCATCATTTGATATTTGATTTGTTAGGAATTGGATTTCATATTTTTTCCACTTATAATATTTGCAGTCTGATGATCTGGGTCATGATTTTGGAAAGTTAATGTCGCTCAATGTCATATCCCACATCAGCGGGTGAAGGATTAGTAGCTGGCCTTATTAAGAGTGCTGATTGCTAACTTGTCATACGTATTTTGGGGCGTTAGGCTCAGATGTGGGGTCGCGTCACTATGAACAAAACCGTGAGGGCGGTAAGGCCCAAAACGGACAATATATAATAAGTTAGGTCGGGCTGTTACACACAATATCATTTTTTCTTATTTTCTTTTACAATCTTATCGCTCCACAATACTTTTTTTAAATAAAAGAAATTGGTGATATGATTATCTTCAATTTCTCTTCTATAACTTTATCTCAGTTTCATGACCTGGATAACGAGAGTTGCAGATATTTTTGTAATAAAAGTTTTTTTAAAAAATTGTTTGTTTGCATTTGTGTGTGTGTGTGTGTGTGGTTTTATTCAAATGAACTTTA
>Ga0307517_10001428_pt1 | contig 40161 bp, 53 predicted proteins | sample 23_EM_MG_FD_194515 | JGI IMG/M metagenome (GOLD analysis project Ga0307517, IMG submission 194515) | Populus trichocarpa ectomycorrhiza microbial communities from riparian zone in the Pacific Northwest, United States - 23_EM | ecosystem: Host-associated > Plants > Roots > Unclassified | place...
AACAGGTTATAGTGCCAGTTGAAAGGGGATGCGATCTCGAGGGCTGTCTCGAAATGGCGAATGGCCTTGTCTGTCTCGCCCTTGGATTGATATATATTCCCAAGAACACGATGACATTGGCAGACCTGAAATTGTTGGCCATTCTCTGGGAGGAGAGCAATAATGCGGAGTGCGGTCTCCTCTGCAGCGTTGAGCTGTTTGTCATTATACAACAGCCAAGCAAGGTGGCCCAAACAATCTGCTTGTCCTATCTTGTCACCAAGCCGTTCGTAAATTTCAAGCGCTCCTTTTGCCTGTTGTATCCCTTCCTCGTAGAGCTCCAGTCGGCGATTTACATCAGATAGACGCCTCAGCGTCAGAGCAACCAAACTCTCATCCCCCCGTTCTCTGTAGAGCCTTGAGGCGTGTGTAAGCAGCTGTTTGGATTCCGTGATATTTCCAGCCGAGCCAAATAGCCACGAGAGATGGAACAAGCATAATGGCTTGAAGGGATGGTCATCCGGAAGCTCCTTGATTTTTGGTCCCAGCATGATAGGTCGCGGTTTGTGCCAACCGAGGTGACTCATGAAATTGACGCAGGCCGCCCAGACACCGGCTGAATTTGCATCTATCGTTGTGAAGACGTCAAGCATCTGCTCGATGTTCGCATCCTCCGGTATGATCCATCGCGATTCTCCAAAGCTGGGTGTTTCGGGGTCAAGATTGACCGACAATCGGGTGAAGTAGTGCTCCTTGGTCGAGCAGAGGAGTGGAACTGACATCGGATCCTTGGGGTAAAGATGGTCGCGAAGTGGGGCCAGCATCGTGACGAAGCCATTGTTTCGATATGTGAGGGAGAGAATGGAGAATTTGTCAAAGATGTTTGCTCGGTCTGGTATGGTTGGGAACAACCAGTCGAGGTTGTTCTCGCTGACACCTTGGGGAAAGAAGGCAATGACTTCGAGAAGCCCTTGGGCATTGGGACCGAGTGTCTGGAACATCGGCGAAGTCAGCGAAAGGTCGATGGTAGCGGCGAGGCCCCCGCCATGCTCCGTCTCCAGCACGCCCGTCCGCCGTCTCTCCCATTCTCTCGTTAGTCGATTGGCGTCCCACTTGTTGTGGTATGCAACGGTAGCGAGTAGAGTGATCGACAGTGGATGGAAGTCGAGTTGTTTCAGGATGTCACCGACAAGATTGGACTGCTCACCACGTTTGTAGACGTGATAGAAGGTGTCGTGCGCAGCCTCCATTGACAATGTTGGGATGTCAATAGGTTCGCAGTTGGGAGGAATGGTGGAGATGCGGGAGGTGATGCAAAGACAAATGTTACTGAGATGGCTCAGCTCCTCCACCACCGCATAGATCTCCTTGGCGTTGGCTCCCCGGGGGTCGAGAACGGATTCGACATTGTCGAGGATTATAAGCATTTCCCTGGAAGAAAGGAATGGTCGGAGAGGGGCCAAGTCTTCCAGGTCCTCGACGCCTGCCCCAACGACCGCAGAGAGTCGACGGAGGAAATGCGTGGTCGAGGCGGGGAATTGATCGCATCGGATGAACCGGCGGTTGACGCCAAACCGTTTCTCGATGCGATCGTTATGAAGGACGGTCAGGGCAATGGAAGTCTTGCCAATCCCGCCGACACCAATGAGGGCGATCGGAGTGAGGTTCTCCGCAAGACCGGCGATCTTCGCGATCAGCTCGTCGCGTCCGAAGAAGATTCTTGGTGGTGGGGGTGGGGACTCCCCAGGTACGCTAGATGGAAATATAAGATATCGGATCCCTTGGTAGTCGAGTTCGCTGACCTGTTTTGAGCCTAGATAATGATCAGTGTTTCTTCGGTAAGGCAGTGAACACGGGTGTCACTTACTGTCTGATTTTGACCGTCAGCACCCTCACGATTTTTCAACATGTCCTGGCGCATGTCGGCAACTATGGTATGAGTGTTCATAATCAGCTCGGTCTAAGGAGGAAGTCAGCGCCGATCGAGCTGGAGCGCGCCGAACATACATTGAAGACGTGAAGGATCCTGTTGAGGTCCGATTTCCAAGCAGTAATCGCATCCTTGTCGTTCTTTGCGTGGAAAAATCGAGACACTCTATGTCGTTCACTCCGCTTGATAACTTTCCTTTGTATTTCCGCAACAGTTCTGTGATCAGGAGCACGTTGAGTGGAAGGGCTTGAAATACGTGTCGTTGGATCAACTCACGTCGTCAATTGGTTTATCGCATCGCACATAGACTGGTTGAGGTCGTTTAGTTTCTTCTCATTCATCCCTCGTTCGAGGGCTTTACAGATATCGGCGCAGGATAATCCTAGCTCGACGTAATCCAGTTCATTGACCATCGAGTCCTGGCTATGTGTGAACTTGGGACATGCCCTCGTAAAAAAGGAGAGGACATACCCGGATCATTGTGAGAAGGACACCGACGGTGCCAAAAACGGCCTTGGCCGGTGTGACGCTCGAGAGCTCCTTCGCGAGATTCAGGGCATCGATGGCCATATTCAGCGAAGAGAGAGCCCCGTCCCGCTCCTTCGGTCGCTGGGAGTTGGTCGCCATGGTCGAAACACAAGGTCAATATGAGGAAGCGGTGCAGCGTGAGGGCTAAGGAAGAGTCCGAATCCTATGTAATAGGCACGGGCGGCCATCTTGTCGTCGTGCGCCTCGTGTATACAGACCCGTTTGGCGAAGAGGACCGTACTCGTGACCGTAGCATTTGAATACTCATGCTGATCGTCCAGAATCTTTGTTTACTTCCGTGCTTCACTCAATATCCTGACGAAAATGCTGCTTCACCCGCAGACCGCTGGTGCGATAGTGATTGGGACTCTGTCCTACTTCCGGCTTGGTCTTGCTAGTTATCACGTCCGTTTGTCATTTGGCATCTCCCCAATCGGTGTCGGTCTTCACGCCGACCAGCTAGCTGCTCACGAACTTTCCGGGAAACGTTGTCTCTTTTACATGTAGGTCACCGGCGGTGTATGGATACACGCTATTGAGCATTTATCAAACTCAAATATGACGATATTGCGAGCAAATACGCTCGTTTCTCCAATGGCTATCGCCGCTTTTTGGGAACGAGCGTGCGGTTCGATATCGGTGGTGTAGATTCTGACGGGGGACCGGCACCTGCAGGTCGAACACGACCCTCTCTTTCGGCGGAGTGGTACACTCCTTCGAAGACTCCGCGGGACATTTGCGTTTAGGTGGTGGGGGTGGAGGTTCGATTTCAGACTCGTCCCCTTCCTGTTCTTCCTCGTCTTAATTTGATTTCTGACCGAGCGGTTTTACCTCCCCGACGGTGAGCCTTGGTTGTAGACACCTCCGTCAAGACCTTCCCCTTCTGGCGGTTGCTGCGTCACCGAACCAGAAGATGGATCGTTACAGACAATCTACAAGATATACAGATGTAATGCAGATAGGCAGGGAGAGATGGCATGAGATACAGGTCAACGATGAGCGATGGGACAGCAAATACAGAACAATGTATAAGAATGGAAGAAATAGATCAATGAAAGACGACCTTACAATGGGGGAAAGAGGGGGATCGGGGGATGGTAGTGACATCGAAGAACAACAGAGGTCAGGACGAAAGGATGGATCTGAAGAACGCGACGCAATGGTCGATGATATCATTCAGTTCCCTGAGCTTCGAGAGCCAAGTCAATACACACACGCGAAGCAGCGGCCGTTTCCAGGGACTCACCATTTTGCATTTCCTCTTCGATCCGCTGGAGGCCCCCCCTAGCGATCTCTGCATCCCTCGCAGCCCCAAGCTTCTCAAACAAGTCGATAGCACCCAGCATCTCGGACTTCGCCTCCTCAAATCTACGTTGCCAATACCAAATCCTAGCCCGCAGAGCCATCGCGCGACCCAGGTTGTATGGTTCGTCGACCGCGTGCGACTCGGCATGTCCAGCGTGAGCATGTGCGTCATCGAACCTGCCTTGGTCTGAAAACAGCTGTGCCAGGCCGTAATGAGACCAAAACAGGAAATGTCGCCAGTTGAAGGGGGATGCAATTCCGAGGGTCGTCTCGTAGTGATGAATGGTCTTCTCTATCTCGCCCTTGGAACGACATATATCGCCAAGAGTACGATGACATTGGCAGGTCAGAAATTGTTCGCCTTTCTCTGGGAGGAGATCGATCGCGCGCAACGCGGTTTCCTCTGCGGTGTCGACCTGGTCGTCCTCCTGCAACAGCAGGGCGATGTCGATTAAACACTGCGCTTGTTCCATCTTGTCACCAAGCCGTTCATAAATTTCCAATGCTTCTTTCGCCAGTTGTATCCCTTCCCCACGGAGATCCATTCGGCGATTTACATCAGATAGGTGCCTCAGCGTTAGAGCAACCGAACTCTCATCCCCCCGTTCTCTGTAGAGCCTTGAGGTATGTGTAAGGAGTTGTTTGGATTCCGTGAGATTTCCGACTGAGCCAAACAGCCATGAGAGACGGAGCAAGCATAGTGATTTGTAGGGGTGGTCATCCGGAAGCTCCTTGATCTTTGGTCCCAGGATGACAAGCCGTGGTTTGTGCCAATTGAGAGAGCCCATGAAATTGGCACAGGCATCCCAGACACTGGTTGAGTTTGCGTCTACCGTTGTGAAGACGTCAAGCATCTGCTCGATGTTCGCATCCTCTGACACGATCCATCGCGATTCTCCAAAACTGGGTGTATCGGGGTTAACGTTAACCGACAATCGGGTGAAGTAATGCTCCTTGGTTGAGCAGAGGAGTGGAGCCGACATCGGATCCTTGGGGTAAAGGTGGTCGCGAAGTGGGGCCAACATCGTGACGAAGCCGTTGTTTCGATATGTGAGGGAAAGAATACAGAATTTGTCAAAGATGTTCGTTCGGTCGGGTATCATTGGGAACAGCCAGTCGAGGTTGTTCTCGTTGACACCTTGGGGAAAGAAGGCAATGACTTCGAGAAGACCTCGGGCGTCGGGGCCCAGTGCTTGGAACATCGGCGAGGCCAGTGAAAGGTCGATGGTAGCGGCAAGCCCCCCGCCATGATCCATCTCCAGCACACCCGTCCGCCGTCTCTCCCATTCCTTGGCCAGTCGATCGGCATCCCACTTGTTGTGATATGCAACGGTCGCGAGTAAAGTGATCGACAGCGGATGGAAGTCGAGTTGTCTAAGGACGCTGTTGACAGAATCGGTCCGATCGCCGTGTTTGTAGATACGATAGAAGGTGTCGTGCGCAGCCTCCATTGACAATGTTGGGATGTCAATAGGTTCGCAGTTGGGGGGGATGGTGGAGATCCGAGAGGTGATGCAAAGACAAATGTTACTGAGATGGCTCAGCTCTTCCACCACAGCATAGATCTCCTTGGCGTTGACTCCCCGGGGGTCGAGAACGGATTCGACATTGTCGAGGATTATAAGCATTTCCCTGGAAGAAAGGAATGGTCGGAGAGGGGCCAGATCCTCCGGGTCCTCAATGCCCGCCCCAATGACCGCGGAGAGCCGACGGAGGAAATGTGTGGTCGAGGCGGGGAATTGGTCGCACCGGGTAAACCGGCGGTTGACACCAAACCGTTTCTCGATGCGATCTCTATGAAGGACGGTTAGGGCAATAGAAGTCCCGCCAATCCCGCCGACACCAATGAGAGCGATCGGAGTGAGGTTCTCCGCAAGACCGGCGATCTCTTCAATCAGCTCGTCGCGTCCGAAGAAGATTCTTGGTGGTGGAGGTGGAGTCTCCCCAGGTACGCTAGATGAAAATATAAGACGTTGGATCGCTCGGTAGCTGGGACCACTAACCTGCCCTGAGTCTAGACGATGATCAGTATTTCTTGGGTAAGGTAGTGAACATGTCGCTCACCGTCCGATTTTGACTTTCAGCATCTTCACGAACTTTCAACATGTTCTGATGCATATCGGAAACCATGGTATGAGTGTTCATACCCAGTTCGGTCTGAAGAAGGAGCAGTTAGCGACTGCCGGGGAGGAGCGCACCGGACATATGTTGAAGACATGAAGGATCCTGTTGAGGTCCGATTTCCAAGCGACAATCGCATCCTTGTCGTTCTTCGCGTGAAAAAACCGAGAGACCCTATGTCGTTCGCTCTGCCTGATAACCTTCCTTTGTATTTCCGCAACAGTCCTGTGATCGGGAGCACGATGAGTGGAAGGGCTTGAAATGCGTGTCACTGGCTCAACTCACGTCGTCAATTGATTTATCGCATCGCACACAGACTGGTTTAGGTCATTCAGTTTCTTCTCATTCATTCCTCGTTCGAGGGCTTTGCAGATATCGGCGCAGGATAGTCCGAGCTCGACGTAATCCAGTTCATTGACCATCGAGTCCTGGCTATGTGTGAACTTGGGACATGCCATTGTAAAAAAGGATGGGACATACCCGGATCATTGTGAGAAGAACGCCGACGGTGCCAAAAACGGCCTTGGCCGGTGTGACGCTCGAGACCTCCTTCGCGAGATTCAGGGCATCGATAGCCATATTCAACGAGGAAAGAGCCCCGTCCCGCCCCCTTGGTCGTTGAGAGACGCTCGCCATAGTCGAAATACGAGGTCGTTGTGAGGAGGCGGTGCGGCGTGAAGGCTGAGGAAGAGTCCGAATCCTATGTAATAGGTATGGGCGGCCATCTCGTCACTGTGCGCCTCGCGCAAGCAGACCCGTTTGATGATGGAAGATAACTATGTTCGTGACCGTGCCTGATTGGAGTGCCGATTACCCAGGGTCTTTGTTTACACACATCCCCACCCCTGGTTCAAAATATCCCAAAGAAAATACTGTTTCACCCGCTGGCCGCTGGCCCAACGGTGACTTTGACCCCGTCTTACTCCTGGATTGGCCTTACCTGTTATCATCTCGGGCTTTGCGCCGACCGCTTGGCCGCTCACGAACTTTCCGGACGGTACTATCTCTAGTTTACATGTAGGTCACTGGCAGTGTTTGGATACATGCTATCGAACACTTGTCAAACGCAGATCCACGATAATGAGAACCACCCCAATGACTACCACCGCTTTTTTGAAACGAGCGTGGGTTTCTCGAGATTCGATTTCGGTGGTGGGAGTGGTGGCCCCCTTTGAAGACTCCACGAGACACGTGTGTCTAGAGGTTCAATTTCAGGCGCGTCCTCTTCCTGTTCTTCCTCGTCGTCCTCGTCCGGTTTAATTCCTGACCGAGCGATTTCGCCTCTTTGGGCATCTGAGAGGTGGGATTCGGTGGTGCGGACTAAGTCTTGAGCCCCCCCCCCGACGGCTATAGCAGAGCATTATACAACGACAGCGAAGAGTCCGTTCAAAAGCGGTAAACCTTGGCCATAGGTACATTCCTCAAGTCTTCCCCTTCTTCGAAATCGATCAAGGTTTCAAATTTCACTAGTCACTAGTCACTTTCTGACGGTTATCGAATCACCAAACCAGAAGGTGGATTGTTAAAGATAACCTACGGGATACACGAGCGTAGGACAAATATAGTACGGGAGGCGGGGAGAGATGGCATAAGGCACAGGTCAACGATAAGCAGCGCGGAAGAGATAGATCGGGGATGGTAGGGACATCGAAGAATGCAATGGGGGGGGCAAGGTATTGATGACCCGCGAAAGGATGGATCTGAAGAACACAACCAAACGGCCAACACCATCATCCAGTTCCTTGAACGTGGAATAGAGGATCAATACACACACGAAGCGGCGCAATTTCCGGGAACTCACCATTTTGCATTGCCTCTTCGATCCACTGGAGGAGCTCCCTAGCGGTCTCCAGGTCCCTTGCTGCCCCAAGCTTCTCATACACATCAATAGCATGCAATATTTCGGATTTTGCCTCTTCAGGCATGCGCTGTGTATACAAAAGGTTGGCATGTAGATGCGTTACGCGAGCCAGCTTGTATGGGTCATTAACCGTGTATGATTTGGCATGTTCAATGTGAGCGTGTGCGTCGCCGAACCTGCCTTGAGCGGAAAACAGCTGTGCCAAGGATTGATGAATCCAAATCAGTTCGCTGTCCCAGTTGAAGGGGGATGCAATTCCGAGGGCTGCCTCGTAATGGTGGATGGCCCTCTCTGTCGTGCCCTTGGAACGGTGTATATCGCCGAGAATACGGTGACATTGGCAGACCGGAAACTTATCGCCTTTCTCCGGGAAAAGATCAATTGCGCGGGACGCGGCTTTTTCTGCAGCGTCGAGCTGGCCGTCGCCGTACCACAAATAAGCGAGGAAGTTCAAACACCGCGCTTGTCCATCCGGATTGCCAAGTCGTTCATGAATTTCCAATGCTTCTTCGGCCAGTTGTATCCCTTCCCCGAAGAGGTGTAGTCGCCGATGTACATCAGATAGGCACCTCAGCATCAAAGCGGCCTCATCGTCGTCCCCCCGCTCTTGGTAGAGCCTCAAGGCATGAACAAGAAGCTGTTTTTCCTCCATGAAGTTCCCAACCAAATTAAACAACTGCGAGAGCCTGTACAAGCATAGTGGCTTGTGGGGGTGGCCATCCGGAAGCTCCTTGATCTTTGGTCCCAGTATGATAAGCCGTGGTTTGTACCAATAGAGGTGATTCATGAAGTTGGCGCAGGCATCCCAGACATCGGCTGAATTTGCGTCGATCGTTGTGAAGACATCAAGCATCTGCTCGATGTTCACATCCTCTGGCACGATCCATCGCCCTTCTCCAAAGCCAGGCCTGTTGGGATCAACACCAACCGACAACCGGATGAGGTAACGCTCCTTGGTTGAGCGGAGGAGTGGAGACGATATCGGATCCTTGGGGTAAAGGTAGTCGCGAAGTGGGGCCAACATTGTGACAAACCCGTTGTTTCGATATGTGAGGGAGAGAATGCAGAATTTGTCAAAGATGTTCGTTCGGTCGGGTACGGTTGGGAATAGCCAGTCGAGGTTGTTCTCGTCGACACCTTGGGGGAAGAAGGCGATGACTTCGAGAAGCCCTCGGGCGTCGGGGCCAAGCGTTTGGAACATCAGCGAGTTCAGTGAAAGGTCGATGGTAGCGGCAAGGCCCCCGCCATGCTCTGTCTCCAGCACGCCCGTCCGCCGATTCTCCCATTCTCTTGTCAATCGGTCGGCGCCCCACCTGTTTTGATGCGCTACTGTAGCAAGTAAGGTGATTGACAGTGGATGGAAGTCGAGTTGTTTTAGGATGTTGTTGACCGAATCGGATCGCTCGTCACGCTTGTAGATGCGATAGAAGGTGTCGCGCGCAGCCTCCATTGATAATGTCGGGATGTCAATGGTTTCGCAGTTGGAGGGGATAGCGGAGATTCGAGAGGTGATGCAGAGACATATATTATTGAGGTGGCCCAGCTCCTCCACCACCGCATAGATCTCCTTGGCATTTGGCCCCCGTGGGTCGAGAATGGATTCGGCATTGTCGAGGATTATAAACATCTCCTTGGAAGACAGGAATGGTCGGAGAGGGGCCAGATCCTCCGGGTCCTCGACGCCCGCCCCAATGACTGCGGAGAGCCGGCGTAGGAAATGTGTGGTCGAGGCGGGAAATTGATCGCATCGGATGAACCGGCGGTTGACACCGAACCGTCGCTCGATGCGATCGTTATGAAGGATAGTTAGGGCAATAGAAGTCTTGCCAATCCCGCCGACACCAATGAGGGCAATCGGAGTAAGGTTCTCCGCAAAACTAGTGATCTCCTCGATCAAATCGTCACGTCCAAAAAAGATCCTCGGTGGGGGTGGGGGTGACTCCCCAGGTACGCTAAACGATAATGTAAGACGTTGGATCCCTCGGTAATTGAGGTCACTGACCTGTCTCGTGTCTGGACGATGATCAGTATTTCCTGGGTAAGGCGGTGAACATGTCGCTCACCGTCCGATTTTGACTTTCAGCATCTTCACGAACTTTCAACATGTTCTGATGCAGATCGGAAACCATGGTATGAGTGTTCATACCCAGCTCGGTCTGAAGAAGGAACAGTTAGCGACTGTCGGGGAGGAGCTCACTAAACACACATTGAAGACGTGAAGGATCCTGTTGAGGTCCGACTTCCAAGCGGCAATCACATCCTTGTCGTTCCTCGCGTGAAGAAATCGAGAGACCCTTTGCCGCCCACCCTGTTTGATAACCTTCCTTTGTATTTCCGCAACGGTCCTGTGATCGGAAGCACGATGGGTGGAGGGACATGAAATGTGCACTGCCGGTTCAACTTACGTCGTCAGTTGGTTTATCGCATCGCACACAGACTGGTTTAGGTTGCTCAGTTTCTTCTCATTCATTCCTCGTTCGAGGGCTTTGCAGATATCGGCACAGGATAATCCTAGCTCGACGTAATCCAGCTCGTTAACCATCGAGTCCTGGTCATGTGTGAGCCTGGCTGGGGCGCGCCATCGCGGAAGAGAATGCAACGTACTCGGATCATTGTGAGAAGGACGCTGACGGTGCCAAAAACGGCCTTGGCTGGTGTGACGCTCGAGACCTCCTTCGCGAGATTCAGGGCATCGATGGCCATATTCAGCGAGGAGAGAGCGCCGCCCTGCCCCCTCGGTCGCTGGGAGTCGGTCGCCATGGTCGAAATACCAGATCGGTACGAGGATGCGATGCGGCGTGAAGGTTGTGAGGAAGAGCCAGAACCCTAATAGGTATGGGCGGCCATCTTGTCATGGTACGCCCCATACAAACGACCAGTTTGGTGAAGATAATTGTGTTCGTGGCTGTACCATTTGAAGACGCCGATCACCCGGAATCTTTGTTTACTTCCCCGCTTCTCGTTCAAAATTTCCTGAAGAAAATATTCAAAAGACGGATCGTCACAGACAATCTACGGGATACACAAATGTAAAACAAGTATAACGCGGGAGGGTAGGGAGAGATGGCGGTCAACTATGAGCAGTAGGACAGCAAATACGAAACAATGTGTAAGAGTGGAAGAGATAGATAAAGGAAAACCGTTCTCGTAGTGGGAGAGAAGGAGGTATGGGGATCGTAGTGACATTAAAGGACGCAATAGGGGATGGGGAGGGTTAGGTCCTCCGGGTTTTCGATCCTTGCGCCAACGACCGTGGAGAGCCGTCGGGGGAAATGAGCGCGCGAGGTGGGGAATTGGTCACAACGAATGAATCGACGGTTGACGCCAAACCGTTCCTTGATGCGATTGTCATGAAGGACAGTCAGGGCAATAGAAGTCTTGCCAATCCCGCCGGCACCGATGAGAGCAACTGGGGTTGGGGTTCTCCGCGAAACCAACAACCTTCTCGATCAGCTCGTCCCGTCCAAAGAAGAACCTTGGTGGTGGAGGTGGTGACTCCCCGGGTGCGCTAGATAGAAACACAAGACGCCGGATCCCTCGGTACTATTCTAGATCGCCGACCTGTTTTGATCCTAGGTGGTGGTAAGTGTTCATTCGGTGAGGTAGAGAACATGGCTGTAACTTACTGCCCGATCTTGGCCTCCAGTATCCTCGCGAGTTTTCAACATGTTCTTGTGTATGTCGGCAACTATGGTGTGCGTGTTCATAGCCAGCTCGGTCTGGGGAACGGGCAGTTAACAACGACCAAGCGGGAGCGCACTAAACACACATTGAAGACGTGAAGGATTCTGGTGAGGTCTGACTTCCAAGCGGTAATAGTATCCTTCTCGTCCTTCGCGGAAAGAAACCGAGAGACTCTATCTCGCCCGTTCTGGTTGACGATCTTCCTTTGTATTTCTGTAGCTGCCCTGTAATCCAGAGCGCGATGGGTGGGATGACTCGAAATGGGTATGGCTGGTTCAACTCACGTCATCAACTGATCTATCGCATCGCGCACGGACCGACTGAGGTCGTCCAGTTTCTTTCCATTCATTCCTCGCTCGAGGGCTCTACAGATATCGGCACAGAATAACCCAAGCTCGACATAATCTGGTTCGTTAATCATCGACTCCTGGCCACCCGTGAACCTGGAACACCTTATCGCAGGATAGAAGAGAACATACCCGGATCATTGCGAGAAGACTACTGACAGTGCCAAAAACAGCCTTGGCTGGTAAGATTCTCGAGACATTTTCCGCAAGATTCAGGACATCGATAGCCATGTCTAGTGAGGAGAGAACATTGTCCCGTCCCCAGGTCGCCATGGACAAACGCAAGATAGCTATGAGGAAGCGGTGTGGCGTCCATGCTGTGGAAGAATCAGAATCCTAATAGAAATGAGCGGCCAGCTTGTCGCCGTACGCCTCATGTAGAGAGACCGGTTTGGCGAAGAGAATTGTACTCATGGCCGCACCGTTTGGAGGTGCCGATCACTCAGAATTTTTGTTTACTTCCGCGTCTCTCGTTCGGGATGTACTGAAGATACCGCTCCACCTGCTGGCCACTGGTACAATAGTGATTTTGACTCTGTCTTACTTTCGGCTTGGCCTCACTAGTCATCATGCCGCTGCCACATTTTCGAAACACCCGTTTGTCATTTGGCATCTCTCCAATCAGTGGTCCCTCCGCCGATCTTCCATGTCGGCTTTCATACCGACCGGCTGGCCACTCGCGAACTTTCCGGGAAATGCTACTCCTTCCACATGTAGTTCACTGGCGGTGTATAGATACATGCTAACAAACACTTGCCAAACACAAATCCGACGATAATGAGAACCAATATGCTTGCTTCTCCAACGGCCATCACCGCCTCTTGGAAACGGACGTGGGTTTCTTTAGATTCGATTTCGGTGGTGCAGATTTCGACGGGAGACTGGCACCCTTTACAGGTTTTTGCAGATCGAATGCGACCCTCTTTTTTGGCGGAGCGGTGGGTCCCTTCGAAGACTCCGCGGGGCGTTTGCGTTTAGGTGGTGGAGGTGGAGGTTCGATTTCAGACTCGTCCTCTTCTTGTTCTTCTTCATCGTCTTCCTCATCATCGCTTTCCTCGTCCCCCTCATTCTCGTCGTCACCATCATTCCCATAGAAATCAAGCATTTCTTCATCCTCGTCTTCGCTCGGCTCCGAATCCTCCGGCGAAGTCCACTCGGTACTAAGGATGAGAGTGCGCTTGTCGATTTCCCCAGAGTTCATTCTGACGAGACCTCCGGATTTCCTGAACTCGGATCTTGTCTTCAGCCGTGACAGCACCCTATCATCCTGGCTGTAGACTTTAGCAAGGGCAGTGTCAAGGGTATCGGAGACGGAGGGAGGGGAGGGAGGGGGAAGGGTAAATCGAGGGAATTTCCCAGTGTTCCAGTCGCGAAGGACGACACGGGCTGCAAGAATTTGGTCTGGTTCTGCGGTCTTGGAACATGTCAGCTAGGATTGAAATTAATTCAAAATGGCATACACACCTTCTTAAGGAGGTTATTCGAACGGGCAACGCCATTCAAGAATGCACCCACGTCATTATCCGCGAACGCTGGTAGGTTATAAAGAAGCATGAGGTCTTGCTTCTTTGCGTTCGGGACAATGTGATTCACTAACGGAACCGCGTGAATAAACACGAGGTGGTGAAGTAAGGTGAGTGCGTACGAGGCGGTAAGGGGTCTTTCAGATGATCAATACGACCTCTTGACCGAAGGAGAATGTCCCGTGCCCTCAGAGCTGCTGCATCCTCCTTGGAAGCATCCTCTGGGTGCTCCCAGAACAAACCAGGAGTATCAATCAGTCGGATGGATTTTCCTGCAGCGTTTACGACAACCTCTTGGGGATGCATAGTCGTAGATGGCGTTTGTATCGGTTTGCTGGAAATTTTATACGCGGGACAAGAGAGCCTGTGTGACAGAGCATTTATAACCGAGCTCTTCCCAACCTTTGTGACGAGATTACGGGTGAAATAAAGCTAAGGGGGGTAGAAACTCACGTTCGTTGTGCCCACCACCGCGACGGTGAGGTCTTCTCCCTTCTGCTTCGCCCATTCACCGAGTATTTCGAGGACTGCAGTAACTCCAAGTGCATCCTGGAATGCCTTCGGCCCGTCTCCAGATGCAGAGAAGATCAGTGTGGGATATGATGTCCTCAAATGAGCCGTCCAAGCAGCCACCGACTCCCTAGGGCATATGTCTGATGACTTCTCAGCCTTGCGGTAGACTTTGTGAGGATCAAGGATCACGTACCTGCTTTATTCAGGACAAATAGGAGTCGTTGTTCTGGTCTCTTGCCAACAAGCCTCTCGATCTGTGAACTCCGGAACGAGAGGGGATCACGAGCATCCAATACATGAAGAACGACGTCAGATTTCTCGAAGATGGCTTGGAAGTGGGGGTATTCGGGGTTCAATAGGATTGGGGCGTCCTCATCATCGGATGCGGCAGGTTGCACAGTACCCTTATGGCTTGTAACTGTCGAGGGTCCCGCGGCAGCTTGTGTCTCGTCCTCTGCTTCGGCAACAGCGAGCTTAGCCGCTTGTTTCTCCTCTTTCCGCTTCTCCTTGGCCTCTGCTGCCTGTCGCCGCTCCTCGGCGATTTCAGCCAGGATCTGGTCCTTGTATGGGAAGTTTGCAGGAATCCCAGGGTCTTTGGCCTTTTCTAGATCAAAAGCAAATGTTTAGCATTACCCCGGGCGGGGAATAGGATATACGGCGTACTGGATTTCCATTGCGGGTTCTCCTTAGCGTCTCTCTTTCGTTTCTTCCGTGTCTCGCGTGCCTTGTCTTTTATCCTCGCGCGCTGGTGAAGATTCGTTCGCTTGCTAGTCTCTGTAAATCTCTCTCAGTGAGGTACGCGAGGTAATCTCGTTCAAGGCGCGTACTCTTTCGTATCCGCGGCATTGGATATGGAGAGGAAACCCAGAACTGAATCTCTCGATCGAAAACTTGCCAAAGAAAAATGATCCAGTTCCCACGCGTGCTCACCCATCTCCGTTCCGTTGACTCCACCTCCGACGGGCCAGCGATGATACTATCCTCCCGGAGTGCTGCTATTCGAAAACTATGGCATGGTAGACGTTTCGTGACCAAAGTTGTTCCATCTCCGACGGAGAAGAAGACGATATACGCGTTGTCTACACCGCCAGGACGGGGTGGGATCGGTGTGATCCGCGTTTCGGGTCCGGATGCTCTCGACGTGTATTCGCAAATGGTCCGTGTTAGGGCTGGAGGTAGTGCGAAAGGGAAGCAGAAGGAGGTGGTTCTCGAGCCATGGAAGATGCGGAGGTGTAGCATTGTGCATCCTAAATCGCAGGAGGTGTTGGATGAGGGGATAGCTGTCTTCTTCGAAGGTCCGTCACTCACGTTCAGTCGGTGTCATATCTCGTTCTGAAATGTATCCATAGCACCACACTCATTCACTGCCGAACATACCGTCGAACTTCATACACATTCTGGGCCGGCGCTGCTCTCATCCGTCCTCTCCTCGCTTGCCCTCTTCCCGAACCTACGTCCTGCCCAACCCGGAGAATTCACCAAACGCGCTCTCCTGAATGGACGACTAGACCTGACACAAGTGGAAGGCATCAAGGACCTGATTGACGCAGAAACCGAGGAGCAGAGGAAATCCGCCGTCAGGGCCGTGGGGGTGGGTGAGGAAACTGTTCTCTTCAGCCCTTGTCGCATCATTCCATGTCTTCTCATAGGGTCACGTAAGGCGCGAGATGGATAGTCTCAGAGAAGACGTTATCAAATGTCTTGCATTACTTGAAGCCTTGATCGATTTCGGAGAAGGGGAAGACCTTGAGGAAGGTGTCTACGACCAAGGTTCGTCATTCTTGACCGGACTTTCTGCTGTCGTTATATAATACCTCTCTATAGCCATCGAAAAGGCTCGAGACCTGATCCGTACCATCGAATCCCACCTCGCAGATGCTCGAAGAGGTGAAATCGTCCGGTCAGGAATCAAACTCTCCATTTTCGGTCCTCCGAACGCGGGAAAGAGCAGCTTGCTCAACTTCCTATGTATGTGCCCCACCTTTGTATGATGACCATGCAAGGTCTCACCAACACCCCCCGGACAGCTCAAAGGGACGCAGCCATTGTCACTCCTATTCCTGGGACGACGAGAGACATCCTGTCTCTTTCACTCGATATCGGAGGTCTTCCTGTCATTATCTCGGATACTGCAGGGCTCCGGCAAACCAAGGATGTGGTCGAGAGCATTGGGATCGAGCGGGCCCACCAAGCGTGAGTCCCGACAACGAAACAAATTGTCTCGCTGAGGCTGAAGGTCGAGTTAGGGTACGAGCCTCAGACGTCCGACTCTGCGTCCTCTCACTCTCCGAACTCCGGAGTACCTCGACGGCAATAGATCTCGCCGACGCAGCTCCAGAATACGTCAAACCTCTACTCTCTCCGGAAAACACCTGCATCCTCCTGAACAAATCAGACCTCGGGCGATACGTGATACCAGAGATAGTGACGTTAACTGGGAAACCTCTACCATTCTGGGTGGTAAGCCTGACCGAGGGAACTGGAACAAAATCATTCTTGGATGGTCTCCAACGTCACCTCAAAGACCGGTACGCCCTTGAGCTATGACTACAACGCTTAGGGCTAACCTTGGGTTCAGATATAATTTGAATGCCGATTCTGTCCCGACACCGCCTCTCATAACTCGTGAAAGACATCGGACACATTTCAATGAGGCTCTTCAATTCCTTCAAGCCTTCCTCGACACCCGTAAGCCTCACAACTACCTTACCACGCTGGTGTTGACATTTCTTGTGCAGCCCGGGAGGAACCTGTCCTCGCGGCGGAAGAACTTCGGTATGCCGCCCAGGCGATCGCCAAAGTCACAGGTCGCATTGACGTAGAGAACGTTCTCGACGTGGTGTTTAGCGAGTTCTGTATTGGGAAATAAAGAAGTATGTAAATAGAGGACCGTAGGGTCCACCTAACAATAACCCAGATGCCCTGTGCGAAATAAACCTTAAGATTTCACCACCAGAATCGAGGCGTGGCCTCCATTCCAACCAAAGTAAAGAACCAAAAGAGGTGAGGCAAAGTCTGTCACAATCTAAATAGGAAGCCCAGCTGGATTTGCAAGAAGTGATGAGCTCGTGTAGAAATCGACAAGAGGAGAGAACCCACATCTGCTGGGGTCAAACGGCCCATGGCCTGATCATCCGTGGACAAAGTGGCGTTAACCATAGCCATCTTCTTCTCTTGGAGCTGGATGATGCGACTCTCAATGCTATCTTCGATGACAATCTTCACGGCCTTCACTGGCCGGTGCTGACCAAGGCGGTGAATACGATCCATGGCTTCTGCATAGGCGGTTGGCAACGATTGAGAAGGAGAGAAACAAGGGTCCTTACGATATTCAACGGCTGGATTCCACCAAGAGTCCAGCAAGAACACGGTGGACGCCTCAGTCAGATTCAGAGCGACACCACCGGCTTTCAAGCTGACGAGAAACACTGTAACGTGCACATTGTTCACTATTAAACATTGTGAGCACACTGTCTTGTACCATATTAATCGTTGCACAGACTGAAATGTTGAATTGTGGCATCACGAGCCTGTGGACTCATTGTTCCCTCGAGCCGACAGATCTATGTCACGTCAGCCAACTAGAATGGAAGGTTGTCATGCACGGTACCTGGAATCCAGCATTCTGGAGTCGGAATGCAACCAAGTCCAAAAAGTTCACGAATTGACTGAACACGATACTCTTTGTTGTTACATCCTTCTTACGGAGGTTATTCAACTCTTCCATAAGCGCCTCAATCTTGGAAGACGAACGCCATTGGTCCAAGTTGATTCGACCAATGATACCTTGACGGGGCTTTGCGTTCTCTTCGAGTTCAAGAGCGGGGGCCTCCAGGTCAATCGTTAAGGGAACATGGCAGACTGGGCATGTAGGCTAGAAACCGGATCATAAGTATTTCTCAATTGAAACAGGTTATGAGCCCGGGACCTCTTGTTCAATTCCAGCCTCGATGTATTGTTTGATGCATTCACGGTCAAAGATATGCCTACACTTTGACTGGATGGCGTCCTCTGCAATGTCATTGCAAATGCGGCAAATTGTGGCTTCTCCAATATCGTCCGCGTCAAACGAGTTTGCGTTTGTTTTGCTCTTGAGCACGAGGTCGGGATGGCAAGCCATTTGTCTCATTCTGGTGAGACTGTACGGCAGATGAGCACTGAAAGCCCAAAGGGGGGTGGGTTCTGACTTACAGACTGAAGATATTGGAGTAGTCTAGGGGAGGGGGCAAATCAGATTGCTGGAGCGAATTATACAAGGGCAGACTCACTGTTCAACACCGTTCCGGAGTCCACGTAGGTGCCGAATTGTCGCTTTGCGTCGGAGAAAAGCGAGAGGTAGAGTTCCTTCTCTTCTGGGCTAAAGTAGTCTCGTCGAACTACAACAGTCCTTGGTGGTAGTCCCAGATCATCTGCCTTTTGAATCTAGAGCCCAGGTGAGCGCTATTACAGGGATGTTCGATGATGAGGACTGACTTTAGTCCTACGCAGCATCATGCGGTCCAGAAGAATCTTCAACTTCTTGAACGCAAGGTCTCCAGGCCCGCCCATTCCATTCTTCTGGATCGGACCTAAGATTTCGTGATTCCAGAGACAGACGTGCTTCATCGGACTGTGGCCACAGTCTGAAGGTATAGTCTCAGCGGAATTCATGAGAAGGAGGGGGGAAAAGTCACCGTCGCACTGTCTCCTATCCGAAAATTTCCAATGTAGTGATTTGCAATCACAGTTACGGCAGAAGTAGTATGAGAATGGGTCACCACCGAGAAACCGAACTAAGCTGTACAACTCTCCGACTCGATTCTGGAGTGGCGTTCCGGAGAGGCACCAACGGTAACGAGTCTTCAATTCAAAGGCAGCCTTCGCAGTGTTGGTCGAACGTTCTTTGATGTTGTGGGCTTCATCAAGCTGTTCCAGACTATAAGTCGGGTTTAAAATTTGGCTAGGTGGTTAAACTCACGATGGCGCGATGCCACTGGATCTTGTGCAGTGGGGATGCTTCCTTGACAATTTGCCCCTTCCGTTTGAACCCGTACTGTTGCTTCCTGAAGCAGGATTCCAGTACAGCATAGGTAGAAAGGACGACGTCGTATTTAGTGATCTCTTTGGTGTTCGTGTTCCTGTTGCCGCCATGCCAAACTAGGACCTTCAAGCCTTCAGCGTGAGATTCAATCTCGTGCTTCCATTGCATCAGGGCGACAGTTGGGCTGCAACCACCGAGTTTCAGTGGGGGTAGACAGGGCTCAGACACCAGCACACTCACGCGATAACAAGGTTAGGACGTTCCTGATCCGAGACTAGGAGGGATATCATTTGGATCGTCTTACCCATTCCCATTTCATCCTGCGATCGAAGGTGGATCAGCATGTGCACTGCATTGTCGTTATGAGCGCACTCACGGCGAGGATTCCGCCGTGCCAGGGACCACATTCCTGTTTCTTCATCCAGTGTAAGCTTTCCTGCTGGAACGGTAAAAGGGTGGCACGCAGGTTCTTGGGCTGTTCCGCCTTCTCAGGGGTAACGATGGCGATGGTCTTCTTGAGGTCTCCCCAACAACTCTTGAGTTCAGGGTGGAAGAGGTGAAGCTGGACTGTCGATTTGTCACGCTGAAAGCAGAAGAACGGGCGTTAATGTGAGGGGGGTTAGGACAAGCGGTAAAGAACTGCACCATCGTTAATTTCCGTCCGAGTTTCTTGCGCATCCTACGTTCGGCAGTCTTGATCAAGCTTTGAATCTGGTGGGGTTGAAGACCTTTAGGTGGTGGTTTCGCATCATCGTCCGAAGGTTCAAGGAGGCCGTCACTAATATCGGACTCTTGATCGGATTCCTCGTCGTCAGCCCGTCTCCCACGTCGGCGCCGCGATCCAGAGGGACGGCGGGATGAAGTAGCACCCTTCCTTCCCTTACGCCCGACGGGTACGGCCTTCTTCCTGCGAGGGGGGTTCTTACTGGCGGCGATCGAATCGTCTGAGTCAGACGAATCTGATGATTCCACCTCGGATTGCATTTTAGCCGCCGGCCTGCGACCCCTCGGTGCCTTGAAAGATAACCCCGCCTTTGAGGAGGAAGGGCGAGCGAAGGTGTCGGGAGTTGTCATGGACACTGCGAGTGGAACATCAGATTCCTGGTTCTGTGGGACGTCACTCTCAGAATCCTCTTCAGGGACGAAATCGTCGCTAGAGTCATCTAAAGACTCGTTCTGGATAGCATCCTCAAGGTCCTCGAATTCTAGTTCGGAATCAGGGACAATTTCGTCGGCGTCTAGGTCAGAACTAGGTGGTGGCAAAGGCCTTGCCGCAGTGCGTCCTTTCCCTTTGATGCCGGTGGTTGCCTGCGAAGGGGGGTAGTGAGGTGATTGAGTTGACGCAACAGTTTCTTTCAAATTGTACCTTCCCCTTGGTAAACACATTCGAAGTGGGAACTTGCACATAGACCTGTTTGGCGGTCGCTCTACGCTTGACGGGTTTACTTTGTAGGCTATCATCGCTGTCCAATTCGACGGCTCGCTTCCTGGAATTCGTTGCTGCCAAAGGTGGTGGCTTTGGAGAGTCGTCTACGTCCATCTCACTGGCGGGAGTGGTGGGCATTGATGGCTTGCTAAAAAGGGAGGCATCGGGAGTCGATAGTGACTCCGATTGTGACGGAGAACGAAACCTTGCGCTTCTGCGAGGAGGCATAGGTGCGGCGAAGGGCTGGAAGGCGGAAGGCGACGGGGAGGACGAAATGAAGACGGCGCGTCACGCTCATTAGTTGGAAATAAACAAGGGCAAACATCAGCCACAGACGTGTTAGTGAGTCATCCCCTCTTGTTCCTGATTGGGAACGCGACGCGACTGATTGCCGTCCAAAGTTCAACGGACCAAACAGGAGCAAACGCGGGGCGTGGGAGATGACGTTGAGTGTTCATTTTTGAGATTCCGAGGTCTGATTCTGAATCTGCATTCAGAAGCCGTCCGTAGCCTCTTCAGGACTATCGCGACACATCAGGGAGGAGAGATGGGAGGCGATGAGATCCTATCGCTGGATTATCACGGCGATTTGGGGCGTGGATTTGGGGCCACGCCCTTCGCGTACACGATGCGTGCGGCGTCACTGCGGGACATGTGCCAATTGACGTAGATTCAATCGCGTTGCAGCTGATGGATCTCGATACCTCAAAAAACGCACGGCTTCAGCGTGTCCGAAGCTTACGCCAAACGCATAAATCCCCGTGCGCCAGCCTTGCTGTTGCTTCATCCTCTCTCCTCCCTTAACCAACGCCTTACCCACGTCACAAATATGTTTGGTGCGTTATCCCCTCCGTATGGACAGCGTCATCCAACCCAACTGCGCTATGTAGGAACCTCTCGATTCTCCACTACTACCCGAGTCGCCAAGCCTCAGGACGACACTTTCGAAATGGGTTCCCGTTCGTTTTCTATGGACGGAACCTCTTCAAGTTCCTCCGCAGTCGAAGGTCTGTTCATCAGTTGGATAGCGCACACTGCGCACTAAGCCGTGGTCTTCCTGCCGCCTCACAGATAGATCTGAATCACCAATCCCACGCATGACATTCGCAGGCATCCCCCCTCCGAATCCAGCGTCCGCTACGCTTCCGATCGATGCTCCCGGGAACAAGAGCAAGTTCACCGGAACTACTGGTTCCACCTCAAGGCTATCGCTCTCTTTTACGTCCCTATTTATGAGACCACGGAAGCAGAGACAGTCGAGCACGAGCAGTCTTAGCTCTGTCGACTCGACTGGATATCAACTCCTGTAAAATTTGTCTTTTCGTTTGCACACTCAAGCATGGTATTAGTATCAGATTTCACATGTACGACTACTGTTGGATATATATTGTAATGTGCTTTCCCTGAGGTGGGCTAGGTCCCATCGACATCATTTACTGCAAGGCGTGACTACAACGATGCCCGTGACGGAGATGCCGAAAAAGGCGCCCTGATCCTAACTTCGCACCTCGTTCCCGATGCTCGGCAAGGTTGCGTGGGTCAGTGTAACCCGTTCCTCACACAAGTATCACTCTGTCGCTCTAGAATCTAGGTTTGAAACAGCCCCATCCTGTATCACGTTCGTTTACGGAACCTAGGGCGACTTGCATTGGTGTTCGTTTCCGAGGCGGCCGAACACCAATAACTGACAGCCTAGCGTTCTCGAGACACCAAGATCGACCCCATTCCGCAACGCACTCTAACGGAACCTATTATATGAGAAGGGAACGCCTCTGAAACACTTGGAATAATAATCTCACGATTCCGTGCTGCTACGCTTCCCCTGCGGAGTAGAGTCCCCCGCCTCTAACGGAAGAAAGTGCCCCCAGGCTTTGCTCCTCCAAGGATTCAGACTTACTTCACATCTATGGATATGACGGACTTGGGATGCTTCTACGCGCAGCACACCTAACGCCGGTCTAACCCTCGCAGTCTGATCCAAAAATGTAACTCGTTGTCAATGGAAACGGCTTCAGAAACAGATATCTATGCTTGGCGTTGTAGGTTTGGGCTTCCCAGTGCGCTGCTCTTTATGATCCGCTCCTGGTCCTTTGACTCAGAAAGGTTCCAACGCAGTCCCGCCCGCCTCGCAGCGCGATCTACTACATTCATCCGCTTATGGCCTACAGCCAAGCTTCAAGCTTCAAGATCGGAGCAATCGCTTCGTGCGCAGTGATCGCCTTTCAAGCCCAGCTGCGAGACAATTACTCTACTGCGAGGAGGAGCTCTGACTCGAGTTTTGCGACTGATTTAAACCAGAGGACGTCTGAAGCTATCTACCTCACCAACCAGAAACATCACTCTTCAGCAGACAAAAGTAAACAGTTCAAGCAGTCCCCGAAATGGAAGAAGATATTGCAGCTCTTGTTCGTGCTGCTTTTTCCAACCTCCGCTCAGCTCGACTCACAACACCCTCAGGTCATAGACAATGGTTCCGGAATGTGCAAAGCTGGGTGTAAGTCTTTCTTTGTTCCATGGTGACACTGGATTTGTCTGACCGGTTCATGCAGTCGCAGGTAATATTCGTTTCAATGTTGCAGTATATCAGTTAACCATTGCATGTAGGCGATGACGCTCCTCGTGCGGTGTTCCCGTAAGTCGCCTCCACCGTCACCCACACGACCAACGGGCTGACATGACCTCAGGTCCATCGTTGGACGTGCACGTCATCTCGGCGTCATGATAGGCATGACTGGCAAGGACGCCTACGTCGGGTGCGTACCCGTGTCCTCCGTATGATTATCCTCCCTAACTTGCGATAAAGCGACGAAGCCCAAGCAAAGCGCGGCGTACTGACTCTCAAGTACCCTATCGAGCATGGTATTGTGACCAACTGGGATGACATGGAGAAGATCTGGCATCACACCTTCTACAACGAGCTTCGTGTCGCTCCCGAAGAACATCCCGTTCTCCTCACTGAAGCTCCTTTGAATCCCAAGTCCAACCGGGAGAAGATGACCCAGATCATGTTCGAGACTTTCAATGTCCCCGCTTTCTACGTCTCCATTCAGGCGGTTTTGTCCATCTACGCCTCCGGTCGTACCACTGGTATCGTCCTCGATTCGGGCGATGGTGTTTCCCACGTTGTTCCTATCTACGAGGGATTCTCGTTGCCCCATACCATCCAGCGCTTGAACGTCGCTGGCCGCGATCTGACCGATGTTCTTGTCAAACAGCTCGGAGAACGTGGATATTCGTTCCGAACCACTGCTGAACGAGAAGTCGTCAGAGATATCAAGGAGAAATTGTGTTACGTTGCGTATGACTTTGAGAAGGAGCTTGACACCGCTGTGCGTTCATCTTCCGTCGAGAGCAGCTACGAGCTCCCGGATGGACAGATCCTTACCATTGGCAATGAACGGTAAGAACTTTCGAAGCCATTGGCGGGGGCTAGACTGATCCTTGTCTCCAGTTTCCGTACTCCCGAAGCCCTCTTCCAGCCCAGTATGCTCGGCCTTGAAGCCCATGGTATCCACGAGACTGTGTGCGTACGACGCTTCTTAGTCTCCTCCGCAGACGCTAACATATTCCGTAGTTTCAATTCGATCATGAAGTGCGACATCGACATTCGCCGCGACCTCTACGGGAATATTGTCATGTCCGGTGGTACCACTATGTTCCCAGGAATTGCGGACCGTATGACCAAGGAGCTCACAGCTCTCGCGCCAGCCAATATGAAGGTAATGCCCCGTTCAGTGGCCCCGTTCTCGGTTATTCTAAAACATAGCCTATGCCAGGTCAAGGTCATCGCTCCCCCCGAGAGGAAGTATAGCGTCTGGATCGGTGGATCCATCTTGGCATCACTCAGCACCTTCCAGAATCTCTGGTGCACCAAGCAGGAGTATGATGAGTCCGGTCCATCCATCGTCCACCGTAGTGAGTCTCGCGGGCCCATCAATCTTCCTGACCCACGCGGTGTCTGACATGCCGCCCACCAGAGTGTTTCTAGATCTTGTGGTCACACTTCCAAATCAGTGGAAGTGGGATCGCTGGACGAGAGTGTGGAACCTGGTTTTGCTAGTTCCGCTTTGAAAATCTTCGGCCTAACCCATGTTATTGAATTATTTCTACGTTGTTCTTCCGTTAGTTTATGACATTAACACGATCCTTTCGGACACGTCTGTTCATTTGACGTGTTCCTTCCACTCTACACCAGTCTGAAACGCGAGCCCAGAGGAACCCCATATGTACTCCCGCCTCTGTGATAACCCGCCATAATGGCGGTCAGCCGACTACGGCAGGCGGTTCTCGATCAAAAATTCAGTTCGGGATAAATAGTTATCATTGCCCACATCTCCTCCTCTAGTCTGGCATCCGCCCCACTCGCAAACGATGACCACAGTGGCAGCCCCAACCACCCAAACCACCCCTGCTGCTTTGCCACCTTCGGTTTTTACCCTACCCCAGACGGCCCAGCTAGAAGCTCTTTACACGATCATTAGGGACAAGAAAACCAGCCGAGGAGATTTCCTCTTCTACTCTGATCGCATCATTAGGTTGCTCGTAGAGGAGGGGCTGAACCACCTTCCGGTCGTAAAGAAGGTCGTTGAGACTCCTACGGTGAGTGAGCCCGAGTTGTGGATCGTCAAGTAACCGCTAGACACACGACGCCGGGCGCTGAGCTGGATCGGTGATCATACAGGGCGCAACATATGAAGGTGTGGGATTCGAAGGAAAGATCTGCGGTGTCTCGATCCTGAGGGCGGGTGAGGTGGGTGTGATCCCTGTTGTCTTGCAGTCATTTCCTCGGCGCTTATATGAAACCCCTACTAGGCGATGGAGGCTGGCCTCAGGGAGGTTTGCAGGAGTGTCAGGATCGGCAAGATCTTAATCCAACGGGTATATGCAATTCTATCCCTGACGAAGGTGGATTAAACTGGGATTTAGGACGAAGAGACAGCTCTCCCCAAGCTCTTTTACTCCAAAGTGGGTTTGCCATACCCGTCGCAGCGGCACGCCCTGACACGCCTCCACTGTAGTTCCCTCAGGATATTGCTAACCGCTATGTACTCTTGCTTGACCCTATGCTTGGTACGCTGGACAGTTCTGGCCCGTATCAGGATCTTCTGAACAACGTTCTCCCAGCCACCGGAGGATCCGCGATCAAGGCAGTCGAGGTGCTCATGGAAAATGGGGTCCCTGAAGAGCGGATAGTCTTCATTAACCTTGTAAGTTAATTACCGCTGCACCTGGGTGCCTTTCGTTCAGCTTGACTTTGTTAGATCTCCGCCCCAGAGGGCCTCAAAAACTTCTGCAGCAAGTTCCCTCAACTGCGTGTGGTACGTGATTATCAGCCCATATGAAACCATTATTAACCGTGTCGTGTTCCCCAGATAACCGGTTGGATTGACAAGGGTTTGAACGAGAAGGCGTACATAATCCCTGGCCTAGGGGACTTTGGCGAACGGAGGCGAGTTACACGAAGATCACAGACCAATCGAGCCCAACTGATTCGCGTTCCCCTGCCACAGATACTGTGTGTGAACGTGCGGTCTGGCTGGTGTCTTGTAACGCCTTTGTTTGATTTTTCCAAGGTGTAATTAGTGTTCATAGAAAACGTTTATGCCTTGACGAATTTTGTGTGTGATCCGAGTGACGCGAGGGGGCCTCGGAGGTGCGCTCCGTCGGTCTAGTTGCGCCTCGCTCACCCCACAGACTGGTGAAATCAACGTGCACTATCGGACTTCTCTCTGTGTAATCCGCCACCCTCTATCTCATCAAGACCACAGTTAGCATCGTGCAAGAGTCATTGGTGATAATGTCTGGACACAAACCATCACTGTCAATTACCAAACAGCGGCGGCGTTCAGGATCTCTCACCCAGCGCAAGAGACCACTCTCACTATCGACACCAGACCTAATCCCTCGTCCCAAATCCACACCTGCGAACGAACTACCTCCGAAGCTGAACCGAGGAGTCACGCCCGACGACGGTGTCGAAAGCATGGACCACGGGCTGGACGTCGAAGAGGAACAAGCCGACGAGGAGATGGCTGAAGCGGAATCCCTGGAATCTGGTTCTTCGACCGGAGACGCTTCTCCGACACACTCTTTATCCCACCTCAAAAATACGAAACATTCAGTCTCGGACGTACCTCCCGAACAGAGACCGACGAAACCCTTGCCGAAGAAAATTTTGCACACGCCTACCCCCATGCAGTACGGAGATAACCCCCATATGTTGCCCGTGCAACACCAGGTTGCAAAATTGACTACAGTCAACAACCAACGTAGGCTTTTCGTGATCCTTGAGCGGGCTTGCCTGGAGGCGTATCGGATAAGCTCGAGTAAGAAGGGCGGGAAGAACGGAGAGGGTGATGTCAAGTATGCACTGCTGAACTGCGATGATCATCAAGGCATCTTGGCAAAGACTGGCAGGGACATAGCAGACGCCAGGCCGGATATTACGCATCAGGTACGCCCCGTTAGCTTTCGCTGCGTTGTCCTGCGAGGATGAGTGACCGATTTGTCCCTCTGATCCCTAGTGCTTGCTCACTCTCCTCGATTCGCCGCTAAACAAAGCCGGACTGCTTCAAGTGTACATTAGGACAGCTAAGGGCGTGCTAATCGAGGTGAACCCTCATGTACGGATACCACGGACTTTCAAACGTTTTAGCGGATTGATGGGTACAGAGTTTTACCATCCGCGCGAGGTGTGCTAACGCCCATCTAGTCCAGCTACTACATAAGCTTTCCATTCGAGGTGTAAACGGTCCAGAGAAACTGCTGAAGATCATTAAAGTGAGTTTTCTCAAGCAAACGGTGTGCGTTCCCGGTCTAATAGGTATTTAGAACCCCGTCGTGGATCATCTACCAGCGAACACATTCAAAATCGGTACGCAGAAGATATTTGGATCTTGCGTAAGGCTGACCTTGAAGTCACCCAGCTCTCTCCGGGGATGCACCGACCATGAAGCTCACAAACTATCTGGGCAGGGTTCCACATAACGGGCCGATTGCCATCTTCGTCGGTGCTATGGCAAGGGGGAGTGATGACTTCGCCGACGGTATTGTCGACGAAAAAATCAGCATAAGCAATTACCCATTGAGCGCTTCTGTTGCATGTGGCAAGGTAAGCTCGCACCCCGCAGCTTTATGGCCTCATGAGATTTACCGATCCTTAGTTTTGCTGCGCGCTGGAGGACCTATGGGACATCGTGTAACCTGGGTCATCGACATTCCTAATTGCTTGATCTGTAGTCTCTTCGGAGGACAGTAGGCTTTGCACCTGTCATATTTGTACGAATATTTAGCGAGGAATAGAATTACTGTAGTATTTTCTGTGGACTGTCTCTGGTTTAGTGGCGGTTCGCCATCGTGTGAACGTCGACCTTCCCCATCACGCTCCACCAGAACCAGTCGCCTCCTCGCCATCTCCCTTCCTCCTCGTCATCGTTGCCATGGCTGATACTCAGCAAGCCGCCAGTGCCAGTCCCATGCCCCCTGGTATTACGGATCCAAACTACAAGCCCCCGCCTGGTAGGCTCGGCAACCTCACGGTCCCTCAACAGCATGCTCTTGAGACCCTCAAGAAACAGCTGAAGGAGGAAGGTCATTTCGTCGAAGAGAGGATGGACGACGCTGCCCTTCTCAGGTTAGTTGGATCTCGCCATTTCGTCATCAGAGCGTCCTCGTCCCTAACATAGCGTCACCTAACAGATTCTTACGGGCTCGCAAGTTTGATCTTGTGAAAACCAAGGAAATGCTTTTAAGTGCTGAACAGTGGAGGAAGGATTTCGGTTTAGAAGAGATTATGGAGTGGGTGTTTTCGTTTGAATGTTTATCTCCAAGTCATTAACCTTCTCTGTCACTCAGGAACTTCGACTTCAAGGAGAAGGCCGAAGTCGATAAATATTACCCCCAGTTCTATCACAAGACAGACAGGGTATGTTTTTGGCCAGTTCGTCGGTGATGAAATCCGATATAACTGCGGGCATCTAGGATGGTCGGCCGATATACGTCGAGAGGCTGGGTCTCCTCGACATCAAGAGCCTCTACTCCATCACCACGCCGGAGCGTCAGCTCAAGCGATTGGTGTACGAATACGAGAGGTTTGTCCATGAGCGTCTCCCCGCTTGCTCCAAGGCTGTTGGTCACCCCGTGGAAACGTCCTGCACGATCCTCGATCTTCACAACGTCTCTATTACCAACTTCTACCGCGTCAAGGACTACGTGATGCAGACAGCATCTATTGGTCAGGACCGCTATCCCGAATGCATGGGCAAGTTCTACATTATCAACGCTCCCTGGGCGTTCTCCGCGGTGTGGAGCATTATCAAACCGTGGTTGGACGAGGTCACCGTGGCCAAAATCGACATCTTGGGCGCCTCCTACAAAGAGGCCCTACTGAAGCAGATCGACGAGGAGAACCTCCCTGGCGTCTTCGGTGGGAAATGCGACTGCCCGGGTGGATGTTCGTTGAGCGATGCTGGCCCGTGGAATCCCAAGGACGAGCTTAAGGGAAATATCGCCAATTCCGGTTCTTCGTAGGGTTTCATGTGCTACAGCAACAGACAATTGTTTGTTTGCTTTGGTGTTCCTTTCCTCCTTCGACAGAGAATAGTAGTTTACGCATAAATAGAGTCGGTGATTCCCCTCTGAATATCCAGTTATCTTGGGAGGCTATCAACCTGGCGGGAAGGCTTATACAAAGACGAGCGATCGTGGAAATGTTGTGGGAATGTCCACTCACGTGAACATTTTCATGATGATGTTTCGCGACGCGACGCGCCGGCAACCAAACCACCCACACGCCCTCGCGCAACCGTCACCTGTACCCATGCGTTATGCCTGCCGCCCCTAAGCGTATAACACGATCGCAGAGCAAGCGAAAGGTACTGTCGCCGCCCTCCCAAGCGTATTCGCGAAAGGGAGCTTATGATACCTCTAGGTTGGAGCTTCTTCGCAACCCACCATTGCTGAGGCATTCGCCAAGAAACGCAATCTTGCAGAATCACAAAGTACGGATAGCCGTGAGCCACCGCAGCCCGTTGAGCTGGTGATCGAAGTTACCTCCTCTGCTCCTGTGACACCTGCACCCGTTCCGGAACCAGAGCTGGTGTCGGATGTTATTATTGAAGAGCAACCACGTCCTACGACCACCAAAGTTGCCGGAACAAAGCAACCTGATGGCTGTGAGTCATAAACTCACACCCGGGCGTACGATCTTGTGAACTCGTTTGTTAGCCAAGCCCGCGAAAGTGTTCCCTCTATTTAGCCGATCTAAATCCCCAGCTACGGCACAACTACCCCCCGAGGACACCGCCATAACCGGCCCATCTTCACAACCTATTGATTTCGCAAGATCCGACGAGACTTTTCTCCAGGCTCTAGAAGCGTCGAAACCTCCACCCGCCAAATCCCAGGTCAAGAAATGGAAATCTGCTCCGTCCAACAACGGCAAGCCGAGCGGTGTCAGCGCCGAGGATCCCATCGTTTTGGACCTTTCTCCAACAAGAACAAGATCTTTGCCCCACAAGACCAAACTGTTTGGCTCTCGGGCTCCATTCAAGTTGAAAAACAAGCAGTGGTTTGGATCTCTGGATGCACCGCTGCCTAATGGAGAGACCCAGCACGTTCGAGGCCTTCAGACTGTATTTAATAACAACAACGCTGACATTCCATTCGGACGAAGGATCAGGGATTCTGTTTCTTCGACGAGTGCTGGAGAACTTTCGACACCATCCTTGGCTGGGGTCATTACCTATCCACAATATCCTCCCATTCCCTCTGATCAATTCCCTACCCCTCCTCTTCCCCTTCCCCCATCCGAGATTTCAACCGAATACCTGAGCCAGCACCCTGTTTTCCGAATATTCTCTGAAACCACAAAGTCATCAAACATAGATCAACCTAATGCGGACCTGTGGGTGGACAAGTGGGCTCCATGTCTGGCGGAACACGTCCTGGGTAATGAAGGACATGCCCTTTACCTGAGAGATTGGCTCAAGGCTTCCGAGATCAACTCTTTCTCCGGCTCGGTCGACCCTTCAACCGCCTCGACTCCTGCATCCTCCTCGCAGCCAAAGAAGAAGCCACCTACAAAACGAGGTACGAAGCGACCAAGAATCCGTCGAGAAGTCGGGAACAAGAAAGTTAAGAAACGTCGAAGGAGAGAGGATGACTGGATTGTCGACGATGACCACGCGTCGCTCTCGGACCCGTCAGAAACAGAGAGTCACCCTTTGGACGCCTACCTAGACGACGCCCCATCTTCTGATGCACCGGTCTTCGACAATTTTCCCCTTGAAGCGGAGATCCCTATGATCGACCTCCCTCCGCTCGCTTACGATCGGCCCAGCGCTTTTGACATGTCGAACACCATTGTCCTGTGTGGCCCTTCAGGAAGTGGGAAAACTGCGGCGGTTTACGCATGCGCAGCAGAATTAGACTGGGAAGTGTTTGAGGTTTACCCTGGGGTTGGTAAACGGAGTGGGGCTGCTCTGGACAACCTGATTGGGCAAGTGGGAAGGAATCACCTGGTTACGAAACAAGGAGGGAGGCACTTATCACCGATGCTGGAGAAGGATAATGCTCTGACGCGGTTCTTGGGTGCGGGCCGTACGCAGGTCATTACGGAACCGGGGGTTGTGGATGGGTCCTCTGATGGCACTGACGTCCCAGATATCGGGGGTATCGAGATTGTCTCGGATGATGGGCTTGGTGTCCCCGCGCCACCTCCACAAGATGATCCCCCACCCGACGTCGAGCCCGTTCAGAAGTTGCAGGCACAGGCGAAACAATCGTTGATCCTCCTTGAAGAAGTCGATATTTTGTATCGGGACGATCTCAACTTCTGGCCGACGGTTATTAGCATTATACGTGATTGTCGACGGCCAGTCGTGCTAACGTGTAATGGTACGTAGTATTCAACCCTACCTTTCGGAATTTATTCCCAATACTCGTCCAGATATCAACCTCCTTCCGCTGGATCAATTACCCGTTCAGAAGATCCTATCCTTTACCCAGCCTCCCACCCCCATTGCTACTGTCTATCTCTCTGCCATGTGTCGTGCTGAGGGCACTCGACTGGACGGGCACTTCTTCTCCACACTACAGAGCAGTTCAGTGGTTGACCTGAGGCGGTGTATCAATCAATGTCAACTAGGAGAGTCGCCACGGTCTTTCGGCCCAACACACCGAGAAACGACTCGGAGTAACTGGGAAGGTGTGCTAGAGAAACGCGCCCGCCTTCCTCAATGGGTATTACCACCTCGGGATGAATCACAACACAAGACGCTGTTCCGTTGCCTCGCAAAGCACACAGATAACATATCCTATCTTGATTCAACCTCAGTCCTCCGTGTCGACACAGTGAGTGAATTGGTGGCATTCGGCAATCCACAATTGTTGAACGTTGTTACGCCCTTTCGTGATATAGGACTGGTCGAACCCAACGTCGGCGGACGATGAGGTTGGGTACAATATTCTTCCGACCGGTGACTTGACCCCCCCAGAATTCACACACTACCATCACGACGTCGAGGTTGCCGAAGAGATCCTGTCATTGACATTACGGCCATCCACCCACCCACATTCACTGTCGGATGCCTGGGCCACGGGTCCGGAAAATCTTGGAGGGTCTGACTCCGAGACGGGATTCGCCCTTGAAAACGCCCAATTGGACTCCACATCCTCAAATCATAGAACGTGGATGAACCGGTTGGCAGGTGACTTGTCGGTGATCCCCCCGTTCGATCAACGGCTGTTCTTAGACTACGAAAGTGTGATGCGGGAGATGGTTGTTGCGGACGATTACGTGGAGGCGTGCATCGCTGCTGCTCGGGAAACTGAAGCTGCCCAGCACGAGCAGTCTAAGAGACAAACAAGAAATAGTCAGAGGCTGGGGGTTGGGTACTACAGGTATCTGGGCCTTGGACTGGACCGGAGGGACTGGTTGGTCGGGTCATCATTTGGTTGACGGATAGTATAAATCGCCACCAGTCATTGGACAGCAACCATCATCAACAGGCGTTCATCTGTTCGAGGGTGGCCTGGTGCACGTTCAATATATGGATCATTAGAGATAGTAGCATTGTAGTGGGTTTATCACAGAACATAAGGCGAACTTGAGGGGGACGTTTCGTGCCCCCTACAATTGGACCGGCCACGCCCCGTGCTGCCAGCCCTCATCCTGCAGGAAACCTTGCCATGGACGTGAGATTGGTCCGGAGGGCGGCTTCGGAGCGCGATCAAGCGGGCGATCCGCACATTTCTGGCCCGAATATCGGCTCCGAACAGGTGGATGGCTTTAGCACCAAAGCATCGAGGCTTCCGCCTGTAACATTACTCGCACCCCTCCAGTTCTTACAAAGTCATCGTCGAGGGTCGATTACAGACCCAAAACTACACGCAGCCCCAAAACCACCACTCCTGTGTCTGCCAGGGCCAATCCCGGGAGATCTCCATTACAATCCTCTGGTCCCCACGTTTCCACACGATCTCTCAGGAGGGTCCACAAGGATGGCCACTTCTGCAATCGCTACTTCCGTCGCCGACACCAAAACGCGGAATAAGAGGAGCTTGAGACCCGCTGAGGATGCAGGTGAGCACATCGAACGTGTGATTTCTACCCCAGAAGGAGCACGCCGCCTGATTTCGAGGCTTAACTGCACAGCGTTCACCCCGGCAATCAATACGGACAATCCTCACAAACCGCCAAGGCCCATCGCTGGAAAGAAGCGGAAACAACCCGGCTCTGAACTACCCCAACACATCGATCCTAAGCTTGTGATGGATGAAGAGGAGCGAAAGCCGAAGAGACGGATGTCTGGCTTGCCTGCGAGAGAAGGACCGGAGGGGCCGGAGGGAGACCGGCCGGGCGGTGACACGTGGCCGACGCACGGTATGCCGGATTTGGAAAGCGGCACTCAACCGATGGACACCAACGAAACCGTCGAGGCTGCTCCTGCTCATCCCACATTTGATCCCTCTCAGCCTGCTACCATGCAGATGGTACCTCCCGTAGCGTTTACGCAGAATGGGGGCGTTCAGTCGACGGAGCCCCAGCAACTTCCCTCTTCGGCAGGTCCCACGAGGTCTCTGCGCTCACGTTCGCGTCCACCGTCGCGTGGTGTTGGTCAGCAACTACGGGGGGGAACTGATCAGACAACTTTAAACGATCAGGCCGGCCAAACATCTTCCAATCCCGACGACGAATCCTCCCCACAATCAAAAGAGAATGGGAGACCGACACCATATTCTCGCTCTCCAGAACTCAGAGTCTCGCACAAATTGGCGGAACGGAAACGGCGGAAGGAGATGAAGGATCTATTTGACGAACTGAGGGACCAGCTGCCTCAGGATCGAGGCATGAAGGCTAGCAAGTGGGAGATCCTCAGCAAAGGTACGCGAACCTACCAGCGCTCTGCTCGTCGTTTTCCTGGGTTTGCTGATGCCCACCTCCTGCTCACAGCCATTGATTTCATCGCCCATATGAAGCAATCACACGCGGACATGTCGAGGGAGATAGAAATGTTGAGACACGAGGTGGAAAGCTTCCGACAAGGGATCCCCTTCCACCCCGGTGGTCCTCCACACCCAGTGTTGTATGGACAACACGTCGTCCCACCATTCCCTGGCATGCACCAAGGTCCTCCACCGCCGCATCCAGGTGCACAACCAACACCTGGACACCCGCCCGTTTCGGAGGGCGAAACCGCACAACCTTCTTTCCCGACTGGGGATGGTCCGAGCACAAACGGGGTGGTTACCAGCAGGACGGGAACGCCCTCATCTTGATTCGCTCTCCATCTCCATCTCCGTTACTCTGTTATCCCCCCCTGTATTGCTATAATAGCTGTGAATTGTTTAGTTCTGAGGTCTGGGTCGTTTGCTCGTGTTTATAATTCCGACGGACAGGTTCCCAGCTATTAGTTCTACGTAGCCTTCATACTATTTGACCCATCCCTGTTATTTTCCGGTTTCTCTTCTGTTGTCTATCTTTATCATGTACGATGACCCACTGAGCGCTGAGCATTGGATTATTCTACGCGAGTCAATTGGAATCGCCGTGCTTTACTAAAGTAACTGTGTTCCGGATACAGTGTCCGAGGCTAAGCTGTGGCTCAAGGGAGGCGCGTCCACTTCTCTTCCTCTACGCTTATCTTGTTTATCGTCTAGACGTCGACACAGACGGCGCCGACCACAACGGCCGCGACGACGCACGCTTTGCCGACCGCGAAAGTGGAACAAAGGTTTTCTCCCCAGGCCCATCGTTATTGTTCCTCGTTTACTCGCTGGAACTCCAAGACCTAACGAATTTCCAGCCTCCCCTCCACCATCCCCCTTGGTCTCAACTTCCTCCCACCCTTTCCTCACGGTCATGGATTCTCAGTCCCCAGCGGAACCTTCGACTGCGAACAAGCCAAAACCGAATGGCACGCCCACGAATGGCACACCTCCGGTTCCGCAAAAGACCAGCCAACCACCCATTCCGGCCAGATTCTCGAACGCCCCTCTATTCCATACTCGAAAAAAGGACAAAGATCGTTTTCTAAAGCGTTCTGTTACCCCTGCTTCCACTTCCACTCCCTCTCCACCGCATCCGAACGGTGCAAATAGTTCGAGACCCTCACCAAACGCCACACCCCGACCGCGCAGGCCGCCACCACCCAAAGTCAAGAAGGAAGATGATGATGACGATGATACGAATGGACCATTCAGTGGCGAATTCCAAGAGTTCAGACTTATGTCTTCGAACCTCAACGGGTGGAAATACGATGTAATGAAGTTCGAGTCTCGTCGACCGGTGGATCTCGAGACGTGGCAGCACCCGATCAAGCTGAACCGAAAGGACCTCAAACGCGAACCCGAGTCGAGAGACGGACCCGGGATAGGTTTGCCTGTTGCTATTGCGCCGATGTTGGGCCCGGATGGGAAGCCAGTGATTGGGGTGGATGGGAAGATGGTTATGGTAGATGCGGAGGGGAAACCGATACATGGCGAACGCACCTCCGGAGCTGCTGCTACGAAACCAAAGGAGAAGGGCCCGGGGAGGAAGAAGTTCCAGAAGAAAACGAAGCAGGTGTTTTTGGTACCGGAAGCGACGAGGCAGCTGAGGAGGGAGGAGAGGTATCCGTGGGTCATGGAGGACGCTATTGGCTCGCAGACATGGACTGGGATGTTGGACGATGTGCGCAAGGCGGACACTCACGCGATGTTCTTGCCTACAGCGGATAACGTATTCAAGTTTGTCCCTCCACATCGGTGGTACAGGTTTCAGAAGAGACCGAATCACAAAATCCCCAGTCTGGAGGAGGCGGAGAAGTTGGTGAGTTCATTCGCAGGTTGTAATTGGAGAGTTATTCTAACACTATGTATCAGATGGCCGCATACCAAAAACACCGGAACCCCGAGCAGTGGTTAGCTGCTCGCACTGGACGAGGAACACCAGGTTCCCAAGATCCTAACTCACCCGCCGTGAAGGTTGAGGAGAACGCAAATCCACATATAATACAGACTGCGTCGCTCGTCTACGAATCCGGGCAGAGCGCGGGACCGGGTGGGCGTCAGCTGCGGGCCGTCAATAAGGGCTCATTATTTGGAGATGACGACGAGGACGAGGACTCAAAATACGCGAATCGGCGGAGGGAGAGGGAGTTCGGTGGCGAGGGAGACGCCGATGAGCTCGACTTTGAGGAGGACTTTGCGGATGATGACGAGAAGTACCCAGAAGATAACCAGGACGACGAAGCCAAGGAATTAGAGGTACGCTCTCTCGACCGCGGTGATTCCGGGTCTTAATGACAAGAACACAGGAGCGGATAAAGAAGGAATACCGTAAAGCGAAGGGGGTCGCAAACGATGAATTCCTCGAGGATACCGACGATGAAGACGAGCAGAAACTCTCTGGGGCTGGTAAGCAGATGCAGAAGATGCTGAAGAAGAACGACAAGAGCGGGCAGTACGACGATAGCGACGAAGACAAGAATCCGTATGCCAGCTCGGTCTGTTATAGGTCAAGCTTTCCGTCCTTCGGAGGTACTTACCTGTGTATGAATAGGAGGAGGAAGAGGAGGAGCCTGATCCATCTCAGATATATACTGGACCTGCAATTGAGGCCCCGCCACCTCGGCCAGGGTCACAGCAGCCAACCACGTCGAGCAACGGCACCGCCCAGCCGAACGCGCAGGTAAAGACACCAGCACCGGGGGGATCAGGATCGCGACCGACATCACCTGTACCGTCACAGAGCGGACATTCGTTGGTTGCGAAGCGAGCGACCAGCCCGAAGGTACCTCGCGACCAGCCCAAGGGTGGACGTGCCGGGAGCCCTCTTGCACAGACATCGACGACTCCAGGAAGTCCGACGAGCGCGACGAAGCTTAACTCGCACAAGCGAAAAGCCGAAGAAGCAGGGGCGCACGGGAACTTGAATGGAACGGCGGGCGGTACTGCGCCCAAGAAGCGAAGAAAGGCCACCATCGATGGGGAGCTAGAGGATGGCATGGTGATCGAATGGTTGCGAAACAGTCCTAGCGCGTCTACGCGGGACTGCATCCAGCACTTCACCCCTTACCTCACGGACGAGGCCAAGAAGGTCAAGTTCACTTCGCTGATCAAGGAGGTTGCCCAACTGAAGGGAGGCGTGCTCGTGTTGCGAAACCAGTACAAATGATCGCATTGGTAGATATTTGTTTTTGTAGAATTTTACATTTGATAAAATTCCGTTAATGATTGCCGACCAGCCGCCGAAATGACGGGAAAGGAAAGAGCCTGCGTTGATCCGCAATGAACCAAAATTCGTTGAGGTTGGGAGAAGGAGGGGGAGGGAGCTAAAAGGCGGAGGAGAGAGAAGTTGACCTCTGTCGTTCCTTTCCTCCCCCCCCCCCTCGACCCCTCCTTCGCCATGGTCCTCTCCGTCCTCCCTGTCCTCCTGCTTCTCCCCCTCCTCGCGCTCGCTCACCCAGCCCCCCACCCAGATGGCGCAGAGTCAGTAAAGCGCGCTCTCCCATCTAGGTGGTATCACGAGCCAGGACACCCAGTCGAGAAGCTTTTCAAGAGGCAGAACGGAGACGTTCCTACCGATGGCGTTACCTATCCGCCGGTTGGCAGTCCAGAGTGGGCTGCAGGTTTCCCAGACGTCCACCCTAGCCTGACCAACTTGCCCACGGCGTGGGTCGACGCCCTGAACGCGGCCGTGGCTGCCGGCAAGATTCCGAACATTCCAGAGGCGAGAGACACGGGGGGAAATCCCGTCTATCCCAGCGGCGTGAATCCTTTGAGCCCGGAGGTTTGTTCGGGAACGGCAAAGTGTAGGAACCCAGATGACATCTGGGACGCACCTGACGGCGTGCTAGCCCTCTCATTCGATGATGGCCCCTATCTTGTGAGCGCCCATGAAGCCCTATCCTCTAGATGGGCCGTTTCGGTCTATGTTGGCTCATGCACCGCTTTTACCCTGTAACGCATCTGATTGTAGGGATCAACCAGGCTGTATGATTTCCTGGCGGAGACCAACCTCCCCACGACCCACTTCATGATCGGCTACTATATCAAGTTAAACCCTGACTTGTTCATCCGAGCGTTCGACGAGCTTAACCAAGACATCGCGGTTCATACCTGGTCACACCGTCATATGACTACGCTGTCAAACATCGACATTGTCTCGGAATTCGGTTGGACGATGGAAATCATCAAGAATTCCACGGTGAGTGTGATCTCGCGCTCCCGATCACCCGACGGACCACTTACTGCCGTGATTCCCAGGGTGGTCGACTACCGAGGTACTGGCGACCCCCATATGGCGACGCCGATAACCGTGTAAGGGCAATCGCGAAGGAAGTCTTTGGTCTGCAGGCCATCTTCTGGAATCAAGAGTGAGGCTCACTTTTAAATAGAGTGATGCACGAGTTTGTCTCATGTGTCTAATTTTAGCACGTCTGATTGGACCTTGGGCGAGTCTGGAGGCGCTACACCCCAGTCAATCAACGCTTCGATGACGAGGTGGATTAACGGACCGAAGAGTCCAGGTCTGATGATCCTCGAGCATGAGCTGAGCGTTCAGTCGTCTCAGGTCTTTATCGATGCTTATCCCGCGATGGTCAACGCTGGATGGAGGTTGGAGAGCGCTGCACAACTGAATGGTAACTCGGCCTACCTGAACTCGAGGGACAGCAACTCGCCAGTGGAACGAGCTGAGGGAGTTCTCGCCGGTCAAACGTACTCTAGCTCGAGCACTCCATCCTCCACCGTCTCTCCCCCTTCCGACGCCACCGGCAGCACCAACAACCCTGGTTCCAACACGTCGCAATCTGGAAACAATGGATCGATACAGTCAACCATATCGAAACTTGCCGGCGCCCTTGGTGCTATATTCCTGACGGTCGTGTTCTACGCCTGGTGAATGTGGAAGTTCACCTACACGCGGCGCTATTGGCACTGCGCCGCACTACCTGACATTCTCTCTCGAACACTGGTCACCCCCCTCCCCTCTATCCCCTCGCTGCAGACTCGGATATACACATAGTTTCTATACCAGCGGACTGCTTGGACGTTTCTTTTTTTGGTCAGTATTGTGGTTCACGGTACCCTCTAGTATTCTTTCTCTTCCCCATACTACTACTATTAGCTATTCCCCATTCTTGTATCCATCTCCCTTTACGACACGGACATTATGACACGCCGATCCCATTGCATACCTAGCAGTACACTCTTTTCGGAAGATTTCACAAAACGGAACAATGTATTTTCTGTTTCTGATCGTTGGACATCTTGGAATTCTACAAGTAGATAGCATCCGTTCCTCGGCAGCCGCCGTAATACCATGGTCAGTCCTAGCCCTTTCCTGCTTTTTAACTTTGTCCTGGGGCAAGTGCGCAACGGCACAGTGTGGATGGTGAGATCAATCGAATTGGATGAAGAAGAACTTGTTACGTTTTCATCCGTTTGTCCTGGAACGTCTCAGGGGTGCGGAAACCGTTTTGATTCGTAATAAACCCGGCTGGTGTGCTGTGTGGCGGTTTCCCAACGGTGGGGGCGACTTGGCTGATAGCCGTGTGAGGCGGGCCGCCATTACTACCAGTGTCACATATGTCGGCATCCTGTCTGTGATGGGATGCCGGGAGCCGTCTGGTCCCACAGCTAAAGAAAGGGGGATATTCAACCTCTCCCCGCCACTAACCAGAACCAGAACCCACATTTCGAGATTATGCTGTTTCATACCCTAACCCAAGTACACGAAAATAGCCCTGAATTCTGTGACTCTGTCATGCAGATAAGCAGTGGCGCTGCGTGTTTGAATGCCCAACGTCACCGTCTGGACGGTTGGCCGAGAACACCATCCCCGGACGCGAGGGTCGAACGTTATTCTGTACGTACACCATTGACGCGACGCATTGGGGAATTTTGCTCGGAGTTTGAGAGCCTTTTACCGTACGCCTCTCCCAAGCTAGCGAGGGCAGTGCGGTAGTAACTTACTTTTTTAGCGTGTCGCGTTTTTTTGTTTTTGTGTAAGTAAATTGAGATTGCCGCTCATTCAATGCATCAGCACAGGCCTTTAGTGCTGCAGAGCCTCGAGGGGTCGAGATACGCGTATCTGCCATGCGTGTGCACGAGAGAGAGAGAGAGAAAAAAAAGAGAGATCCGGGAGAACACGCGTTAATAAGACATTTCATACGCGCGTTTCCCAGGTGAACGCCGTTCAAGCTTCAAGATCGCGTCAGCCCGTTTTCGGGGTGTGTGTGGGGCGAGACAGGTGAACTCCTCGGAACTGTCTAACGGGGAAGACGTGAATCCTTCGACGCGGCGAACTGCTTGATTAAATAAAGAACCCTAAGCTTTTGCAACCTACTATCCCCGCTACCACCGCTCAAGCTCAAGCTAGGGAACCGTAGTACATGATATACTGTAACAATGGCTATTGAAATATTGAACGGCGAACGCC
>Ga0307517_10001429_pt1 | contig 40154 bp, 21 predicted proteins | sample 23_EM_MG_FD_194515 | JGI IMG/M metagenome (GOLD analysis project Ga0307517, IMG submission 194515) | Populus trichocarpa ectomycorrhiza microbial communities from riparian zone in the Pacific Northwest, United States - 23_EM | ecosystem: Host-associated > Plants > Roots > Unclassified | place...
GCTGACCATATCATCGGGCTGGAAAGGTCAGCCCTTGACAAATGGTTCAATGGTGACACTTCTGGTTACGAGCAACTTTGGTCTAAGCGTAGCTTCACTTATTTCGATGCAGTTGTTACCGAACGAGTAGACGACCACGAAACCATTGCCAGGTTTTTAGAAACGATCAAAGGCAAGTTGTTCGCCGATACTTATGATTTTCGCAGTCCCCGTGTACAAATTGGTGGGGACATGGCTGTGCTTACTTTCCAGGTTTTCGCAAAAACTACCCTTATAGACATGGAGTATAATTGTGTTGAGGTATATCAAAAAGAAGCGGATAACGAATGGCGGGTAATCCATTCTACCTGGTCGTTTATAAGACCTATGGATAAGGAATTCGGTAAAGAAAAAACTGTTGTATAAGTCTGTACCTTAAAAAAGCTTTCGGAAAAGCGATCTTTAGACTTTTAGAATTAACAAAAATTGAGTGATATGAATGCAGAAAGCATTATGATATGTTCCTCATGAAATAAATATAATCAATATTGGATAAGTTTCGGATAAGCAAGGCCAGTAGATCAACCCATCCCAAAATTAAAGCCTGTTGAACAATCAACAGGCTTTAAAACATTTTAAAATTTTCTTCAGTACTTTTCGGTAGTACCGAAGTTTTTGCTCCTGAGGCTGGGCTCGAACCAGCGACCCTCTGATTAACAGAAGAAAAGCGGACACCTTTTCAGTTACCCGATTCAAATTTTATGCTCCCAAAATGTACAAAATTCGAACCAAAGGCTCGAGCAAATGAAATTTTTGAATGACCTAAAAGTGGCTTAGCCAAGTGGTTTGTGACTTGGCCGGACTCGCCCATATTGACAGACCGAACAGGGCTAAAGTCGAACCGCTTGATGGAAGATTTGAGATTGTTTGCCTAAATTTAATTAGTTCGATCCGATCCTGTTTCAGGCTCAGATTATAATCAGCCCAAACTGGACAAATTTCGAACTACTTCTTAGAAGATTTACGCCGTCTGACTTTTTAATATGCGAATCTTTCGAATGGTTCGAGCCCAGTCTCAGGAAGATTATAGTCTTAATCAACCAAACAATTTCTTGTCCTCAGATTGGATGGAATTCAAACCACTTCTTACTGAATTTGAAGTTTCTATCTGCATTTGCTGCAACTTAACTTAGCGGGTCGATTCCCCATAGAAACAGTAAGCAAAATGCTTGGCTATACAATCCTTAAAACCACACAGCATTATGAAAAAATATTAGATGTAAAAGTTAGCCGGGATATGGCCGCCCTTGAACAGAATTAATTAATTAACCTTAGAGTTCTTATTCTAAGATCTCTAAGGTTAATTCCCATTTTCATAATAATTCATATAAAAAAATTAAAAGTAGCAACTAATTTAAAGTCTACAATTTTTATTTATTTCTTTCAGCGATCAGTTCCTGTATAAATTGGGTTGGTGTTTTGCCGTATTCTTTTTTAAAAGCCTTAGTAAAATACGATTGCGTTTGAATCCCTACACGGTAGATAACCTCCGTAAGTAGAACATCTTCATGGGTTAAAATTTCAATTGCTTTTTTTAATCTAAAGCTTCTTATAAATTCATTAGGCGCCTGGCCCGAAATTTCCTTGATTTTATGATAAAGCTTTGTTCGGCTCATGCCAATATCACTACAAAGATGATCAATGTTAAGTTCAGGATTGCTCAGCTCTTTATCAATAAACTTCAACAGCCTGTCCATAAACTCTTTATCTTTTAACGAGTGCACAAGCTCCCTTGCTTCTATATGATGATCCTTTAGGTACCTGTCTCTTAATTTTTGCCGTTGCTCAAAAATGTTGCGGATAGATAAGGTAAGTAGACTTATACTGATAGGTTTAGGCAAGTAAAGATCTGCACCCGAGTCAATTCCTTCTATCTCCGCCTGCAGGTTTGTTTTTGCCGTAAGCATTATGAATGGAATATGACTGGTATTAATATCATCTTTTATCATCCGGCAAAAATCAACCCCATTAAGCCCCGGCATCATAACATCACTGATTATCAGGTCCGGAGATTCTTCCAAGGCTATTAACATTCCTGCACTTCCATCACTGGCTTCAGATACCTTATACAATTCATCAAGCGAGTTTTTAATGAAGGATCTGATCTCTTCGTTGTCCTCAACTATTAAGATATTATAACGGTGTTTCCCGCTTACAGAACTGATTTCCTTTAAATGAATCTGCCCGTTAAAATAGGACGGCTCAATTTGTATGCTTTCCAACCGGGTGCCTCCTTCTTCTATGCTGTCTGCCCATTTTTCCGATGCGGAATAGTCGGATTCGGCAATAGGTAAGCCGAGAATAATATCCGTTCCCTGGTGACGCTGACTGTATACATACAAGTCACCTTTGTGCAAGACCGCCAAACTTTTAACAAACGCAAGGCCTATGCCAGAGCCGAGGTGAGATTCTGTGATTCGGTAATACCGTTCAAAAAGGTGTTTGATAGAATCTTTAGAAATACCGATGCCGTTATCAGATATCCGGATATAAGCATAACGGCTGGCCCTGAAGTTGTTTTTGAGGACCAGTTCATTTTCAAAGGCCGACTTAAAATTCTCCAATATGCTTAGCACTTCCACGGTAACGCTGCCATTTTTCGGTGTATATTTCAAAGAATTGTTCACCAGGTTAAGTACGATTTTTTCCAGTACCTGCCGGTCAAACCATGTCAACGGCAAATCCTCACATAAAATTACCTGGAGTGAAATGTTTTTTTGATGTGCCGCATCCTCAAACTCTGTTACAAGTTCTTTTATGAAAGCATTCAGATTACCTTGGGTAACTTTCAGGTTAAGTGCACCGGTCTCTACTTTTCTGAAATCCATCAGTTCGTTGATAAGCAGCAGCAGCCTGTTGGCATTACGGTTCATCACCTCATAATAATGGGTGGATGCCGATTGCCCGTTTTGCAAAAGCGTTTCGAGAGGTCCTAGTATCAGTGACAGGGGTGTCCTGAATTCGTGCGAAATATTGGTGAAGAACTGTAATTGCAACTGGTGCATTTCTTCCCGCCTGGATTCTTCCATCCTGCGTAAATCGAGGTTTTTCTTGAACCGGAGCAACCGATAGGCTGAGATCAATACAATAACGATTACTAAAGCCCTAAACCACCATGTAGCCCAAAAAGGCGGAGTAATAATAATCACCAACGAATTGCCATGATTGTTCCATAGGCCGTCATTGTTGGCGCCTTTAACCCGAAAGGTATATGTACCGGGCGCCAAATTAGTATAGGATGCCTTGCGCTCATTCGTTACGTGCCATTTTTGTTCAAAATCTTCCAACTTGTAGGCATATTTGTTATTCTCCGATGCAGTATAATTTAAAGCTGAAAAATAGAGCGTTATGGTTGATTGCCAGTGAGATAATTTGATGATTCGTGTTAAACTGATATCATCTGAAAGGGGCGAATCGGTGGCATTCGGATAGATCATTTTGTCGAATACCTGAAAACCTGTGACGTATACAGGGGGAATGTATGGATTGGCCCGGATCTCGGAAGGGCTGAATACGTTAAAACCGTCGACACCGCCAAAGTAAAGGTGGCCGTCTTTCGATTTTAACGACGAGTTCACTTCAAACTCCTGGCTTTGCAAGCCATCAGCGATATTGTATTTGGTTGACCTGGAGCTTTTCGGATCGAACCTGACCAAACCATCGGAGAGGGATATCCAGAAGTTGCCGGTTTCGTCCTCCTGGATTGCTTTGATGGTTGCGGTTCTGAGGCCCGCCTCATTAGTATATGTACGAAATTCATTTTTATCGGCATTAAACAGGTATAAACCTTTCTGCCCCAACCAAAGCCTTCCAGCGTGATCAACAAACAGCACACGCAGATCGGGTAATTTCTCAAGGTTGTTAAAGTAATGGCTATACTTTTTAGTGATCAGATTATAGCAATTTAAGCCGCCGTCATCTGTTCCGATCCAAAGGTTTTTATTCCTGTCTTCGCTGATGGAAACAATGTTATTACCCAGCAATCTCGTCTTTTTATCAGGGGCTACCGCGAAGCGTTTGAATTTCATGGTGTGCTGATCGAAAAGATTTAGCCCGCCATAATAAGTAGCTACCCAAAAATTCCCTTCGCTGTCTTTAAAAGATTGCTGCACATAATTAGAGCTGATTGAAGTGCTGTCAGCAGAATTGTGCGTAAAATGAGTAAAATTCCCGGTGCTTTTGTCCAGGCAGTTTAAACCACCACCCCAAGTGCTGATCCATACATTCTTTTCGCCCGCCAAAAATATATCCAGCACTGCGTCAGCAGCCAGGCTATGGCTGTTGTCCGGATCATATCTGTAATATTTAAAGGTATTTTTTGCCGGGTCGAAAACATTTATGCCGCCGCCATCAGTACCTACCCAAACATTATGTTTTTCATCCTCGCAAAATGTTCTTACATCATTATAACTTAGGCTATTGTTGCCCGGCTCATTCTGAAAAAGGCTAAACTTATCGGCTTTAGGTGAATACAAATTAACGCCTGCCCGGTGCGTGCCGACCCACAAATTACTTTGGTCATCCTCAAAAATGGCTGATACAGTGCGTTGCGATAAACTGCTGGAATTTTTAGACTCATTCTGATAGTTACTGAACGAACCATTTTTGGGATTGAAAAGGCTCAGACCTCCATTGATCCCACCGCACCATAGATTTCCCTTCCGGTCAACCAAAATGCATTTAACCTGGTCATTTGCCAGGCTTCCTGCATCCCGACGTGCGTGCTGGTAGCGTTTTATAGTTTTCAGATCAAAGTCCAGAACCATTAAGCCATTATTTTCAATTCCCAGCCAAAGATGGTGAAGGCTGTCTTCCTGAATCGTATTTATAGGCAGATTAATGGTCTTATAATCCGGGAAATCGATATCCGAACGAAATTGATGGATGCTACGATCGAACGTACGGAGACCTTTTTCGGTAGCAACCCATAATACGCCGCGGCTGTTTTCATATATATAATTGATCTGATTACCGGTTACATCATTATCATAAAAATGCTGAAATGAATCACTTTCCGGTAGATACAAATTCAAGCAGCCATCGGCGGTACCTATCCATAGATTACCTCTGCGGTCTTTATAAATGCAGTTTACAATGTTATTGGATAACGACCGTTTATCCGCACCATTGTGCTTGTAAGATACAAATGTATTTTTGAACTGGTCAAACCTGTTTAACCCATTGCTTGTCCCCGCCCACAAATTGTGCTTATTGTCTTCGCTTAAGCAGCGGATGTAATCGTCGCTGATACTGCTTTTGTCTGCCGGGCTATTTTTAAAAACAACGATCTGATAGCCATCATACCGGTTCAAGCCACCCCTGGTACCAAACCACATAAACCTGCGGCTATCCTGATAAATTGTTTCGATAGTGCTGTTGGACAAGCCCTGAAAACTATTGATATGGCTGAATTTTAATTTAGGGGGTTGCCCCGAAGCTGGCAAAAAAACAGTACACAAGGTGGATAACAACAAGGCGAATAGCTTTGCAATGGCCTGTTTTTTTTGTTTAGCGGTGTACTGGTTTGACATTATTATTAGTACAACAGGGTTTTAATTAACAGCCATGTGCAGGTTAAGCAATTATACTTAATAATAAGTAAAAATAGTGTTTTTAACCCCGTTTATAGTGTGCCGGGCATCAAAAAATAACAATTTGAACCAAAAGATTAACTGTTAGCACAAGTAAGGTTACTTGTTAAATCGCAGATTTGTATAATCCAAACGACGCCTTCTTTACCGGCCGGTGAAGAAGCCTGATTTAAACCAATAAACTAAATTATGATGCAAAAATTTACTTTTACTTTTCATTTCTGGAAAAGATTTATCATTCTGATCATACTCATGACAGGGATGTTGTCTTTTCACTCGTATGCCCAGGAAACAATGACTGTTTCGGGTACGATAAGCTCAAAAGAGGATGGTAACGCTGTCCCCGGAGCAACCGTTAAAATAAAAAATACAACAAACGGAGTTGCTGCGGACGCTTCAGGCAAATATTCCATTGCCGCCGGTAAAGGGGTTACACTTATTTTTAGTGCATTAGGCTATGAATCGGTACAGGCCACTGTTACGGGGGCTTCTTTAAATGTTTCCCTGGCATCAAAACAAAATGGGCTAAACGAGGTATTGGTTATCGGGTATGGAACATCCACCCGGCAAAACATTACTACAGCTGTAGTAAAAGTTGATCCCAAATCGATACCCCAGGATGCGAACAATTCTGTTGCAGAATTGCTTTTCGGAAGGGCATCTGGATTGGATGTTCAACAATCAAGTACGCAACCCGGCGGGGCTATCAATCTTTCTATACGCGGACGCGGGGCGCCGCTGATCGTTGTAGATGGTGTAATATTTCCGAATGATGGCCTTGAGCCAACAGGCGGTAGTATAGATGCAGGAACTAACGGGGTATCCCGTGGTTCACTTGCCGGAATAAACCCTACTGACATTGAATCTATTGAAGTTTTGAAGGACGCCAGCGCTGCAATTTATGGAGTCAATGCTGCTAACGGTGTCATTCTGATAACCACAAAAAAGGGTAAAAATGGGAAGATAAATGTCACTTTCAACGGTAGTCATTCTCTTGTAAGCAATTCTAAATATCTACAACCATTAAACGCAGCCCAATACGAAACACTTTTTAACACCTTTCAGACTGACCAGTATTTGGGAGCTAATTTAATGGCTCCATATGGCCCGAATACGCCGTCTGGTTTGCCGACTCCAAAATATTCTGCGGATCAAATTGCAAGTGCTGGGGCAGGTACAAACTGGCTGAATCAGATTTTCAGGAAAGGGTATATCGACAATGATAACCTTAGTGTGAGTGGGGGTACGGATAAAACGACCTACTATTTCTCAGGGGGGTACTTTAATCAGCTCGGAACTTTACAGGGATCTGCGCTTACAAAGTATACCGGCCGGGCCAATTTGTCGTTCAACCTGGCTAAATGGGTAACCTTAAATACGAATTTTACCGGGAGCAGTAATGCTTATCAAAATTCTTCTTCCGGTGGGCAGAATGACGGTTCTGGCAGCCAGGGGTTTGGTATTGTACAGGCAGCATTGGCATTCCCTGCAAATATTCCCATTTATACTAACGGTGCACTTTCCCAATTTGGTACGACCTCTAACCCGGTGGGACTCTTGCAAGTACAGGATCATACACACTACCATTCTTTAAGTACAAATTTATCTGCTGATTTTAAGATTATCCCGGATGCCTTAACCGGGCGTATATTGTTTGGCGATAATTACGAAACGGCTACACGGGATTTTTTTGTGCCAAGTACCGTATTTTTTTATCAGCAATTTCTTTCAAGGGCTTCCATTAATAATAACGAACGTGAAAATCAAACGTTGGAGGCATCATTGACCTACAAAAAAGACCTGACAAAGTTCCTGAACCTGGACCTTGTTGGCGGTGTGGGCCAGTATATCAGTAAATATAATTCATTTAATGCCCAGGGTACCGGGGCCGAAGATGGTCTGACAACGACTAATCTTGGTGCAGAAACAGGTAACATAGCGAATACTTCTTACCAATCGGCAAATACCACCCGCTCCTACTTCGGAAGAGGAACGTTTAATTTTCTTAACCGGTATATTCTTTCTATGTCCATACGCGATGACGGTTACAGCTTATTTTTCCCAAAAAATAAATATGCGTTATTCCCCGCTGTTTCTTTAGGATGGAAAATTAATGATGAGCCATTCTTCAAAAATATTGGGGTCATCGATCTTTTGAAACTCCGTGCCAGTATAGGTGTTACCGGTCAAACAATCGGGTCCGCTGCGTATGGCGGATATTCACCCAATGCGGATAATATTTACCTGGACGGGGGCACAGAATATGTGACTATTTCCAGGTACGCACTTGACAATCCAAATTTAACCTGGCAAAAAACCACCAATAAAAATATAGGTCTGGATTTTGGGTTATTAAACGACAGGATCACCGGTTCGGTTGATGTTTTTCGCGATGATATCACCAATCTTTTAAGCACGACTGCCCCAACTGCGCCATTATCGCAATTTTTCACTCAAACCATTAACGGTGCCCACCAGATTAGAGAAGGTTATGACATCTCTCTGATGAGTCATAATCTTACAACAAAAGATTTTGACTGGAGCACCATAATAAACGCCTCTCATTACCTGTACAAATGGCAAACTCAATTTCCGTTTACCGTATTGCAGGCCTATCAAAGTGCAAATGATCCTGTAGATGAATATTACTATTTTAAAACCAGCGGATTGTTAAAGGCCGGTCAGCAGGTGCCTGCCTGGCAGCCAACAACCGGGGGTGCAAATTTGCCGGGATCGCCCATTTTCGTAGATAAAAACGGGGACGGAAAATTAGATTACCACGATGTGTATAAATTAAACCCCGACCCCAAGATAAACCTTGGCTTCGGAAATACTTTCAGGTATAAGGCATTTGACCTGACCGTATTCTTTTACGGACAATTCGGCGGGCACGCAACCAATTTGAACAACGCCTGGGGAGACCCTAACGCTATAGCTTCGGGAGGTCAGAATGGTACTACCCAGGCTTTCAATGTCTACAGTTCAGTAAATCAAAATGGCACCAGGCCCAGTGTAAATTATGTAGAAAGTTCAATAGGCTTGCTGGTTCCTTCTGACATCAACTTAACCAGTACAGATTTTGTTCGCTTACGAAACCTGGCGTTTGGCTATACCTTAAAATCTGCCTCGATCAAAAGATTCGCAAATTCCATCCGTCTGTTTGTTGATGCACAAAACCTGTTCGTTATCACCAATTACAAAGGTGCTGATCCTGAAGTAACTTATAATAGTGTCAAAGGCGGTTACGCGCCTTATCCACCAACCAAAACAATTTCATTCGGCGTAAAGGCATCTTTTTAAACCATTGGATTGTCAATTAAAAAACATAAGAGTCATGAAGAAATTACCTATTTATATTTTAGCCACCTTATTTATCGTAATGAGCGGCTGCAAAAAGCTGGAGCCCCAGCTATACGGAAGTTTAAATGCTTCCACTTATCCTAAAACAGTTGCCGATTTTACCGCTTATGTCATACAGGCGTACGAGCCATTTCAGGCTAAATGGGGTTACCAGGACGGAGCGGCTTACCAGCCGTGTTGGTTTAGTGCTCAATACGGCGAAATAATGGAATTTGATTACGGCACTGACGCGATGAATACGTTTACCGGATGGGGCGGAATTTTCACGCAATTTAGCGAGGCTGATTATACTCCGTTATTGAGTTTGTCGGATAATAACAATGATCATTTTGAAAAGACCCGGTTTATCAGCAGATTAACTCAAATCATCGAAGATATTTCTAACTCAAGTATAGACCAGGCCGATAAAGATGAGCTAACAGCCGAAGTAAAGATGTCCAGGGGATGGAATATGTATTATTTGTTACAATTATACGGACCCGTGCCGGTTATTCTTGATCCCGCCTTACTCGGCACAGCTGCAGAAAGCAACCTCACCCGGCCTGCCAGATCAGCGTATGTTGCGGATATAGTTAGCGATCTGACTTTTGCAGCAGCTAATTTACCGGTCACCCCTGCAAATTATGGCAGGTTCAATAAAGCGTTGGCTTTGACAGTATTGATGAGAACTTATATGAATGAAAAGGATTTTGCCAATGCCATCCCGGTTGGTAAACAAATTATTGGAATGGGTTATTCTCTAGTAACCGATTACGCGAGTTTGTTCAAAACGGCAACAGAAAAGAATTCAGAAACAATATGGGCAGCCATATGCTCTCCGGGCTCGGATGGGAAATCGGTTTCTCCCGGGTTTAATCCTTTTGATTTTTATACTTACCCGGGTGATTATGTCGGAAACGAGGTGCAATATGCCTGGGGCTATGCCGGAAACGCACCATTTTCAGCAACATGGTCATTTTATAACTCATTTGATCCTGCTGATAAAAGACGCAGTTTACTTATAGCGAGTTATACAAACCGATCAGGGGCCACCGTCAATCAGGCAAGTGGGTTAACCGGCCCCGTTATAGCCAAATATCCTGATAACGATGGGCCAAGTGGTTCGTTCCAGGCAAATGATCTGCCGCAGGCCCGTTTGGCAGATGTGATGCTCATGCTTGCCGAAGCAGAAAACCAGGTTGGAGGTCCGACAACAGAAGCAATAGGTTATGTAAATCAAGTGAGGGCTGCTCACGGTGGCTTGGGGCCTGTTCCCAGCACTGCAACTGCGGATAAAGCATCATTTGATGCATGGATATTAAAGGAACAGGGCTGGGATTTGTATTTTGAAGGCGACCGTAAGATGCAACTTATCAGGCATGGGCAATATAATCAGGCATTGCAATCCGTTGGCAAGACTCCGGGTAATTATCTTCAGCCGATATCAAATTACAACCTTGCAGCAGGTAAAGGAACGCTTACTCAAACTCCGGGATATTAACGATGAAAAGGGGTATCGCAATATCATTGGCTATAATGCTGCTTACAAGCATGAGTTGCACTAAAGAAACTGCAAATAAGCAAAGTATATCGAAGACCGGCGCCACAGACTCTATTGTTAAGATAAATCCGGATGCTGCGGCAACTTTTGCTTACGGCTCCGATGTAAGTTGGGTAACGGAAATGGAAGCTTCGGGTAAAAAATTTTACAACGCAGCTGGTATACAAAAAGACTTGTTTACGGTATTGAAGGGAGAGGGGATTACTGCCATACGCCTCCGGGTTTGGGTAAATCCGGCTTCATCTTATAATACGACGGCTGATGTTGTCGCCAAAGCCCAAAGGGCGGTGGCGGCAGGTATGAGCATCCTGATCGATTTTCATTACAGTGATGCCTGGGCCGACCCTGCCCACCAAACAAAGCCGGCCGCCTGGGCGGCCCAGGATTTCACAACGTTGATGAGTACGGTATACAACTATACTTACAATACCCTGAATACTTTGAAATCGAATGGCATCACTCCAACCTGGGTGCAGGTTGGCAATGAAACCAGTGACGGTATGTTATGGCAGGACGGGCGTGCCTCGGTATCGGCTGCTAACTTTAAAAACTTTGCCTGGCTGGTCAATTGTGGTTACAATGCAACAAAAGCAATTTTCCCATCGGCAAAGGTTATTGTTCATGTGGCTAATGGCTTTAACAATACAACAACCCGATGGCTATTTGACGGTTTAAAGGCTAACGGGGCCAACTGGGATATTTGTGGTTTCTCTATTTATCCTTCAACCAGCGACTGGGCAACTGTAAACAGCCAGTGCCTGGCAAATATGCAGGATATGGTAAGTCGTTACGGAAAGCAGGTGATGATCTGCGAGGCCGGGATGGATGTAACCGCGGCATCAATATGCAAATCCTTTTTGACGGATTTGATTGCCAAAACCAAATCCGTAACCGGTGGGCTGGGTGTTTTCTACTGGGAACCGGAAGCATACAATAGCTGGCAGGGTTACACCATGGGCGCATTTGATAATACAGGAAAGCCAACTGTAGCGATGGATGCATTTATTCATTAAACCCTTTCAAACGATATCAGTATATATGGATATTGCAATATGAAAAATAAAATCAGCTTGATCTGCCTGGTGACAGGTTTATTAATTATTGTTTTCTTTTCGGCTTATAAGCGATCGTCAGTGAATACTTTTCAGTTAAAACCCGAGCGTATACTTGGCGCTGACATTTCGTTTATTCCCCAATTGGAGAGCGAGGGGAGAAAATTCTATGACAACGGGGTAAATAAAGACCCCTTCCGGATATTAAAAGATCATGGATTTAACTATGTACGGCTGCGTATTTTTAATAATCCTAGAGCAGACAGTGGTTATTCGGTAAAAGGATACTGCGGTCTGGATGATACCAAAAAGATGGCGCTACGGATAAAAGCAGCTGGTATGGGTTTCCTTCTGGATTTTCATTATAGCGATACCTGGGCTGACCCCGGGAAGCAATTCAAGCCGACTGCCTGGAAAAGCCTGAACAATAAGCAACTAAGGGACTCGATAAATGCATTTACAAAGGCTACATTAATGGCCCTTAAAAAGCAAGGCATCCTGCCCGATATAGTGCAGGTAGGTAATGAAATTAATCACGGTATTTTGTGGCCCGACGGAAAAGTAAAAAATCTGGATACCCTGGCTGGTTTTCTGAAAGCAGGTATCAAGGCTGTTAGGGATGCCAACCCGCACATACGTGTGATGCTGCACATCGCCTGCGGCGGTCAAAATACCGAATCAAGGTACTTTCTGGACAATATGCTTAAACGCGGAGTTACCTTCGATATAATCGGAGAATCCTACTACCCGGAATGGCATGGTCCGCTGGACAGTTTAAAGAAAAACCTAACCGCCCTGAGCAGCCGCTACAAACAGGATGTGATGGTGGCCGAATACTCCCAGCACAAAAAAGAAGTAAATGATATTGAGTTTTCACTCCCCGGAAATAAAGTGAAAGGGACTTTTATATGGGAGCCTTTTAGCTGGGGCGAAACCATTGTAGACAAGCAAGGCAATACCAATATCTATATAAGTACCTATAGCAACATCAGCAAGCAATACCACATCGGCCAATAATCTACTAAATGAAAAAATGTTTCCTGTTATCCATTATTATCTTTTATGCCTTAATATCAGGTGCACAAGACAGTAAATCTATGTCCACCACCTTATTCAATAATAGCTGGCAGTTTGTGAAAAATACTGATACAACCATCAGCCAGCGTCTTTTTGATCACCATTTAGGTATATCTGAATGGAAATGGGTAAACCTGCCTCATACAGCCAATTTAGAAAAGGTGTCGGGAAAAGACAGACAATGGCAGGGGATTTGTTTTTACCGCAAATTTTTTATGCTCGATAAAAAAGATGCAGGTAAACATATTGCCATTCTTATTGACGCTGCTATGAACCTGGCAGATATTTATCTGAATGGCAAATATATTCAGACCCACAAGGGCGGTTATCTGCCTATCTGTATTGATATCACTGATAGGGCTTGGTATGGTAAAGAAAATTGCCTGCTCATCAGGCTCAATAACCAGGATAACCCGGAGATTCCACCGGGTAAACCACTTAGAGGCCTTGATTTTAATTTTTACAGCGGTATATACCGTAATGCATGGCTCATCAAAAAGAATAAAGTTTATATAACCGACGCAGTTGATGCCTGCAATGTAAACGGCGGAGGTGTTTTACTTCACTATGATATTACATCGCCTGCAAAAGCACAGCTATCCATTAAGGCCGAAGTACAGAACGATAATGGCTCAAAACAAAATGTACAATTACGGGCAAAACTTTATGCACCGTCCGGCAAGGTGGTTAGTACAGTTTCTTCCTCTTCACACCTTCTAAAGGATCACGAAAGCGGCACACTTGAGCAAAATATAGCCTTATTGAACCCGGCATTATGGTCGCCTGAGAAACCGCAATTATATAAGCTGGTGGTTGAGATTTTGAAGAATGGCAAAGACGTGGATACAGTTTCCATCAAAACGGGGATCCGGCAGATTAGCTTTAAACCCGATGGTTTTTATTTGAACGGGAGCAAATATATGCTGCGCGGCACAAACCGGCACCAGGAATATCCTTACGTGGGCTATGCACTATCAGACAATGCCCAATACCGCGATGCTTATAAAATAAAACAGGCCGGTTTTAATTTTGTCCGATGTTCACATTATCCGCCATCACCGGCATTTTTGGCTGCCTGCGACGAACTCGGCATATTGGTGATGGACTCTACACCGGGATGGCAATTTTTTGGTGACGAAACCTTTCAGCAAAACAGCCTGAAGAACATTGCAGATATGATACACCGGGACAGGAACCATCCCTCCATTGTTTTATGGGAAGCCTCATTGAATGAGACAGACATGAGCCATGATTACATGCAAAAAGCCAATGCCATCGTTCACCAGGAATTGCCTTACACAGATACTTATACATGTGGCTGGATAAATGATGTATACGATGTATTTATCCCTGCCCGTCAGCATGCAAAAGCACCCGATTATTGGAAGAAATTTAACAGCAAGCCAATCCTGATCGCTGAATATGGCGATTGGGAGTATTATGCGCAAAATGCGGGCTTTAACCAAACACGGTACATGGACCTAACCGACACAGAAAAAACATCCAGGCAATTACGCGGCGATGGTGAAAAACGAATGTTGCAGCAGGCAACCAATTTTCAGGAAGCTCATAACGATAACCTTTACGGACAAATTACAGGTGACCTGAACTGGCTGATGTTTGATTATAAACGCGGTTATGCCCCGGATATAGAGTCGTCAGGTATATTGGATATTTTCCGTTTACCCAAGTTTGCCTTCTATTTTTACCAAAGCCAGCGTGACCCCGGTTTGAACACGCCGACGCTTTTTATTGCGAATTATTGGAATAATCACTCTGCACATGCAGTTACTATTTACAGTAACTGCGATGAAGTTGAGCTTTTTTTAAATGGGAGATCGTTAGGCAGACAAAAGCCTGATACCGGTAGAATGTGTCACAATTTAAATCATCCGCCTTTTACTTTCAAAGCGATGTATCAGCCCGGAATTATAACGGCTAAAGGATATATAAACGGAAAAGTAATAACTACTACAGAACGTCGTAGCCCCGAAAACGCTTATAAGATATCTCTTCGTGCAGATTACAGCGGGAAAAAACTTTCAATAGGAAAAAATGACCTTATTTTTGTTTATGCTTCCATAACAGACAAGAATGGAACTGTTATTCCTAATGCTACAAATGCTGTAAATCTCATATTGAATGGATATGGAAATATAGTCTATAGTTCTGTTAATCATGCAGAAGCTGGAGTTGCCACGTTCCTCATTAAATCAGGTGGGCAAAAGAAGAGCATTAAAATAAGAGCAACCTCGCCTGGTTTACAAACAGATAATTTGTCTTTAAATTTTGAATAGCCCGTTATTGAACAGGGGGATACCATTATAATAATTTGTATAGAAATATCTTGCACGCAGGAATGTAACAAAACTATTTTCTAATGTTTTGTAAAGTTCTTCTATATGGTGCAAGCCAGTGATCGGGCCGGTTCCCTCCGAAAAATCGACACCGATGCTGCTCAGCATAACCACGCGTTTAATGCCTGTGGATTTGATCGCTTCAGTAAACGCCCTTCCCACATTAACGGTATTTTCGTAGATTTTATCAGATGAGGGTGAGAAACATTCATCACAACATTTGCTTAAAAATGTTAACATAACTATATGAATTAGGGAGTTTGGTTGGCGGCCCACCTCGAGATTTAGCATCCTATTCAAGCGAAGCAAGCCATGTTTTGTGTTACAAAAGGGTCCTTAATGGTGAATATTGGACTAAGCTTCTTCTCAGTTAAATAATGAGGAGTATCAATGTAAACCCTTTCTTTTTTGTGGTAAATACAAATCTTTACATTGTAAGTTCCATCGGTTTTTTTATGATGGCGAAATACTTTTGAGCTTATCGTTGCCATGTTTCAATGGTTTAGTTCCAAAAAGTTGTTTCATAATCGTAACCAGATAAATTGAAAAACTAGTGTTGCATATTGCCCTTGAAAAAGCTTAATCACTCAAATAAGATATTATTTGGAATGAAAAAGCCCCGCGGACCTGCGGGGCTTTTGCTCCCCAGGCTTGGCTCGAAACCGCTAGATAATTACAGACAAAACTCTCATATCTTCTTTTAAGCGGTTCGAGTTTAGTCCTGTTGGGGCTACCTGGTAAGAAAGTCAAAAGTCTCAAGTCGAAAGATTTGAGACTTTTGACTTTCAGATATTTGGCAAGTTTGGCGGTCACAACACCAACAAAGGCAAAAAAAAATAACACCGGCCCGAACTAAGTCGGGCTGGTACAAAAAAGTTTTTGAATACTAACCGACTTTATCAAATACAGTCTTCCAGGAACACCCGGCACCAAATAACCTTGATTTTGCATTGGCCTGCACAGAAATAGACCGGCCATCATTGCTCAACTTCCAAACCTCTGTTATGTAAACAAATGTTTGTTTCTGAACATTTACATGGTAAGGAGTGGCAACCATCAGATGTACAATTGAGTTCACAGTCATCGTTTGCCCATCAGCTGACAACTTTACGGTAAACTTTTTTCCTCTTCCCCGGGCCATTATCAATTTCGCTTGCTTTACCGTCGAAGGCCATTTTCTAAAAGTGAAACAAAATTGATTAATTAATCACTTGGAATCAAGATGTTCAATGATTGAACACGCTGTATATCAAATATTTGCGTGCCAATTCGGGAGTTCTTTTGCAGACTTGAAATGACTCCCGAATTCTATGCGAAAACATGAATAATTTGGTATGTCCTAAAAACAAAAAACCCCTCAAATGATGTCATTTGAAGGGTTTTTGTTGTTTTTGATATTGAAAAAGCGGAATGGACGGGACTCGAACCATTTCGATATAACGCTAAATAACAGGTGTTTATGATTTCTAAAAACTATTAGTCACCGATTAGGACACCGGATAACTTGAGGTAATTTGAGTTGTTTTAAAGAACTTTTGACAGATCAAATTTACAAAAAATGAACTGAACTTTCGGACTATTTATTAAAAGAATAGTTCGGCAAGCCAGTAATCTATATTTCGATTTACATAATTATGTACTTATAGAACTACATAATTCTATGATGTTGTAATTGGTTAAGTGCACTAACTGAAACAACTCCGAGCAGTTCCGTTTCATGTGCCTGATCCATCCCTTCGTGATTGAAAATAATTTGTAAATTCTAACTACGAGGAACAGCACAACTGAAACTTTGGGTACAACCTTGATAAATACGCAAATACCTTATTTGAAAGAAAAGATGAACTCTCTTTTTCCTTTAGTTAAAAATTCAAGATGCAATCGTAGAGAAATTTTTAGATAAATATTACATATAGCCTTGTCTATGTATCTATTATCATTAGGTTAAAATGCGTTATCATTATTAAGAGATCATCAAATTGGTTGTCTCTAAATTGCTAGTCAATAAAATAGACTATTTTTTTAAAAAAAATAATTTGCATCTATCATTTTTGTTACTACTTTTATTTAAAAATAGAATAGACCAGAATAGAATAGTAAACATAGCCAATTTAAATAAGAAGTTCCACAAAGACCTTCCATCCTTGAGAAAGATGGCAAGCAAAGATCAATAAACATGAGGTTGATCAAGATTTAGTTAGTGCGTTCCGGGATGAGATCCGGAGCGCTTTTTATTGAAAATTCAATGTTCAAACTTGCCGGTATTCAAATAAATATTTCACAATCATCAGTTTTAAAATATATCCGTCCGCATGAAACGATCATTGTTACCAGACAGATTTACTTTTCAACTGCCCCTTGTTCTTTTTGTTGGGATTGCCTGTAGTAAAAAAGTGGTAGAACCGGTCAGTCTCAAAACCGGTTTTTCCGGGGGCTATGGTAAAATCAGATGTTGCGATAGGGCTTACAAATCCAGGCAAGTAAGCTTTTTTTCAAAAAAAAGTGCTCACCTTAATTTTAATAGTAGTAATAATCTATTCACCAATATTGCCATTGATACATTATTAACTTTTCAGTCAATGTCTGATTTTGGCTTTTCTATGATGGCGAGAGCGCAGAGAGAGATGCTATATTGAAAGAGTTGTTTCAGACGGGTAATAAAAAACATGGGTGTAAGTTGCCTAAGGGCATCCAAAAATCATTTTTTAAAAAATAATTTGGATGTATCATTTTTGTTACTACCTTTATTAAAGAATAGAACAGAATAGAATAACAAGTTCAACCAATTTAAACTAAAACAATTATGAAAAGAAAAGTACCTCCTAAAAAACTAGGCTTGTTTGCCTTGTTTTGCCTTTTGGCGTTGTTTTATCAGCAGGCTTTTGCTCAAAAAGCCAAAAGCATCACCGGCCATGTCACAGACGAACGTGGTTTGACGTTGCCTGGCGTAAGCATCATGCTTGAAGGAACCTCGGCAGGCACAACTACTGACCAGAATGGTTATTATAAAATTAATGCCGCGGAAAATGCAACGCTTGTATTCTCTTATATAGGGTATTTAAAAAAGACTGTTCAAGTCTCCGGTGCATGGAACGGAGATGCCGTAATGCTTATCGATAAGAAATCCGGTGATTTAGGAGAAGTCATTGTTATTGGTTATGGCTCAAGAAAGAAAGCTAACCTGACGGGTTCGGTGAGTACCATTAAAGGTTCAGAGCTTGAAAAATCCCCCGTTGCCAATGTTTCCAATACCCTGGCAGGTGCACTTCCGGGACTGATCGTCAATACGCCCAGTGGAGAACCAGGAGCAGACGATGCGATGATACTTATCCGTGGAAAAGCAACCCTGGGCAGTACAAGTCCCCTGGTTATCATCGACGGTGTCCCCGACCGGGGCTTCACCAGACTGGACCCAGCTGATATCGAGACATTTACCGTATTGAAAGACGCAACCGCAGCAATTTATGGTGCAAGGGCTGCCAACGGGGTTATTTTAATAACGACGAAAAGAGGTACAGCTGGTAAATCAACATTATCATTCACATCGAATTTCTCCCTTTCACAGCCAACAAGGGTGCCCAAAATGTTAAGTTCATGGGAATATGCACAATCAGCGAATGAATATGATGCACTGGTAGGTCAGCAACCGGAATATACCGCTGATGACATACAAAAATACAAAGATGGTTCAGCCCCCCTTGGCCACCCTAATACCGATTGGTGGAAGGCCGTAATGAAGACCTGGGCCACACAGACTAATAATACGCTGTCCCTGAGGGGTGGGTCGGATAAGATAAAATATTATCTCTCCGGCCAGCATCTTTATCAAAACAGCATGTATAATAGTGGCACGGATTACTATAAAAATGATAACGCCCGTGCGAATATCGACATTTCAGCAACGGATAATTTTAAAATAGGCATCGACGTAATGTACAGGGCTGAGCACAGAACGGGTGAGGCACCAGGTTATGATGCTAACGGCATATTCAACGAGCTATGGCAAGCATATCCATATTTGACTCCCGTATATCCCAATGGTAAAGTCGGTGTGGGAATTGGCGGAGGCCCCGGTAATAGCATGGTCTACGTCTTAAATGGCCAACTGGGCACGACAAACTACGATTATGATTACCTCCAGACAAAGGCTTCTTTCAGTTGGGCGCTGCCAAAAATAACCCCCGGCCTGCATTTGGATGGTTATTATTCATATGACTTAAATGTAAACCAGTATAGGGGATTCGATGCAACACCCCCTCCGGCGTATAGCTATAATAGCGCTACCCAGACCTATACAGAGGTTACGTCTACCATACCTCCTGATTTGACTATTAGTAATACCTTAAACTATAGCAGGCTGGCAAACATCAAACTGGGATATGAACGTAAATTCAATAAAAGCTCCATCGAGGCATTTGTTGCCTATGAGCAGCAGCAACAAAAATTTAATGAACTGGATGCCTACCGGACAGGGTTTTTAAGCAACAGTGTCCAGGAATTATTTGCCGGCAGTACCATAGGCGAAACCAATAATTCTGCAACAACCATGTTTGCACGCCAGAATTACCTGAGCAGGATCTCCTACAACTACGATAATAAATATTTATTGGATTATAGTATGCGGTATGATGGGTCTCCAAACTTTCCTGCCGGCAAGCGTTTCGGATTTTTCCCATCCATTTCGGGAGCGTGGCGTATTTCCCAGGAGAGTTTCTTCCATTCATCGGCGATTGATGATTTGAAGCTTAGAGGCTCGTGGGGTAAAACCGGGAATGATGCGGTAGATGCCTTTCAATATATACAAACGTATAATTTACAAGCCGGCCGGTTGTCCCAGTATCTTGGTGCCGGTTATTTTTACGGGCCCAGCGCGGTACAGGTGCCTGGCTTCACACTTGGTCCAACACCCAATCCAAACATTACCTGGGAGGTTGCGACAACAACCAACCTCGGTTTAGACATGCAGCTATTTCATTCCTTATCATTAAGCGTAGATGTATTCCGCTCGATGCGTAATAACATACTCGTACCCCCGAGCGCTGCAATTCCGGATTATACAGGCCTGACACTGCCGGATGAAAACTTAGGGAAAGTACAAAACAAAGGCATTGAATTAGATTTAGGTTATAACAAAAAAGTCAATGATAAATTTTCCTATAATATCAACGGAAATATAACTTATGCGGTAAATAAGGTAATATACGAAGCGGAGCCGGCCAATGTTCCGGGCTACCAGAAAGCCACAGGTCATCCCATTGACTCCTATCTCTTATATCAGGCTGACGGAATATTTCAAAACACCGCCGAACTGAATGCCTCTCCGCATCCTGTTGGCACAGGTGTGGGAGATATCCGGTACAAGGATGTGAACGGAGATGGTGTGATCAATCAACTCGATGAGGTAAGAACTAATTTATCGCATACACCTGAGATGCTTTTTGGCCTGACCCTTGGCGGCAAGTATAAAAACTTTGATTTTACGGTCTTCTTCCAGGGGCAGGCAATGGCAAAGGCGATCCTGATGCCTGGTGGTTTAAATATGGCTGAACAGTTTTTTACCGATCGCTGGCAAAAAGAGGGAGATAACACTTATCCCCGCACTTTTAACGGGCCTACAGCGAGGACCTATGGTTCAAACACCTACCCATCCACCTTCTGGCTGAAAAATAACGCCTTTGTAAGGTTGAAGAACATTGAATTTGGCTATAGTTTCTCCAAAGATCTTCTGAGTAAAATCAATATGAAGGCTGCAAGGATATTCATCAGCGGAAACAACCTATTTTCCATTGATAGCTTTGGGCCTTCTTTCGATCCGGAGAGCGCGACCGGCACGGTGAATCGTGGGAAATACTATCCGCAGCAGAGAATTATCAATATAGGAGCGAACGTTACATTCTAAAAGTAGAGTCATGAAAAAATTATCTATAATCATAATTTCGATACTTGTGCTTTTCACAGGCATATCCTGTAAAAAAGTATTGGACCTAAAACCTACAGGTTCCTTTTCTTCGGATAATGTATGGAGGGACCCCGCCCTTATCCAGGTGTTTGTAAATCAAATATATAAAGAGTCGGTCTTTGCCTTCAAGGACGGTGGATTCGGATGGGGTTCACAAACGGATGAGTTATATAGCAACTTTAACTGGTGCTCCGAAAATACCTATGCATTGGGGCAGGAAACCCCGGATAATCAGGCCAGTTCTTTTCCGTTGAATTATAGTTCAACCCTTAATTATTGGACCACCCTTTATAGTACGATTCAAAGAACAAACCTGTTCTTTCAGAATGTAGGACTGGCTGATACGGTAGGCAGCGGGCAAGCGATCAATAAGCTAAAAGGTGAGGTGCATTTCCTGAGAGCACTATGTTATTTTGAATTATTGAAGCGATTCGGTGGCGTTACCCTGATCACCAAGGTATATTCAACAAATGATCATACCTTCAACGATGCACGGGCAACCTGGGACCAGACACGGGATTTTATCCTTGCTGATATTGATGCGGCAGCTGCCATATTGCCAAAAGTATATACCGATAACGGCAATGATGGGAAAGCCACACTCGGCGCAGCTTTAGCGCTAAAATCACGTTTATTGCTATATGCAGCGAGCCCGGAATATAATACAACCAACGATGCGGCGCGGTGGCAGGCGGCGGCTGATGCCGCGAAGGCAGTGATTGACCTGGGTATTTATAGCCTGTACGGAAACGCAACTACATACAACACGATTTTCACCGACAACTTTAACAGCGAGGTGATCTTCTCACGCGTGTTTAACCCGACGGTTCAGGAAGACAGGTACAATACGCTTTACCGAGACCTTAGCCCGAATGGGTACAACGGATATAGCGCATATAATGTCCTGGAGCAAATGGTAGAAGATTTTGATATGGCCGACGGGACACCCTTTGCATGGACCAATCCCGTGACCAATCCTTATGTCAACAGGGATCCGCGCTTTTACGCCGATATTCTGTATAACGGCGCGCCATTTCAGGGCCGGAATGCAGAGTTTTACGAGGGAGGACTTGATTCAAAAGAAAGCGCCTTATCTCCATGGAATGCTTCAAAGACCGGCTATACGATCAGGAAGTTTGTAGATGCCAGCTATAATTTCAATATCCAACCTTATAGCGGCTGTCAGTGGGTTGCATTCCGGTTAAGTGAGATGTATTTAAATTATGCAGAAGCTGAGGCCGAACTAGGCAACAGCGCGCAGGCTTTACTTTACCTGAATAAAATCAGGGAAAGAGTGGGAATGCCTGATGTGGCAGGAACTGGATCTGCATTGATAGATATGGTGCGCCATGAAAGAAGAATAGAATTGTGTTTTGAAGGACATCGCTATTTCGATATCCGCAGATGGGGCATCGCCGATATTGGCTCTAAAGATGCATTGGGAATTATGATAACGCCTGTTCCTGCGAATTCTACTACTAATTTTACGTACCAAATATTTACCACCCAAAAACGGGTTTGGTTACCGGCGTCTTATTATTACCCGATCCCGCGCAAAGAGATACAAATTGATCCTTCGATCAAGCAAAACCCTGGTTATAATTAAGATACAAATAAAACGACACAAAAAAGGCAGCATGTGGCTGCCTTTTTTTAATTTGGCTAAAATTAAGAATATTTAATGGATAGAATTTTTGAAGAAATAAGGAAGCTGGCGGAAATACCCTCTTATTCGAAGCATGACAGGTTCGTTCAGGGGATCATCAATTCCATAGACGAAAAAATAATCGGGCAGGACGAAATGCTGCCTTCTGTAAATAAATTAATTAAAGAACTTGGGTTTTCAAGAGAAACTATTGTTAAGGGATATAAAGATCTGATCAGCCGCGGCATTGTGGAAGCTAAAAACCGGCTGGGATATTTTGTCGGTAATGGTAATACGGGTCAAACGTTGAATGTTGCGCTATTAATGTACAACCTCGATACATTTGAGGAGCAATTTTACAGGAACTTCAGGCATGAATTGGGTCCGAATGTGCAGCTGACCACATATTTTCATCATGGTAATATTGAAATTTTTGAAACCATCTTATTGCAGATAAAAGGTAAATATGGAATGTATGTGGTCGCCCCAATTCCACATCCTAAGTCAAAGGAGTTATTGGAAACCATTCCCCGTAATAAATTCTTGATGTTTGACCGTTATGAACCGCTGGATGGCGAATTTAACCACATTACCCAGGAGTTCGAAGATGCTTCTTATCATGTTTTCTCCAAACTGTCACCTAAAATAAAACAGTTCGATGAATTTGTATTTTACCATTCTCGAAACTCTTTGGATCCCATAGAGATCGTATCGTCATTCAAAAAATTCCTGAAGGATTTCAATGTGAATGGCCGTATGGAGGAGGAATATATTGCAGGTTCTGTCGAGAAAGGGAAAGTGTATTTTACCCTCGACAACTTTGCTTTATGGCAAATAATGAGGGATTGCAAAACCAAAAAGCTGAAACCCGGAAAGGACCTGGGCGTGCTGTCTCACAATGATGAACCGGCCAAAGAAATAATCGGCATCACTACTTTTTCTGCAGATTTCTCTGCGATGGGAAAAATGGCCGGTGAGGCTGTTTTATCTAAAGAGAAAATACAATTGACTGTTCCAATGATCTTATTTGAAAGGCATACACTTTAGGCATTCGTTATGAATCCCATAATGATTATCGGTTTTCTTTTTTTTACCGGGATCGTGGTTTTCATATCATGGTATAAATCAAAGCAAAACCAAGTCAGTACGGTAAGCGGACTATTTCTTGCCAACAGAAGCCTCGGTTTTTTATTGGTAGGCGGGGGACTGTTATTTACCAACATCAACACCGCTTCGATCATTGGAGAAAACGAACTAACCTATACCAAAAATATGACCGTTATGGCCTGGGGAATAACCTCGGTTTTGGCTATGCTTATCGTTTCGGAGTTTTTAATGCCGCTATACGTCAAACTGGGTATTGCTACGACTCCTGACTACCTTACCGCCAGGTATGGTTCAGGTACTGGGAAATTAGTGTCTTTTATATTTTTGATCAGCTATGTTATCAATTTGCTCCCGTCTTTATTATATGGTGGCGCTATAGCTTTCAATGGATTATTCCATTTTTCAGATGTTTGGAAAATCGACTACTGGGCGACAATCTGGATACTGATCTGGATCATGGGTACAATTGGCTGCCTGTTTTCCATGCTGGGTGGGCTAAAAGTGATTACGATATTAGATATCCTGTTAGGCATAGGTTTTTTTACCGGGGGACTCTTGCTGCCAATTTTCGGGTTAAAATATTTAGGGCATGGAAGTTTTTCCCAGGGTATGCATACCCTTCTAACCGTACATACAGAACATCTGAACAGTATCGGCTCATCTTCAGACCCCATCCCGTTTAGCACCTTGTTCACGGGTATGTTATTAGTGAATCTTTATTACTGGGGCACCGAACAATATATTGTCCAGCAGGTGCTGGCGTCAAAGGATCTTAAAACCTCCCAGAAGGGCATAGCAGTAGCCTGCTTTGGCAAACTTATTTCCCCTTTGGTTTTAAATATACCCGGATTAATTGCTGTACACATCTTTACCAAAATGCACAATACAGCAGAGGTGTTTCCCCGGCTGGACAGCCTGGTTTCGCCCCCCTTTATAGCCGGGTTTATTGCAGCAGTAATTTTCGTAGCTGCATTAACTACTTTTAATGCAGGCCTGAATAGCTCAAGTACATTGTTTGTACTGAATATTTATAAACCATGGTTAGAAAAACAGTCCCGGCCGGTCTCAGAAAAAGAGCTTTTAAGAACCGCTAAAAGATTCGAAATTATGGTTTGCCTGGCGGCTATGTTCATCGCTCCCTTTATCATCTTCGCTAAACATGGGTTTTACACTTATATTCAAATTGTTAATGGGTTCTTCAATGTGCCTATTTTTACTATCATGTTTATGGGATTTGTTACAAAAAGAGTTCCCGCAATAGCGGCAAAAATTGGCCTGGCCTTTTTCATTTTGTCTTATGCCCTGACTCAATTGGTTTTTGACTTACATATCCATTTTCTTCATATACTGGCCATTTTGTTTGTATTAACCTGTGGCGTAATGCTGTTTATCGGAAAATTATACCCGATGCAGGTTCCTTATATGCAAAAGCTGAACAACCAAGTTGATTTGGAGCCATGGAAGAACCGGCATATTTATACCGGTATCTTACTAATAATGATGATTCTAATGTTTATTTTGTTTTCCCCGCTGGTACTTTCAAAATAAATTTGGAGCAATAACTAGAATTTTATACTTTTATAGAATAGAACAGAATAGACTTTTAATCAGTATAGGTAATCTATCCTGCTCTAATCCGGGTGACATTTATCCGGTTGAACGTACCAATTGTTTTATCAATCTAAATTATTATAATAAGCTATGTATACCATGGGATTGCTTAAGTACAAAGCGGTTTTTACCTTATTTATATTTTGTATGTTCTCTTTTTCGTATGCTTTTGCGCAGGAAAAAGGAGTTGTTTTTACCTCGTCTGATAAAGACCTCGAGCGGGCATTTAATTGGGCAAAGGAAATGGCGCTGCACTATAAAGGTAAGACGGGTGATCCTGTCGGCCCCTGGTATGAATCTGCCCTTCCGCCCAGGGATGCATTTTGTATGAGGGATGTGTCTCACCAATGCATAGGTGCTGAGATATTAGGGCTAAAGCGCGAAAATAACAATATGTTTAACCTGTTTACCGGTAACATTTCGGCTTCAAAAAATTGGTGCTCCTATTGGGAAATTAACAAATATGCAAAACCGGCCCCTGAGGATTACAGGAATGATAAAGAGTTTTGGTATAATTTACCGGCCAATTTTGATGTATTATATGCTACCTGGAGGCTGTACCTATGGACGGGTGATACACACTATATCAGTGATCCGGCTTTTGTGCGTTTCCAGGAGAAATCTGTCAGGGAATATATAGATAGCTGGGTACTTTCGGCCGATTCATTGTTAAAGAGGCCCGCCCACCCTAATGCGCCGCTCCCTTATAATGAAGGCGATTCTTTCCACCGTTGCCGCGGATTGCCTTCCTATTCTGAGGGAGTACCTAATTTGAAAACAGGTGTTGACCTGGTGGCTGCATTATACAGAGGGCTGCTAACTTATTCGGAGATACTGTCAGAAAAAGGACAGAAAAAGGTAGCTGCTTTGTATGCTCAGAAGGCGGAACGATACCGGCAACGCCTGGAGGCGGACTGGTGGGATGAGAAAGAGGCCCGGTACTATTCTTATTTAAGTAATGATGGTAAATTCGGTAAGGAAGAGGGGGAAACTTTTTTGCTCTGGTTTGATGCTTTGAAAGACAGCATCCGAGTAAAAAAGACCATCGCGCACATTGCTTCAAGGAACTGGAATATGGAAAATACCTCTTACCTCCCTTTTCTCTTTTATAAGAACTGTTATTGGGATAAAGCAAGAGAATATATTCTTTACCTTTCAGATCCAACCACGGCCAGGCGGGAATATCCTGAAGTTTCTTTTGGGGTGATCGAGGGAATCGTCCAGGGGCTAATGGGCGTTACACCCGATGCTTCAAGCCGCACAATCAGCACTATATATAAATCAAACGGAACAGGTAATGCAGCAATTCATCAACTGCCCCTTTTGCGCACAACGATTGATATAACCCACGTGAGTAAACGGCAATCGATCATGATAAACACCGGTCCGCAAGCATTTAAATGGAAAGCTATGTTCTATGGCACTTATAATCGGGCCTATGCAAATGGGAAATTGCTCTCTGTAAAAAAGGAAACAGATCCCCAGCAAAAAGAGATATCTATAGTGGAAACCACGGTCAAGCCCGGTCAGAAAGTAAATATAAAAGTGAAGCACTGATATCGTTGCAAGCCTTATCGATTATATATATGAAAGCCTACAAAATAAAAGCCCTTTTAACTTTACTTGTTTTATCAACCCAATTCCTGTTGCGGGCGCAACAAATAACACTACCCAAACAAACGGACAGGTGGCATATTGAACACGATGGCAGTATTACCTGGAATATTGGAGAAAGGTTGCCACACGCTGATCATATCGAAATGTCGGGTGAGAAAGTGTCCTTGTGGGTATCATATGCTATAGATAGTTCAGGTATATCCAAAATCAGCAGGACAGTAGTTTTCCCAACATTCCGGATATTGCCCGATGATACCAGAAGCCACATAGCCTACTCTTTCAGCGACAATGAGTTGCCCCGGATTTATATTAACAACCAGTTGATCAGAACGGATATTCCGCAAAAAGACGAGAGTAATGCCCTTGCGTTCCGGATTAAAAGTATCAATCAGCACGGCGTCATGCGTATAATGGCAGAAGCGGGAAATCCCTCACAAATAAAAATTGAACGTAGCCTGTTCCCTTCAGTTGATAAGCCCCTGGCTATCGAGGAGTTTAAGCTAACCAATATCAGCAACAAACCGGTAACAGTATCCATGGAAAAGTTGAATCGTGAAGTAACCACGGATACTCTCAGAAGCAAGTCCTCACCGCATACAGTTGTTATGAAATCGGTGAATGATGGCAGCCGCATATTACAACCCGGAAAATCAACCATTTTTTCTGTTTGTTACCTGGCCACTGATCACCCTTCCTCTTTATGGGCAATTCATCCGGAGCAAGAGGAAAGGGCAAGAGCAAATCGTGTGGCCCAAATTGTGGCGCCCCTGCAATTAAAAACACCGGATACCATATTAAATACGGAATTCGCTTTTGCCAAAATACGCGCAACGGAGAGCATTTATAAAACAAAGAATGGGTATATGCATAGCCCGGGCGGCCTGTCCTATTACGCAGCGATCTGGGCCAACGACCAGGCTGAATATGTTAGCCCGTATTTCGCTTTTTCGGGCGATAGCATAGGTAATTTATCCGCGATGAATTGCTACAGGTTGTTTGCCCATTATATGAACCCGGAATATAAGCCGATCCCAAGTTCTATTGTGGCAGAAGGCGATACGTTCTGGAATGGCGCCGGTGACCGGGGGGATCAGGCAATGATCGCCTATGGGGCATCAAGATATGCGCTTACTTATGGTAATGCTGATTCAGCAAAAACTTTATGGCCATTAATAACCTGGTGCCTGGAATATAGTCGCAGGCATATCAATGAACAAGGAGTTGTGACTTCGGATGCCGATGAACTGGAAGGCCGTTTTCCGGCGGGAGAGGCTAACCTGTCAACCAATTGCCTGTACTATGATGCTTTAGTTTCAGCCGCATTCCTGGGCAATCAATTGCACATCTCAAATGAACAAATCGATCTTTATACCAAAGAGGCCAATCAACTTAAAATTAATATTGAAAAGTATTTTGGGGCGACGGTAGACGGATATAAGACCTATAAATATTATGAAACAAATACCGTCTTGCGAGCATGGATCTGTATGCCTTTAGCCATGGGGATCTATGATCGAAGTAAAGGTACCATTGAGGCTTTATTTTCACCACAGCTTTGGACAGCCGATGGCCTAGCCACACAGGAGGGTAATAATACATTTTGGGATCGATCAACCTTATATGCTCTTCGTGGTGTATTCCAGGCCGGTGCAACAGAAACAGCAATGACCTTTCTGCAGTACTATTCCCGCCGCAGGTTGCTGGGCGAACATGTGCCTTATCCGGTAGAGGCATATCCTGAAGGAAATCAAAGACAGCTTTCCGCAGAAAGTGGTTTATATTGCCGGATATTTACAGAGGGCCTCTTTGGGATGCGGCCAACAGGGTTTAATAGTTTTAACTGTACGCCCAGGTTGCCGGATAGCTGGAATCAGATGGCGTTACGAAATGTTCATTCGTTTGGGACGGTCTTTGATCTGAAAATTTCAAGGCAGGCAAACGGAAAAATCGTTGTTAGTGTTGTTTTAAAAGGGAACAAGCGGCATAACTATACCATTATAAACGGTGAAACGGCTCATATAAATTTATAATAACCTCTTCTCCCTATGAATGGAAGGATTTTCGCTTTAGAGCCGAGTTACCTGCACGGCATTTCGTGAATAAGGTGGTCAATGGCTCCAGAATTTCCACAGTAGGGAATTAACGCGTTGCAAATACTTTGGCGTAATCGAATGTTCATCAATTTCAGCAATTTTTAGATGATTCTTCATTGTTTGTAAAGCTATAAACAATTCTATCCTCTGAAAATACACTATACAAAGTTTTAATTGGTTTTTATACCATTAAGTGAGTAAAGGACGGTTGAGGACAGTTAAGGACAGTTTTACGAAATCCCTCCTATATATTTGGATCACTGCAAGAATAAGGAGTCCTTTCCACCTGCAACATCAATTAACCAATTGTCAACCTAATAAGCTTAAGGGTCAAGCTGAGAACTGTTTTATGAGAAAGTTTTATATTAAAAAGGTCCGGACTTATCTAATTTCATCTTTCCTTTATTTTTTAATGAATAAACAGGATGACCCAGCAGTCGAGCAGTTAATTTCTAAACTCAAAGCAAGTTGGCCTGAAATAAGGCCGCGAGGAGTGAGTTGTCAATTTCTTTACACCTCGATGAAATCAGACAGGCAAGGACAGTTAAATCGTCAGATTAGTTTAGGTTTGATATGCCATTCATATCCGAAAATTCGGGAACCTGATTAAACGATCTAAATTGTAACAAAAATATTATGGAGTATATTTCAATTCAAATTATTTTAGTTACAATTGTTGTTACATTTTTAAATAGGAGAAGCTTATTTTCCTTATTTCACCAATAGAGTTGACCTGGATTTAAAAAAATCTGAAATATAAAATGAAGCTTGAAAATAATCATGCTGATATAGAACTGATCATGAAATTAAAAAATCATGACCAAGACGCTATGATTATTCTTTATAGAAGTTATTGGAAAAGCCTGTATATTTCTGCTTTTAAGATTTTGAAGGATAAGGAAACCTGCGAGGATATCGTTCAGGAGCTATTTATTAAAATCTGGAATAACCGGGAACAATTAACCATTAAATCGTCTGTGCAGGCTTACCTTTCAGCCGCTGTGCGGTACGAAGTTTACCGCAAGGTAAGGGAATCAAAAAAATTCGAACCCATTATGGATGAAATAATAGAAACGGTTTCTGACCTTTCACTTTATGACCATGTGGAATATAAAGAACTGCAAAACCAAATATCATTAGTAATAGACACACTGCCCACAAAATGTAAGGAGGTTTATAACCTGAGCAGGAATGAACTTTTAACCCATAAGGAAATTTCAGAGAAACTCACTATTTCAACCAAAACGGTTCGGAATCATTTAACACGGGCACTTCATCAGTTACGGGTGGGCATGAATCTCCTGTTTATGTTCCTGATAACGTTTATGTTTCTTAAATAATCATAGTTAAATATGTTACCGTTACAAAGAGGCTGTCTCAAAAGTAATATTTTGAGACAGCCTCTTTGTAACACTCTTCTGTTTTAATCGCAAAATAAATATTAAAAAAAATAATTTTTGTAGGACATACCCCACTTTTTTTACTCTTACAATAAAGACCGATTGTGAGTAAAAAAGAATTTCTTGATCTTTTAGACAAATACCTGGCAGGAAATGCCTCATCCGAGGAGGAGCAAATCCTTTTTAATGTCTATCAGCATATAGAGGATAAATATGAATGGGATGAACCCGGGATGGATTCACTGGATCAGTTGGAACATAAGCTGGTTGAAAGGTTCAAGAATTCCATTCTACGACCAGGTAATGTTGATTTATCTGAAAATAAATACACTATAAAGCCTCGTTTCAATAACAGTATCATTTTTAAGATTGCGGCAGGCTTGTTGCTTTTATTAAATGTAACCGGCGGGTATTGGCTATACCATAGCCGACCTTCCGAAACCGGCAGGGGCTTTACAAATCAGGATACACAAAATCTGATCACCCATACCAATAGCACGAATAAGACTGAAAAAATAATTTTCCCGGATAAAAGCTTTGCAAACCTGACAGCAGGAAGTAAAATTGTTTATAGCAAAGACTTTTCAGGCTCCCTCAGGAAAGTTTATTTAATTGGGGAAGCCTTTTTTCAGGTCACCAGAGACCATACCAAACCATTTATTGTATATACCGACAAAGTGGTCGCTAAGGTGTTGGGCACGAGTTTTATCGTTAAAAGTGGTGTGAATAATACGGAGGCCAGTGTTTTGGTTAAGACCGGTAAGGTTTGTGTTTTTAAAGCGAAAGAATTTACAATTGCTGACACAAAACCTGAATTGACAGGAGGAGTGGTGCTTTTACCGAACCACCTTGCTGACCTAAACACAATGGAACAGATAGAGAAAAAACTACCTGATGCGCCGGAAGTGCTTAAAAAACAGACAGTCGCAGATTTTGATTTTGATAATACGCCTATCGCAACTGTGTTTTCAAGATTGCAAGATAACTATGGAATAACGATTCTTTATGATAAGACAAAATTTAGTTCCTGTTCACTCTCTGTAAATATGGGGAACGAAGATTTTTATCAGAAGCTTGACCTGATATGCCATACTATTAATGCATCCTACCAGGTCCGTGATGGGAACGTACTTGTGTCCGGTACCGGATGCACCAATTAACCAACAACCAAATTATGAAAAAAGGAGAAATATGAAATAAATCAAACCACAGCAAACAAAAAAGGCAGTTAATGAGCCAACATTAACCGCCATTGAACCGCCAATCTTTCTCAGGGAAGCGGATAGTTTTGAACCAATTAGTAAACCGATTAAAACCAAAGTAAAAATATGAAAAAAGGATTACCTTTTTCACTAGCTAATGCTATAATGAAAATTTCGCTTATTTCAGCTATTATTTTTTCATGTACACTATGCGCCTATTCAACTGTTACCGTTGGGCAGAACGTGTATAATAAAGAAATAAGTATTTCTGTGAAAGAACAGAATGTCAGAGTCACCCTCGATAAGATCGCTAAAGCGGCCGGAGTAAAATTCAGTTACAGCCCCGAACTTATCCAGGCTATAAGGAAAGTTACACTTAAAGAGAAGAACAAAAGGTTATCCTACGTCCTGGATAAGCTGTTCTCGTCTTTAAATATTCACTATTCCTATTTTAACAATTATATAGTTTTAAATAAGAATACTATCGATAAGGGAAACGGTGCGGTCCTGATTTCTTCCTCCGAACAGGTTGCAAAGGTTGTAACCGGAAAAGTAACCGATATCAAAGGTGGCGTTCTTTCCGGAGTGACAATTGTAATAAAAGGAACATCAACCGGCGTAAGTACAGATAATAATGGCAATTATAGCTTGACTATACCTGATGACAACTCGGTGCTGGTATTTAAGCTCTTGGGTTATATACCTCACGAAGAAACCATCAACGGGCGCGCTGTCATTAACGTGATCCTCCAGGAAGAATCTAAAAAATTAGATGAAGTTATCGTTGTTGCTTATGGTAATACTACGCAAAGGGCGAATACGGGGGCCCTGGAAAGCGTTAAGGGAAGGGACCTGGCGGATATTCCCGCAGCCCAGTTTACACAAAAAATACAAGGCAAGCTCGCCGGTGTGCAAATAAATGAAATCAACGGTAAACCGGGACAAGGCATGCAGGTATCGATAAGAGGAGCGGCTTCATTATCAACGTCATCCGCACCGCTATATGTAGTGGATGGCTTCCCTGTTGTGGGAGATATCAGTAATATAAATCCGGATGAAATTGAGACTATTACCGTGTTGAAGGATGCTGCCGCCACAGCGCTATATGGGTCGAGGGCTGCTTTTGGTGTGGTTTTAGTAACTACAAAAACTGCAAAACCCGGGCAAACCAATGTAACCGCAAACGCCTATGTCGGCACCCAGAACGTACCACAAAAGGGACGGCCTGATATGATGGATGGGGAGGAATGGGCACAGTTTAAGAAAGAATCTTATCAGGATCTAGGGCAACCCGTACCTGCAGCATTTCAAAATCCATCACAGTACGGAAAAGGATATGACTGGTATAATGCTATGTTCCGTTCAGCAGTGATTAGCGATTACAGTGTTTCTCTAAATACAAATAAGGAGAATATAAGCAGCGCTGTTACCTTGGGTTATTTCAGGCAGGACGGTGTTTTGCTTAATTCCTACTATAATCGTTTTACGCTTAGGGCCAACAACCTGTTTAAGGTCAGCAAAAACATAAAAATAGGACTTAATATAGCGCCAACTTATAACTATGATAATACCCCGGCATCTGACGGTATATTTTACAACGGGGGTGGCTTAATTAACAATGCCTTATTAACCCCGCCGATCATACCTATTTACAACGCCGATGGCTCATTGCCCATATCAGTTACCACACCGGGTGTCACAACCTTCCCCACCCCTGATTGGGTGCGTTCCATCCAGGATACAAAAAGTAAAACTAATACCTACAGGTTATTAAATAATGCCTTTGTGACGTATGAACCGATTGAAGGTCTGGTTTTGAAATCAAGTATTAATGTTGACCTGGGTTCATCAGCCTATAACTATTTCCAGCCATCAACCGCAGGCCGGGCATTTGCGGCCGAGCCAAGTCAGCTTACAGCCAACCTGAGCCAAACAAACAGTAACTATTATTCATGGCTTTCAGAAAATACAGTCAGCTATTCAAAGCAAATTAAACAGCACAAGTTTAACTTGTTAGCTGGTTATACCGCTCAAAAATTTCATAGTACCTTCACAAATGTAAGCGGATCGGATTACTCAGATGACAGGGTGCAAACCATAGACGCGGCGCTGGTAAAAAACAACCCGTATTCTGATATCGAAGAATGGAGCCTGCTTTCCTACCTGACCCGTTTGGACTATAACTATGCAGGGAAATATTTTTTCGAAGCAAGTTTACGACGTGACGGATCATCAAGGTTTGGCGCAAATAACAAATATGGTAATTTTCCAGCTGCTTCTGTGGGCTGGGTAGCCAGCGACGAATCGTTTCTAAAAGACAATAAGTACATCTCATTTTTAAAAATCCGCGGCAGCTATGGCATTACCGGTAATTTTAATATTGGAAATTACACACAATATCCAACGGTTAGCGCGGGTCAAAACGTGCCGTTTAATAATAATACAAACAGCGGCTCCGCAGTGGTAGGATTAGGAAACAACAACCTTGGATGGGAAAAAACAGGACAATTGGATATAGGCCTTGACATCTCATTTTTTAACAACAGGGTTAACTTTACTTACGATTTTTATACCAAAAAGACGACCAATCTTTTATATACTCTTCCGGTACCTCAAGAATCCGGCTTTTCATCATTTACAGGAAACATCGGAGCAATCAAATTTTGGGGACATGAGTTTGCCCTGAATACAAATAACCTGGTTGGTAAGTTTAAATGGAACTCCAATTTCAACATTTCATTCAGTGATAACCGGGTATTGGCATTATCTAATTTAACCAATCAACTTTTCGCGTACACAGGGAGTGCTGAAACCATAACCCAGGTGGGCGGAAGAATAGGACAGTTTTATGGATTGAAACAGGACGGCGTATATGTAAACCAGGCAGACTATAATAGTTCACCGAAAAACGTCAATTCACAGGTGGGCACGATTAAATACAAGGATGTTAATGGCGATGGAGTAATTACTTATGCCGATGGACCTTCAGGGGATAAAACCATTCTGGGAAATCCATTTCCAACCTTCATATTTGGTTTCACCAACTCCTTTTCTTACCAAAATTTTGATCTGTCGATAGTTGCTTCGGGCTCGTATGGTAATAAAGTTGCAAGTATGTCTGATCAGGGAACAACCAATCTGGATGGCGTATTTAATGTGTTGAAAGATGTTCAGTACCGCTGGCGTTCCGCTTCTGATCCCGGAGCTGGTAAATATGGAAAAACAACAGCTTCAACGGGTGATGAACGTGATCAGTTCAGTTCAAGGTTTGTACAGGATGGCAGTTATGTTGCTATTAAAAACATAACGCTTGGTTACAGCTTACCGGTTGCTAAAATGCCAGGTGTCAAAAGCATCCGAGTGTACACAAGTGTTCAACAAGCTTTTGTTTTTACTAAATATAAGGGATCAAACCCTGAAGTTAGTACAGATCCCAATGGTAACCCTGTAGGGTCCCTTGGCCAGGGCCTTGATTTCACCGCCTATCCTGTACCTCGGACTTTTACCTTAGGGCTAAACCTGAACCTTAAATAATTTAACCAATTAAGTAATTAAGATTATGAAAAATAAAATATTGATATCAGTTGTTTTCCTGATCGTGCTGGGCTCCTGTAAAAAAGATTTTTTAAACCTGGCTTCACCAACATCATTGAGCACCCCGGTTTATTTTAAAACCCAGGCTGATTTTGAGTCTGCGATCAATGGTGCCTATGCCCCGTCACGCGGATTATACAACGGGAATAATGGCGCGTGGGCGATGGGTGAATTGCGGTCAGATAATACTACCTATAAATATAACCCTAATGATAGGGGGACTATTCAGGCTGAGTATGTAAAGGACTTTACGGATCAGAACACCAATCCCGTACCGCAATCGAAATATGTGATTGATTATACCATTATAGCACGCGCCAACCAGGTATTAGCGCCTATTGATGCGGTTAGTTTTGACGCGACTGAAAAAAACAATATTAAAGGTCAGGCTTACTTTTTAAGGGCTTTTGCCTATTTCGACCTTGTTCAGTACTTTGGCAGCGTGCCGTTGCATTTAACCCCTGTAACAACATTATCTGGAACGGCATTACCGCTTAGCAGTATCGCCGATGTGTATGCACAGATAATATCAGATGCGAAACAGGCTGCGACATTGCTTCCCAATAAGTCCGTGCAGACTCCCGGACGTGTAACTTCCGGATCGGCCACAACCTTACTGGGAAATGTTTATATCGTGTTAAAACAATGGGCAAATGCAGAAACAACCTTAAAGAGCATTACCGGATATTCGTTAATGGCCAATTATGCTGATGTTTATGATCCTGCACAAAAGAATAATAAAGAATCCATTTTTGAAATACAGTTTAAACAAGGTACGGAAGGGTTCGCCAGTAACTTTTTTTATACATTCCTGGTACGCCCTATTTCTGGTACTGAGGTCACTGCGGTTACAGGCATACCCGAGAATAGCTTAACAACTGAAGGGTATAATATTCCTACACCTGATATTATCGCAGCATATGAGCCCGGTGATACCCGTTTGGCAGCCTCCATTGGCTATATTACTGCCAGCGGAGTTAGCTATCCATACATTAAAAAATATGCGCATACACACACTTTAACGAATAACACCGATGATGACTGGCCGGTTTATCGTTATGCCGAAGTGCTGTTATTTATTGCCGAGGCCTTGAATGAGCAGAATAAGACCAGCGAAGCATTGACCTTTTTAAATCAGGTCAGGACAAGAGCGGCGTTGCCCAATAGCACCGCCTCGAGCCAATCTGATGTCAGAAATGCAATAATGAACGAAAGAAGGATTGAACTGGCCTTCGAAAACAAGCGTTGGCTTGATCTGGTCAGGACAGGGACGGCACAAACCGTAATGTCGGCTTATGGGGCAAGAGAAAAAGCAAATCCTCAGGCCTATTATTTTCCGGCTGGTATTGCGCCTTCTCCTTCTGCATTCACAAATATTCGCCTCCTGTTTCCGCTTCCTGCTTCCGAAGCGGCACTTAGCCCTTATTTTTAATCCAAAAGAGCAGCATAGTTTTTTTTCTATGCTGCTCTTTTAGTAATGACCCCATCTTTGATATGATAAAATATTTCACATTTGTTTGTCTTTTAGTTTTTTTTAACGTTCGGTTATTACAGGCATCCGGTAATCCAAAAATCACACCTGTTAACCTGAGATGTGAGCTTTTACAAAATCCCTATGGGATTGACGTGCTACATCCTGGTTTAAGTTTTATTTTAGATTCAAAAAGCCCGGCGATTAGAAATATCCGTCAAACTGCATATCAAATTTTGGTTTCCAGCAGCGCTGACTTTAAAAACGAGGGAGATTTATGGGATTCAAAAAAAGTCATGAGCGACAGGATGGCCTATATTATATACGCCGGAAAATCTTTGAAAAGCACTCAGAAATGTTGGTGGAAAGTACGTATTTGGGATAAATCCGGACATCAGTCTCCATGGAGTAAAACGGCAAACTGGACTATGGGTATCCTGAGCATAAAGGACTGGAAGGCTAACTGGATAAGTGCTCCGGGGGCAGAAAAGTATGCTTTAAGCCCCGTTGGTTATAAATCTGCTGATGCTATATCAGCAAGTGCAACTAAATGGGTACAAGTGGATTTGGGTAAGCCCTCCTCGTTTTCAGAAATATTGCTGTATCCAATGTTTTATGCCGATCAGCCTGGTTACGCATTCCCGATAAGGTATAAGGTATCAGCTTCTGATGATCCATCCTTTCGAACGGAAACCAGTATAGCTGATTTTACCAGGGAGGATTTTAAGAATCCCCGCTTTTCCGCAGTTCATATTCCCGCAAATGGTGTAATTGGAAGGTACGTACGCCTTACTGCAACCCAGCTTGCTCAAAAGACTGCTGGCTATTCTTTTGCCCTGAGGCAGATCGAGGTGCTTTCCAGCGGAAAGAATATAGCCGCAGGCAAACTAGTTGATGCCTCAGACAGCGACAATAGCAATGGATTTTCCACAATAAATCTTACAGACCGGGTTAGTGATTATAAAGATTTTCCCAACTACTCATCCATCCTATTGCGGAAAGACTTCAGTGTGAAACCCGCGCTTGTACGCGCAACAATCCATATAAGTGGCCTTTCAGAATATGAACTGACCATTAACGGCCGTAAAATTGGAGAATACCTATTGACACCGGGATGGACAGATTACCGCAAAACCGTTTTGTACGATACATATGATATTACAAAGCAAATAGGAAAAGGTCAAAATGCTATTGGGATCATGTTAGGTAACAGCGTTTATAATATACAGCCCGACACAACAAGGTATGTGAAGTTCCTGACGACATTTGGGCCTGCCAAAGCAATAGCGCAGCTAAGGCTGGAATATGCTGATGGGTCTGTAGAGACCGTGATAACAAATAAAAGTTGGAAAGTATCGCCTGGCCCTATAACTTATTCTAACTTATACGGGGGTGAGGATTATAATGCAAATCTTGAACAGCCCGGATGGGATAAAGCGGGTTTTATGGTTGGCAAAGACTGGATGCCTGCTTTGGAAACCTCCGGTCCAGGTGGGATACTAAAGGGTCTTTCTGCAGCTGCGCCACCGGTAAAAGCTATTGACACTATTTCCCCTGTTAAAATAAAAAAGATCAACGATCATGTTTGGATCTACGATTTTGGACAGAATGCCTCTATGATGCCCGTACTCCGGGTTAGTGGGGTAAAGGGATCACGGGTTCGAATGATACCATCTGAACTATTAGGGGAAAATGGATCGGCTGACCGTCGTTCCGCAACACAGGATGGGGTAAGGCCCGCCTGGTGGGAGTATACGCTAGCAGGAACAGGAGATGAAAAATACTTCCCTAAATATTTTTACCAGGGAGCCCGTTACCTTCAGGTTGAATTGTATGCTCCGGAACAGGGCGGAGATTTTCCAAAAGTTGGTCAGTTAACTGATGTGATTGTTCATTCATCCTCCAAGCCGGTTGGCAGTTTTGAATGCTCCAATGCACTATTCAACAAAATTTACCATTTGGTACGATGGGCACAGCGCAGTAATATGATGAGCCTAATGACCGATTGCCCGCAGCGTGAAAAAATGGGGTGGCTTGAAGAGAATCACCTTAATGGCCCTTCGTTAAGATATAATTTTGATCTGGCCTTATTATTCAGGAAAACAATGAATGATATGGCTGATGCACAATTAAATAACGGATTTGTTCCTAATATTGCTCCAGAATATTTTATTGCCGGTTCCTCCGATCTAACCAACGGCATGAGAAACTCACCGGAATGGGGTAGCTCCTTTATTATCGCACCCTGGCAACAATACCTGTTCTCGGGAGACATTTCCCTTTTGGAACGCTATTATGAGCGAATGAAACGATACGTTGAATTTTTGTCCAAAGAATCCATCAGTAATATCATACCCGTAGGGTTGGGCGATTGGTATGATATTGGCCCGAAAGAACCCTGGGGTTCACAACTTACACCGGTATCGTATACCGCGACAGCAATATATTACTATGATAACTGGATCATGTATAATATCGCCAAAAAATTGAATAAAACTGCCGATGCGCAGTTATTTAAGCATGCATCGGAACAGATCCGCAAAGCGTTTAATAAGGAATTTTACAAGCCGGAAACCGGAACTTATTCAACCGGTTCGCAGGCCACCAGTGCTATGGCTCTTTTCTTTAATTTCACTGATCTGCAAAATCGCGAAAACTTATTGAATAAGCTGATTGAAGATATTCATAACCATCAAAATAGCTTTACAACTGGGGAAGTAGCTTACCGCTTTCTGCTTCGCGCACTAGCTGATAACGGTCGTTCGGATATTGTCTACGCTATGAATAATCAGTCTGACAAACCAGGGTATGGTTATCAGATCAAGATGGGTGCTACCAGCCTTACCGAAAAATGGGATGCGGGAGTAGGCAATTTCGGTTCACAAAATCATTTTATGTCCGGACAGATTAATGAGTGGTTCTTCAACAATCTGATCGGAATTTGTCCGGCTGAAGATGGCCCAGGCTTCAGAAAATTTGTAATCAAACCCGATTTCTTAAAAGATTTAATCTGGGTCAAAGGTAGCTTTGCTTCTATAAGCGGGGATATTAGGGTAGAGTGGAAAAGAGCTGCCGGTCGTTTAGAATTGAATGTGGTTGTTCCGGAAAATACTCATGGTCTGCTATACCTGCCAGCATCGAACCCAAAACAAGTTTTTGAGAGTAATAAGCCAGTATCCGAATCTGTTGGTGTCAAATTTTCCAAATCAGAAAATAACAAATTAGCTTATGACCTGGCCTCTGGTAAATATCATTTTACGGTTAAAACCAACTAAATCTTCTCCAAATCGTATTGCCAGTTTGGGGAGTAAAATAAGTTATAAAACCTACTTGAACGATTGTTTGAAAAAAGTTAACTTTCATGGACAGCAAACCTATCCATTATATATACAGTTAACTTATCAGCAAAAAACCATTTGCATTAAAAGCTACTATTTTG
>Ga0307517_10001430_pt1 | contig 40142 bp, 26 predicted proteins | sample 23_EM_MG_FD_194515 | JGI IMG/M metagenome (GOLD analysis project Ga0307517, IMG submission 194515) | Populus trichocarpa ectomycorrhiza microbial communities from riparian zone in the Pacific Northwest, United States - 23_EM | ecosystem: Host-associated > Plants > Roots > Unclassified | place...
CAGGTCCAGGACGGCGCGATTCTGCGATAATTTTAAATCCTTGAAACGGGCATTGGTATATCCAAAGCTATAGCCGACGATCAATCCTTTCAGGGGAGCGGCGAATAGCTCGGCCTCCACTCCTTTGCTATCGAGCCTGCCCGTGTTCCGGGTCACGGTGATCGCATCGGGCAGCACCAGGGTGGGCACCTGCGCATCGCTGACCAGGCTGTAGAAAAGGTCTGCATTGAAGCGGAGGGCATTGTGCAGCCAGCTGTTCTTGATACCGATCTCGTAGTTGCTGCTGTATTCCGGACGGAAGGCCTGCAGGGGCGGCGAATTTTGGTCGGAAGAATACCCGGTGAGTCCCCCGGTCCTGAACCCGCGGCTATAGACTGCATAGAGCAGGGAGTTGCCCGTAATTTGATGATCCAGCGACAGCTTAGGGGAGAAGGCTCCGAAAGAGGTCTTCCCGGAAGTGTCGGGTCGGACGACCATGATATCCGGCAGGGGGGCATGCCGGTATTCGCCGAGGATATTCTCATACTGGTGTTCATGATCGTACCGCCCGCCGATGGTAAGGTTCCAGGTGGGTGATAAAGCGTAGACCATCTGTCCATAGAGGGCCGCGCCCCAGCGGTAGCTGTTGCTGGTATTGATAAGGGCGAACAGGGAATCTCCTGTCCCCAGCAGGTTGGCGTCCATTCCGAAGATGGTGGCCTGTTTGTTGGGCGCGTCCTGGTAGAAGAGGTAGGCGCCGGCCGTCCATTTCCAGGGCGAGGAGGAAGAAGCGGGCGAGGTAAATTTAAAGTCCTGGGTCAGGGCCTTCACCACGTTCCAGTTCCTGCCGAAATTATTATCGAGGCTGATGCCGTCGAGCGGCGAAAAATCCCCGTCGATGGGCTGCTTGTAATATCTATTATTGGATTGATAGGCGCTCTGTGAACTGAAGTTGAACCTGGCGCCGGTATAGCTGACGGAAAGAGAGGCATTGAGCGTATTGTCCACCATGGTAGTGACGGCATTCTGGCTAAGGGTAAAGGGATGGAGAAAGGCTTCGTCCACTCCGATCACGGACGGGAAGGGTCCGTCATTCCTGTTATTATGGTGTTTCACATTCAGGGAGAGGGACCAGTGTGCGCCCGGGAGCCAGCGCAGGTAGTAGTTGCCGGTAAAGCTATGCCGGGTATCGAAGGGTTTATTGTTGAAGGTATTCGTATAAAATCCATCCTGCCGGTCAAAAACGCCGGCGGCTCCTATATATAAGCGATCCTTTACCAGGGGGAGGCGGAGACCGGCCGAATAGCGCTGGCGTCCGTAGTTGCCGAAGTCCATTCCCGCAAACCCGTCGGCCTGGTTGGAGGGCTGCCGGGTGATGATGTTGATCACGCCGCCCATGGCGTTGCGGCCATAGAGGGTCCCCTGCGGCCCGCGGAGGACCTCGATGCGTTCCACGTCGAAGAGGTTCGCGATGTAGGTGTCGAGCCCGAATTGATTGACGCCATCGATATAGGTGGCGACGGCGGGGTCGTAGGAGGTGCTGACGATGCCCCGGAGCGAAGTGACGTTCCGGTCGTCCCCCGGGTCGGCGGCATACAGGGCGGGCGCGATGGCGGTGATATCTTTTATATCCCAGAGCCGGTATTCACGGACCTGCCTGGCCGTGAGCGCGGTCAGGGCGATGGGGACTTTTTGGCTGATCTCTTCTTTCTTCTGGGCTGTGACGACTATTTCATCGAGCCGGGAGGCCGACCGGTCGAGCAGGAAAAGGTAGAAAGGCGCTTCCGACTTTGCAGCCTGGTATACGCTAACTCCTTTAATACTGACTTCCTGATACGTGGTGGCATAGCCCAAGGCCGAGATCTCACAGATATATTTTCCTTCCGGGAGCGAAACGAAAGAAAATTGCCCTCCCGCATCGGCGGAAGCGGTGCGCTGCGTGTTCAGGACATGGATAGTGGCGCCCGGGATGGGGTATCCGGAAAGCCGGTCGGCGACTTTGACCTTGAGGTCCTGTGCAAACAAACGGGGTGGATAGGTGGCGACCTTACCCGTCCTGTTTCCGGAACTGGTATCGGATTGGCTGCGTACGGTAAGGAAGGCAGACAGGCAAAAGTAGAAAAGGATCACAGGTTTGCTGATACAGATCATAGTCTTGGTCATAGTCGGCAGATCATTTGATGCGAAGATAGCTAATATGATGGGTTGCATGCGGATAGTGTACATTCCACACGATTTTCGGGACTAAAAAAATGTCAAAAATATACTAACACGCGTTTGTTGTTTACGATCAAGGTTCATTATATTTGCGGCGGTTCTACCGATCACATCCAGAAATCATGGGAAAACGGGTCCTGAGATTTTACGGCGTCCTTGCCGGGATTCAGGTAGAACTACCTTAACCACTTAGACCCCGTTACCTGTCTGTAACTTCAGGAACTTTTTTTGTTATATATCGGTCATCGATGAATGTACCGGCGCAGGCCGTATGTATATGTTTTTAACTGGTTTTCTCATGTGACTCGTGTTAAGAATCACAACGGGGTCTGTTTTTACAGACCCCTCCTTTTACCTCTTTGATTGCGCGAGCAGTCAGTTTTATCATAATACGCGGGGATTGTTTCCACTTTCCCTGCTTTTTTCGACCAATGGTCACCATTTGTCCCGGGGAGGGAAATAAAGTCCCGGACGGACTAGTCCTTTTTCCTGCTTCGGTTGTCATATATAGTAGTAACCCACTATACCCTACCGACCATACTTGCAGTGAACCCGTCACTTACTGCAACCGGGGAGGATCGTAACAGATCTCTCCCCTTTTTTTATGCCCGGCCCCGGCCGGCTGGTCGTTACCGGGCGCCTGTCTATTCACCCCACGGATCGGTCCATATGTCAAAGATATTTCCCTCCGGGGCGGGGGTGGAATAGTTTTGGAGAAATGATTCGTAACTTTTACCTATCGATCGACGCATGAACAGTCATTCACCTATCAGCCAATTCTGGAAATATGTCTTCCCTCCCCTGTACGGCCTGGTGGTCTATTTTACTATCCGGCTGGTGCTGGACTCGGTGACGGGCATGAAGTTCTGGCATCGCGCCTGGCGGCAGAATATGGTGGAGATCGGGGCTTGTATCGTGATCAGCTACCTGTTCGTATGGGTATTCCAACGATTGTTCCGTTATTTCGACAGACGGTGGCCGGCCGATTTCAGCTACCGGCGGGTGGCCCGTGAATTATTGTATGTTTTCCTCGTCAACCTGGTCTTTCAGAACGTCCTGCTGATGCCGCTCGCTGCTTTTACGGATGACGGGGCGCAATGGTATGACGTGGTGGACATCAACACCATTCCCTTATTGTATACGCTGATCTATTATGGGGTGGCCCGCAGCAGCACTTTCCTGAAAGCCTATGTGGCCAATAAGATACAGCTGGAGAAGATCACCAACGACCAGCTGCAAACGGAGCTGAAGTTCCTGAAAGCGCAGTACCATCCCCACTTCCTGTTCAATGCCCTCAATACGATCTATTTCCAGATGGACGAGGATGTAGCGGAGGCCAAAAAAAGCGTGGAGAAGTTCTCCGAGCTGCTGCGGTACCAGTTGTATGATCAGCAGCAGACGGTGGCCGTCAGCCAGGAGATCCGCTACCTGGAGAATTTCATCCAGCTGCAGGAGATCCGGTCATCGGAGAAGCTGCAGCTCTCCGTCCATTTCGACAGGCGGCTGAACGGCCAGCAGGTCTACCCCCTCCTGTTCCTTCCCCTGGTGGAGAATGCCTTTAAGTATGTCGGCGGGGAGTACTGGATCAGCATCGAGGCCAGTTTCCAGGAAGGCCAGCTTAATTTTTCCGTCCGCAATGCCGTGCCGGGAAATCTTCCTCCTTTAAGGCCGGGGGGCATCGGACTGGAGAATCTAAAAAGGAGGCTGGAACTGCTGTACCCGGGAAGGCATTCCTTCAGGGCCGAAAAGGGTAGGGACGCCTTTTCGGCAGAGCTGTCGATCGTGTTGTGAGTGGTGAGTGGTCAGTGGTGAGGTAGGTGTTGTGAGTGGTGAATGGTGAGTGGTGAGGTAGGTGCCGTGAGTGGTGAATGGTGAGTAGTGAGATAGGTGGGGATTGCATTGGCGTAATAGTGCCGAAAAAAGAAATTTATGACCGATAAAAAGATCAGATGTATCATCACAGACGATGAGCCTTTTGCCCGCAAGGGCCTGCAGGGCTATGTGGAAAAGATCGATTTCCTGGAACTGAAAGGCGTCTGCGAGAATGTGCTCGACCTGAACTCCCTTTTAAAGCAGGAACCGGCCGACCTGCTGTTCCTGGATATAGAAATGCCCTATATGACGGGTATCGATTTCCTGAAGAGCACCACGAATCCTCCCCGCGTGATCTTTACCACGGCCTATGAAAAATACGCCTTGCAGGGCTTCGAGCTGGAAGTGCTGGACTACCTGCTGAAGCCGATCCCTTTCGACCGCTTCCTGAAGGCGGCCAATAAGGCGTTCGATCATTTCCGCCAGCCGTCCGCCGGGCCGGCCCTGGAAGATTATATTTTCGTGAAGGCCGATAATAAACTGGAGAAGATCCATTTCGCGGAGATCCTTTTTGCGGAAGGCCTGGAAAATTATGTGGCCATCCACACAAAGGATAAAAAGATCATTACGCACCTGACGCTGAAAATGGTGCAGGAGAAATTACCTCCGGGCACTTTCATCCAGCCCCACAAGTCCTACCTGGTGGCGATCGACAAGATCAATTCCATCGAAGGCAATATCCTGCATATCCAGCATCACCAAGTGCCCATCAGCAAGTATCAGAAAGAAGAGGTCATGGAAAAGATCGTCAATAGCAAGCTGCTGAAACGCTAAGGGGCCGGTGGGATGGAGCGGGGGCGAGGGTGCGGGTAGCGTCGGGGCGAGGGTCCGGGTGCGGGATAGCGGCCTCTGTATTATCAAATCATTAAGATGAATTGAGATGTCAGATTCTTACACGGGCTAGTTTTCGGCGATTCTAATTTTGCCGGAAATTACTCCTAATGCGTAACGTCAAACGAAAACACCTATCATTTCTTTTTCTATTTCCTTTATTGTTCCTCCTCCTGGCCCTCTCCTCCCCTGCCCTTTCCCAGGGCACGGACGCCTCTATCAAGGGCCTGGTCAAAACCACCAAAGGAGAAGTGATCCAAGGCGGCACCGTCACCGTTAAAAACCTTTCCACCGGCTTCACGGCCTCGACGATCACCGGCAGGGACGGCCGATATACCTTCCTGCAATTGCCCCTGGGCAGCCCCTATGCGATCACGGTAGCCTTTATGGGCTATTCGACGGAGACCCGGAATGACCTGGCCGTCAACCAGGGCGATCAGCTGTTGTTCGATTTCTCCCTGACGGAGAAAGTGACCCAGCTGGAGGAAGTGATCGTCAAGACCAATCCCGTCAGCAGCCGTATCGACCGTATGGGCGCCAGCACCGCTATTTCCGCCAAGACGATCCAGCAGATCCCGGCGCAGAACAGGAATTTCACCAACCTCGCCGCACTGGCCCCCACGACCAATGGCGGCAGCATCAGCGGGCAGCGCGCCTCCTCTTCCAATTACACCATCGACGGCCTGAGCGCCCGTAATAACCTTACTTCCGGCACGGTCGGCGGCGGCCCTTATTCCCTGTCGCTGGAAGCTATCCGCGAGTTCGAAGTGATCACGAATATCTATGACGTCACCCAGGGACGCCAGGGCGGCGGAACGATCAGCGCCGTCACCAAATCGGGTACGAATACTTTTACCGGCAGCGTCTTCGATTATTACCGCTCGGACGCCCTCGCCAGCCCTTACGATATCCGCGGGGCCAAAAGGACCCAGCAATTCACCACCAATCAATATGGCTTCAGCATCGGAGGCCCGATCATCAAGGACAAGCTGCATTTTTTCGCGGCCCTCGACCGGCAGAATGAATCCACGCCCTTTTTCATTGCCGATATCCGGACCAATGATGACGCCAATAATCTCAATATCAGCAAGGCCGTACTGGACAGCGTGCTGATGATCGGCCGGAAGAAATATGGTCTCAGCGACAAGCCGCAGACCGGCGAGTTCGGCCGCAAAACCCTGGCCAATACTTTCTTCCTGCGTCTCGACTGGCAACTGAACGCTAAGAACCGGCTGACCTTCCGCAATAATTACAGCGACTGGAACAATCCCCATAGCAACAGCGATAATTCCAGCATCAACCTTTATGAAGTGTATGGGAATTATCATACCCGAGAGAACAGTACGATCCTCTCCCTGCGCACACAGGTCTCCCCCACGGTGCTGAACGAGCTGAAGGTCCAATACCAGACGACCCTGCAGCAGTACGACGCCAATGAGCTGCTGCCTTCCGCCAATATCCCCCGGGCCATCGTGTCGGTGAAGTCTACGCTGCCCAACGGCAAGGCGGGCAATACCACGGTCCAGATCGGCGGCCAGCGTTTTACGCCGGAGCATGATATCGCCAACCAGGTGCAGCTGGTGAACAGTACCTATATCACCAAACAGAATTATACGATCACGTTCGGTACGGATAATACGCTCACCTATCTCGACAACTATATTTCCAACGAACAGAACGGCAAGTTCTATTTCAATTCCCTCCAGGATTTCGATAACCTAAACCCTTACCGCTATGCGCGGGAAGTGCCTACCCATGGCATCCCCGCCGTACAGCAGTATGTTCTGAATACTTCCCTGTTCGGACAGGTGCAGTTCAATCCCTGGACGAATGTTACGATGATGGCCGGTCTGCGCTGGGATGTGACCGATTACCTGACCAAGGCGGATTACAATCCCGCCGTTGAGCAGGCGCTGGGCCTCCGGACGGATGCCAGGGCCAAGGATTTCGGCATGATCCAGCCCCGCGTTCAGCTGAGCTGGGATGTGAAGGGGAAAAGAACGGATATCATCCGCTTCGGCGCCGGGATCTTCTCGGTCAACCCGGTCAACTATGCGCAGCTGAACAATATCCAGAACAGCGGCACCAAGGTGGCTTCCATCGATATCTCTACGCCTACCAGCGGTCCGAACCTGGTGCCGACCCCGGACTTTGTTGCATACCGAAGGGACCCCCTAACAGCCCCTGCCCTGATCCCCGGCGCTCCTACCGTCTCGACCATCAACCTGAACGATCCCAACCTGAAGATGCCCCGCATCTACAAGACCAACCTCAGCTACAACAAGCTCGTCACCCCCCGACTGAGGCTGGGCGTCAACCTGCTGTATTCGTATACGTCCAGCAACTATGTCTATTACGACCGAAATATGGTGGACCAGCCCTATTTCACGCTGGCCAATGAAGACAACCGGGGCGTGTTCGTTCCGGCTAATACGATCACCTCGAAAGGCATCACCAACAGCGTACTGGGCAGGAAGACGCAGAATGTAGGCCGCGTGCTGGAATTCAGCTCCGTCGGCAAGTTACAGGAAGCCTCCGTCGTGCTGGACGGAAGCTGGAATTATTACAAGGACGGCTATATCAATGTCAGCTATACCTGGAATGACACCAAGGATAATTCTTCCTATAACGGCAATGTGGCCAATACTTCCACCTTCCGCCCAGTGAAATCGGATTCGAGGGATTTCTCGCAGATGTATTATTCCGATAACCAGTTCCGGACGAAGATCGTGGTCTACGGTGCGCTGCCTTCCTGGAAAGGGTTCGTATTGGGCGGTAAGTTCTCAGGCGTTGGCGGGACCCGGTATTCCTTCGTCGTGAATGCGGATCTCAACGGGGATTTCCTCGGCGGTACGGGCAGCACCAACAACGACCTGGCCTATGTCTTCAATCCCGCGGACAGCAAGACCGATCCGGCGATGGCCAAGGCCATGCAGCAGGTGATCGACAACCCGGCCAACCGCGCCGCCGACTATCTGAAGAAGTCCGCAGGCAAGATCGCCGACAGGAACGGAGGCATCAACCCTTTCTACGGCACCATCGACCTGCGTCTTGCCAAGACGATCCATATTTACAAGACCCAAGCCCTCACGCTGAGTATCGACGCCTTCAATTTCGCCAACCTCCTGAACAAGGATTGGGGCGGCACCTTCCAGCTGGGCAACCAGAACCTGTTGAACGTTACCGGCTTCGACCAGGCGACCAAACAGTATATCTACAGCGTCAACCAGAACGTGGGCGTCACCAGTAAATCCGGTACCCCTTACCAGATCCAGCTGGGCGCACGCTATACTTTTTGATGGCAGGAATGATCTTATTTGACCGGGAGCGCCGCAGATACCTTTGTCTGCGGCGTTTTCAATGTATCGGCCACCAGCTGACGGGTAGTAGCGGTGAGGTCGGCGAGGTCCTTATAGGACATGCAGGTGTTGAGCCGTACGTCCTTATCCTGGGCTGTTCTGATCCTAACGTCGAAGAGGCTGTGGACATGCTTGATCCTTTCTCTCGGTTCCAGCGACCGTATGCAGATCAGCAGGGTCTCGGTCTTGCACCAGCGCGACACGATCTTGGGATAGAACCATTCGGCCACATGGGGGTCATTGATCATCAGGTGACGGAAAAAATCATATTCGTAACAGCGTATGTAGGAGGAGGCCAGGGTCTTGCTGAATTCGGAAAAAGGCCGGTGCAGGCCACGCAGGTTGCCGAAGAGCCCGGCGTTGTCGTCCAGGAGGCGGAGGTTACCGAAGAATTCTCCCGGGGTAACGATCTCGTGGATGCTTTCTTCTGCCTTGGCGGAGGAGACGCTGCCCAGTTTGGCCGCGCCGCTGATGATCTCGTAGATATAGGTATAGTGCTGCGTAGGGCCATAGATCATGTCGCCTTTTTTGAAGGTCCTCAGGAAGGTCTTCTCTTCCAGCCCATGCATACCTTTCTCCAGAAGGTAATTGTAGAGACCTTTGCGCTTAACCAACATTTGTGCTGCCTTTTGGCTGCAAAATACCCGTATTAGGGTTTGCCGGGGGGGTGCGCCTGGAATAATAACAAAAAGATAAACTGGCGATCCTTTGTCAACCGGACTACTTGCTATGTTGAAGCCGGCACCGTTCAAGCGTCCGGCAATGGCTATATTCGCAAAAAATCATTCGTATGAACCCGGAGGCCATCGATCTTCTGAAAGGACAGCACGTATATCTTCAACCCCTCGGCGAACAGTACCGGGAGGTGCTGCGCCCGCTGGCAAAGGACGAGAGGATCTGGGAGTTCACCAAGACGTTGATGATCACGGAGACCTATGATGCTCAATTCGACGATTATTTCGCGGAGGCGCTGAACAATTCCGCCACGGGCGGGCAGACCTTTGTCATCTACCGGGCGGATGACCATTCCGTTATCGGCATGACGCGGCTCTACCAGGTGGACAATTTAAACAAGAGCCTGGAGATCGGGCATACCTGGTATATCCCTTCCACCTGGGGGAAGGTCTTTAATAAAGAATGTAAGCTCCTGTTATTGCAATATGTGTTCGAGACCCTGGGTTTCCACCGGGTGGAATTCCGCATCGCCCACCAGAATATCCGTTCGCAGAAAGCCGTGGCTAAGATCGGCGGCATATGGGAAGGCGTCTTGCGCAAGCACCGGATCCGCAATGACGGCTCCCGCAGGGATACGGTGGTCTTCAGCATTATCGATGACGAGTGGCCGGAGAGGAAAGCTGACCTGGCGCGGCTGGTGGCGGCGGGGAGCCGGTGAGTGGTCAGTGGTGAGTGGTGAGTAGTGAGTAGTCAGTGGTGAGTGGTGAGTTAGGCAGTGAGTTGTGAGTGGTCAGTGGTGAGTTAGGTGGGGGATGTTGATAAGTTGGGGATGGGAGAACGGCCAATCGCACACGATCTGCCTAGGATCGCGGGGGTTCGTTGACCAGGAAATGAACGATGCGACAGGCATTTCCTTTACTGCTATTATTCTTACTGTTATCGATCCTCAGTTTCAGAGTATGCCGGCCACGGCCCAGGTCGCCGGCGAATAGTATATACCAGGGAAGATGCAGCCAACTGCTCCACTGGGTATAGAGGTCTATTTTCTTTTCGGCTGATCCATCAATGGAGTATACGATGATGCCGGCATCCGCGCCGGAGGTAATGCCCATTCCCAGGGCCGAACCGGAAAAAGTAAAGGTCAATGCGGCGCCGGGCGTGGTCGATACCAGCATGGGCACATGGACGTAACCGGGGCGGGTGGATAGGCTATCGGAAGGCGTCCAATCCTTGTCCAGGGTCCATCCTTTGTCATAGACGGCCAGTGCGGGGGAAGCCATTTTTCCATTCGTGAAACTGAATTTGTCCAGGGGGGCAGAGGAAGATTGCTGATTTGGAGATGGGGGGATTGAGGGATTGGGGCGGGGTGAGCCGGAAGCGGCGGGATCTTTGGTGAGTGGTGAGTAGTGAGTAGCGAGTGCGGTGCGCAGCAGTTCCTTCATCGTCGCGAAATAGAGCTCCTGTCCGAAGGGGGAAGGATGGATATCCTTGAAATCATCCGCCCAGGTGAATTCCTTATGATTGATCTTATCGTTGATCTCCTTGGCCAGGTTGATAGAGGGAAGGCCGTAGTGCTGCGCCACCAGCTCGTGGTTGGCTACCTCCCAGGGGGTATAGCCTTTATTATAATCGGCATTTTTCAGCTGGTCGGAGAAAGACATCAGGACGATGTCCATGGAGGGATTGCTGTTCCTGGCATGGCGGACGATGCCTTCCAATGCGCGTACCTCCGTGCTGCTGTCGACCTCGTTGCCCCGGTCGTTCACGGCGGCCTCTACGAAGAGCAGGTCGACCTTCCCCGAATCCAGGATGTCCTTCTGCAGGCGGAAGGCATGGGGGACGCTGCCCAGGGAAGGGATGCCGGCGGCAATGAAGTGAAATTCCGTAGCGGGAAAGCTTTCTTTTAACCAGGCGCAAATTTTCGGCCGCCATCCGGGGTTGAAGGTGATGGAACCTCCCAGGAAGGCGACCCTGGCCTTTTTGCGCAGGGCGATGGCCTCGTAGGCGTGGGACAGCCCGTTGCGTGCAGTGAAATAATGGCCGTACGGCAGAGGGCGCTGTACCGGGTATGCCTGTTCGAAGACCCATCGGGCCCAGCGGCCGGCCTCCCGGATGGGGAAATGATGTCCTTTTAATTCCTGTGGACCGGCCGTCACGGGATAGACGGACATGGGGCCGCCCAGCCGCAGGTATTTTTCCATCAGCGGATAGCTGTTCTCTTCCGGGGGCGCATATTGGTCTTCGTTACTGACGATGTGCAGGAGGGGTATTTTGAAAGAGGCCAGTCCTTCCAGGTGATCGATGGGATTGCCGTCGAAGGCGAGGGCGACTTTCTCCTCCAGCTGAAAGACCTGCTGGAATTGCCGCCAGGCGGCGGAGTCGCCGAGTCCCCTGCCCTTTTTCCCTGCCGGCCAGCTCCGGATATCGCAGACGGGCGCTTCGCAATATATGCAGCTGACCTTATCGGGATTGCGTTTAGCCCAGGCATAGACGTAGAGCCCGCCCCGGCTGATGCCTTCCAGGGCGGGGCGCGGGGATAAAGACAGCGTATCGGTGAGGTAATGATAGTACCGGTCCCATACCTGCATGGCGTAGGGGCTGCCAAATTGATCATCGACGCTGATATAGGCCAGGTAGAATCCCTTTACCAGCAGGAGGCTATCCATATCAGTATGCCAGTCGGCATACACTGCTTTCCAGATCCAGGGTTTCCCTTCGAGGGGTGTGGCGGGCGCTACATACCATGCCCGGTGGCCGGCGATCTCCAGGTAGGTGCGGCGGAACCCCTTCCAGGTGTCGCCTGCGGGGAGGGTGTCCGTGTAAGCAGGCTTTCCGGGCCGGGGGATGGCGGCGACGGAAGTTCCGGGAGCAGCAGCAGCGCAGGTAAGAAGAGAGCAGCAGAGGGAGACGGAAAAAAGAATGGATCGCAGCATGGCAAACGGGGGTATTAATGTGCAACAATTAAACCAGTGACAAAAATAGTCTCCCCCTCTTCCCGGGCCGGGGGTTATGTTATTAAAGTATTAAGTTATTCTAACCCCTGAAGCCGGAGGAACGGGGATCTTCATCAGCCAGTCCGTCTGCCGGTCATGGCCCAGGAGGAAGGAATGTTCGCTGAATTTTTCAAAGCCCCGGCTCTTATAAAAGGCGATGGCCCTTGCGTTATGCTCCCAGACGCCCAGCCATGCCCATTCCCGGCCTTTTTCCGCAGCCAGTTCCAGGCAGCGTTGCATAAGGGCCTTCCCCACTCCCTTGCCGATGGTATGTTGTTCGGCGTAAATACGAGCTATCTCTATCTGCCTACCCGCAGGGAGCTCAGGAGGGATGTCAGCCGTCCCGTCCGGAAGGGCCAGAGGATCCCGCAGGCAGGCATAACCAACAGGTTCCCCGGGCGATGCGTCTTCGAACCAGGCCAGCAGGAAGGTCATGCCCGGCGCGCCGACCTGGGCCATCAGTTGTTCCCGGCTGAACTGTTCGTTCATGAAATGGTCCATGTCCTCTTTGGTATTGGCGGCCGCGAAGCTATCGTAGAAAGTGCGCCGGCTCAGATCGGCTATCAGCGCAGCATCGCCCGTGCCTGCCAGTTTTATCTGTATTGTATTTCCCATATCCGGAAAGTGTCGGGGATCGAAAGTACATCTTTCCCGATGGTTTCCGGTCCGTTTAAAAAGAATATTCTGCCGATGGGTAAAGGCTGGATTTAAACTGCCCAAGACAGTCTAATGTTGGGGTATATTCGAAACTACCATGAGAAAAGTTGCGAGCTACAAACCCAGTTTATGGAGGGCGAGTAAGTACCGCCTCTACTTTAATTACTTCACCAGTTATGTGAAGGCCGGCGATTATCAATCCCTGTTCGCCTCGATCCGGTATATGTGCTTCGGAAGGCTGCCGGCCAGGGATTTTATAGCCGAGTCGGCCATGGGAAGGTTCCGGATACGGAAGGGCACTACAGATTTCCAGTTCATCAATCCCGCCTACGAGCTGAAAGTAAAAGAATATATCATTAAGAACCTGCCTTCTTTCGATGTGTTCATCGACGTAGGCGCCTGCATCGGCGAGTACAGTATCTGGCTGGCCGGATTGGGCAAAAAATGTATCGCCATCGAGCCGATCAATTACCTGGCGATGGTCCGCAATATCCGGTTGAACGGCCTGGACGAATGTATCATGACCTTCGATTGCGGCCTGAGCAACAAACAGGAATATGCGGGCTTTGTCGTACCGGAGGGTCTGCCGGCGGCGAGCCACCGGGATCTGTCCGTTTTTCCCTCCGACGAGAATAGCAACCAGGTGTGGATGATGACCCTGGATGAAGTGCTGGATGAGATCGGCCTGCAGGAAGGGCTCCGTTACCTGGTGAAGCTGGATGTGGAAGGCATGGAGCCGGAGGTGATCGAAGGCGCCCGGGAATTTATTCGCAATAACGAGGTCATCTTCATTTATGAGCATTTCCCGGAAGATAGGCTGCGAAATGACAAGGTACTGACCAGGATGGCCGATTTCCGCTTTACCGATATCGACGCCATGAACAGGCTGGCGGAAAAATGTTAGGGGATCGCCCCACAGGTTTTCCGGAATTGGGGCTACCTTGAGGCCTATGTTAAAAGTCCTTTTCTTCTTCCTGTTTTCCTTCCAGGTAGTATTCGCAGCAGCACAGGCGGATTATGTTTATATATCGGGCAGGGATACCCTCCATGGCACGCTGCAGCTCCCTGCATTGCAGGGGAAGGTCCCTGTCGTCCTGATCATCGCCGGCTCCGGGCCGACGGACAGGGACGGCAATTCACGTTTAGGCGTCCGGTGCAATGCCTACCGGATGCTGGCCGATTCGCTGCAGCGGGATGGCATCGCCACGCTGCGTTATGACAAAAGAGGGATCGGCGCCAGCGCGGGCGCAATGAAGTCCGAATCGGAGATCCGCTTCGAAGACATGATCCGGGATGCAGCGGGTTTTGCATTGCAACTGAAGAAGGACGGACGCTTTTCGAAGGTGATCATCCTGGGTCATAGCGAAGGGTCGCTCGTCGGCATGGTCGCCGCCAGGGATGCCAGGGCCGATGGCTTTATCTCCCTGGCCGGTGCGGGAGACCGCATCGACCGGATCATCGAAAGTCAGCTGAAGACACAATTGCCGCAACTGGTGGAGCAGGCCCGCAGTCTTTTCGACAGCCTGGGCCAGGGGTTCACCGTGCAGGAGCCGAAGAATTACCTGGCCTCCCTATTCCATAAATCGGTGCAGCCTTATATCATGTCCTGGATGAAATACGACCCGCAGGCAGAGATCAAGAAACTGTCCTTTCCCGTGCTGATCCTCCAGGGCACGACAGATATCCAGGTCAGTGTGGAAGATGCCCGGAAGCTGAAGGCCGCGAAGCCGGACGCGACCCTGCAGATCATAACGGGCATGAACCATATCTTAAAGCCGGCGCCCGCCGACAGCAAACAGAATATCGCTACCTATACCCAGCCGGAGCTCGGTCTGCATCCAGCCCTGACTGCGATCATCCGGGATTTTGTCAAATGAGATCCCGCCGATGGGGTGCGGGGTCAGCAACGCAGAGTCCAATGGGCCCGGGGATCTTTGGGATCACCGGCGTTACGTTACTGTCCTTTCCCGTCCAGGATCAGGGGCATATTGCCCTTGCCCATGATGATCACTTTCGCATTGGGTGATTTGGCCACTTCCAACTGGGCCTTGATGCTCTCGTATTGTAGCTGACGGTCGGTGAGGCTTTCGCTGATGATATGCTGGTAGTCGGCGATACCCTGGGCTTCCACTCTTTTACGTTCCGCCTCCTGTTTCTCCTTCTGCAGGACGAATTGCATTTTCTGGGCATCCTGCTCGGCGCTGATCTTTTGTTCGATGCTGGTCTTGACAGCCTGGGGCAGGGTGATATTGCGGATCAGCAATTGTTCCAGCAAAAGGCCCCGCTTTTTGAACTCCGCCTCGATGCTCTTGAAGATGCGCGCCTGGAATTCGTCGCGTTTGACCGAATACAAGGATACGGCGTCATAATAAACGGCATTGTCCCGGATCTTGGTGCGGGTAAGAGGCCGTACGACCTTATCCGAGTAGTCGATGCCCGTCTCGCGCAGGATATCGGGGGCGCTGGATGGGAGGACCTTATACAGGACCGTTAGGTCCAGGACCACTTCCAGTCCGTCGGCCGTCAGGGCGCGGATGGCGTCATCCCCTTCTTTCGTGCCTTCATTATGGATAGCGCTCATGGTATAGTTCTGTGTCTTGATGTCCAATCGCTGCACGTCCACCAGGGGGTCGATGACATGCAGGCCGCTGGGAAGGATGGTATTCTGTACACTGCCGAAAAGGACCTGGACACCGATCTCGCCGGTGCCGATCTGTACGAAGCAGGAAGTAAGCAAACCGAGAAGAAGCAGGGCGATCCCGCCGAGACGGAGATAACGTGCGTAAGCCGTTAGAGGCGATACGCCCCGGCCGATCACTACGCCCAGGATGAGCAGGATCAGTCCGAAGATAAGCAGGGCCATAAGAGGGTATTTTTGCAAAAGGTAAGCAAAGGGGCGGGATTAATGCAGTTAAAATATGGTGAGTGGTGAGTGGTCAGTAGTGAGTTGTGAGTGGTGAGTTAGGCGGGTGGTCAGTGGTGAGTGGTGAGTTAAGTGGGGAATACTGATAAGTTGGCGCCAGGGCCCTCCCGGTTTAGGTTAGGGTTTGGATCTCCGGGTGTTCGCCGGCAAGGGTATCTCTTCCCGGAAGGGGATTTCCTTTCTCAGCATTTTTGCCCCATAGCCCGTGAGGTACAGGTAGTAGTCGGAGGGGATCCCTTCTTCGAAACGGACGAAGCGGCTGGGGCCGGCGGGCGGGTCCAGGGAGATCTTTTCGATGGCCGTTCCTTCATCCACTTCATCGAACATCGCTACATAGATCATTTCCGCTCCATTGGAGAGGGCGCCCGTCCATTGACGCCAGAAGAAACGGCCCCTGTCCCGGGGGATCTGGTCGAAGGGGGAATGGGGGTTGAGGTTGGACCAGCTGAAGCCGGGGAAGACCGTGGCGGCATAATCCACTTTGTTCTCCCTGCACCAGGCGATATCGCCCTTTTGCACTTCCCGGTATTTATCATAGGTCTCTTTATTATTATACCTTCCGATCGTCCAGGGATGGACGAGGTCCACTTTCTTAATGATCTCATGCAGGCGGGGATCGGGGTCCGTATCCCTTCCGAACTCGCGCCAGTAGGTGGGCAGGCCCAGCATAACGGAGCACCCTCCGTATACGGGATCGTTCTTTAAGAAATCGATGATCTTTTCGATGCTGGCCAGGGTGTATTTCCGGCCGTCATTGAAACCCACGCCCCAAAGTACGACCAGGGGCTTGCCGTTGTGGTATAAATAGGATTGCCGCTTGCCCCGGCTGGTGATCTTCATGCTGTCCACGAGGTTCTTCCAGTCCCTGATCAGCAGGGGCACGTCGATGCTGTCGCGCATGCCGGAGAGATCATACATCACGGAAATGGCGCGATGGTATTTTTTAGCGGCGTCGAGAGCGTCTGCCAGGACCTTGTTGAAATGGTTGCGCAGGATCCCGTTCTGCCGCACGTTGCCGATGAACCGCTGCATGAATACGCCATCGACGCCATATTCCTTCATCCATCTGAACCGGGTATCGGTCGTGGAAGCGTCATGATCGCTGGGTAGATAAGCGATGCTGCTATCGGCGTGGACAAAAGGCGTCGGATAGACCTTTTTATATTCATCCGTTGCGGGCCAGAGGTCGATCTTGATATTGCCGGGCCCGAAGACGCCTCTTTGCACATAATGCCCCCAGCCCCGGCCTGCCCCATCATCCGGGGTGTTATGCCAGCCCTGGTAGCCGGCCATGACCAGGCCTTTATAGCTCATAAAAGCGGAGGAGGGGCTATGCCTGGTCTGGGCGGCCAACTGCCCGGCCACGCATAAAAGGGATGATAAGAGGAGGATCGGTAGCTGTCGCATGCGGCTAAAATACTCCGGCGTTGGTTAATAAGTGATTAATTAAACGATAACGGAGGTATTAAATGACCTATTTTTGCAGGGATCGGGAGGCTTTTCCCGTTTAAAAAGTGAATTTCCGGGCCAGAAATCCTCATTTTTAATAATTTATCCGTAATTTTGCCAGCTCTTTTAAAAAGCACTCATGAGCAGCCGAAGGGAATTTGAAATAGCGTTTGTGGGCCTAAAGGCTGGTATTCATGAGTTTAGCTACAGGATTACAGATAAGTTCTTTGAGGCATACCAGCTGCAGGATTTTCGAAATTGCGAGGCAAATGTAAAGCTGTTCCTTGATAAAAAGAACAGCTTCATGCTGTTGAAATTCGAGATCGGCGGGAAGGTGGATATCGCCTGCGATCGCTGCGGCAACAAGCTGCCGCTCGATCTTTGGGACGAGTTCAATGTGTTGGTGAAACTGGTCGAAGAGCCCGATCTGATGAACCAGCAGGAGGAAGACCCGGATGTGTATTATATATCCAAAGGAGAAAGTCACCTGCATGTTTCCGACTGGATCTATGAATTCGTCAACCTTTCCATTCCCATGCAACGCATGTGCAGGGAGGAAGAGATCGGCGGACCGCATTGCAACAAAGAAGTGCTGGAAATGCTGAAGAAGCTGGACCTGGAAAAGAATAAGCCAGCCCATTCCATCTGGAAGGGCCTGGAAAAGTTCAAAGACCTTGATAAGAAGACGGCGGAACCGAAGAAGAAGAAGCGGGCCACCCCTAAGAAATAATAAGAAATAAATCGAACAGCCCACCGGACAGGGGGTTGGAGAGTAGAAGAAAAGATTATTCTGGATTTTTAAAATTGAAGTGATATGCCAAATCCCAAACGGAGACATTCCCAGCAACGCAGCGCCAAAAGAAGGACGCATTACAAGGCTGAGAAAGTGACTTTAAGCAAAGACAGCGCCACCGGCGAAACGCATGTACGCCATCGTGCACATGTCAGCGAAGGCAAATTGTTCTACAAAGGAAAAGTAGTTGTAGAAAAGTCCCCTATTTAATAAGTATTTGATCGAAAGAGCGGTCTTCATTTTACGTCGTCTTTGATGAATATTGGATTAGACATGATGGGAGGAGACTTTTCGCCGCTGGAAGCTGTGAAAGGTGTTAAACTGTACCTGAAAGGATCTTCGGCTCCCGTGACCCTGTTCCTGGTGGGAGATGAAGATCAGATCCATCCTCTTTTACAGGAACATGCCATTCCTGCGGCCTCCGTAAAGGTGATCCACGCCTCGCAGGTGATCGGGATGCACGAGCATCCCACCAAGGCCTTAAAAGAAAAGCAGCAATCTTCCATAGCGATCGGGTTCCATTTGCTGGGCAGCGGCAAAATGGACGCTTTCATCAGCGCCGGTAATACGGGCGCGATGCTGGTGGGCGCCCTGTATGGGCTGAAGCCCATCGAAGGGATCCAACGTCCTACGATCTGCACCATTATCCCCAAGGAGAACGGAAAGACGGGCGTCCTGCTGGACGTAGGCCTGAACGCGGATTGCAAGCCCGAGAACCTGAACCAGTTCGCCGTACTGGGCTCCCTGTATGCCAAGCATATCCTGGGCATCGATCAGCCCCGTGTAGGGCTGGTGAATATCGGAGAAGAAGAAGGTAAGGGCAATCTCCTGGCCCAGGCCGCCTATCCCCTGCTCAAGGAAAACAAACAGATCCATTTCACCGGCAATATCGAAGGTCGCGACCTGCTCCTGGACAAGGCCGACGTTATGGTCTGCGAAGGGTTTACGGGCAATATCATCCTAAAGATGGCCGAATCCCTTTTCGATATCACGCAGCGCAAGCAGATCCATCATGAGTATTTCGACCGATTTGACTTCGAGAATTACGGCGGCACTCCCCTGCTGGGCGTGACCCGGCCCGTGATCATCGGCCACGGTATTTCTCACGAGCGGTCTTTCTCCAATATGATCGCGCTTGCACAAAAAATGATAGAGACCGACCTGCTCGGCAAGATGAAGGAAAGCTTCCTTGCATGAGACCGGCAGCGGGTTTAAAGGTCTTCTATGCTTACCTGAAGGATTATTTTCGCACCCTCCACCGCACCACCTTCCTGCTCACCCTCCTTTTTGTTTCCCTGCTCATTTACCTGAATTATTCCATCGGCATCGAAGGAAGGATCCGTAATGCCGGGAACTGGTGGCAGAGCCTGGGGCTTTTCTTCCTTTTTTATTCGGCTGTATTTTTAGGCACCTGGACGATCCGGGGCATTTTTCCGCGGGGCCTTCGGGAAAAGAAACGATTTTTCCTGCTGCTGTTCCTTTCCACCTTCTACTTTTCCTGCAAGATGGTCCATTGGGACCTTAGTCCCTTCTTCCCTTCTTCGTGGCAAAGCCCGTGGGACCGATATGCGCTGATCGTGCTGCAATTGCCGGCAAAATTATTGTTACTGATCGTGCTGCTGGTCGCCTGCCGCAGATGGACGGGTTGGGGGCCGCGGGTCGTGAGTGGTCAGTGGTCAGTGGTGAGGGACGTAAGTGGTGAGTTGTCAGTGGTGAGTTATGAGGGGGAGCTCGATAAGTGGGCAATGAAATCGAAAAGTGTGGGGCCTTATTTTTTGATGTTGCTATTCGTCCTTCCGCTGGTGGCGCTGGCTTCCACCCGGCCGGATTTTTTGCAGGTATATCCGAAAGTAAAAAGTATCGCTTTTGTCTATCCTTATACGCAGCATCCCTGGCTCTGGCGCCTGCTGTATGAGATCTCCTATGGGCTGGATTTTGTATCGATAGAGTTCTTTTTCCGGGGATGGCTGGTCATCGGGCTGGTGCGGTATGCCGGCGCGGAGGCGATCCTGCCGATGGCTGCTTTTTATTGCACCGTCCACTTCGGAAAACCCCTGGGAGAATGCATCAGCTCCTTCTTCGGCGGGCTGATCCTGGGCGTTATCGCCTGGCGTACCCGCTCGGTAAGAGGCGGATTGATCATCCACCTGGGCCTGGCGGCCCTGATGGAGCTGGGCGGCTACCTCGGCGCGGCTATGCTACTTTGATCCCGCTGTTTTCCAGGTGTGCGTAAAGGGCCGTCCGGATCTCTCCGGAGGTCGTGGTCATCTTGCCGAAGTCTTTGACCCAGAAATGTATCTTTATCTCGATGGACCGCGCGTTGACGGTATCCAGGATGATCTCGGGTTCACGGCGCTCCAGCACGTTCGGGTTGGAACGGATGATCTCCTTTATTTTTTCCGGGTGGATATCCTCCGGCTTGCCCGGCTTATCGATCACGAAGGAAAGCGACACCCGCACGTGGTTATTGCTCAGGGTCCAGTTGACGATATTATGGGACAGGACATCCCCATTGGGTATGATGACCTCCGCTCCGTCTTCCGTCAGCAAGGTGCTGGACCGGATGCCGATCTCTTTCACCCGGCCTTTTTTATCTCCTATCTCCACCGTGTCGCCGATGCGCAGGGGACGGTCGAAGATGAGGATGATGCCCGATACGAAATTGTTCACGATGCTTTGCAGGCCCAGGCCGATGCCGACGCCCAGGGCGCCGAGGACGACCGTGATCTTATCGACGGGCAGGCCCGAAGCGGCTACCGCCAGCATAAACCCTACGGTCAGCAGGATCAGGCGGGTGACCAGCAAACGGGAGCGCTGCCCTGAATCATCGATGGCGGCGTCATCGCCCGTATCGCCGAAAAAGAAGGCGATATAACGCTGGAGGAAGTTCGCGACCCAGATGATGCCCGCAAAGAGGATGATGCCTCCCAGGGTATAGTTGATGCTGCCCAGTTTTCGGGGAGCCGTCAGGATATCGACGAGCAGGTCGTTGATGGCATCGAACAGGTTCAGGTTGGTCGTAAAGACGATCAGCCAGAGGATCACGGCCAGCGCCGTGGAGAACCGGTAAATGGACCGGGAGATGGTCGGGACATCGAAATGCTCCGGGTAATTTTTCCGGACCCGGCTCGTCTGGATCTGGAGCAGGAAGGCTTCCACGACCAGTTGCACGAAGACGGCCAGGCTTACGGTCTGGGCAAAGGCATAGACGGCCGTAGTGGCGAAGATCTGCGACAGCGTAACCCTTCCGAATAAATTACAGAGCACGGCCAGCAGGTTGAGAAAGATGTAGAGGCCCGCGCTGAATAGCACGGGTCTCGGCAATTCCTTTATCTTCTTAGAATGTAAGAAGAAGATAAGGCCGAGGGCGACGGAGATGCTATTGAGCATGAAGGTGATCCAGCGCTGAAGGGTCACCGATAGCCCGAGGATCCTCGTGAACGGCAGGATCAGGAACAGGAGGATGACCAGGCACCAGCCATAAAAAAGATTGCGCGGCAGCCGCCGGTAGAAGATAAAGGTCAACAGCACCATCAGGATGAACTGGATCGACTCGATATAGATGGCGGGTGCATGGAGATCGAACAGGGGCGCCAGGCTCAGTGCGAAGATGAGCGTGCTGGCAATGGGCAGGGGGGTCAGGTACCTGAATTGAAAACCCGTGAGGGTCTCCATTTTATTCATCCGGCGGAGGGTGCGGAAATTACTCCAGACCCAATAGAAGAAGATCAGAGCGGTCAGGTAGAGCCAGGTACGCTTGCTGCGGGTATTGGCGAAATAATACCGGGCCAACTTCTGTTCACCGCCGGCGGATCTTCTGAAGGCATCCCGGGAGAAATCTTTTGTATTGGAAGTGCGGGGTTCCCACAGGTATCGTCTTTCCTTGCCGAAGGCCCTTGTTCCCACCGCCTTCAGCTCCGTGTCGACACGGTAGATCATTTCCTGGATCCCGATGGTATTGGAGGAGGCCCGGGCTTTCAGGTTATTGATATCGGCCGTATAATATTTTATCACGCTGTCCACCATTTTCCATTTACTGCGGAGCTGGGTCAGCTGGGGCAGGAAGGATGCCCGCAGGGCCGTGTCCCGGAAGATATGGCGGATAAGGGTATCCTTGCGCAGATCGATCATGCTCTTTTTAATTTCATCCATCTTCCCGTCGTAGACGGCCAGCCTTTTGGAAGCATCGGCGATATTCTTATTGATCTCGTCCAGCAGGGTATTGAACATTTGCAGGTTACGGACATTGAAGGTCCTGTCGTCCTGCGCCAGCCGCTCCTTCAAAATGGCCAGGGCGGAATCTTCCAGGTCCAGGCGGTCATGGATCTCATCGAGCTGGAAGAAGGAGCCCGTAATGGCGGGCACCTGGTTAAGGGTCTCGAAGACCTTTTCCAGGCTTTCCAGGTAATCGCTGCGGGTAGGCGCATTGCTGGAGAACAGGGAGGAGTCGAAACGGCGGCGGCCGTATCCGGCCGTATCGGGGGTTCTTGACCGGAGCAGGGTGTCGGAGCCCTTACCGGTACGGTTGCTGTCCTGTACCTTCCGGAGGACCAGGGTATCTCCGATCTTCACGGTCTTTCCCGTGTCCCGGCCCTTTTCATGACCGGGCTGTCCGGGACGTTCAGGGTGCCTTCTCTGGGCCGTTACGATGCCGGTGGATAGCAGGCATAGGATCAACAAAAGATTTCTCATCATCAGTATTAAATTAAAAAAGCTACCAGCCTGTAAGCCGGATCCTGTTCCCCGCGGACGGGGCCGCCATCATTTATCTGGCCCCGGCATTGCTGCAGGGGTCTAGCTGCCTACCCTTCCCGGTATATCAGAGATAGTAGTGAACGAGCCGCTCACCTCGCAGGAGACCTGCGAACCGGGATATACGTGGCATTTCAGCATGCAAGGTTTACCCGCCACGATAATTACTTACCGCAGCCCCGGGATCTTACCCCGGATTTTCACCCTCACCCCTACCTTCAGCCGATGGCGAAAGTAAGGGCAGTTATTTTCTGTGGCACTATCTATTGGCGTTTGTAACGCCACCCGGCTCTTAACCGGTGCATTGCCCTTCGCTGTCCGGACTTTCCTCCCCCCGAAGTTCGGGGAGCGATGACGCGGCTGGTAGCGCGTAAAGTTACCAAACTATTAACAAATCGATTTTCCAATGTATTTTTGTAGTCAAGTCGATAATTTTGCCGCCAAAACCAATAATACTAAAATTGTGCTTATGAACAGGTTAAGGTTAAGCTCTCTACACCGATTTATTCTACCGATCATTTTTTCGCTGTGCTGCGTTTCCGCCTTTGCACAGAACAGTGGATCGGCTATCAGCGGATTTATCTATGAAGACGGCGATAAGGCCGTCGACGGCGCTACGATCACGGTGAAGAATACCGGGACGGGCTTCAGCACCGCAGCGGTCACGAATAAGAAAGGGTATTTCGCCCTGCGCGATCTGCCGGTGGGCACCTATAATATCGAAGTGTCGGCCATCGGCTTCTCTTCCCAGCTTTTAAAGGACAATGTGCTGAACCTGGGAGACCGCCTCGTACTGCATAAGATCGTTCTTGGCAAGAATGCCACGACCTTATCGGAAGTGACGGTCCGCAGCACCAGCTTCAACAATAGTATCGACCGTCTCGGCACCGGCACGGCCGTATCCGGCAGGGCGCTGCAAAAGATCCCCCTGGCCTCGCGCAATTATACCGACCTGATGGTCCTGTCCCCCCTTGCCAACGGAGCCAGCCTGGCGGGCGCCAAACCCGGCGGTACGGGCTATATGCTGGACGGGGTCAGCAACCGGAGGGCGCACTTCGCGGGCACTACGGATGCCGCTTTTTCCATCTCCTCGGAAACGATCCGCGAGTTCGAAGTAACCACCAACTCTTATGACGTCACCAATGGCCGCGGTTCGGGCGGCGTCGTGAAGGCCATTACGAAGTCCGGCACCAATACCCTGTCGGGAGCCGCCTGGGGTTATTACGGCGCCAATGGCCTGGCACAGACGAAGGATATCAACGGCAACCATCTCACCAGCAAGTATAAGGCCAACCAATACGGGGGCCTGTTAAGCGGTCCGATCATCAAGGACAAGCTGCATTTCCTCATCGCCTACGATCAGTATTCCAATACCATTCCTTTCCGGGCTTATGATTTTGGCTTCGCCGGCGCCACGCCCGCGCAGGCCGAGAAGAACCTCAATATCACGCAGGCCAACCTGGACCAGATCGTGAATATCATGGAAAAGCAGTTCGGCTTCCCTCCCAGCCCGCAGTACGGGACGATCAATATCGTGCAGGAGACCAAGAACGCGTTTGCAAAGTTCGACTACCAGCTCAACAAGAAGAACCTGCTGACGCTGAAATATAATTACCTGCATTTCGTAGACCCGAATAAACTGAAAGGCAGCGGCCTGCTGACCACCCAGTATACAGGCGTGGAGATCGACAATGCCGTTATGCTGGGACTGAGGACGGAGTTCTCCCCCAAAGTGACCAATGACCTGAAATTAAATTTCAGCACCTATCGTAAGTTCCTGCACTTCCTGAACAACCATGTACCGGAAGGGTTCGTGGATGTGACCTCCACCTTCGCCGACGGCAGCACGGGCAAGACCACGGTAGCCTTCGGAGATCAGAACTGGGTGCCTGAAAGGGACGCTTCGGACGTTATCCAGATCGTCGATAACCTGCGTTACAAGGCAGGCAACCTGAACTTCGTTTTCGGTACGGACAATAATATCAACCATGTCACGGACCGCCTGTCGCATGACCAGCAGGGCCAGTTCTATTATGCCAGCATCGCCGACATGCAGGCTAACAATCCCTACCGGTTCAACCGGAAGATACCTCTCAACGGCAACAACCCCGCGATCAGCGTTCCGGTGATCGAGCTGGGCCTGTTCGCGCAGATGGAGACCAATCTCCGGCCTAACCTGGCCCTGACGGTAGGTCTGCGCTGGGATGCAACGATCATTGCCAATAAGCCAACCTACAACCCGCTGCTGGAACAGGACCTGGGCGTACGGAGCGATGTCGTTCCCTTCGATGCGAAGAATATCCAGCCCCGCTTCAACCTGATCTGGGACATTCATAGCAATGGCAGGGATATCGCTAAGTTCGGAGCCGGCCTGTTCTCTTCCGAATTCACCACCCAGCCAATCACTTTCGCCCATATCGACAACGGCGTGGATTTCCGCCAGATCGACATCCGCACGAATGTGCCTGTTCCCGACTGGCAGGCTTACCAGCAGGATTTCAGCAAGGTGCCCGGCGTGGCTTATTATAATTCCCTGCCTGCCAAGCAGCCCGCCACGGTGCTGGTCATGGATAAGCACCTGAAGAATCCCCTGACCTTCAAGACCAATGCCAGCTATTATCATTATTTCAATAACTGGTTCCGCATGGGCGCCAACGTTTATTTCGATAATACCTGGGATAACTTTTACCTGTATGACCTGAACCTGAAGCGTACGCCCGATTTCGTGACCAACGAAGGCCGCGAAGTGTATGTTCCCGCCAGCACGCTGACGGCTACCGGCACCGGCAGCCAGCCTATCCTGGCCAATTCGAGGATCTCTTCGAATTTCAACCAGGTGCGGTATTTCACCAATACCAACTGGTCTTCCAAATATTTCGGCGTCGTCATCGAAGCTTCGGCGCAGCTGGGCAAGGACGGCTATTTAAGCATATCCTATGCGAAAGGCAAGGCGACGGGTACGCCTCCCTATGATAACGGCGACCCCCGTAATGCCAACTTCGCAGTGGCCTCTTCTTACTCGACCTACAGCTCTTATGGTAAGAACTACTACAGCGACGGCGACCAGCCCAATAAGATCGTAGCTTTGCTGTTGAGCCCCACTATCCACGGGTTCAGCATCAGCGCCTCCTTCCAGGCCTTCCAGGCCAACCGCTATTCCGCCTATATCAATAAGGACGTTATCGGAGAAGGCAATGACGGTACGAACCTGGCCTATATTTACGATCCCAACAATCCCGCCACGCCTTCCGATATCCGGGACGGCATGAATCAGCTGTTGCAGAAGACCAGCCCCGAGTACCGGAAGTTCCTGGAAAAGAATTTCGGGAAGTTCGCTCCCTATCTCGGCGGCCTGATGCCCTGGCGCAGCCAGCTGAATACCAGCGTCGCCTATGAAATAAAGCTGTATAAGACGCATAAGATCTCGTTCCGTGCGGATGTCTTCAACCTGCTGAACTTATTGAGCTATAAATGGGGCGGCTATACCCAGATCGTCAACACCAACCTGTACAACCTGAACGGGTTCGATGCGGCGACCAACTCCTTCAAGTACTCCGTCAATACCAATGCCGGAGCCAGGAGCAAGAACGCCTCTTATTATTCCGTACAGTTCGGCGCCCGTTATTCTTTCTAAGTTAATAATTATTTATAGCGGCCCCGATCCATGACCGGGGCCGCTTTCTTATTTTTAGGATAATCTCCACAGCATATGAAAAAGATCTTATTGGCTATTGTCTTTCTAAAGGGCTTCGGGCTTTTTGCGCAGGCGCCCGTAGCGGAACCCGGCAAGCCGTTGCCTGCCTGGCAGGAAGGGTATCTCGACCTGCATCATATCAATACCGGCCGGGGCAATGCCGCTTTTTTTATTTTGCCGGATGGCACCACTTTCCTGATGGACGCGGGCGAGCTGGACCCCACCAATGCCCGTACCCTGTCCAAGCGCAATACCGTCATCCGTCCCAATGCCGGCAAACAGCCCTATGAATGGATCGCCCAGTATATCCGGCAGGTCGCTCCGTTGAAGGAGAAGACCGGCATCGACTACGCCCTGATCTCTCATTTCCATGACGATCATTATGGCGGCTGGTATCCCGGCGCGCCCTTGTCCGCCGATAAGAAGTATGCCCTATCCGGGATCACGGGCGTCGGCAGCCTGCTGCCCATCCATTGCCTGATGACGAGGGACCCCGATTATCCCATGCCCCTGCAGACCTTGTTGCAGCAGGTGAAGGATGAACGCACGGTCAAGAACTGGGAGAATTATACGGCCTTCCTGAAAGATCAGCGCGCCAAAGGGATGCAGACGCCCTTTTTCCAAGCGGGATCTGCTACCCAGGTGCGGCTCCTGCATCATCCCGCCTCCTACCCGGGATTCTATGTGCAGAATGTAAAATCCAACGGATGGATCTGGACAGGGAAGGACAGCGCCGTGGAACAGCATTTCCCTCCTATCGATCCTGCGAACAGGAAGACCTGGCCGGATGAGAACGCGCTGAGCAATGTGCTGGTGCTGCACTACGGCCCTTTCAGCTATTATACGGGCGGGGATTGCCCGGGAAATGTTTTTTTGGGCGACCCGGCCTGGCGCGATGTGGAGACGCCCGTAGCCAAAGTTATCGGTCCGGTGGATATCGCTACCATGGACCATCACGGCAACCGCGACGCCGTGAACGAGTTCCAGGTGAAGACCCTTCAGCCCGGCGTATGGATCGAACAGATCTGGACAGCCGATCATCCGGGCCATGAAGTGCTGATCCGTGTCACGTCCCCTTACCTATATACGGCCAAACGGGACCTGTTCGCTACGAATTTTATGGAGGCCAACGAGCTGGTGATCGGCGGATTGGTGCGTCAATCCTATAAGAGCCTGCAAGGGCATATCGTCGTGCGGGTTTTGCCGGGCGGCAAGACCTATTATGTGATCATCCTGGACGATAGCCGCGAGGATATGCCCGTCAAGAGCGTCTTCGGACCTTATACTTCGAAAGGGATGAACGGTGTCCGGTAAAAACCTATTCCTTCCTCTTATCCCAATTTAGTTTCTTTTTAACAGAAAGAAAATGCAGCTTTGAACTACGCTATAGACCACAACCCCCATTTTACGTATGCTTATCAGAAAAGCGGCTGCATTTTTTTCATGCCTGAGCCTGTGTTGCTGCATAGGTGTCCGGGCCCAGCAAAAGGGCCTGATCGCAGGCCGTGTCAGCACGGCCGATCACCAGCCCGTCCAGGCGGCGACGGTGTCCCTGCTGAAAGGCAGGGATTCTTCCCTGGTAAAGATCTCCCTCACCGATAAGACAGGATCGTATGAGTTCGAAAGACTGAAGAAAGGAACCTATTTTCTGCGGGTGGCCGTGGTAGGATACCAGCCTTTCCGCAGCGCCGCCATCGAGCTGCCTTCCGACACCTCTACCTTTCAGATGACGGCTATTGCGCTGGAGAGCCGCGCGGCGGAGCTTAATTCCGTCACGGTGACCAGCCGGCGACCTTTGATCGAAAACAAGATCGATAAGACCGTCGTGAACGTAGACGCTTCTCCTACCAATACGGGACTCTCCGTGCTGGAAGTATTGGAGAAAGCGCCCGGCGTCACCGTCGACAACGACGGGAATGTAAGCCTGAAAGGCAAGCAGGGCGTCATCGTCCTGATAGACGGGAAGCCTACCTATCTCAATGCCAAGGACCTGGCCGACTACCTGAAGAACCTTCCTTCCACCCAGTTGGACCAGGTAGAGATCATGACGCAGCCACCCGCGAAGTACGACGCCGCGGGCAATTCGGGGCTGATCAACCTGGTCACGAAGAAGAACCGGAACAACGGCTTTAACGGCAGCGTATCCACCAGCGCGATCGTCGCGAAGTATTTTAAGAATACGAACAGCCTTAATTTTAACTGGCGCAACGGCCGGACGAATATCTTTGGCAATTACGGCTATTCCTACTGGGAAGGCTTTAACGATATCACGACCGCCAAGAGCCTGCGGGACGACCGCTCTACCCCCTTCAACCGCTATGTCGGGCAATATACCTTCGGCCGCTATTCCAGCCGCGCGCATACCTTCCGGGCAGGGATCGACTTCAGCGCGGACAAGCGGACGACCTTCGGTCTGGGAGTGAATGGGAATATCAATAAAGAAAGCTTTACGTCGGTGACGAGGGCCGATATCTATGATAGTCTGCACCGATTCGTACAATATAACGACGCCAATTCGCAGAACAGGAGCCCGCTGACGAATATCGGCCTCAACCTTAATTTTCTGCGGAAGCTGAATGATAAAGGCAGGGAGGTCTCTGCCGACGCGGATTATGTTTCCTACAGCACGCCGGGGCATCAGTATACCAACAACTACCTGTACAATGCCGACAAGACCCCTTCCGAGCTGCCCTACCTGCTGAGCGGGGAGCTGCCTTCCATTATCCATATCTATACTTTCCGGAGCGATTATAAGCAACCGCTGCAAGGGAACGCCGTGCTGGAGGCGGGTATCAAGGCCAGCTATGTGAAGACGGACAATAATGCCGCCTACACGTTATACGACGACGCCACCCAGGCCTGGCTGCCGGATACGCTGATCAGCAATCATTTCATTTACAAGGAGAATATCAATGCAGCTTACCTGAACCTGCAGAAGAAGATTAAGAAGCTGTCGGTGCAGCTGGGCCTCCGGGCGGAACAAACGATCGCCGAGGGGAACCAGGTCGTTAAGAATGTCTCCTTCCATAAGAATTATGTCCAGCTCTTCCCCACGGCCTATTTGAGCTACCAGCAGCGGGAGAACCACACCTTCGCGTTATCCTATGGCAGGAGGCTCGAACGGCCGTCCTACGACCAGCTCAATCCCTTCCAGATCCAGCTGGACCGGTATACCTACGACCAGGGCAATCCCAACCTGCAACCGCAATACAGCCACAATGTCGAGCTCAGCTATAATTTCAAGGGGCAGTTGAATATAACGGCGAATTATACCCGCACCACCGATATCATCAGCAATGTGGTGATCACCCTTAAGCAGCCTGCCGACAGTAATTATACGACCTATAACACTTCGCAGAATATCGCGAGCATGAACAATATCGGGCTATCGGCCAATTACAATAAGCAGCTTACCAACTGGTGGACCCTGAATGTCTTCGGTAATGTTTTCCGGAACCGCTATAAGGGGGTCATCGACGGGGAGATCATCGACCGGGCGGGGACCTCTTTCAACGGCAGCTTCAGCAGCCAGTTCAATTTTCCCAAGGGTTGGAGCGCGGAGCTGAGCGGGTTCTATAATGCCCGAGGAAATGTGGAGAGCGCCAGCATCGCCAATGCAAGGGGGATGTTCGCCCTGGGCGGCGGCAAGCAGGTGATGAAAGGCAAGGGCACCGTCCGGCTGAACCTGCGTGATCCGCTGTACCTGATGAGCTTTACGAATACGACGGACCTGAATAAAGGTTTGAACCGGGTGCATTATGTCTGGGATAACCGCCGGGCGATCTTCAGCTTCACCTATCGCTTCGGAAAAACGGGCAATGGCGCCGGGGCCTCCCATAAGAGCAGCGCGGATGACGAGCAGAGCCGGGTGAAGTCGGGGGGACAGCAGTGAGGTGAGTGGTGAGTTGTGAGTTGTGAGTGGTGAGTTGTGAGTGGTGAGTGGTGAGATAGGTTAGGGATTATGGTAAGTGGGAATAGATATGAGGTGACCGGATCATAAAAAATTATCGCTCTCCCGATAGGCCTTGATCAGGGCCATCTCTCCTTCTTTGCCGGGACGGGCGACCCCGTGTTCCATTCCCAGGACGCCGCGATAACCTTTATTATAGATATGCCGGAAGATATTCCGGTAGTCCATCTCGCCGGTGGTGGGTTCATTGCGGCCGGGGTTATTGCCGATCTGGAAATAGCCGATCTCGTCATAGGTGAGGTCGATGTTATGGATGATATTCCCTTCGTTGCGCTGGATATGGTACATGTCAAAGAGGATCTTGCAGTAAGGACTGTTGATGGCCCGGCAGATGGCGTAGGCCTGATCGGAATAACGAAGGAAGAGGTCGGGGGTATCGCTGAGGGGTTCCAGGACCATGACGATCTTATGCGGCTCCAGGATCTCCAGGCCACGGCGCAGGGCGTCGATGATATTGCCGGTCTGGATGCCCATGGGCAGATGCCGTTCGAAGTCGCCGGGGACGACCGTCGTCAGCTTGCCTCCGCAGCGGGCGGATACTTCCACCGCTTCGCGGCATCCTTTCAGGAAGATCTCCCGATATTCCGTTTTGCCGGCGGCCAGGGTATTGGCGCCGTTGCCTCCCTTGTCCAGTACGAATACGCCCATCGACATGCCGAGTTTGGCCAGGGTATCCCCTATCCGCTGCTGTAGTTCCGGCGGCCGGCGGGCCATGCCGTTGTCCTCGATGGACCGGAAGCCCTGCCCATAAGCGAATTTGATCTGATCGATAAAATCATTACCGGCGCTGTTGCGGAACATGCCGTCATGGGTGCCGTAATTCAAGTGGAAGGGCTGGGCATCGTCCTGCGCGACATCGGCGCCGGCCCTTGCGGGACCGCCGTTAGCGGGGTGGGTCTGTTGGGCGGCCAGGGCAGCGCCCGAAAGGACGGAGGCGCCGGTAAGGAGCGAATGCCGGAGAAATTGTTTGCGTTGCATAGATCTGTTTTCGTGACAGTCTAAGCTAGGCATTTTTCGGGAAATGCGAGGGTGAGAGTGGAAGTTCAATACTGGAAAAAGATCTCCGTAGCCCCGTATCCATAACGCGGGTCATAGCGGTTGACGAAGGATTTTACTTCTCTTTTCAACCGGAGGATCTCGTGGATCTCGTCCCGGAGCTTGCCGCTGCCCAGCCCATGGATCACGACCATGGAAGGCAGATGATGCGCGAGGGCCAGGTCGATGTATTTTTCAAGGGTCTGCAACTGCAGGGTGAGGATCTCGAAATTATCCAGGGATAGCCATTTTTCCGTCAGCTTCTCGATATGCAGGTCCAGCTCCGACCGGGCGGGCTCCAGGTGTTGGCGGGCGCGGGAGGCTTCGTACATACGGAAGCCGGCGCCCTGCAAGCGGGTCGTATCGAGCAGGTCCTTTTCTTCCGCGGGGCGGCCGGGGTATTCGTCGAATAATTTAAAAGAGAAGGTGGCCTCTCCTTTTTTCCTGATCTCTTCGATGCGCTGGAACACCTGTTTGGCCCGTAGCTTGAGGGAGCTCTCGTAGTACTCCGCCTTATTCTTATCGGGCGTAACCAGGGAGAATTCGAAGGAGAAGACAGGATTGTCGTTCAGGTTGGCGAAAGGCACATCGTGCAGGTAGAAATCCTGGAAGGGCAACACTTCGTTGACCAGTTCGAAATCCGCCCGTCCGGCATAGTTCAGCTTGTAGGTGAAGCGGTAGCCGGTATTAGAGTTATTGGCCAGGTGGACCTTGAGATCTTCCACCACATCGTCGCCGAACTCGTCGCTGTCGAAGACGGGCAGGAAGGTAAGCCAGACGCCGTCCGCCAGATTGCCGATCCTTTCTTTTTTCTGAACGGCGGGCTTTTTTTCGGGGGGAAGCTGGTCGACGTATTTCTTTTCCTTCTTTTCGGGGAAGAGTTTCTTTTCGGTGAACCGCTTGAAATAGGGAAAATCCAGCTGATCGGTATAGGCCGGGAATTTTACGCCACGTACGTCCACCAATACCATCTTGTCATTGATGATCTCGACCACTTCACCTTCTTCGCTGGAATGCTGTATGACCACTTTGTCTCCTACCTGGAACTTCATGGCGCAAATTTACGCAGACTGATTCAATTTACTCCGGCGATAGCCATAAATGAAGTAGATCGTCAGCCCGATGCCCATCCAGCCAAAGAACCATTTCCAGGCGATGGCCGGGATCTCCACCAGCAGGTAGGCGCAAAACAGGACCCCCAGGATCGGGATCAGGGAATATTTCCGTATGATCCCCGCCAGGCTGAGCAGGGTTACCAGGGCCGTAAAGACCAGGAAGAGCATTTCTTCCAGGCTGTCGTCGGAAAGATTGTGCAGGGCCGCGCCGATGCGGTTCCAGAAAACGAAAAGGAAGCCCGCATAGAGGAAGGGAAGGATGTAGCGGCTGTTCCAATAGGGTAATTTAAATCCTTTCTTGCCCTCGTTGCTGATCCGGGGAATGATCAGCACCCCGCCGGATACCAGCACGAAAGCGAAGAGCGTGCCGATGCTGGTGAGCGCCGTCATCAGGGAACTGCCCATGAACAGGGAAGGAACCGCTACGATGATGCCGGTTATGATGGTCGAGAACCAGGGCGTCTGGTATTTAGGATGGATCTTTCCAAAAGCCTTCGGCAGCAATCCGTCCCGGCTCATGCTCATCCAGATCCTCGGCTGACCCAGCTGGAAGACGAGCAGCACGCTGGTGGTCGCCACGACGGCGCTGACGGATACCACATACCCGATCCATTTCTGATGCACCTGTTCGAATACGAATGCCAGGGGATCGGTGACGTTCAGGCTGGAAAAATGAACCATGCCGGTGAGCACCAGGGCGATCAGAATATAGAGGACGGTGCAGATGACCAGGGAGTAGATCATTCCCTTGGGCAGGTCGCGTTGGGCGTCGGTACATTCCTCGGCCGTTGTGGAGATGGCATCGAAGCCGATATAGGCGTAGAATACGGCCGATACCCCTTTGAGCACCCCTCCAAAGCCATTCGGGAGGAAGGGTTCCCAGTTGGAGGTATTGACGAAGAAGAAGCCGATGATGATCACCAGGATGATGACGGCGATCTTAAAAATGACCATGAAGTTGGTGGTCTTCTTGCTTTCCCGGATGCCGATATAAGTAATGACGGAAATAATGCATACGATGAGAAAAGCCGGCAGGTTGACGAAGATATGATGCCCCGAAATAATGGGAGCGGAATTCCAGGCATCGATGGCCTGTTGGGCGGCCTTCCGGGCGTCGCCTGCCAGTCCGGGGTTCTTTACCAGCGCGTCCTGCGCCATCTTGAAAGAGTCCTGGGCGGTGCCGGGGTCGGTGACCATCCAGCCCGGCAGGTTGATATTGAAGCCTTTCAGGAGGCGATTGAAATAGCTGCTCCAGGAGATGGCCACGACGATATTGCCGATGGCATATTCCAGGATCAGGGCCCAGCCGATGATCCAGGCGATCAGCTCCCCGAAGGATACGTAAGCATAGGTATAAGCGCTGCCGGCGATGGGAATGCGGCTGGCGAATTCGGCATAACAGAGGGCAGAGAAGCCGCAGGTGACGGCCGTCAGAACGAAGAGCAGGGAAATGCCGGGGCCTCCGTCATAGGCGGCCAGCCCGATCGTGGAAAAGATGCCGGCTCCCACCACGGCGGCAATGCCCATGAAGGTGAGGTCCTTTACATTGAGCACTTTCTTCAATCCCGCGCCGCCATGCCCGTCCCCTACCCCTTCCCTGGCATCTTTCACGATCTTGTCAATGGATTTCTTACGGAATAGAGAGTTGGACATGCACGTTTGGTTTAGGCGGTAAATTAGGCAAAATTGCTTAAAATCCATGTAGGAAGCGATCACGTAGGTTATCTTGTTACGGCCTTGTCTTAAATTTGTACTGGCTTATGAGGAAGTTCCTATTACTATATATGGTGCTTTGCTGCCGGATGGCAGGGTTTGGTCAAACGGCCATTGTGGGGCAGGTGCTGGACGCCATCAGCCGGCAACCCCTGGAATCCGCCTCCATTTCCCTTTACGGCGACCAGACCGTCAATACGTTTACCGATCATTACGGACGATTTTACCTGAAGGCCAGGGGCGCGAATCCCGTCCTGCTGGTCTCTTATGTCGGATACCTGCAAAGAACGATCTCTGTCAGCGGGAAGGACGCCCTCCGGATCGAATTACAGCCGGCCGCTGTCAACCTGAAGGACGCCGTGGTCTTGCAATCGGGCGGAGCAACCCGTTTCAGCACCTTGAGTAAGATTGACCTGGACCTGCAGCCGGTGAAGAACACACAGGAGCTGATGCGGCTGGCCCCTGGGCTGTTCATCGCCCAGCATGCGGGCGGCGGCAAGGCGGAACAGATCTTCCTGCGCGGGTTCGACTGCGACCATGGCACGGACGTGCAGGTCAGCGTAGACGGGATGCCGGTGAATATGGTATCCCACGCCCATGGACAGGGATATGCCGATACGCATTTTATCATACCGGAAACGGTCAATTCCATCGATTTCGGAGCGGGGCCTTATTATACAGAACATGGCAACCTGAATACGGCGGGCTATGTATCTTTCTCGACCTATAACAGTCTCCCGCAAAGCCGGGTGCAGGTAGAAGCAGGTTTGTTCAACAGCTACCGGGTCCTGGCGATGGTCGACCTGCTGAAGAAGAACAAGGACAAACAAAGCGCTTATATAGCCGCCGAAGCCAATTATACGGACGGCCCTTCGCTGAGCCCGCAGCATTTCAACCGCTTCAACCTGTTCGGAAAATACAATTTCGCCCTATCGGAACACGACCAGCTGACGGCCTCCGTCTCGGCCTTCAAAAGCAAATGGGATGCTTCGGGACAGGTGCCGACGCGGGCCCTGGAGAGCGGCCTGATCAGCCGATGGGGCTCCATCGATCCTTCCGAAGGTGGCAACACGGAGCGCTACAACGCGAATATCAGCTTTGTGCATCGGTGGTCCAGCCAGACTTCCTGGGAGAACCAGGCGTTCTACAGCCGCTACCTGTTCAATCTTTATTCGGATTTCTCCTTCTTTTTGTCCGATAGTGTCAACGGGGATGAGATCAACCAGCGGGAGCGCAGGAATATGCTCGGGTATAACTCCCGGCTCACGCATAAGTCCTATGTGGGCGATGCCCTCTTTACTTCTAATTTTGGTGCAGGTATCCGTTATGATGCTACGGATAATACTGAGCTAGCGCATGTGGTAAAGAGACGATTCCTAAGCGATGTGAAGCTGGGAGATATCCGTGAGTCGAACCTTTTTGCCTACGCGGAGCAGCAGGCTTCTGTGGGGAATTGGCATTTTATCGCCGGGTTGCGCTTCGATGCGCTCCATTTCAGCTATATCGACCAACTGGACCCGCAAATGCCGGCGCAGGGTAAGGCGATCTTTAGTCCCAAGCTGAATATTCAATATACCGTGAATCCCCGCGTGCAGCTGTATGTAAAAGCGGGCAAGGGTTTCCATTCCAACGACACGCGGGTGGTAGTGGCGCAGCAGGGGCAGGAGATCCTGCCGGCTGCCTATGGAGCGGACCTGGGCATTACCCTGAAGCCCGGCAGCCGGTGGCTGCTGAATATCGCCGCCTGGTATCTGCAACTGGAGCAGGAATTCGTATACAGGGGCGACGATGCGGTGGTTGAGCCCAGCGGCAAGACCCGCAGGGAAGGATTGGATCTCATCGCGCGGTACCAGTTCACCACGAACCTGTTCGCCAACCTGAATTTCAACCTGACCCGGCCCCGGGCGCTGGGCGAGCAGAAGGGACAGGACTATATTCCCCTGGCCCCGGTGGCTACCAGTACGGGGGGATTGTTCTATAAGGCCCGGAAAGGATTTAATGGGAGCTTCTCCTACCGGTATATGAAGAACAGGCCGGCCAATGAAGACAATTCCATTGTAGCGAAGGGTTATTTTGTAGCCGACGGCGCTATCAATTATACACAACCGAAATACGAGATCGGTCTCGCCTTCGAGAACCTCTTCAATACGAAATGGAATGAAGCGCAGTTCGCCACCGAGTCCCGGCTGAAAGGCGAGCCGGCTCCTGTCACCGAATTGAATTTTACGCCGGGCATTCCTTTCTTCGCCCGGGTGAAGCTGGCGGTAAATTTTTAAAACCGGGGAAGAAGATGTAATTTTGGTGGAATTAAGTGTGTCCTTTCTGTGTCCCGGGGAAAGAATGTTCCCTTCTTATCACACTTAAACGTATTGATCTATGACCGGGCTATTCCGCTATCTCGAATCGCTGCATCCCCTGGAGGAAGCATTGCAACAGCATTTACAAAAGACAGTCAGGAAAATGGAATTGGGACGCAAAGAGCATTTGCTATGGGCGGGCCATATCTGCAGGAATGTTTATTTCATCGAACGGGGTCTGCTGCGCTGCTATGAGCGGCGGGATGCGACCGAGGTCTGTTCCTGGTTTATGAAAGAGGGGGACGTATGTATCTCCGTGGAAAGCTTTTTGCAGCAGCGGCATAGCAGGGAGAATATCCAGGCGATGGAGGATACGGAGCTGTATTACCTGGATTTCGGGGAGCTGCAATCCATTTACCGGCAGTTCCCTGTCTTTAATCTCACCGGCAGGCTATTGGTGGAAAAGTATTACCTGCTCAGCGAACAGCGGCTGGGAGCCATGCGCCTGCGGCGTTCGCATGAACGGTATGGCTGGCTGGCGGAGCATTTCCCGGACCTGCTGCAAAGGGTGCCGGCCAAATACCTCGCTTCGTATTTAGGGATCACGGAAGTGATGCTCAGCAATATCAAGGCGCGGAGGTGAGTGGTCAGTGGTGAGTAGTGAGTGGTGAGTGGTGAGGTAGGTTACGGAAGGTTGGTAGGTAGGTTGAGGGGAAATTCGCTATATTTGTAACCAGTTGATTACGCAATTAATCCTACAATTACAGTTATGCGAAGAGATGTTTTTCAGGCAATAGCGGACCCCACCCGGCGGGAGATCATCCGGATCCTCTCGGGACAGTCCTTGAATTTGAATGCCGTGGCCGAAAATTTCGAAGTGAGCCGGCCGGCTATTTCCAAGCATATCAAGATCCTCACGGAATGCGGGCTGGTGGTCATCCGGCAGCAGGGCCGGGAGCGTTATTGCGAGGCGAATTTCAAAAAGCTCAGCGAAGTGTCGGAATGGGTGGACCAGTACCGGGTGTTCTGGACGAAGAAGCTGGATGCCCTGGAGCAATATTTGGATAAGAAGGGGAAGGGATGAGTGGTCAGTAGTGAGTGGTGAGTAGTCAGTGGTGAGGTAGAGCTTGTGAGTGGGAGAGGTCAGTGGTGAGGTAGGATTGTTAGGTTGGGGGAATGATGATAAGAGTCAGGGTTGGTGATGTCGCCCCTGTCAATACTCGCGCTGGACAAGGAAGGAGGCCAATTGCGCCAGCGGTTCTTTTCGCCGGGAGAGGACGGCGATGTCTTCCAGGTGTTGGAGGGCGGTCTGTATGTATCTATCCTTTAGTTCCCTGGCCCAGGCATCTACGCCGCAGGCCTTGAACAGCCGCAGCATGCCTTCGATCTTTTCGGGTGCGGGGGCTTTTTCCAATTCTTTCATTTCTTTCAACTGGGCGGGGGCGGCCGTCTCCAGGGCCTTGATCAGCAGGAAGGTCTTTTTGCCGGCGACGATATCTCCGCCGACCTGTTTGCCGAATTTGGCCGGGTCGCCGAAGGCATCCAGGTAGTCATCCTGGATCTGGAAGGCCAGGCCCAGGTGCTGGCCGAACTCATAGAGATGCTGTTGATTGCCCAGGCCCGCTCCGCCTAAGATGGAGCCCATGCGCAGGCTGGCGGCCAGCAGGACGGAGGTTTTCAGCCGGATCATGGAAAGGTATTCGTTCAATCCTACCGTTTCGCGTGTCTCGAAATCCATATCGAGCTGCTGGCCCTCGCAGACTTCCTTGGCCGTCGCATTAAAGAGATGCAGGAGCTGACGGATATGGGTAGGGCCTACCTTATTGATGTATTCATAAGCCACGACCAGCATGACGTCGCCCGCGAGCAGGGCCGTGGACATTCCGTATTTTTCGTGGACCGTCTGCATCCCGCGCCGCAGCGGCGCCTTGTCCATGATGTCATCATGGATGAGCGTGAAATTATGGAAGAGCTCGATGGCCGCGGCCAGGTGCCAGGCGTCCGGGTCGATGTCGCCGAACAGCTCGTTGCCCATCAGGCACATGACCGGGCGGATCCTTTTTCCGCCGATGCCCAGGAAATAAACGGCGGGATCATAGAGACTGGCCGGTTCGGAAGGAAAGTGAGCAGTATTGAACTTCGTTGCGAACCCGGAGGATAGTTCTTCAAAGCTGTGCATAGGGCAAATATCTTATTTCTTCTTCTTTTTAGGTTTTCTGCCTTTGTCCATGTCTCTTTCCCCGGGGTGGTGTTTGCGACCGGCCTGTTCTTGTTCCCGGATGGGAGCGGGAGAGCTATCGTCCGAGGCGGCAACCGCTACAGGGCCTTCGGCGCGTAAAGCGGCGGAGATCACCCATTCATAATCCAACTGGCGCTTGGCCAGGTTGGCTGCCACCACTTTGATGGTCACTTTATCGCCCATGCGGAACTGGCGGCCGCTGCGCCGGCCCACGAGGGCATAATCGGTCTCGATATGGCGGAAGTCATCATATTCCAGCAGGCTGTTGATGCTGACCAATCCTTCGCATTTGTGTTCGACCGTCTCGACCCAGAACCCGAAGGAGGCGACCCCGCTTATGACGCCGAGGAATTCTTCGCCCAGGAAGCCCTGCATGTATTCCACCTGCTTGTACTTGTTGGCGGCCCGTTCGCTGTCCATGGCCGCCCGTTCGCGTTCGCTGCTATGACGGCATTTAGCTTCCAGCTTCTTATCTACTTCAATTTTTTCTTCCAATACCTCTTGTAATATTCTATGAACCAACACATCAGGGTATCTCCTGATGGGGGAAGTGAAATGACAGTAGTGCTCGAATCCAAGTCCGTAATGCCCGATATTGTCCGTGGTATAGATGGCCTTGGCCATGGTGCGGATGCCCAGCTGTTCCAGGACATGCTGTTCGGGTTTTCCCTTTACGTCGCTGAGCATCTGGTTGAAGGATTCGGCGATGGCCTGGGGCGTTTTCGTATCGAAGGTGTGGCCGTATTTCTTGGCGAATTCGATGAAGGGCAGGAGCTTTTCCTTGTCGGGGGTAGCGTGTATGCGGTAGGGAAAAGGTATGGGTTTTTTATTCTGTTTGATCTTTCCTACGTCCTCGGCGACGGTACGGTTGGCCAGGAGCATGAATTCTTCTACCAGCTGGTGGGCCTCCTTGCTTTCCTTGACCATGATGCCGATGGGCTTGCCCTGTTCGTCGAGCTTGAACCGCACTTCCGTGGAGGAGAAGTTGATCGCGCCTTTCCTGAACCGGTGTTTGCGGAAGCGTTGCGCCAGCTCGTTGAGAATGCTGATCTCGGCCTCATGCAGTCCCTCTTTCTTTTCGATGATCTCCTGCACTTCTTCATAGGTGAAGCGGTGATCGGAGTGGATAACGGTCTTGCCGATCCAGTGTTCCTTGATCTCGCCTTTGGGCGTCATCTGGAAGATGGCCGAAAAGGTCAGTTTGTCCTCGTGGGGGCGCAGGGAGCAGAGTTCATTGGAGATCCGCTCGGGCAGCATGGGGTTCACGCGGTCCGGCAGATAGACGGAGGTGGCCCGGCTATAGGCTTCCGCATCCAGGACGGTGCCAGGCTCCACGTAATGGCTGACATCGGCGATGTGCACGCCGATCTCCAGCAGACCGCTTTTCAGGGTGCGCAGAGAGATGGCGTCATCGAAGTCTTTGGCGTCGAGGGGATCGATGGTAAACGTGAGCACGGGGCGCATGTCCTTGCGTTTGGCCACTTCGGAGCTGGGTATGAGGTCGGGCAGCCGTTCGGATTCTTCGATCACATTTTCGGGAAAGAAAAGGGGGAAGCCATTTTCCAGCAGGATCTCTTTC
>Ga0307517_10001431_pt1 | contig 40126 bp, 46 predicted proteins | sample 23_EM_MG_FD_194515 | JGI IMG/M metagenome (GOLD analysis project Ga0307517, IMG submission 194515) | Populus trichocarpa ectomycorrhiza microbial communities from riparian zone in the Pacific Northwest, United States - 23_EM | ecosystem: Host-associated > Plants > Roots > Unclassified | place...
CGGGAGGAAACAATGGAACATGATCGAAAGATTGTTTATGTGATGGAGCGGACAACGATGCTGAATAGTCGTCGCCATATGCCGATGAAACCGAAGAAGATGACGAGTGAGGTTGCTGAGGCTGCATGTTGCGTAGGTACGAACCAGGAGAGCCACTTATCGACGACCTGTTGCTGTTTCGCATGGTCGGAATCGATCCAGGAGGAGGAGAGGGTGCGCTGACGGTGCTGTAGGCCGAGTTGGGCTGCGGTCGATTGATCCATTGCGTAGAATCAGGGAACTCGCTGGAGTTGGCTGAAGATGAGAACAACAAACCACTTGTAGCATCAGATGAGGTCGAAAGACCAGAATAGTACCCATCAGATGCAGTAGGCTGTGGTGAATGGAATTGATGATGATTTCGGTAGATGAGAGTTGGATTGGCGCCGCTAGTTTGCATCAGGAGACCTTCTTCATCGCCTTGAACGTCCTGGACACCTCCTTGCACTTCCACTTCGCACATGCCCGCGTCGAGCTGGCTCATATTCAATCCTGCCCCGCTGAGCATGTTGAAATGCGACATGTCCATCGAAAAGGCGCCATTGTCACCAAACATCTCCATCCCACCCATCCCACCGAACCCAACCAAGCTCTGCAAATAACTATCGTCGTCACTCTCGACGACACCACCCGGCTGGGGGCTCTCGCCAGTCGTGCTGCCCTCCCCATTCGCATCTCCGTCCTCTCCCGAGTCCATCCAGTCAGAGCCACCATTAGCAGCCCCAGGAACGGAGCTTTGGCCCGGTCGATCGTGAGTGCGCAGGTGTTGGGTGAGGTTATCGCTCCTCGAGAACTTCTTGTTGCACTGTGGGCACGTAAACGGTCGTTCCATGGTGTGCGTTCGGAGATGACGTTTGAGGTGCTCCATACGCTTGAACAGGCGGCCACAGGAGTAGAGCGGACATACGAAGGCCCGCACCTTCCCATCCGCCGACACCGCCTCGTATTGCGCCATACCTGAAGCCATGGGTCCGGGTGCGTTAAGCCCCGCCTGCGCCGCTGGCGTCTGCCCGCTCTGAGCTTGCGCCTCAGCGAACGTCGTCGTGTTGTATCCAGCGGAAAGTGGCCGACTCTGCGTAGATTCGCGGCCGCTTGTCTGGTCGAAGCTCCGCCCCCGCATGTGCATACCGAGTCGCTGGCCAGGCGGGGGTGCGCCCTCGCTGTAAAACACACCAACCTCGCCCACGATCGGCTGGGGTTTGGGTTTACGAACCACACCGTCTCCAGGGACCAGCTCGCCCCTCGCCTGTTTGTGGAACATCTCCGCCGCGCTTATCGCCTCCTGGTCTGTAGCGGGGTTTGGGCCAAACTCTTCCATCATACTCGAATGCATCGGAGGGGGAACCGCCCGTCTCTCCCTGCTCAGGCTTGCGAATCGTCCAGAACCCGAAGCACCACCCATACTCCTCCCCCGCTCATACTCCGGGTCTTGGAAATCCTCGCTCCCCTTCCTTAGCCCGCTACCCATCTTGGTGCCCTTCTTCCTTCGTTGTTTGTAGGTTGGACTGCCTTCAAACAACGACCCAGTGAAGAGAAATTGTGGGCCGTTAGGGCCGAGACGTTTGCGTGCAGCGTTTGTCGAGTCGTCAGTATCTGCTCCCATGGCATCGTCCACTTCGTTCTCGCTATCATCAATCATCGCGCTGTCGCTGGTATCCGCCCCGCTCTCGTGGCCATCTGTAGATGGGGGCCCTTCCTCTGTCGCACGTCGCACAACGGTCTCGAGCTCGGACTCGCCCTCGCGCGCACCCTGCGCCTTGCTGAATTGCTCATAGAGGCTCCTCTTGGAGTCGTAGGTGAACGAAAGGGCGGGTTCACCGACGATATGTGTCGTTGGCTCCATGCCCATTTTTTCACGCTTGAGGTCGCGTTCCAAAGCATCGAGGAAGAGTCGGTCGTGTGGCACTGAGAACCTGTTGAAAGGATGAGCTTCGAGGGTTAAGTTTGATCAAAGGAGGGGTGGGTACGAACCAGTAGAAGACTTTTTGCTTTTTCTGCGTGCGGATACATTGGTATTTGAAGAGGAGGTCGAGGAAGGGACTCTGAAAAGAGAGAGTCAGTAACAAGGAGGAATGAATGGTGAGCAAACAGATAAACTCCGCCGTCACTCTCTCTCATTACAAAAGGAGGAAGGGCTTCCTTGCGTGGAAAGGACGTAATCATGTCATTCAAGCATCCACAAACTGGTTTGCTGAACATCGCATGTTGCCCTCCTCTCTCCTTCCTCTTCCTCCACAACCACCGAGCTCTGCACAAAAATTGTTTGAATGGCTTACCTTTGGATCCTCCAGGCACGCATCCACACCTGGCTTCAGATTTCTCAGGTCGCTGAATACACCCTCCTCGAACTTCTTCATATTCCGCACTGGTCGTCCAAATGCCTAGAGAATCATCAGTGACCATCCTTTTTTCGGATCATCCTACAGATAATTCATACCTCAAAGCGGAAAACGAGTGCTCGCACGATATCCGTTCCAGTGATATGATAGAGTCCATTCCAAAGCACACAAGTCACAAATTCCTGGTTTGGAAGGAGAAACCGGTTCAGAGCAGGGTGCGGGGGGGCATGGTGGTACGCCGGTTCTAGTCCTAGCCCCGAATAAGCACCCGTGTTCCCAAATGAGCTTCCTCCGGAACCGAAAGGCGCGTAATCACCCCCAGCCGACGATGATGAAGACGGATTGGCATTAGATGCTGCGGAATCCCATCTGGAAGGCGCCGTCGCGAGGAAGAACTTGAGTCGATCCAAATGAGCCAGACGCTCCTGCTCAATCGGCTTCAGCGGCCGCGTGAGGCCCGCCGACAGGCCGGGGGTGGACGATGTGTAATCGATGTGTGGATGGTGTGTAGAAGATCCATCGGCGGCGGTCTCGCCGCTGTCGGCATTTGGTACTACGTCGGCAGTGCCCGCAGTGGTGGATAAGGATGATGACAAAGATGGGTGGGGCTTCGACGCCTGCGGCGCCGTCAGTGACGAGTGGAATTGGGCGTGGAGGTGGGCGTTTCCCGGTCGTGCAGTTCGTTCGTTCGGATCTAATTCCTGGGTCGAGGAGGTCGATGTGCTTACCTGCAGCGGGGGCGCGTACGACGAATACGACGAGCTCCGGCTGGGCTGCATGTGGGGGTATGGGCGCCGCTGTTGGGCTGGAATGTACGGGTTTGGTGCTATTCCCGTTGGAATTGGGTATGTCTGCGAGTGCGGTATATTGGGGGTATGGTGCGGTTGTACTGGACAGTAAGGCTCGAGATCGCCGGGGTATGTGCGAGGGGACGAGTGCGTGGAGGAGGGGTTGGAATCTATATAATGCCCGTATGTCCGGGATTGTTGGGTGATGGGTATTTCATGCTGTTGGCGCTGCATGGTGCTGTATAGAGTCATAGGCTCTGTTCTCCCTTTCCAATGATAGTGGTCGGAGAAAAGTTGGGTGCAAAGTTTGCTGGGTGACTTGAACTAAAAGGAACCGCGTGGTCAGTATCCCCGTGTATTCCTTCAGAGTGAAAAGATAAAAAAAAATTCAATAGTTTGCATATCACATCTATGAACCGTGCCGCGGAGATTCGTGGCCATGGAATGTAATTACTCACCAGAGTGATACTCGTGCTGCCTAGAACACGAGGATGAGGCAATATATACGACACACTTTGTGTGGTAGTTGGGATCGGAAAGTATCAAAAGTTCGGGCCTCGATGAGGTCAAAAGAGGGCTTCTTGGGCTTCTTGGAGTGCTTGATTGGCTATCGGATCGATAAATATTAAGGAGGGACGCAGCCCAAGGAGGCGTACACGGACAACCGGTGACTCCCTTATTCCAACAAAGGTAAGGGAGGAGAGGCAGGGGCTCGTTGCAACTGCGAAATGAAGGAAAAGGAAGAGGCAGTGACTGTGGTTGTGATGCGTGCTTTGCTAGTGTCCAACTTAAAATCGAGGCAGGGCTCAGATGGTGGAAAGACGGGTTCAAGGCCCGCTGTTATCCCGGGGTTACGGTTGCTATCTGAATCCCGTGCCTGCCGCACCTTCCTTACTGCGACCGGTTCCTCGCTTCTGGTACAACCATCGGGGAACGCTCCTCCCGCAAGACGATAAGGGTTGCATTGTATTCCCCTGCCTGGCGCGATCTTGGGTTCTTCAATCCGAGATGTGTTTATATTCCAGTTTCAGATTCCCTAGGCTCTGCTGTGCCGGTGCCGAATAACTTGAGGCTTGGGGAGGCATCGAGGACCCACGCGCTCGTACATCCACTTCTCCACTCCACTCCAAGTGGCAATCTCCGACTGCGAGTGCCTCGACCTATTCCGATCATCGTTCCGAAGATTAAGAAGAAGACGCGTGCTCAGAACCGTCGACGGATAGCAGGCAGTGCACAGCATCAATCATGATTGATTGTATGTATGGATTCGAGCCTATTGAGTTGTAAGTTTCTGATCATTGATGTAAGTAGGGATCATCAGGGTATTACATAACTTCACTCACTTTTCCAACCACTGGCATTACATCTACTATCATCGTCTTTGTCTTCAACGACGAAAGTTGTCATATGTACTGGTCCCAATTCGGCCTGGGTTCATCGAAGGAATCGCAGGATCCCGATTTCCGGTAATCCAAGCAACCCAACGCCATTCAATTCGGGCTCATTCGGGATAAACGTCAAGCGGTTCAGGAGGCTGTGTTGATCCCCTAGTCCCTGCACCACCTCTGATTGGATGTTATAACGGATTCATCTCCATTTCTCCCATAATGGAGGGAATCGCCCCAAAACTAGGGGCAACAAACATCGAAAGTAATCCCTTGCAAATTTACTTGCAATCACCTCGTCAATTTTTTTAGGCCCAGAGCATTGATTGAGTGTACTGATCTTAAGGTTCTATCCACCCACTACCGAGTAAGCGATCCAACGGATCCGAATGGTCAAATAAGCACTCGGATCCAGGTCAGCATCGGCACTAATCCCATGGATCCTGTTTACATAACTTCAGAATGGCGCATCATTCTTTACTCTTAATTTTTCCCTCCGACAAAATGTTGTGTGGCTCCCATTGTCTCCGACCATTATGGGATCACAAAGTCCTCCGTCGCGGTTTATATTTATGGTGAATGATCATGATTCATGATGCATGCAGTCCCCCCCCGCAGCAACTCGGAACCGGCACATGTGAGTCCGAATCCAAGCGTCACGCGACTGGTATGTGATTCCGAATCCCAAACAACGTCCCCGCTTTCCCTGAGATCTTAAATTCAGAAGCCATATTTTATATATACAAAGTGAACCCGAACTTCGCACATCTTATGTACAATGGGAGCACGTTGCACATGGACAGATAAGTAATTAAATGAATAAAGCAAGTGCGCCGTTATCGCATCTGGAGATCCCACAAGGGTAAAGGATTGCCCGAGTCATCTCCAGGGTTTCCCACCCTCAGGGTCAAGCCTTGAATTGGGCGATCCGTGCCAAAGGCAGCAGGCGGGAGCAAAAATGCTTCCGCTGTATTGCGTCCAGCTCGGCGCCTAAACAAACCTGGGAAACATATAATTAATGCACAGCTAAACCCCTCATTAACCATTCCCCTCGGTGGACGGTCTACGCTATGGCTTATGGGAGGTCATGGGTCTTGAGAGACCGATTTGGGTGTAAAATCTGGGTTTGTTGGCGGCCAAACGTATGGGTTAATGAGACTGTATGGGTTATGAGAGGTATGGGGTTATGAGGGGTTCTAATGCACGATAATCATTAGGCTACTTCTTTTTCTTTAAGGTAAGTAGATTCGTTCCGTCCACTAGTCATTGTTCTGTCTAATTTTGTAAGTATGTAGCGCTCCTATCGCAGTCCGTCCATCTCATTCCCGCCCTGATCGTGTCATTCACAATTCGGTACGTGAATGTATCCTGGTCTGGTAGCATGGTGCACTGGCATCCTTATATTTAAACATGTCCCTAGAGTCCTTCACTGCATCACCATCGTGTCGTGTCAACGTCACCGGAAGCCTCCGCCAGTACAGTGTGGCTGATATCATGATCGTTGGTGAGTGGTCCGGTCTAAAGAAATCCAGATATATTGACGGATTAAAAATAAGTATGTATTAGCTTCGTATGAACGCACATTGCACACTGGCAAATTGCGCCGCAGCGAAGTTATTGTTTTTTTCGACATTTGGATTCATGAGATCAGGTACTTGTGATCACTACTATAGTACATAACCATAACGCCCACGTGGACTGAACGTGTAAGTCGATGAATCTCTCGTCGTCATTGAAGAACGATTCAACAGATTTAATTATTCTTTTTGTGAACATACCAACGGTGTATATTCAAACCCATTCAGCGATCTACTTGTGAAATCGTCTCGCCCGAGGTCCAACCAGGTCTTAGAGTTTCCTTCAATCTCATGGAATCGCATTTCCCTCAACCCGGGATCATAACAGGAATCCTGATGATGGAATGTCAAGGATTTTTGTCCCACGAAGTCGCAACTTGTACACTGCACGCCTCGATGTCTGAATGATCTGCGTCCGGTGCCGTACATCCCTCCATCTCTCAAGAAAAAGGAAAGATCTCGTGTGGTTACACATTACGTTAAGTTCCGCAAGTTTCACGAAGGAACGTCACTTGAAACGTGAAACCCGGACAGCTGTAACTATTACGTTAATTTAGACCATGTTTCTCGTTATCAAACACGATCGAGGACAGGAGGTGGTGATCATGATGATCATGATGAGGATAATGATGGAGAATAGTGGCCGGGGCAAACGGCGCCATCAAATCACAATGAATTGGCGCCGGCGACCGGAGGTGTCGTTGAATTTGAAGGTAATTATATGCTGGGCCTTCCGGCATCCGACATCCGATAATCCATATACCAGAATCCAGGATTGGTTTTAGGAATCCCGGCATACCAACGTGGTGCCTCGGTTATTTTTGCACCGCCTGACATCTTGGAAATGGGCGCCCATTTCTCAAAATAGATATGCAGAGTGGCCGGCGAGCAAGAAGCGATATATCGCTGTTGTGGTAGGATTATTTTGTGGGGGGGTCAAATGCTGGTTGTCTGACAAAATGCCTGGTTTATTCTTCGTAAAGAATTCACGTGACCTTTTGACTTGATCAAAATTTAAACAACGTGCCTTGGACAATTTTGATCAATAAGTGGTCCCACCACAGACGGTGATAGCAGTGAGATGAAGATGCTAGTAGCCTTAGGCTTATCGTTTCCCTTGCCTCATCTAGCGCAACCTATTCAAGGAACATGTGAATGCTTGCATCATACACGGTACTTTTAGACGCCAATATACCTACTAGTAGGCCTGAGCACCGCCGAAGTTATCCGATGCGTAGTTCTACAGTATCATTCCCTCGGTAATGTCTGCGTTGTGTCCGCGTGGCTTTAGATCAGCGCGCTAAATCGTTCAAGCTTCTTCATAGTTACACGTGGTGTCGTATTTTCACACTGAAGACGATATACCTTATCTTATCTATTCAGGAGTAATCCTAATAGTAGAATGCTCGGATTCATGTTCCACGCAGAAAATTCAACCTCAAGTAGCTTCTACCCCTTACCTAAGTGATACTTTTGGTTTGTATCGGATGACTTCATTGTCAGGATTGCCAATCGTTTACGTGGGTAAATTCTTACCTTTTTTTTTTTTTTTTTTTTTTTCACATTACCACATTTGCCCAGAATGCCTCTCACCACATCGCTGCCTTTGCTTCCGTCCTAATTTTTCGTACGAGACCATGTGGAACCCCATGCACAATTCCTCAGTTGAGTTCCTCCCTCAACCCTTTAATACCCATCATTTCCACCTCCACCGATTTCTTCAGCGCCGTTCACAGCTTTCGAACTCCGGAAACTGGCGCAATATCTCACAAAGTTCCCTCTTTCCTGGCGTTAAGAAGGATCGCGAAAATGGGGAGGCAATATCAGTAAAGGGGACCTTTCTGAGATGTACAGTCGCTGATCCGAGTCAGTCGAGGACAAATTCTGCGGTGGGAAACGACTGACGATAATATTCTTGTTATGTAAGAACTTAATTGGAATCGATTGCGACTTTTGTACATTCCATGTAACGCGGTCGGGTGCAAAAGTACGACATCTCATTTTCAACTTCGACGATGCACTGCCAAGTCCGTCCCTAATTTATTTATGGGGCGATCGACGAGAAGAAGGACGAAAGTCCTAGGGAAGACTTGCAAAAAGGTGGCCAAATTCAATACATATACATGAACAGATACAAATACCAGGAGCGTAGATTTGAGTTCGTCATCAGCCTCGGCCATCTCCAGCACGATCTCGGGATTCAAAGTCAAGACTTCGTATGCCCGTAGCCTCGTATGGGACATTATATTTAGCACCTTTCTAGCCGCTTGAATTGATGGCGATGTTGAACTCCGGGTCGCTCAACGTGTTCCGCAGTCACTCGAGCGTAAGCTATTTCTTCTGGCATATGGCGCATGCGCACAGAAAAATGTCTGAGTATATTTCTCCAGCTCGCGCTGCTTGGCCTGCTTTCCGTGGCTGTGGCGGACATTGGAAGGTAAGAAGAGCAGAATCACATGTTGAAGTACTACGGACGCTTATGGGAAAACGAACCCCAAACTCTGCTCGAGTCTAGTTTCATGAAGGATACTTGGCCCGCACATGGGAAGTTCAATCAGGGTAGCGGGCGACGGCGAAGGCCTCTGCCTTCCTCGCACAATCCAACTCAGGGAAATAAATCCGCATGTTTCAAGAAAAATATGTGGCGATGTCATCACACTTCTTAGTCCAGGTCGGTGGATTATACGGAGGTAGTAACAAGAGGCCCCAAGGACCGCTCAGCCCTTCCGTACTAGAATCGGAATATTAGACTGATTATAGGGCCCTACAAAACACTTATTTAATATGGGTCTGGGTCCCCCAATCCACGATGTCCATTTCAAGCTCTCTGCAGGACGATTCTCAACATTGACAATTTCTCTTCTCTTCATTCATATCTAGAACGACTCATATTTAATTCCCCCCGTATCCCTAATATCGATACAACATCAGTGACAGTGTCATTTTGCAGCTTCTCAGAATTCCCCCACCTTTCTGCAGCCTTTCTGTACTCATCATAGGGGGGGCATGCTCCTTTACCCGGTTTTTGATAAAAAATTATTTACAAACGTCGGAGACAGCAGATTTGCAGGGCACGACACGATAGACAGTAAGATTAGATATCGATCCGAGTCAGATCACGAGCCGGGCGTTTCCTTTATTTGTAAACCTATGACCGGTCCGAGTCGGACTCAATCTATAAGATCACGTGTACGTATCTAATCTAATCGACTCACGCCACGCAACACCTGTCTTCCCGAACTACGCACTTTTACATGTCAACATTCGAGGCCTCAAAAGGGTTACAAAGACGCTGACAGCGAGCATTCTAGTTGGTTTGACCCATCAAGTGATGTGTTCTCAACAGCATATGCAAGCGATTTGATAAGATCCTTGAACGGGCGAATTCGAACATGCCGGCATCCTCTATTTAGCTCAACCCTAACCTCTTGCCATAACCCCCATCGATAGGCTTGCCAATAACCTCAATTGCCAAATTTTCGATACTCGAGATTCAGATTGGAACTTTGCGGGGATGGAAACCTTACCCACTGAACTTTATGGCCATATCTGCACTTTTCTGCGCCCATCGGACCTAACCAACTTCGCTAGAGCATCCACTGCTTGCCTCGGCCCCGCAAGATGGCAGCTTTACAAAAATGTAGTTCTCCGGAATGACTCGCCTTGGTTGAGCGAAGTCTGTTCACTTTTGGAAGGAGTCCCGGGGTTGAAGATGCGGGTTACCTTCATCCTCGTTATCACCGTCGAAGATTGGGCAGGAGGCAATGACAAGATCTCGTGGCTAAATTTGGATATCTTCAGAGGTATGCAGCGACTGTGCTCAATCTCTTTCATTCATCTTCCGTGCAAGTCACCAGAAAATCTGCAAAAAATGATATCTGGCATATATTGGGAGTGTAGGGCGCTTAAGCAGCTTTCATTCTCGGAAATTCCATCAGACCCTTTGCCTTACAACTGGTCTCTTTCCACGGTCGACATGGTCTACTTCGCCACCTGCCCTCAACTGGAGAAAGTCGTTTATAAATCGAAACCTTCTTCAGGTGAATTTTCCCCCAACAGCCTACGAGTAAGTAAACACGCTGAAGAACTGTAGCTCTCAACTGGGACCTCTTCGTCCCTATATTATTCGGGGGGTCATCCTCGCTCACCCATCTTGATTTATCAGTAGGGAGCCGAACCTCTCATTTCGAGGTTCTGCGCACTCTTCTATTCCCGCGCCTGCATACGGTCTCAGTTACTGAATTCCCAACATCCAGCTCCGCAAATTTCATGTCCTTCTTAGCCACTCACTCTTCCATTCGCTCCCTCTATATCTCAAATTCCGATATTAATCCATATGCAGACAGAGCAAAAAGTATATTGCCAAACCTACACACTATTTCGGCGAGCCCTCAGTTTATGTCAGGATTAGCGGGCAAGTGTGATGGGTTGAAATACATCCATTGCCTTACTCTCGATTTGAACGGAGTCTCTGACGCCGTTAAAGATGTCGACACGCTTATCAACGCGGTCGACGGATTCCCAAACCTCAAGCACTGCTCCATCAATCGGATAATCTCGACACCAGTGACGGCTCAGCTTATGGGTCTGCTCAGCCCTTTTTCCACAGAATTGGAATATTGGACTGGAGGATTTTACTATCGAAATTATCGCGAACTCGTAGGTTTCCAAGGAACCCCACGTTCTCTCTCGTTCTGATATATTTGAAACATAGGACAGGATAAGGAACGCAGCATCTGCATTCCCAGAATTATGTCGGATAGATATCTGCGAGTGGACCTATTCGATGAACTCAGTCCCCAAATATCAGCTGAGCGCACTGCAAGAGCTCGCTTCCGGACTGCCCAAACTCATGAAAATATGTTTGTATATGCCCCACCTCACCTCGAACGAAATCGTTTCTATCTTCAAAACTCTCCCTGGAGCCGACCTTTCGCAGCCCTCAGGTCACGTTAATTTGGTCAAAACCTACCAACTGGAGGAGCATGGGCCTCACATAAAAGATCGCAGAGCAATTAATTTTGACTCAGTTAACTGGGAAGATGTTTTGGTTTTGGAAGAAGAGATTGTTGGGTAGATGCTCGTGAAAAATTCAAGTAACTTCGATGAAATTTTAAGGGTGGCCATCCACTGTGGAGGCATTAAATATTTTATGCCAGCCGTACCACAACGAGATTGAGAACATAGTAACATGTCATACCACTCTACCCTCAACTCTGAGTCATAGATGGCTCCCATTAAACTTTAGGTGAGGCTGAAAAACAGTGTGTTGCCCAGACAGCTTCGATATATCAGGAGAGTTGGTAACACCGTATCCGTTGGCCGAATCTGAGAAATATACAGCACGATGAAACGAGAGACGAGCACGACATGACAACTATTTTGACCAATGCTGGCATACCGATAGACTTCCTCGCTGACGTGCTCTCTTTGTTGGTCTCTGGTGTCCTTCCGTGCCGCTGTGTCCCTCCGACCTCGTTTTCATCACTGTCAGAGGTCGAATCACCACTCGAATCGTCGCTCGAGAGACCCCCTGAGAGCGTTTCAAATTCCATCAAGTGGTTAAAAGAACACGGGAGGAGCTCTGGGGCTGTCTCGCACTCTCACTGCCTGTCTATCTAGAAGTGTGCCCTCTCCGGCTTCGTTTATGTGCTTTTGTCGTAAAGCACGCCGAAATGCATCCTCAAAAGTATATCCCTTATTTGTGGGGCTACTTATGGTTCATTCGATTGGGAGATGTGAACAGCTGGTGGCTGGATCGCTAGCAATGACGGTTTTGAAGTCTGACGGTGGCCTGTCGGGAGTTTGAAGGACAAGGTGAAACATGAGTCGGACACAAAGAACGAGGCCGCGAAAGAGATGCGGATACAGCTGCACGATTTTCCTGTTGAGTATTTCTTTCGTGTATGCGTCATGCAAGTAGGACCCTTATACTTGACCTCGCACTTTTTCGCATACTCCGCCAACAGTTGCTGGGTTTCATCATTGGGGTATACTGTGCAGCACATTCGGCATTCGTGCCTGAGCTGCATTCATTTCTCCTGGGTCATGGCAAGCATCGGCTTGATCTTGAAAGAACTTCGTGTACTTGAACGATGCTTGACCAAGTTCCTTCACTTGGCTTGCTCCACAGTGGCCGTGAGGAACATGGATTGACGTCGACCGCTAGAAGAGGGAGAACTTGAAGGTATTGTAGTGAATAAACGACTGTCAGGTTGTTAAAGTCGTTAAAATCACTGTTAAAATATCAAGCACTGTCACGTGATTAGAACTGCCAGGGAAGTTTCAGCTCGACGAGGGCTCAGGTGAGGGTTTACTGAATGTCGCTTGGCGTAATAAAGGTCCATGTTTGGAGTATCTAATGGGAACTGTTACGGTATTGGGGCGACCGTCGCACTGGGAGCGAATTATACATACATGATTGTGTTGGTAGTGACTTATTAAATAAATAATGAAACAAATGGAAATTTCCTTGACGAAAATTAGTAAGGTTGAGTAACAGACTGTGAAGGTAGTGCTCACATATGGTAGAGAAATAGCAGAGAATCCACGCATCCAAAGAGAGCGAAAGACAGTAGACAATCAGGTTAAAAAGTGGCCGTCCACCCGCGAAGGTCGAAATCGGAATCGCGTGCATCGTCCATCCACCGATACTCCTAAAAGGCAATGGTCAGGTCAGTTGGACCTCGGCGAATGGTACAAAAGTCGCGAGAGGTGCGCACGAGAAGGGTTTTCGGACTATGCCTTTCATCCGGATCCTTCATCAAACAGGCGTCCACGAATTCTTCCTCTTCTTCAGAGAACTGGGGCCCCAACCTCGGCGCTGGTTCGCGAACAATTTGGTGCATTAGTTCAATGATGCTCATTGAAGACATCCCATCTGCGCCGAATTCCATTCCTCGTTTGCTTAATCTTTTGTTCTTATTCCTTTTATTGAATGGAAATGTCGAGTCACGATGCGTGGGTGTTTTATTTTTGAGGTCGGAGTCATTATCAGAATCGCTGTTCTTTTCCTCCTCGAGGTCGGAGAGGTTGTCATCGTCTTCAACGTCGCAGAAAGGGAATTGACCAGTCGCGAGTTCAATGAGCGTTATTCCGAGCGACCATATATCCGATTTTACAGAGTACTCCGCGCCTTGGATACGCTCCGGCTGTGGTGGTATGATTAGGATGCCAAAAAAAAGTCGAGGTGAAAATAACTGACACTCATGTAGATCGATGTCCCCACAAAAGTTTTTGCGATTGAATCAATCAGCTCTCCTGAAACTCCAAAATCGCACAACTTGATTTCACCCTCAGAATTCAACAGGATATTCGACGGTTTTATGTCTTGAGAGGACATCAGGAATGATTAGGAGGAAATTGGGGATAACACACCTCGATGAATAATTCGATGGACGTCGTAGAGATAAGTTAGCCCTTCCAATACAGAATGGGCCACTAGGCAGACCACGTTGATGTTGATTGCACCAATTTTCTTGTATATCGAATCAAATGATCCTTTGTCCATAAACTCCATGCAGATACAGATATTGGGTTCGGCCAGGAATGACCCAAAACACGAGATGATGTATTCCGAATGACATTCGTGCATAATCTGCAATTCACGAAGAATTTGTTTCCGAACCGAGGATTTCGCATCAATCATGACGATCTATATCAGATTTGACACTGTCAACAGGTGTATCGGTAATGGAGAAACCGACCTACTTTTTTTGCCATGAGCGTTCCCGTCGGCACATGCTCCACTTTGACAACACTCCCTCCATTTCCCTGCCCAATATCCGCAAGTTTTCTCAGGTCGTCATTCTTCAGGTCGAGTTGCTTGAAATCGAATTTCGCCAGTGTTCTTGAAATCGTCGCGTGCATTGCACTACGACGGCCTGTTGCCGGGCTCTCTGCTGGAATTGCGGGATCAAGAATAAAGCCATTCGTCGCTGCCTCGCCTCCAAGGGGAGGGGGCCGTTTCTTTGCACCTGGTGGGGGCGCTGGCCGGCTAGCAACTGGATCGATCGACAGAGGTGGTGGAACAATGGGGTCGTCAGGAAGTTTGAGAGATTTAAAGTTGCGTTTCGTGCGTAACGGAGTAGAAGAAGGCGTATACAGAGCTGGGGTCGACATTGTAGAGGTAAAGAAAGGTCCGGACAACTGGTTACCAGTACCATGGATTCCCACGTTAAGTTCACGCTCCGGAATTGGAGTCCCGTCATTGATATGTCAAAGAAAGTCTAGGATCAGCACATTGCAATACGGCATAGAGCGGGCTTCAGGTCAATTGCGGCTCATCAGCGCTCATCGCCTCTTCTCATGTGTCAGATAAAGGACCCCGAAAGTCCTGCAAAATGATCGAAGTATAAATTTGAATAAAGTGCGGAATCCGGCTATACTATCAATATACTATAGCACTTCGACCACATGTTCACAGCCTGTGATGTTGGCGGAGAGTTCCGTGACCGTGATATGAACCGACTTTGAGAGGTGATTTTATCAAGATTTTATCTTGTTTTGGTGTTCACAGAGGTCCGTGATGCGTGACAAAAGATATTTTATTTGAACATCTGGTCGAAATGATACCGCAATACCAAGCTACATCTTGTCCTCGACCTTTCTCGCTTCCTGGAGTTCTTCATTCTGAGCCTTCCCCTTTTTCGGGTCATCAAAGAGCACCAAGATTTTTGAGTAATTTTGGATCTATCATTTCGTAGGGCTTTCGGGGGTCCTCATGACAACATCAATTTTGGAATAAACGCAGACAACAGGATCAAGGAATCTTTCTCCAAAGCTACCGACCGTTCTACACTATGAACACAGCGGCGCTGTCTTTACCGGTTGTTTCAGTCCAAAACACGTTTCCGCATGTCATTCAAGAGGTGGAAGATGGGTTGATTCCGTATGACAAGTTTTGGGTGTCTTGCTACAAGAATTCCGAACCATCGATCCATGCCAAGGTTAAAGCAGAGCTCGACCATCTGAACCGAAGTCTTGTCCATTTAAAGCCCATCGAGGGAGATGTAGATATCTCGAGAGATGACACAGGGGTGCGTGCGATCTCTTTTTTGTTAGTTTGGAGACTTCATGAGCGGATAGAATTACGCAATTGCATGCAAATCTCTAGGAATACTTCCCACACAAGTATTAACACCCGTGCAGGAATATCGAGACCAGGAACGTTCTAATCCGACAAGGGTATGCTCGGACTTTGCCTGTTTAGCCCACTCTTATTCAGACGCCTTGCAGCCCCACAGAATCACATCGTTTGATATCTCGCCCGATTCTTCCCGCTTCGCAACAGGATATCTAGATGGCTCGGTATTTCTTTACCCGACATCATCACTGCTCGAACACCCTCGCAAGACCCCTGTTGCACAAGAAATTGACATCGCATTGTCCAGAACGTCGTCAAAGCCCCACTTGAGCGGCGTGACATCGCTCAGGTTCTTCCCATCCTCGCGTGTGCTACTTACTTCTGGCATCGACTTTTCGCTGACAATACTGCCTGCCGACCTTCCCGATGTGCCATCAAGGAACAGGACCAGAGTGGCACCAGTGCGAACTCTACGGGCCCACACACGCACAGTCACAGACACGGCCATCATCGACCTTGGACGGAACATCGTCTCCTCGTCACTCGACTCAACTATTAAGCTATGGGAAGTATCATCAGGCGAAGTCATCTCCTCCTTTTCCTCGCACTCCGCCGTCGCTTCGATGAGCCTCGGAGATCGCTTACCCACCCCACCCGACGGCGAGGAATCCACGCCCCCGCCGCCCCGAGACGCCCGTGAAATGCCCCAAACGAACTCTAAGATCGTTTTCAGTGGACTCGAGAGCGGATCATTCGAGCTCTTCGACCTGGGGTTCAAGAAATCCATCTATCGCTCCCCACCACCTCAATCAGTATCATCTCTAACATCTATCGCCTGTTCCCAATCCACCAACCTCCTCGCCACAGGCACATCGCGAGGACTCGTAACGCTCTACGACACGCGTAACCTTGCCACCCAGTTGACATCATTCAGTCGTCTGGAAACTGTGATCGAAGACATCGCGTTCATCCAAAACGGAGAGAGTTCTGTTGGACTCGCAATCGCAACATCGGACGGACTGCCTTATGTCGCAAGCGTCCTTCCGGAAGGTCCCATGGTAAGTGCGGAGTTAGTTGGTGTGGACTGTGATCCTGTCCGGAATCTCAAGGCGAGGCTAAATGGAAACAACATGGAAGTCTGGAGTGCAAGTGATGATGGGGTCGTGAGGCGGTATGTGCTTTGATTTTAGGGGACCAAGGGTACATTTTGCGTATAGGGCGTACATGCACTTACGACAACCAAGAACAAGGAATGCAAATTGTTCGCACTTCAATTTTTTAGTGTGCTAATACGAGAATTTTCATCAGCAAAATGCCACGCCTGTGGCTGTCTATAAAAAGTTGTTCGTGAGGCCTGTCACCGCACGACGGCGGTCATTCAAATACAACAAATCTTCAATTCACTTTTATGTGCCCGGAAGCACACATAGATGGGGTTAAAATGCGGCCTCTTCGTTTCAATCGTATTGGCGGCTATGAAACACCTCTAGAGAATTGGGCGCTCAATGCGAATTGATTTTTGGCCAAGCCGCTGTCGCCTGCTCACCTTTGAAGACGCAAAAATCTGGGCCCTCGCAAATCCTGCACACGTACTGCACAAGTTGGAAATACCCGAGTAACCATCGCTCGGATGTGCCTCCTTGTGTCAACCAATGCCTCCACTCCGATTCGCGTACCTTCCTATTTCGTAAAATTTCCTGCCTTCACATCTCTGCACCTGGGCGCCACATTCTCTCGAACCGACCTTCGATCCAATTTTATTTCAAACCCATCGGACCTGGAGTCGGTAGAGTAAAGCGATGGTGACGGGGTTCTTCTATCATTCCCCCCTGAAGTCCGGAAGCCTCCCATTTCCGCGTCGTTCAGCCTGCACACCCCACTATATGACTACCGCTCCTTTACCTTTCGGGAAACGTACACGGACACGACGACAAGACGCAAGATAGGGAATCTAGCCTTTTATACCTTGAAATTGATAAGTACCAAGCTTGACGACTGAAGAATGCAGCAGAATTGGGCGCTTATCTTACCCTGAGATTTCCGCCCACTCACGCGTACTGTATCGCTCTGTGGCCCTGTCAGTGTCACTCCATGATTTGCTCCTACGTAACGTCTTCAGCTCGACATCATGCTGTGCAAGACCTAAGCGTTGATTATGGTTGCAAATGCGGATGTTGGATTAGTAATTACACAGCAAAGCAGTGCCCCAAGAATGTCTTGTTCAGCCACTCATGACGATGGCTCAAATTTGCAATCCAATGACCCGCGAAGCATCGCCCGTTGATGGGGTGGCTGTTGTGCGCCTTACGAAGGAGCGTGGCATCATAATTACATAACAAAATCTCCCGATTTTTTTCCGAACGTCGGTTGACCGTCGGATGAAAGTGAACATGGACTCACCTCTCACCTAATTTAGAAACCTTATCAAGCCCCCCTTGTAAATGTTCCCTCATACCTCGCACATACTAATGCAACGGTGGTCACTGCACGATAATACGGCGCTGTCGAGGGAACAGTCACCTGGGGAAATGGACTGTTACTCAGTGAGACTGTTACTCAGTGAGTGGCTTCTCATCAATTATGATCAACTAGAACCAATTGGGAACCACAGCCCATCTACTGTACTCCTGAGTGTTTTTCTTCTAGGAATTATAATCTTCCCTGTAAACTACCTATACCATAGAATTATGCACCTGTAGACTTTAGCACAACAATAAAGGAGGAATTTTTGAATACATAAACTCATACCTCAAATTTCAAGTACCAGCGCTATCTCCCTAATAGCCATCAATGTCTAAAATTTGATTTGTTACCTAGAACCCAGCCTCCAATAATAAGGCTGTCCAAATTTATCAAAGATCTATGTAGAGTTATTGAATCGATCTATGAGTGAAAGGTAAACCTCAGGGACCATGCGTCGCATTGGAGCGCGTTAGCCCGGGTGCGTTAACACCATGAGGCCTTGAGGTCTTTAAACCTGTGATGATGCGCCTATCGATCAAAAGCGGCTTCGAATTCAAGAATGAAGTCGGGGATGCTTGATCGATTTCAAATCTCGGCGCTGGGCGTTGAAGAGAGCTGAAGCGTCCCAAAAAAAAACCAATCGAAGTTGACGTTTCACCAACTTTGAAATCCCCTAATTGGAGATTTTTAGTTTAAGAAGCTAGGTACAGTCTGAGCTCCCTTTCGAACTTTTTGTCAATTCCAAGTTCCATAATAAGTTAGTTATGACATCCTTTATTTCATCATCCGAGTCGATGTCCTTAATAGCGTCAAACTTCGGCGTTACAGCTGTTCGTATTATTCCGTCAACGTCGTTGTTTACGGAGTTATACAAACGGCTGTTTGCAGTAAATAATATCTGGTTTACATAGAAATTAAAACGTTTGCTAACACTGGAAGGCGAAAGGTTAGAAATTCGTCATTAATTTCTCACCGTAACCTAGAAACCAAATTCGGGTAATGCATCACCCGTAGATCAACCGTAGATCGGGATTCGGGACCCTGCAAATTTTTTACGTCATATGGGATATCTATTTCCATCCATATATAAGCACCCTAGCGTCGCAGTCGTTTCCTCTTCGCATCGGCTGGTCTGATCCCCCTTCTCAATCGTTGTACGGCTGGACCTCAATACACGAAGACTCAATATCAATCATGAAGCTCACGACTTGTTTTTTCACATTTTTCGGAACCTTCGCGGCTGTATCCGCTCTCCCTGCGGCTCCTCCATCCGTCCTGCAGAACGGCGTACAAGCTCGTAGTACGCTGAACGAACTTGTGGAGGCGCGTTTCATTACAGATGACGACCCTATCTTCGCTCGATACTTCTCGGAAACCTATGAGATAACGGAACGGGAGTATGAAGACGCCACCATTGAGCGTCGGCTCGGTCCCGCCGTCGCTGCGAGAGTGGTTATCCAGGCTGTAAAAGCTGTCATCAAGCTTATTAAAGGCCAAATTGAGAAGGACAAAAAGGTTTGTTAATTAATTGATGTAGTTGTTTCGCCAATAATTAATGGATGTCAAATGAACAGATGCGTGGACAATGGACCTCACGCATGATCGGGGAATTCAGAGCGAAACACCCCCACTTCAACTTCGTCCTCTGTCATACCAAACACAAGACGGACTTTAAGGGCAAGCAGGGCGTGGATTGGGGGCACACTCACCAGGAATTGAGTGTTAGTTTCGGAAAGACAATTGGGTAAGATGCTTCAATTTGGTTTCCAGTTAATTGACATCCTAATAACTATCTCCAGGTACGAAATATACTGGTTTAAGGAGGGAGTCTTCCAACGAATCGGTGATGGTGGGTGGCTTAATGTAAGTGATAGCTATTTTCACGGGGTGTACTTCGCTGACAGCTCTGCTCCCCTGAAAGTGGGCATACTCTGGCAATGTCAAGAATAAATCTGGAGACGGAAAGAAACTTACATTCGGGGCTCCGTAAATTCCGTTTCTAGCTTGTGTATAGCAGAGAGGGACTTCCTCCATCCATAGTACTACTATCAATTCCTTGGACGTTAACCCACCCTCTCTCGAGTTTGAAAAAACCTGAACATTGAGAGAAAATTACACTGCGCAAAGGTATATCATCACGAACGCGTTCAACAGACTGAGTTTGTGAGAAGAATATACGATTTAGGAGTTCGAGGCCAGTCCAGGGTTGAACAATTGCAGTGGTATCGAATCGGAACGATGGAGATTTTTGGTTGCATAAGATGGGTTTGGACGTTGCCTCTCAAATTCCCGTAAACAAGTCAGGGGTCAGGTAGGTCCTATTTAATCCCTTGAATGACGCCATGGGGTATCCAGCCCATATTGTCTAAATCACAACATGCCAACCATCTCCGCGATCCCCAACCTCACTATTCAAAACTACGAGTGACTATGTTGATGCCGTTCCGTCGATTGACAATCAAGCGTTGTAGACCCTGAAGGGTGAGGAGCCTGACCTGGTGGAAGCCTTAGCTTAGATCCAAAAAGGCAGAACCTATGGATATGGTTTCTGTATGTACCAACGAAAAGAAGGAGATGCACTTCATGCTGGTTGCGAGCAAGAGCAGTAATGGGGACGGATATAAATAAAGTCGCTGGGTTTACTGAGGGGAGACTGAAGCTTTTAGCTGAGAAAACCTACTTGGGTGGTGTGCAACCACAGTGGATGCTTTATTTGTGGACGCTGGAGGAATTGAATCAATGAGCGTCCCAGAGCTGCGATCGATCCTATTAATATGATAATGTCGAATACGAGCATAACTATTCTCGGCAGTTGTTTGGCAAGGAAAATGTGGCAGTGCATGACTCCGTTCTGCACCTTTCAAGCTTTCCCTCACCTCGGGGCCGACGAGGATCAACTTGGTGGTCCAGGATGCAGCTCGTGGTGAGGCATACAACATCGGATACCTTTGACGGTGGAACCTCGGGCACCCCGGTTTGTCACGAGATATGTTTTCCGCGATACTTCTGACTTCTCAATCCAGAACACACCTACTGATCCTCCTTGGAGCAGTAGTTCATCCCCTGAGCCAACCTCAGAACCAATAAGCTTCCCTCCATCCTCATTAGAGTTGGTCTTTATGCTTTTTCGCCTTGTCAGCCCTCTTCATAAACTCTCTCTAGCCCAACCCTGCCGCCTACATCCGAGCCAACGAGTTTGCCGTCGCCATCGGATTTAACACCTCTTCCTCATCCTTCGAGTTCCTCCACTATCCCACCTCATATCTACATAACTACGACCTCTCCCTCTTCCTCCTCCTTCATCGATCCATCAGTTTCTCCAACCGCAACAGCAAATATAACGACGATTGTTACAACTATAGATGGCCAGGCGACCACCGTACGTTTCCTTTCTCGGTTAGAATAACAACATCTTATTCCCTTCAGTTCACCTCACAGCTGCCTACTTCTCTAGCCGCTTCACCTCCGACGGCGTCCACAACAAATCGTACAGCCGTACTCGCTGGCACCACAACTGGAGTGGTTATCTTTCTTCTCGTCATACTCGCAGCAGTGTTCGCATACAGAAAACGCAGGCTACGTAAGGACCTCGCTGCCTACGGTCAGAAGAAGGAAGGAAGGGGCCTCCTTGATGGCGAGGATTTCGATGATGGGGCTCAGAGTATGGCCTTTTATCGTGACCGTGAAGCATACACAGGCCCCTCCACATCTATGCCACGCTCATCATCCCCTACGCCAAGTCTTATCAAATCTCGTATTTCGGAGACTGGTTCAATATTCAGAGAAGAGATTTGGCCCCCTCCAGGATTTATCGATCCAATTTCAAATCGCAGTAATCAAGTTGACCTGAGCAGGATAGTTGACGAGGTAATGGGTCCTTCAGAGTCCAATTCACCCTCGACATCGAGATCAGGACGTCATGAGCAAGGCATGGGATCACATTCCAGCTCAAGTTACTCTGGTCTGCACGAACGCGAGTTCACGGATGCGACCAGTATGTCTGGCCACTCACATTTTTCGTCGGCAAGTGCCAACAGCAGTTCCCCACTCCTTGCTCCCAGGAATGCCCGTCCCCCTATTCCTCCGATATCCCAGTACTTAGATCTCTTCGGTGGAGCTCCCGGAATATCGTCAGCGTCCAACCCCTCTCCCCTTCCCCCTGGGGCTTCTCCTCCGACCACTCCAGGCGCGCCTAGTCCCAAAATTCCGCCGAGTTCACATTACCCAGTGCACTCGGCCTCTTCTCGTCTCTCCTATTCAACTTCGTCCTATCCCGGTATGTCACATCCCCCCGAACAGAACGTCTTTCCACAGGTTCGATCGAGGCCAACGACACAACCGAAAAATTCAAGTCCGCTGGCCCGAGTTCTTCCAGAAGACGCTAAGATCTGGCTTGGTCGGAGTGTCCACCGCGACGACCGGCCAGCTGGACCTGCTGAACCAACTTGATAATCAGAACTACCACACTGTTCGCATTTTTTCTTTTTTTTTTTTGCTCTTCCCTTTGTTTTTATTACCCTTCGATAACCCCTCGTATTCACCTTCGAGTTAGGCGCCTAATGGACTTGTCTTACTACTGATATCCTACAGTATATTATAATTATCGGGTCGGATTGGATCATTCCCTCCTGCATTCGACTCTTTCGGCATATATACTATTGGCGGGACTTTCTATCCTATGGAAATCAAAATGGACTACTTCGGACACTGGATCGCGTTTTGTTTATTACATAATGCCTTTTTTCTTAGCCTTCCTGGACAGTTGTAAATGCTGTGTAAATGTTGTGTTTCCATAGCTCGACATAGTCATTAACGTTCGATCAAGACCTTGGTGAAGTTTAAGCAGCTTGTATAACTTGCATCATGGAGTCCGACCCGAAACACCGGCCAATGCAGCGCTACCCAGCGCATTCAGTGTAATTGTAATTTCTCGGATTAGGTTCCTATCTAAGTTCCGGTTGACTCGTTTGGGCCGCAGTTGATCGACCCTGATCACCGATCATGGATCTGTATTTCTTGTTGGTCGCTGGGATCGTGTGCAAGGTATTCAATGCCGCAGCGTATCTCGCAGTTCTGCCCTTGCATTGCACAGTCAACATGACTCAGTGATATGGGCCACCCTTGAGAGGGTGCTTCTGCTAATGAAATCGAATTTGGCCTGCAGTCTGGTATTCAATCCGCAAAGTTTCGTTGTTTCTAGCTGCGGCACAGCTTGGTATTCTTTAGCGCATGTTTTCTGTATTTAAGCTGCAGGGGAAACCCACTTGACTCCATAACGACTCAGCGTGAAGAACTTGGTATGTTCTTAAATAACTCTCAGAACTCAAGCTTAAAACCGTTCTTAGCGTCAAATCTACTTCCTCCATATCCCTTGTAATACCTCGCATTTTCTATCATGGAAAGGGAAGACACCCCTCTTCTAGGCCCAATCCGCTTACCTTTGCCAACTCCTGGACCGATCCTGGAGAATGACTCGAAAGAAAGAGTCCACTTTCTCGACAACCTCCGCACGACCGTCACTATCCTCCTCATATTCCACCACGCTGCCATGGAAAGTGGCCCAGAAACAACCCCGGAGCACCCGTACCCCACAACTTGGGACTCTGTTGCAGTCGCCATGTTCCAGGCGGTTAACAAATCCTTCTTGTGGGGATTATTCTTTTTCGTCTCAGGCTACTCCACCCACCTTTCTATCCTATCCAAACAATCGGATATCGAGGTCCTTCGCTCCAAGCTTGTAAAACTCGCCCTTCCCGCCCTTGTTTATAGCATGTTTGGGAGGACACTTTTGCTCCAAATTTTCAATGCTTTCGGCTGGCGGAAAATATTTGGGCACACCGCCGACTCCGATGCTGTGGCACGCCTCGCGGGGCCCGTGCCGTACATATTCGCCCTCATCCTCCTCGATGGCTGCTATTTATTCCTCCGGGCTGTCAGCAGCTGTGAACGAATTTCCGGGTACATGTCCCATGTTTCCGCCCAATTATCGCACCGAAGGACATTCATTGTCGTATTCGGGCTCTCCTTTGACCTTGTTCTCTTCCTCACCTTCTTCAATGTCACCGGCATTTTCACCCTCCCTTCCCAACTTAACGGCACCAAGCTTTACGACTACCCTGGCCTCCTCTCTCCGGTCACTTTCATTCTAGCCTATGCGACAGGCCTCCACTTTGACCTCCTGAAAGAGCATGTGCTGTTTTCATCGCAGAAGATTGCATGGGTGGCCTTCATCATCTCCGAAGTGATCGCCTACATGTCGCTGGGCAGTGCGTTGGACTATTATCCTGCATTATGGGACCTCTGGAAGCCATCCTTCCATTTGCCGGACACAACTCCCACCTTTGGATTCGTCACACTCTTCTTCCCAGTGTGGTCGACGTTCACATTTTATGCACTCTTCGTCGCCATTATTTCAGTGTTCGTTAACGACCCATGCATGAGTTCCGATTGGGGTGTCTTCACAAAACACACTCACATACTGACCTACGTCCACATGGAACCGATTCTTGTCGCGGTCTACATCCTCCCTGAAGGGATGAATACATTGGGAAAGGCTGGATTGGTAGGGTTGTTTGCTGCGTTGGACAGTTGGGGCCTTGTATATTTTTTCCTACAAGCTAAACGGTTGATGAGATTTTCGAGGGCTTAATTTGTGGTACCTTTATGGATTTACTTTTGTATGATTTCTGCGAAGATTTTTTGATAACAGAAAACGAGATGTAACATAATGCCGAATGATATACACAGATTACTTATGGGTTCTTTTATGTATTGCTAACGAAGCAAGCCCATTTCCAAGATTCCAATGTGAGAACGAAAGCAGATAACGAAAACGAGTACTTTAAGAAAGTGCAAGAAATTTACGAGGACAAAAAATGCGAGATGATAAAGTAGTTGATACAATTCCTGGGAAGGACGATGAGGTAATTTAGAGTTAAGAACGAGTTGAAAAATATAATGAACGAAAAAAAAAAAAAAAAAAAAAAAAAAAAAGAATAGAAATCCGACTTGAGGATGATACCTAAGTAGGGTCGAGCGCGCTCTACCACGCATCCTCAGTAGCGACGGGTCGACCCAAAAATCCTTCTTGATCAAGATCAACACCACGAACCCCAAGGTCAAGTGATTCCATATCATCAAGTAAGAGCTCGTGCTCTGGCCTCAAGAAAAGGCTGCCAGGGCTACCAGTGGCGATGGAGAAATTCGCCGTCGTAGGCGAAATGCTCATCATAGATGTGATGGACTTATTGTAAGAGTGGGTTTGGTAATTGGGCCCGGCGAAATTTCGGTAGGTAACTGGAGGTGATTTCGACAAAGAGCGAACATGTGTGTGTTGTTTTGGTTGAGGTATCGCAATGGGACTGTGGTTGTCGGTGGTGGCTTTGGGTGGAAGTTGGAAATTGTACTGCGAATGGTCGGCACTGCTCCGATTGCTACCCAAATTGGAGTCCTCGTGTAGGAGCATCGTCATGTTGGATGGTGGGATTGGGAATATTGAGGAAGTGTCGCTCAATTTCCTCTTCAGGGATGGTGTATTTGACGAAGGGAGCATCTTATCCAGTGGGAAAGCAGTTGATCGTGAATCATGATGCCCATTTGTGGAGCCATGTCGAGGAACAAACTCGTCGTCGTCGTCGGGATCGTTGTCGATGCTATCGTGGATAATGATAGTGTTGTTGAAAAGATGATCCTCCGAGTCATGTTCGTCCTGTTGCTGCATGAACATAGGCGTAGCATCCACAACTAATGGACTGCTATTGCCAGGTTTTGGCACCGGCGTCCTAAATCCACTGCTCGTACTGCTCACACTCCAGCTCGGCGCTAACCCTGGAGCCCTCAAGCTACTAGTCGACCGCGTCAATCCAGCCGACTCACGTTGGAGATCCGCATAATCTCGCCGTAGACTCATGCACTCGTTTTCCAGACCATCACACACCTTCCGTAGGCGGTCATTCTCTTGGTGGGCACCCGACAGTCGGTCGACCTTGTCTCGCAAATCAGAGTTCTCCTCTCGGAGCATCCGCGCTATCCTCTGAGAGTCAGAGAGTGCGGAAAGAAGGGCGGCCATCTCTGTGCCATGTCTCTCCCTGAGTTCGCGGATTTCCGCTCGGTCTCTCTCCCTTTCGTGGTCTCTTTCCGTTCTGTCCGATTCCCGCCCAAAATAACTGAAAGATTCCGAAACGCTAGTCGGTGCCGTCGACGTCGATGACTTGGGAGTATCTCGATCTCTGCACCTGCTGCTGGTCGAAACAGTAAATGTAGGACTCTCCATCAACCCTGCCGCGGAATATCCATCGCCTCCCCCTCCATAAGCAGAGAACGATCCACTACCCCTCCGCCCTCCACCATTTGCCGTAAAACCCCCAACCTCAGAGAATGCCATCCGCGAATGTGCACGTGCATGCGTAGGGTTATACTCGGATGCGCTGCGCAGCGAAGCGAATCGGCTCAGTGCAGATGACCCGCTCGTGTGGCTGGTGTGGTTAAGCGGAGAAGGCGAAGGCGCGCCTCTATCTCGCTCCATTTCCCCTCCTCCTCGCTCTCTCTCTCTTTCTCGGTCCTTCTCGAAATCCAACAACCCAGCCGCTCTGAACGCCTTGGCCGTTCTCGGACCCAGCCACTCCATCTTCGGGCCTGCACTTCCACCTGCATGGCCATGGACAGACAAGCTACTCCCAGGTCTGGCGATTCCATGTTCATTCGCAGCAGCACTGACAAAACGCCCCTTGGAACTCGACGTCATTGAAGCCGTCTGTCGTTCCTGTACACTCATACTTCGCTTCCGATTCCTCGAAACTGGTGACGCTGTCCCACTTCGCAAACTACTTCCCGGAGCAAGCTGCGAGGGCGTCCGCGAACGTTCTAGCTCTCGCTCGCGTAGACGAGCTACGCTTCCAGGTCTTGAAGCGTCGAAGGAAAATCGAGTGGCAGTCGAGTCAAATGATGGTCGATGGAACACATGGTCGGGCTCTGGTTCGGTGTGTGGGTTGTGGGACGCAATCTCAGGTGATGATGAGGAATCGACGTCCCCCGAAACCGACCCTGATGACAGACCTCGTTCTATTGAACTCGAGACCCTCCCACCGCCCCCTGAATTACTGCCTTGGTTCGAGTTCGGACGAGTACGCGAATCGAAGGAGTTGCCACGGCGGATTTCTAAAGACGGTCGTCCAAGGCCGATACCCATGTCGTTTGAGTTCGAAGACGCCAACGATGAAGAAGTACCAGCTGAGACCGCGACAGGAGGTCGTCGCGAGTCCAGCGAACCCCGGCCGAGGTTAATGGGCGTACGAGAGCGGGCTTGGCCGGCAGCATACGGATGATAGGATGGTGAAGAAGGAAGCGGAGAGACGGTGGACGAATCATTGGTATTGCTGACAGACGACTTTGAGCTACCGCCGAGCATGACCTGCCGAAGGGTACGAGCCGCTGGGCGTGTGATTGCGGTGCCATTCACTCCATTTCCGTCGGCGATGGTGGTAGATGAGGAAGCTATGGGACCAGCTGTGGGTGTCTGTGTCTTTTCTTCGACACCAACAACAGAAGACGATGCCTTTCTCAAACCCGCAAGAACTTTTGCTGTCCTTGATTCAGGCTCAGGCGAACCTGGTGATACTAATGAAGGTGATGAAGGGCTAAATATCCTTGTCGCGCGGGGCAATCCCATCGCGGACGCCCTCCTGGGACCAGCGGGGGTAGAAGTTGCAGTTGTAGGTATTGCAGATGGCGGCGGCGATCGCGGAGGTGAGGCAGGAGACTCATAACCATCTCCATTGATAGCAATAGCTGGTGTTGAGGAAAATCTGTTCTTTCCTGGAGTAGCTCTTGGTGTGGTGGCGGCGGTACTAAAGGATGGTGTAGTTGGGGATGGTGTAGCTATGATGAATTGAGGAGAGGTAGGAGAGGGAGAGGGAGAATGTTGTGATGGTCGTGGACGGGGTAAAAATGACGACAATTGACGAGTACGCGGGAGGCGAGAACCGCTTGGCAACGTCGGGAATGTGGGCGTGGTAGGTGATGCAGGAGGGCCTGTTGCCCGCTCGTTATCGGAATGGTTGGAAGGAGGCGGTAGTGACCGTAAATCAGGCTTGTAGATCTTCGAAGACGTATTTGGACTGAGAAGCACCATAAGATCGGGATCGACGGTGTCAAATGTCGTATCAGCGACCTCTGGGTGCTCGTCTCCATCAATGATTACCATTTCCTTGTCTGGGTCGAGCCATTCCTTCACTAACTTCGCAGAGGAGCCGGTGCTCTTTCGCAGTGCATCTCGGACTTGGTCTGCGAGATCCTCAGTTGAGAGATTGAGAGCCGAGTTATCAGCTTCAACTTGATCGTTGCGCTCCGATATCAATAAGGTAGAAGATGGTTCGCTGGACCTCGACGTAGGCTGTTGTGGGTGAAGAAAATCGGGATTAATGAGTGGCGGAGATGAAGACCGGGAGTCGCTGGGAGGTCCCTCCAACCCCAGCGACGGCACATTTTTGGACACCCCTGAGCTGTCAGCTTCAATGATGGTTGATAACTCGGCCAATAAAGGTGGTCCAGGTGAAGGAGTTCGCAACACGAAAGCTGGAAACGTCGCGTTAGTTCATTCTCCGCAAACCAAAGAAGAAAAAATTAGACATACCAGACACATGGCTTCCTTCACGAAAGGGGTCGGATGGCCCTTCAAAGCTGGGGTCCTTGGGGAGTGGTTTCTCGAGTGTTGAAAGAGAGACAGAGCGTCTAATTGCAGTGTCGTCTGGGACGGGGTTGTCCTTTGACCTTTCGATGGCGATGACGGGTATGGCATCGTTCGTCAGCGACATCTTACGCTCACGTTCTTTGGTCATTGACCTCCGAACGGAACCAAAACCACTGAATGGGCTCCTAGAAGTGTTTGGGGATGCAGAAACCGAGATGGGAGTGGCATTTTTGTTGGGCCCAAATGGGAGAAGAGAGCGTAGGGTGCGGAACGATGGGATGCCTGAGCCTGCAGGACTAGGCTGGGTGGTTGTGTATGTGGTATTTGAACCCGGGGAGTACCCTATGCCCTGTGGACTGGAAACACTGCTTGTGGAGGGACGACGAGCAGAAGCAGAGGAAAAGACACTCTTCTTTGAGTGGGTGGGTATTGCTGACGGGGTATTCGGGGAACCAAGGGCCGCCATTTCCGCCAAAGTCCTCTACTGGTTAGAGGGTTGGGGAATATCCGGGGTATATGGTGGAGATTTAGGTTGAGATAGCAAGCATTCTAGCAGAACAAGCAGTTCGACAAACGTCGGAGGTGGACCAAACGAAATGCTAGGTTCTATTTGATGGCCGCAAAAAAAGAACCAGGAACTTGCCGCGTGACAAAATGGGAAGGACCCTGAAATTGATGCAACAAACCAACAATCTCCCACCCACACACAAGACTGACCCTGAGGACAGAGAGAGTCAGCCAACAGCACCCAACCCATCGGCTCAACTGCTGATATCCAAATAATTTCCAAGGCTTTACATAAATGAGTGACGCTGATCCTGGTATTCGTACAACACTCTCGTTGAATTTGAATACATATGGCGACGCGAACCCTCTTGACAGCTGTGCCACAGTGCGGAAATGAAACGAGGTGGTTATCGATTTCACTCATCCCATCAAGCCGTTGGAGGCTGAATTTCGTCACTGTGCCCCTGATGGCATACCCGCCTATTCTTTCACCAAGGAAGCTGAGATCTCAATTGGAGGCCATGATCAATTCCCCAAGCCACAAGTGTTGAAAGAGGAGAACAACGCCGCCCACCTTATCCGAAGCAAATGAGCTTCCGATTCTCAGTACTGGCGTCTATTGGCGTACACTAGTACTATCTGCAAAAGTATCTCCTTCCGCGCCGCGAAGAATTGATAAAAAGGATCTCATCAGTAGGCGTGCTTTTCCTACTTTGCCTTTGTTCTGATAGCGTTTCCAATACGTGGATGTTGACAGTGACTCTGAAAGTGTTGTCTTCTCTGCATTTTCTGACTCGGAACATCCTCCCAGCGTCGCAGATAGCGATGAAAGAAAAGACTCTCTCTAGGTTGATCCATCTCTGCACTCCTATTCGCCGATGTCCGTCATATCTCTCAGAGAATCAATGCAAGCGAATATTCTGTACAGACATGAATATGGCCGGGGTTCGAACAATTACTCCGGCGGATAACCCCTCCCAGCCGACGAGGAATTTGAACGGCTCGGTACCGTGGCCTGTCCCTTCTTTGATTTTCTGGAAAGATATCCATAGATACTTAACGGGTAGAAAATATGCACCGCCGATGGCGGAGGTAATATGTAATGGAGAAAGTGAGCTCGCTATTAGTAACTTCATTGTCCACTGGCATGAAGGGTATTTTACTCGCTCCGGACGCCCGATCCGCTTGGGTAGTGGACTGTCCGAGGACATTCAATTAGAAGCCAGTACAATCCAGAAGTTTGATATCCACAAATACACACGAATGTAGTGTGTGTACGCCCGCAAGATATTTAATTGAATTGCTGTCCAGGTGAGTCGACACAATGCGTCCACACTCCTAAAACGGCATGGATAGATCTACGGGCCGTGAAGCTTTGAAGGGTCACTGGGCGGTTGTTGGGAGAAATTTCAGTCCAGCTCGACTCTTCGTAAAGAGGCCTTTCTAAGTAATGGAAACGACTTCTTCAACTCTCAAAAGGACGAAAGTGTGTCCACTCCAGCTTTTCTCGCTGCTCGGTCATTCATCACACGCCCGACCTTGACATGTCGACAGGGAGGATATATTTAACGCCTGGGAAAAAAGGCAATAATGGCTGATTCCGCCGATTCCACCGTTGCCTTAAGTTGGCCTCAAGCACATTCACATCTACTGAAGTCGAGGTTCAACATTAACCCCCAACGTTCAACACCGCGCCACCCGATATACTCGCCAATACTTTCACTTGGTTAACCGGGGGTCATAATCATATCGATACATCCCCAAGCGCGCGAAGGGCAGGATCGCTCGCGGGATCTGAAGCAAATGACCTGCTTCCTCTCACCACTATTATTGACACAAAATATCCTGTTTCCCACAGGGAGGAATTAATACAAAACGATCTCAGAGGCAGGCATATTTCTTACTCCCTCTTACTCCGAGCATGGACGCAATTACTGACCACATTGTGCAACAGATGGATATCGACAGTGACACCGAGAGTGAAATCTTCTCCACAACTTCTGAGGGCCCTCCTTCCAGCGTTGCGTATACCAATGAAAGAAGCATGGGCACCACAAGTTCTGGGACCTCATACGAGTTAGATCCATCCTCGCGCTCAAGCTCGCCAATGTCTATCATATCTCTCACAGAATCAATGCGAGCGAATATTTTGTACAGACAAGAGTACGGCCGGGGTTTAAACAATTATGCTGAAATATACCGCCTTCCAGTGGACGATGAGGAATTTGCACGACTCGGTACGGTGGCCCATCCCTTTTTTTGCAGTTTGGATAGGAACTTATTTTCTGGAAAGATGTCCAACATAGCATGTTTATCGAGATAATGGGTGGAAATTATGCACCTCCGATGGCGGAGATCATGGCGGACGATATTCCAGGTGAAACAAAAGCATGTCTGGACCTGGGTTGCGGGAGCGGAAGCTGGTAAGTGACATGAGCTTTGAAGGTGGAAGCTTCACATCTCTCGAAAAGGATCTTGGATGTTGCCCGCGATTTCCCCAACTGCAGTGCAGTAGCCGTGGATTTGATACCCATGCAAGCATCGTGAGTGCTCATTCACGGAAGTCCGACTTCACCTTACTCAATTTATCTCAGAGTTATGCCTCCCAATCTCCGGTAAGCCTAAGCTACAGGGCACCATCGACCACTCAGCTCCGTCTCGTTTGATAGCAGCGAAGTCGATGATATCAACCTCGGACTTGAACATTTCTACGGGGACTTCAACGTTGTCCACACACGCCTCATAGCCTCGGGAGTGAGTTCTTCACCGAGTCTCCACTGGCAATTCCAAGTTCATGAGAGCATTGTTTGCGGTGTAGATCAAAGACTATCACCTCCTCATTGACCAAATTGCTCAAGTCCTGCGTCCAGGGGGCCTAATCGACATCTCAGAAACTGACCGGTATATGTATGACTCCAACAAGCAGCGTTACGAGCTTGGGACAAACGAATTCGCACCTCCATGGTGTGCACGGTGGATGACATTCCTTCGCGCAGCGACACATGATAGAGGTGCTAACGTCGATGCTGCCACCTATCTGCATCAGTGGGTTTCCGAAAATCCCAGCTTTGAAGATGTAGTTTACATGGATTATTGGCTACCGATGATCCCGCCAATTCGGGAGGATGAGGCCCAAAATGACGGCCAAAGAAAATTTTATCGCATGATGAAGAATATCGTGACTGTGCGTATGATTTACTTGGAAGAGAGGAGGGAGAAGCCGGGGCTTTCTTATCTTCAGACTTACCATTTTCCCCACAGGCTTTTATCAGCTCCGGACGCCCGATGCTCCTGGGTAGTGGGCTGCCTGAGGATATTGTCAACCAAATGGAAACGAATGTACTCAAGGAGATGGCCGAAGCTCGAGTACCACAATATACACGAGTCCAGCGGGTATACGCCCGCAAAAAATCCAATTGAAATTTTTGTTAAATAGAGAGCCATTGGCGAAACAAGGCATCTGCAAGTGGTGTGGCACCTGTAAATACGAAGATCAGCGAGAGGTTGTACGCTGCCTCCTTCGCAAAGAGGTCATCCTAGTGGAAATAATTATTCAACTCTCAAAACGAAACGACAAAAAGAAAGATACTCACCCCAGCTTTCTCGGCCATATCCAATACGCGCTCGTAATGCCTGACCGCATGAGAATATAGTCCTGGATTAAACAATATTGATTTTACTCCATCTTAAGAACTAATTAATCGCCGAAAAGATGACGCACCAAGCTGGTGGAACGTTCTCCCAAAATTATACTCAACTTCACGTACGCCCTGGTCGGCCTCCCTTCGTAGATTGCGGTATTTAGAAAGGAATGCCATGGCCTAAGTGAGGGAGAATAGAGTGCTTCAGGATAAAGTGAACGTTACAAAAAGCAAGGTAAAAGAACCTGGATGATCAAGTGATGTCGGTTATCCGATTGTCGTTGCATAGCTCGTCCCACAGAGGCAATGGCGAGACAGAGACATATCATTGGATCGTCTGGGAAGTAATCATATGCATGGAGAAGGTAAACTGAAGCCCAGAATTTTATGTCAGAAATCGGAAGGACCTTCGAAGAAACGGTCCACATACAGATAGCACTTTGATAACTCTTCGCTGCAATACAAATCTGCCCATAAATCGTTATAATCACGGGATTGCTCTTGGTTGGCAATTGTGGTCGCCCGTCTTTCCCAAATCCTTTGTCGCCTGAGGTGGATGGGTTGGGAGTATCCACGGCCATATCATTTTCATCAACATCGTCCTCCCCTCCATCCTCACCGTCATCCTCCGCTGCTCCCCCTTTTCTGCTTGTACCCCCACCCGTTGCAGTAGGTGCGTATCTCTTGTTGATGTTATTCCATTTAAGCACCTCAGGGTGCTTGACAGCTGTATCCGACAACTTCATTTCCCTAAACAAATGCTTCTGCAGTGTCGAAGTTATAAACGCATCCGTGGACCTCAGGCCACTCGCCAGAGACGCCATGAGAATCCGCAAAGGTTCATCGTCAAACTGGTTATGCGTTATAATTTTTCGACATTGTTCGACAACAATGTCGTGTCGTTCTGCATTGATTGCGCAGGCTGATAGGAGGTAGAGGTGTTGAGCAATGATAATAGAACAGACAAATACATGTGGACGACGCACTAACGATAGCTAGCCGAATGGAATCCTGCCGTTCCCTGGGCTGATACGCGTTGGATACCATAACATGCCGAAGGATTTCGTCTGCAACATCGAATTGACCCCGTTTCGTCAAGATGAAGCAATACTACATAATAAACGTTGAGCACTAATTCACATGAAAGGAAGGAGGGAAATACCTGCATGAACAATCGTAACCAGTCATCGAAGTTGATTCCACGGAATACGTCCACTGCACCGGGTTTCTCGCCACTTCTGGCGGATTTCCGGGCAAGACTGTCGCGTTCTAGGACATAGAATGTGATTACTAGTTCCGTGTGGATTCCATCACTAGCACACGTACCCATGTCAAGTTGGAGCCGAGAGGCCATGTCTTCTTCGTCAGCTTCGGTCTCGTGGGTCTGCTTCCTTTTCCGACTTCGGGGGAACATCCCGCGGAAGGGATTGTTCTACATACAAGATCAAAAGGGATAATCAATGAACGAAAGTCACATACCCGACTTGTCAAAAACAAATTCCTCGTCTCCCTAAACATATCCACGAGCTTCTCCGCTTGGACGAGCCACTCCCTCTCCGCTTCCTCCTCTTCGTTGAGCATCTCGGCCCAGAGTTCCTTCAGCCTCCGATATCCTTTTATGACTTCCTTCTCTTTCTCTAACTCCATCTCACGCAGCTGGGCGTGCGTCAATCTAGGACGGGCAGCTGTGGCTTTAGCCCTGGCTTTGTCCTCCGCAAATAGAGAAGTTGACATGGGGTTAGATGCATCATCCGCTGCGTTTGCTGAGGCGCCTTTTGCCCTTTTCTTGCGGGAGTCAATTACCTCGTAGACCAAGTCTAATGCTTTTCGAGGTTCTCCCATGATTTCATAGATTTCAGCGAGCTTCATTTTTGCGTCGTTGTTCGTGGGGTCAGCTAGTCGAACTAGAGAGCGGGTCAACATATAATATGTAGGAGAGAAAACAGTCCAACTGTGTTCGTAAACATCTGCTGCATCTCGAAGCTCATCGATATTTCTCATGCATGCCGCCGTTTGGAGGAGAATGTAGATACTGCTTGTCTTGTGGACTAACTCAGAGAAGTTAAACACCGAAGAGAAAGCTAGCACATACCGCTGAATCGCCACCGAGGAGTTCATAAATGGGTTTTGCCTCTGCGTACATTTCTCGTTCGAAGTACGCGTCGGCAATTTCAGCAAACAACACAGAATAGTCAAGAACATCTTCTGACAGGACAGCATTGGCGTGCAACTACCCAACAGTAGGTCAAAGCTGATGCGAAATCACATAAACGCGTACCTTTCCTTCTTCGATGTCACCCATCTTGATCCTCGCAACCGCCAATCTGTGCCGCGCATTGGGATCCAGCTCAAACCCACCTGAGTGTACAACGGCACCCTCACTTACACTGGGTCGAGGAGGCCACCCTTCCTGGTCGTATTCTCGATCGTCTTCATACAGATCCCAGTATTTCTGGTCTGCCCGGCCTTGAAGCCATCGCGTCCCGTGTCGGATAGTTTCAACCGCACGCACATGTTCTCCGAGGACGTTGTATAAGTCGGCGAGTAACAGGAGATCCATTTTTGAAAATCCTCCATCTTCGCCTTGCCCTGAGGGATACATCTTCATGTAGTGGTCTAGAGCTTCCTGGAGCAGCGTTGCACATGTTGGGAGCTCAGAGAGTTCGATGAGGATGGTGTGCAGCTCGCGTAACACGGTGAGATCGTGAGGGAAGCGTTTGAGAATGGCGAGAAACGCATTTCTTGCTGTTTTAAAGTCACCCATTTCTTTCGCGAGAGAGGCTCGATCCCATAATGCGTCCACGTTTGTTGGATCCAGGCTGTATACCTTGCGATAGCAATATAGAGCCTGTTGGTTGTGCCCGTGTTCTCTGAACCCATGTGAAAAAGGGTCACGAAACAAAGTCAACCCGCTCACCTAGACTGGCGGGCCAGTCTATCCCATTCCTCTGCATCATGTCGAAGATGAGCAACCATAATTCTCAACTGTAAAGCCTTCTGGTCCTCCTTCAAATCTTCGTAACACTGAGCAAGAACAGACCACGCGGAGGCAGCTCGAGGTTCGATTCGAATGACTTCTTGCATGATACGAATGGCCTCGGGAAGGTTGTTGTCCACATACGCCTGGTTTCCATCTCCAATGAGAGCCTTGACTTGCACAGAGAGAGTGGGCCCTGCTGTGCGTCCTTTCTAAAAGGATATTAGACAAATATCAGGGGGCAAGAATACCAAGGGTACCTTTCTCCGATTCTTTCCAATCCCAGAGGCTGCACGAAGGTCGTCCTTGAACTCTGCCTCTCTCTCCTCGATATTAAAGTCCCAGTCTTTCGTCAAGAGGTTTGCGTTTGTTGACGTGGATCCGTCTCGAAGGCGAATGTTCTTCACCAACCGGCTGGTTCAATTAGACAAGAAAATAGCAACATGGTGGAGACTTACTCGAAATCACCCTCAATCTCCTGCTCTGCCTCTGCAGCAGAGACGTCATGGGCACCACCTCCATCTTCCTCTTCATCATACTCCCCAGATGCGCCTCCTTCACTACCTTCGGAATCGTCGCTCTCGGATGGATTGGATGGTTCGTCTTCATCCTCCCAAACTGAGTTACCTGCTTAGCTCGGGAATTCTTCATTGCGTACAAAATACCTTCTTGCAACCCAAACTCGTCTGACATGGGTTCTTGGGTTCTATCAAATTTGAATTCTCAAACGTTCCAGTGGTCTTGATCTTGAATTACTGTACCATTTCATTCAATTCGGCAGTCACGCGTCACGGGGCCCTCCAAAATGCCGAAATGTCACGGTTGTCACGGCGATTTTCATGGTGTGCCGAATTCATTTGGCAATCATGTGACTAATATAGAAATTTTTCGTCGCCTGCGGCGCTAAACTGCCGAAAAATTCCCAAAAATTTGGGCATGTCACGGCAGCTTTGGGAGGTCGCCGAAACCAAAATTTCGGCAGGCCTGTCACGCGTCACGGGCCCTGCCGAATTGAATGAAATGGTACAGTATAAGTCGAATTGTTGCCCAACCCAAGATACGGAAAAATTATATAAAATTTACCCACGGATATTTCACCACCTCTTGACCAGGTTGACCTAATCCGCCAAGAACCTGGCATTGTTATTTCTTGTCTCAGGTCGACTGCCTTATCATACTTAGACTTTTGACCAGTCGCTATTACTAGTAGTCACTAGTCATTACCGGTTATTCGTGGATCGCGTAAATTGTGGGCAATGATGATAAGATCATGATCAAAGTTGGTTCTTGTGATCGCTCGGCGGCCTTCAGTTTACTTGTGATATTCAACCCAACTGCTGACGAGGTCCGCATCTGGGGAACAAGATATCAGCATTGTACCGTGATTACGATGATCAGCTGATGCGTGGAATGGGACACCCACTGCTATTTATACCCAAAACACGCCTGTCTCCAGTTCTCACCAACCTTCTTTGCCTTTGACGATCCACCAGGATGGTGTATGTCACTCCCGGAGTCGACCTTCTTGCCAAAGGGTCCTTAATTCTAGGGGCTTTCGTTGGCACCATCGTTACCTTGAACTCGTCGGTCGCCGCCAGAGCAGGATACCACATTCCCACATGGGTGCTTCTTGCGGGGACGACCATCGCCATTCCTGTGTCGTTGACAGTCTCCGTAATGTCACGTAAGATCTCGAACGCACGCCAGGCGACTGCCATGGGGGCCCGAATTATCCCGGAAGCTCAAGGACAGTGGCTTGGAAACCTCGATATTCTCAAGAAGATGATGGAGAATCTAAAAGTTGGCTACCCTGGTATATTTCCATTTAGTAATTGTTTAACTTGGAACGATACTCATCTCCCATTCTAGGTGATGGCTTGGATGAACTTCTGGTTAAACGAGGCCCTGTTTTCAATTTGCGAATTCTGTGGTCAGACCTTATCTTCACGGCATCCCCAGAGCACATCAAGACCATGCTTGCGACTGATTTCCAAAACTACGTCAAAGGTCAAACGATACACCGTTTCCTTAGACTAAATCTAATCATAAGTTCAATCCTTAGGTGAACGCTTCCACTACAACATGGAATCTGTGCTAGGGACTGGCGTATTCAACTCTGATGGTACATTTGTTTCATCATCTCATAATTATTTTCATTTCTTATGAAATCTTTATTTCAGGTGAGATGTGGAAGTACGTTTCTAATTACAGCCTTTTTATTGGTGGTCTATTTATCATGTTCAAAGATTCCACCGCTCCATCACACGGCCAATGTTTACGCGAGAGAGAATCAGCCACTTCGACCTATTCGACCGCCGAGCTTCTCAAGTCATCAGTAAACTCCGCGAGCGTCTGAGGGAAGGTTACGCTGTTGATTTTCAGGTGCGCTTCCTGACGAGCTACACTTCTCACATCTAACAAACATACACCCAAATCGACTAGGATCTCATGTCTAGATTCACACTGGACGCTGCCACTGAATTCCTCTTCGGCAACTGCGTTGAGAGTCTCTCAGCTGGTCTACCGTACCCTCACAACGCAGCCTATCTCCCACCCATCAAACGTACAGCAAAGGGAGACGCCGCGAACGCCTTCGCGCATGCCTTCCTTGAGGCACAGGAAGTCATTTCCATCAGGGAGCGTTATGGATGGGTGTGGCCTTTAGCAGAGATATTCAAGGACAAGAGCTACGAACCCATGAGGATTGTGAATTCCTACATCGAGCCAATCGTCAAAGAGGCTCTGGAAAAGAAGCGGAATTCACCCATAAGGGAGAAAGGAGAAGAACCGTCAGACGAGGAGACGCTCTTGGATAGTTTGGTCCGCGTTACTGACGATCCTATTGTTCTAAAGGACGAGACGTAAGTTGTTCAACCTATCTCCGGAAATTCCATGGACAGCTAATTCTCCCTAGTTTGAATATCATGATTGGCAGGTTCATTTTCCAATCGCCGAATTCCTTGTCTGAACGATAATTCGTAGCTGGACGAGACACTACCGCCGCAACCCTCACATTCATCATCTACTTGCTTGCAACCGTCCCCAACATTATGACCCGCCTTCGTGAAGAAATTCTCGGCAAGGTTGGCAACTCTCGTCGTCCGGACTATGATGATATTAGGGACATGAAATACCTCCGGGCTGTCATCAATGGTCAGTCTCTTCATATTACTCTTTCGCCTCTCTCGGTCAACCCAATGAAACAATTAGAAACACTTCGGCTCTATCCTGTCGTGTAAGACAATTTTTCTGCTACCAAAAAACTAAATAAATGCTCTACGCAGTCCCTTCAACGTTCGCGAAAGCGTTAACGCCTCGACCTGGAAATCTGACGACCCGAACCAGAAGCCATTCTTTATTCCTGCTGGTGCAAAGTAGGTCACAGGCCTTACCATATTTCCTACTTTAATCGTTGTGTTGGAAATTCAGGACAGCTTATTCCGTCTTCATGATGCAACGACGTACCGACCTCTGGGGACCTGACGGTACGTTCATTCGAATTGGATAGCCCTTTGACCGCTGTTCGACCTTGCCGCTAGCTGAAGTTTTTGATCCCGATCGCTGGCTGGACGACCGCCTCAAGACATACGTCTCCAAGAATCCATTTATCTTCCTCCCATTCAATGCTGGTCCACGTATATGCCTAGGCCAACAGGTGACACCTCTCCTATACTCCCACAGACCTAGTAGCTAACTGACTCATTCGGTTAGTTCGCGTACAACGAGATGTCGTTCATGATCATCCGTCTTTTGCAAAATTTCACATCCGTCGACCTCCATCCTAGTTCTGCTCCTCCCGAGGCCCATCCTCCCGCAGCGTGGGCAGAGGCGAGCGGACGCAAGGGTGTGGAGAAGCTTTTCCCCAAGATGCATCTGACAATGTATACTAACGTAAGCCTTTCGATCAAGACTCCTACGATTGTCGCTAATACCTTGTTACTATCAGGGAGGTTTGTGGGTTAAGATGACGGAGAGCGATGGGACGAACTAAATATGAATGGGTTCACTACGCTATTTATACAATGTAGCTATTATTTTACAGATGTAAATCATTACTGTGATTGATAAACGCGAGAGTCGAAAAATTATTACCGCTCTTCCGGTGAGAGTAAGAGTAGAAGGGTTTGGCGTATTGAAAAAAAAACTAGATCCAAAAATAATATTAGGAGGGTACAACGTTTGGAGCCTCCGATAGCTCGTATATGAAATAGACACCGAAATTCCAAGAAATGAGCGTGGAATTTACGCGGTCGATAGTTGCTGGACCTGCTGGACTTGAGGTTGTTGTTGTTGGGCTGCTGGTTGGTTATGAACGGCTGTTGGGGCCCCGGTTGTACGGTTTTCTCTCGTCTGCGGGTAGGTGCCTACGTCGTCACGACGGCCGTGCACGGGTCCGCCAATGCCGTGTTTGTTGACAAGCATGTTACCCAAGCTGGCGATGAGCAGGAAACACGTCCATGCCCAACACATCCACGAGAATGCTTTGATGGTCTCGAGAACGGCGCAGACCTTTTGGCTGCCTCGGCACCATTTTAAGTTGTGGAATGTGTGCTGTAATCCAACGTGAGGACCAATTCTACAAAAAAAGATAACGGAGAGAGATGTGAGACGTACCGTGAAAACGGCTGCGCCGACAAG
>Ga0307517_10001432_pt1 | contig 40112 bp, 41 predicted proteins | sample 23_EM_MG_FD_194515 | JGI IMG/M metagenome (GOLD analysis project Ga0307517, IMG submission 194515) | Populus trichocarpa ectomycorrhiza microbial communities from riparian zone in the Pacific Northwest, United States - 23_EM | ecosystem: Host-associated > Plants > Roots > Unclassified | place...
ACAGACTCCCATTACTTTCTTCCAATGTAAGCATCAATTGACCGCCGTGCCTATGTCTTAACCTCCAATCCAGATGTCCGAACTTTCAGTCAAGAATGCTTCCATTAACGTCATTCAAGTTCAATTCAACGATGAAACAGCTCCAGTAGCTGTTAACCCAGGCCATACTCGGGTCACTTCTGTGATTGGAGATTTCAAGGTTTTCAAAGCGAAGGTTATGAAATATTCAGGTGTATTCTCTGGGATCGACAACTGTCAAGTTATTGTGCAGGAGACCAACGTAGGTTCTTACTCCACTACACATTTGCAAGTGTGACCAACTTTGTAACCCCACCGCAGGTCGACGCAAAGTTCACTGTGAAGAATGACAATGCCAATAACGACGTCGTCGTAACGCACGGGGCAAAGGTGGTCCGCATCCCACCGGGAGGGCCCAAAAGTTTCACTGACCCGGGAAAATACACTATGTCCTTCCCAGAGAAGAATGAAAAAGAAGGTTCTGAGACTTTGAGGGCGATAGTTACTGTCACCTACCACGAGGACAGTGTCGACAACACATCTCTGCACATCTCTTAAGGCTAGTTATTATGCTTCATCTTTCGATTCTAAATAACTGACTTCCAGCCATCAGTGGTTCAACGTTCTCGTGTCGGTGTCGTTTTCGTACAAAGTTTTCCGTTATTCCGACTCGTGCCCTTGTACTGTGTGTTTTAAATGAATTGAAATTTGTTGTCCGTATTCTCAGTCACTGAGTATTGGGCGATCTGCCGTACGCAACTTCACAAGGTGTATATCATGATAATATTAATATTGGAGAGTCGAGCTGCTTTGAACTTGCTGGTTCAAGTGCGTAGTTTAGTAGACCCCAGAGATAATTGATGTAAATTTAAAGAACAACTAATCTGTATCCCTTGAATTCGAAGAACGAAATTTGAAGGTGGGGCCCGGGGTTGGTGCATTTACTAGGTACTAAGGCCTTGATTACATGATCAGATGGGCGATTCACCGTGACCCCCAGGCTCTCCTGAATGACAGAACCAGATCATAGCTTCCCCCTTACCTAGGACCGGATTAATAGTAGCCTCGCTAGCCAGGTGTGATCGACGTGAAACTAATTTCAACATGACATACACAAGTTCTGCTAACACTATATGACAGGACGCATGAAGTCAAGACGAAGGCGGAAACAATTGTACGTCTTTCGTTTATCACTCAACGCGGTCGCGTTCGCACGTGTGCATTGCCGGTATTCGGCAGGCTTGCGGAGTTCACAAATCCCATCAAATGTTGGATCCTGGTATCGCAATAGGAACAGGTGCCAGGCTAGATTAATAGTAAGATCCTCCCATTCAAGCGTGCGGCTGCATGGTGCACGTGACAGTAACAAGTTGGCAAGTTGAATGAACCTTTTGTACATTGAAAAACACATATTCCTGACAGATGAGGTCCCTACACGAGTCAACGAGCTATCGTACATACTATTCTGAAAATCAACTATTTTATCCATCCACTTGCTGATTTCCAAATTCGTCCGATCCCCTCGTCCTTATTTTTCATCTGGCGGTGGCATCCCGCCCAATGCGCGCTTAAGCTGAATATACCCCTCCACAGCAGAATACGGCGCGGGTTCCAAGCGCGCAACCTCCTCCGTCTCATCCAAATTCAGAGCCATGTACTCCAACGTATCCTTCTCAACACCAGTCGCGTAAGGCTGTAACCAAATCCATTCCTCCCTCTTCAGACCCGACGGGAACGATATTCCTGCACCCGCTGCGCCCCCGTATGGTTTCACATCGCCACTATACCCTTCCTTAAGTTTGTCGCTCGGGTTGAATTTAGGAACGTCTTTGGTTGCCAGGAGAGGTCCCAGCTGGAAGAACGCCGTCATGTTATTTAACGCTTTCTCGATAGTCCACTTGGGTAACTTGATCTCCGTGATTGGGGCGATCCCACCAGTGTACCCATGTAGCGCGACGAAGGGGTCAAGCAGCGCGATCCGGCGTTGCAGCTTGCTGTCCTTGTCTTTGATGTAATCTGTGGCTGGGCCATCTCCGGGATCGATGAAGAATGGTTTGAGCTTTAGGTAAGAATCGTCGGTGATCGGCTCGAGTGGTCCCGGGTCTGTGACCGGCTTGCTGTGGTACGTATAAATTTTACTTGAATCGCCAGGTTTGAGGTATCCAATGAGACCATCGTACACGCGTTTCTCATCACCAATCTTGAGTCGCACGTCATATTCTTCAACAGGTAACTCTGTTCGTGTGGGAGCATTCTTGCCGTACAGGGTCTTGTCGCTCTTCGGGGCGGTGTCGAGTTCAAAACTGAACCCAATGTTCGTCAACACCACCGGTTTCCCCACAAGGGCGGAAAGGAATTCAGCGTAGCTGTCTGGGACTTCCTTTATATGATCGAACGAGTTCAGTATTAGTTGGTATACGGCTTTGAGATAGATCGGATCCTCCATCATTGGTTTCAAGAATTCGTCCAGCTCTTCGTTACCTTCAGGGATATTACCTGGTTTGGAGAAGGGAAGCCATGGTGGTGACGCAGTTATCCCACTCGCACCACCGAGACGGATCTCGCGGTAGAATCTCCCGTCCTTCAGAAACACCTGTAGGCTGTAGTTTGCGAAGTTGATGAGCAGCCAACCGAAAATAGGATTGTCCCAGTCGTCTGACGCCCTCCAAGTCGTCGGATCGAACGCGTCCTTGACCAGGAAATGTGAATTCAGGCGTACGGGTTGATTAATGCGCGGTGTGATCTGGATGAATTCGCAATAACCGTCGTGGTCTATGCCATCCACAGTGTTCGGCCTTTTTGTGCTACCAGTGCCAAAGGGCTGCACGGTGAGCAGGTCTGATACACACGGGTATATCGGCGGTGGGTGGGGTGCAGGGCTCTGGTCGATCACACTAATTGCTTGCCCGAATTTGTCGATGATATTGATCTTCGTGAAGCGGAACTGACCATGGGTAGCGGGTTTGAATGCTGGATATTTCTGGGAAAGACCCAATACTTGGTTCGCGTAAGGTGTTGGTCCCGTTTCATCTGCAACCCGTTTAAGTTCGATTTCGTGTACACCAATGCTCCCGGCAAGCTGGATGGCCTGATACGTGGGTTCCGGTTCCGTGCTTTTTGGCTTGCGTTCGTTTGGGTTGATATGCGTCCCCTGCTGCACGGTGAGAAGATGGTCGGTGAGCCCAGCCAACGGGCTGGACAAGTATGGGAAGGCGGTTTCGAGTAAGGTAATCAACCTTTTCCTCTGCGTTTCGTCGATCGCTTTATTTAGCTCCTCCGGGTTCACGTTCGTGAAGAGCTGCTTCACTTTTGCATCAAGGGAAAAACCGGGCTGGGGGAGGAGTAACACGCGCCCATGGAATCTACGAAAGTTCTCAAGGACCCCTTCAATCTTGCTAACGTCCTTATCATCCGGAAACCCCCATTGAACGTGTTCCGTCGTCCCTGGTTTATTGACACGAAGGCGGTTCATTTGCCAAGATTCGAAGGGAATATGGTAGTACTCGGCCTCCCATTCCAGAATTAGTGGACACCACGGCTGCCCGTTCCATTCGTTTTGCTCTAAATCATTTACTAGATTCTTGCCCTTATCGTCGAAGACGAGGAACGCATCCACAACTCCCATCGCCACTGTTTTAGGCTCGAGCTTGGAAGGCATGACTTTCAAGATTAGCTTTTCCATCTCGTCTCTTGCCGACTGGGTATCCGCGCTAGCACCATCAATATGTAGCGCAGAGAATCGATTTCCTTTGAAATGTGCACTTGAGAGGGCCGGGGTATCCTCCATGTGGCCTTCAGACCACCCGCTCTCGAGACCGGCGATGAGTAGTGTGGGGTCCTGGTATTGATAGAACCGTTCAGCGGTGCCAGCCTCGGCAATGACTTCCCCTTTAGCGGTGAGTATCTCTCCGATGCTCTTGGGAAGCTCGTAGTAGACACTCTGTGGGCCTTTCTCTGCAAGGATCTGCGCGAGGCGATCCGAGAGCTTGCGCACCTTCTTCTCGATTGTCGTAGGGTCTTCCCCGCCGTATTTGGGATCGCACAGGTATGTCCACCAGTAGGTGAATAACTCCCACCGCAGTGCTGGCAAGGTCCTGTAAAGGGTGCCCAATTTGGCCTGGGTCGCATTCGCTAGCCGAAGGGCGACCAGGCGAGGATCCTTGGGGTCAGGGGGGTGTTCATCAGCGTTCTGGTTCTCGGAAAGAAACCAGGCTATTCCGCCAGTGGATCGATCGTAGTCGGCATTCAACAAAAGATCTTCTGCCGCAATGTCTGCATCCACCCCGTCCTCTTGCGCTAACAGCAAAGTTTGAATTTTCAGGATCAGCTCCTCCGCTTCCCCAGGTTTGTGGCTATGGATATAGGCCAACAGCGCGTCGAGTGGACCGGTCCCCACCGCAACCGGGACGGTTTTCGGGTCCTTGAACATTTTAGCCTTTTCTTGTGCGGGAATTTTCTCGGGGCGTTCGTCGGCAGACCACTTGACTTTGTGTATATTGCCCCACATTAACGTTAGAGTGTCTCCTTCGACAAAATTGTTGGCTTCAAGTTCGTCTAATCCGATCAGACGAATATGGCTCTTCTGCAGGCGACCAAGCAACTCGGGGAACGTTTCTTTTTTGGAATGATGGAGAGGGTCCTTGGCACCAGGAAGTCCGGTGTCGGAGTACCATCCGAAGACGAGGTAGCTGGCAACGCAAGATTTGAGATACTTGGTCTCCCCATTGGAGACGTACGCAAAATTGTCGCAGATAGAAAAGACATTGCCGTTATGTGGCTGGTAATCTGTGAACAACTGGTTGCTGGATGACAAAACCGTGAGATCGACACGAGTCGCCTTGTCATTCTCGACCCAGTCCTGCGCTTTCTCCCGGTAGCCGATGAAGTCGCGTCCATTTCGAGGCTTTTGGTCCTTCCCGGTTGCAGGACTGACGTACGGGGAGACGTCAACCTGTGTATCCACGTCATCGTGCAACTCGGAGACATCGCGGGAACTAGGGACTCGAGTCAGTTGTTATTGGTCATGATAAAAAATAGAACGCTTGCCGATTGGATTCTACGACCCACGCGTCAATCTCAGGGAAATCGTTGGGTTTGTTCTCGGGTTTGACTCTACGAATGACCAACCACCTGTTGGGCACAGGCTTGTATTCGGGCATAGCCATGTCATCATGAATAGTACGCTGTTTCCCCCCGTCGTCCTGGCTGGAAGCGCTTTCCTTTGGATCCGGTGCGGAACCTGTACGAAGGGAGAGTGGGAGAACCCAGTGCAGATACACTCCGACGCGGTTTTCACGAATTTTGCCGGTACCAACGTCGACTAAGCGAGGGTTTCTAGCGCCCGGGTTTTCTTCTGTAGGACGGGAGAACTCGAGGTGGTGTGGGGGAAGTACGTCTGCTCGTACTCTTTCTACATCAAGGGTCAAGTAGTTGTAGTTTGGTTGGGTGATAGGCGCGATATAATAGTCCTGATCCTTCGACTCGCACACGGGTTGGTTGAATACGAACGCATCGAGCGCGGCTTTCATCAATACATGGTTCTCCATGGCGATCTGGCCTGTGGGCTTGGGTCAATATGCAAGATACGTGAATACATGAATACTAACCTCAATGAGGGTAGGGGTTTCACCTGAGAGCTATTTCCTACCCAGTTGACAAGATAGAAGGAACGTGGATCTTCCTTTGCATGGTGTTTTTCGTCCGAATTCCGAGTTCTGAGTTCTGGATTGTGTATTGAGAAAGTAGTCTCCGAGTCCAAGGTAACTTACTCCAGTGTGACTGTCATTATCATTCGGCGATTGCCTTTCTCACATGTCCCCAATCCGCATTCCACACTTTTAACTTAACATTCTTATCTATTATACAAATGCATTTAAACCAATTGGAAACCCGTCCCGAAAGACAAAAGAAGTTCTGGGGTTCTATGTAAGTTGACAGTCGTCATGAAAGGGGAAGAAGGGACTTACTATCTGGTGCCTAATACCCGATTCTGCTGACGGTGATTTCTTTCAAGTTGGCCTTTTTATCGATTTGTTTGACAATGGGATCGCCATTGTAATCAAGAGAGATTTCCGCAATTGTGGTATCTCCGGAGACGACTTGGTAGCTTCCACCGGAGCCCTGAAATATACGGGATGTTTCTCCTAACCCGATCTCGGTTTCGGTCCCGAAAGGACTAGTGATTTTGGTTTTCTTGCCGGTATTGTTCACGACGACGAAGCCCATAACTATCACATCAGTCCATCGGCATCGCAGATGGAGCCTAGAGGGCTTACTTTTTCGGAAAATAAGTGTCAGCGACCTAATTGGAGAGGACAGAGGAGATGATACGCAAGATTTTCAACTTGCAGGTACTAATATATATTACGACCATGGGTTCACACGTGTGACCAGAAACTCGTTTTATTACAACTGTCCCGCTGTCAAAAAGTCACGACTCTCGATCAGTTTGGTGGCCTTTCCTATGATTGGTTGAGATAAGTGAGTGAGGGACTTGGTAGGAAGGAAGGAAACCGACCAGGACTTTCGATGACATCGATAACGGAGATCTGTTTCGCGAGCGGACTCGAAGTTGTCTTCACTGTGGGTGCTCCCCCGCCTGGTGGGTCAAGGGTGATGTCTGCGAGTGCAGCCCCGCCGCTCACAACTTTGTAGAGTCCAGGATCCAGGAATAGACCGGACATGGCTTGCGATTTGACCTTGAATGTTTTGGGAGCGAGCATAACTTGTACCTCGACCTCGGAATTGTTTTGGAGGATGAAGCCCATGATCTGCAAATCGTTGGATCAAGAATCGAGAGGACGTGGGCATACACCTACTTGTGCACAAATAAGTTGAAGCTTGGGAGATAACAAATGGGTATCTCACGTATATTAAGAGGTCAGATGGCCGATCAGGATCTGGTCAGATCGGGTATCTCGATACCGATCACCGATCGGCTGTTCGGTAATCCCCGTGATGTTCTTGATGATAATTACATAATTTACCTGCTCCGTCACACATCCATGGTTGTTCGAAAATCTCGATACATGAATTTGAACATGCGGACACCTGCTGACCTCACCTCCAGGATACTCAGTCTCCTTATCGCTCTCCCTTACCTTTCCCCCGTTCCTGTAACACTATCCGCAAAGGTCCATTCTCTCTGGTGAGCAATCCCCGCACCCAAAGGGATCTCTCAATAATACCCTGCCAGATGAGCAAAAAATTCCTCACAGCAGATCTCTATCCGCTGAAGTTCAGCACAGATGCAGTAAAACTCCAGTTCGAGCTGGATAAAGGGCTGCTGTTTCCTCCACCTCAATCCAAGATCAAGGTCTTTGGACTGGAACGCGGAGAAGATTTCGAGACTAGCATCGATGAACTGTACAAATTCGCTGGGTTTCCCGCAAGGCCGCTGATTGACGCGAAAGTCACCCTCATACATCCTACTGAAAAGCCAGAGACGTTATACCAGCGGAACGCAGTCTGGTTCATCCCCGGCGACGCCCATGCCACAGTTATGCGACTGAGGTTCCGTATTACGGAGATGGACAGCCTTACAGCATTCTTTCAGAGTTTCCTTGGAAAAGATTTCACCATCTCGGGGGGTAACGTTACCGTGCGCAAACGGACCCAATACGTCGCAGAGAAGGATATTTGGGAAGATTCCTCCGAGATTATTATGGACTTCGCAGGTTCAATCTCTGGTATCGGGGCCTCGATCACATCAGTGTTCAGAGAAAACGGACGGGAGGTGTGGTTGACAGCCGATTTCAATAACGCCGACATTGAGAAGATGTTCGACTGGTTGAAGGCACAATTTGATATTCCTCACTACCCAGCAATTCCCCCTGATCTCAAACCGGAAGGTCTATCTCTCCATCGCATCGAAATGCTACTCAACCCAAAAAGGAAGAAATGCTTTTTTGCCTCCATAACGTTCAAGCTCTCGACTAGCTTTGGGACCAAGGACCAGAACGCTTTGTTTTTCTTTACATTTTCCTATCCAGAAAAGGTGTTTGTGGCCTCATTATTCCCTGGTAATATTCATTGAACTTTTTACGTGGTTATACTGATGATGGAGCAGGAGTCGTCAAGGACAACTACAAAATATTTTATCCCGAATACGAGCCATATCGCGCGCCAGATTATGGACAAGAAGGGGTCGGCGGCTTGAACCTCGCGTATTTCTCCCCCGAGTCGAATACACTCCAAAACATATTGCCCACCATCACATCTGCAGGCCTCATCATTTGGTCCGACAGGATCAGCGTGTCCGGCGAACTGACGTGGGGGGGTTCCGGGAACAGTTCCTCCAACTTACCCGTCCTGAAGTTCGACCGCATCAGTCTGCTTGCAGAATACGATCTCAAGTCAAAGAAATCACTGGCGTATCTGGGGGTGTCTTTTCAACTGCTTTCGCCGCGCGAGCTTCCCCCTGTTAATGTGGCCGGCTCAGTCACCTACTTCTCCGGCGGGGCCGGCAAGTCCAGCTGGATTTTTGGGTTCGATGTGACCGACGTTCATTTGTCAACTCTGTACTCCTTCTTCGACAAGGATGTTGGGGACGGTGTGGTGGATATGCTTGAGAACGTGACGATCAGTTTCCTGCGAATGAAGTACGAATACTCGTCTACCCCGAGCTTTACGTTGTCTGGCAAAGTGGTTCTTGGGAAGACCATCACGGCACGTTGCGATTACGTCTACAAGCCCGAGAGCTGGACCCTCGATATCAAGTTAGGTTCGGCCGGCCCAGAGGTCACCGTCGCCACCATCATGGACTCTATTCTGGGCGGCGATGTGTTCCTGCCAGACTGCGTCGGCAATATCCAACTCATTGGTGAAGGACAAGAGGACGTCTTTTCCATATCTGTCACCAAAAAGAAAAACAAAAATGATAACTATCTTGTCTTCCAGGCCAAGTTCAACCTTGGAAAGTCTCTTAGTTTCTCGTTCGTTCAATTGCGCCAGACCGGCAAGGAAGAAACAATTTCTACAAAGCGCGTCCTCAAGATCAAAGCTGCTGATTTTCCGAAAATAAAAATAGACCTCATCGGCGAGCTGCCGCAGGTGTTTGACGAGATGGCGTTCCAATGGGTCGACGATAAGGGGAAGGGGCTTACACGGAAGGAAGTCGACTTTCTCAATACTGTGTTGGATTCAAAGGACCAAATCAAATTCAAGGAGCCAAATCAAGAGGGCACAAAGAAGCCTGAGGACCTCGTTATCGAGAAAGGATTACATTTCCTCATCTCACTGTTCGTAAACGGCGGGCCCGCGAGCAATGTTGTCCTTGACCACCGCTTCGGCAGTACCAAGAAGAAAGACCCGAAGTCTACGATTTCTTCTTCGACTGACACACCCAACGACGATAACAAGGCCGCAGGTTCTGGAGAAACGACGATGGCTCCAATGTCAAAGAAAATCGGCCCGCTGAGCATATCCAATGTTGGTTTGCAGTTCGACAAGGGCATATTATATGTTGTGTTGGACGCAACGTTCGAACTTGGCCCGATAGAGTTTAGTCTACTTGGCTTCCGGTTGGGCGCCAAATTCACAGACATACGGAAACTTCCTGCATTGAACTTCGATCTCGAGGGCCTTTCCGTCGGTTTCAACCAGCCGCCACTTACTTTAGCTGGGCTTTTCCGTCATAAAGATCAATTGTACATGGGCGGAATCGTAGTTGGTTTCGTTCCGTACTCACTCACTGCGGTTGGATTCTATGGCCAGGTGGACTCGTTTACGACGGTGTTTGTCTTTGCCAAGTTGGAAGGTCCATTGGTCAACCTTGGGTACGCCGAAATTTCTGGTGTCTGTGGTGGATTCGGGTATAACAACACGATCGGCTACCCGACCATCGACCAAGTGGCCACTTACCCCTTTATCACGAACCAATTTGATCAGTCAAAGCCAGATGTTGTACTCAAAAGTCTTGTAGGAGGGTGGGTACAGCCGAAGGAGAAGGTGAATTGGTTTGTGGTGGGCATGGGGGTGAAAGCGTTTGACGTACTGGACGTGGATGCAGTGGTGGTAGTCACCGTTACTCCGAGCGTAAAGCTAGGGATTTTCGCAGTGTGTCAGGCCGGCTTTCCTTCTGAAGCCAAACCAGACAAGCGCATCCTCTTTGTCCGCCTCGCCATCGGCGCAGAGGTCGACTTCAATGCGGGCACCATGAAGCTCGAAGGGCAGCTTACCCCCGATTCCTATATACTCGCGCCATCGTGCCATCTTACCGGAGGGTTTGGACTCTTCTATTGGTTTGGCGACAACGTGAACGCGGGTGACTGGGTCTTCTCCATCGGCGGATTCCATCCATCGTACTTGAGGCCGGTTCACTACCCGAATCCCCCACGTCTCGGCATCTCTTGGCAGGTGGATAGTACACTGTCCGTCATTGGAGAAAGCTACTTTGCCATCACCCCAAAATGCTGCATGGCTGGCGCCCGTATACACGCTGCCTTGTCGCTGGGCCCATTGGGAGCATGGTTTGACGCAAGTGCCAACATGCTGATCAATTTCGACCCATTCTGGTTCATGGGCGACGTGAGCGTATCGATCGGAGTGTCCTTCACATTACGCTTATGGATCTGCACGCTGTACATCAAGGTTGAGATTGGTGCAGACCTAAGCATCCAAGGCCCGCCTTTCAGTGGCAAAGCCCATGTCAAGTTTTGGGTATTCGGGTTCGACGTTAGTTTTGGCGCCAAGGACCAAACCCCACCCAAACCTGCGACATTCGCCAAGTTTTTGGAGATGTGTTTCCAAGGTGCACCTTCAGAATCTGGCTCATTGTCGTCTTTCCGCAATCGCCGCCGGCAGAGGCTGCAAGGTGCACCTGTGCACATAGATGAGGACACGAAGCATCACGTCTTGGCCGTCTCCAGCGGATTATTACCCACGTCCCCGCCGACTGGCGCATGGGATGTGCGTGGCGGTATATTCAGCTTCTTGGTTCAGAGTCGCTTTGCCATCAAGGAGGCTATCGTCGACTCCATTGATCATAAAGATTGCGTTTTTGGCGAGAAATTCTACGCCAAGCCGATGCAACTGACGAGCCCAATCAGCACGAGCACGATGACGATTACGATTACGAAGCAACCTCATGCTTTTGCGGATCTTAATATCCTGGCGAAGGTAGACAAGTGGCAAATACAGAAAGTCGAGAAAGGTGTGCCTGATGCACTTTGGGGAGAATGTACGTTTCCGTTCCCTTTCTCTGCCAGTGTTGGCTCCAGAACTTAAGAGCATTTCAGATAATGAAAAAGAGAATCCGATGAAGAGTGGCAACCAGATTGGCAATCTCCTCAACCCGTCAAAGTCATCGATCAAAATTACGCTTATGATGGCGGTCTCGATAATCAGCCCGAAGCCGGAGCTCGCGGATGATAAAATCAAGAAGTTCAACTTTGTCCACGCGATGGCACTCGATGTTTATACCAAGGATATGAAGCGTCCCGACTTCCCTGCCTTTGGAGACATCGTCAAGGACTTTGACCCTGACGCACCATTGGAAGACAAAGGAGTGGTTGTAAAGGCGCAGTGGGAGAAAGTCCAGAAGGCATGGGGTACCGACGACGCCAGAACGACGTCCCAGAGCGTCTATACAACCTGGAGCGCAGCATACAAGTGGCAGGCCGATCCCGATCTTTCGCCTCTGCCGCCAAAGCTGGCTATCAGGGACTTCTTGAATGTGTATATGAGTGCACCCCTGATATGTGTGTGATCAAACATTGGCAATCCATAGTATGTATTGTGCGCAGACAAAATCCAAAGTGTAAATGCCGAAATAAAAAATTGTGGATCCGAAGTGTTACTGGGTGACGATTCAGCATTGATTAACGATTACGTTTTCCTATGAAAGCTCGAGGAGAACATTCTGAAAGTCTTTTCTTTCAAATTCTTTGTAATAAATTTGATTCGTGTATAAGTCTATGGAGATGGTAAAAGAAACTGAAATTTGAAACTGAGGCAGCTGAACTCCAGACTTTCAAGTGATAGCTGCCAAAAAGAAAGTTGTGGGTCGGCAACACAGGGAAGATAAAATTTACTGCTCACCATACTTAGGGCCACCGCTTCCTTCTGGTACCGTCCAAGTGATATCTTGACTAGGGACCTTGATATCGCACAGCTTGCAATGAATGCAATTCTGACAGACGAAACACACATCGGTGGACGATAGCAACTCGTGGAGTGGAAACTCACCTGTGAATTTATGACAAGCTTATGTCCGTTCCAATTGCCTTCTGCATTGGAGTCCCCTTCAACAGGGACATATTCATAAACACCAGCAGGGCACGCTCGCCCAAGTAGTCCTGCATACTGTCCAACGTTGATCTGGATATGGTTTTCCCTTGTGCCTTGTTCCTCTTCGACGTACTCCTTGACCTTCTCGGCGAACTTCTCATCTTCGGCATCTTCTTGTTCAACAGCAGATTCAACAGCAGTGGACCCCGCACCAATGGCCATATTTCCCTTCTCGTTGACTTCCCCCATGTATTGACGCGTACTGACGACACGTAGATGGACAGGTTGGTCTTCGGCGTGATTTGTGCCAGTTAGGCTTACGCTGGTGAGCAGGTCTGTCGATAGTGGAGGCTCGAACGGAGGGTAATCTATGGGTTTGTGCATGCTAGCTGGCTCGGTCAAGGCGGAATCGAGAGACAAAGTATCGCCCTACATTGGAGATGGTAAGAGGAGTCGCCAAAGGATGAGAACAATAAGCTTACTGCATTCCTGTCATGCATAACGTGAGGTGCATGATGCTTGAAAGTCCATGGTACTCGGCCTCTGAAAAGTAGCGAGTCGATCCCGGAGTATATTACGCCCCCCCAGGTACCCAAACGGGTAGAAAACGAAGGTCTGAGATTTCTAACCTCATAAAGATCGGAATGGACCCAGGAATGATGGAGAGTGTGGTCATAAGCACTCATATCAGCAGCAGGAGATGTATTCTGTGAACTGGTAGGATGGACTACTTCCCACGCTGCTTCTGCTGCAAGCATGCCACTCTTCATGGCGTTATGTGTACCCTTTATTTTTGCGATATTGACGAAGCCAGCCGAACATCCGATGAGCGCGCCTCCGGGGAAATGAAGCTTGGGAACCGACTGAAGACCTCCTTCATTAATCACACGAGCAGCATACGCTAACCGCTCAGACTTCGGTCCAGACAGGAGAGCCCTAAAATATGGATGGTGTTTCATTTGCTGCAATACGTGAGCCACAGCCTTTTCAAGTTTGAAAATCCAACATACCTGGAATTCCCGATATGGGCTTAAATAGGGATTCTTGTAGTCCAAGCCAATGACAAGACCCAAGCTGACAAGACCGCCGTCCATATGATAAACGAATCCTCCGCCATACGTCTGATTATCCAGTGGCCATCCCAGAGTATGCACGACCTCCCCAGGCCGATGATTCTCAGGTCCAACTCGCCACACCTCCTTTAGGCCAATACCATAAGTTTGTGGCTGGGCCTCCTTGCGCAGGTTGAAGAGACTGATGGCTTGCTTCGATAATGACCCATGAGCCCCTTCCGCCAGTAACGTTACTTTCGCGCGAAACACCATGCCCGGCTCGAAAGAAGATTTCAATTCGTAATTCTTCGTCAAACCCACCTCATTGGTGATGACCCCTTGAACACTGCGAACCGGATCACCCCAACAATCCCGCGAGTCAGGATCATCGCTTAAAAGCAGCTGAGCCCCGGCAAAGCCAGGATAAATTTCAACGCCGTATTCATTTTCGGCTACTTTGGCGAGCCAACGTGTAAACTGGGATAACGAAACGACATAGTTGCCGTGATTAGACATCTGAGGAGGATGAGGGATTGGAATTGAATACTTCTGGGTGAGGCAAAGCATTCGTGACGATGTGGCAGGTTGAGTCAGAGGATGGTCCGACATAGAGGGCCAGTCGGGGATGAGTTCATTCAGTGCTCTGGGCTCTAGAACAGCCCCAGAAACGATATGCGAGCCTAGCAAGTACAATATGAGTCCAGGGGGCATTCGGGACGAATTGAACGGGAAACATACCTACTTCTGAGCCCTTCTCCAGCACAACAACACGCACTTCATTTCCCTTCTCCCTCTCAAGTTGCTTCAGGCGAATTGCGGCACTAAGGCCTGCAGGCCCACCACCAACAATACAGACATCGACCTCGTCTTCAGCACGTTCGACTGACTTGAAAGCCGCATTTCTGGACGAAGACAGATTTCTACAAAGCGGTCTGCATAGCAGATGGAAACTTCGAAAACCGCAACGCAGCATGGAGATAGAAAGAGATCAAACCGGCAAATACCGAGCAGTACGCGCGGCATACGCATCTTTACATCCTGTTCACAACGCCCACGATGGAAACCTCATTTGCGTTGACTGGGAAGGACTATGTTATCATCGCTGCGGATACAACAGCAGCTCGCTCTATCGTCAAAATGAAAACTGATGAGGACAAGATCAAGACCCTCAATCCACACCTTCTTATGGCGTACTCTGGAGATTCAGGTCGGTCATTCTTCCTTAATTTGTGTTTTAATTCACATTTACACTCTCAAGGCGACACCCTTCAGTTTGCCGAATACGTAGAGCGCAGCATTCGCCTGTATGGAATCCGCAATGTTTATCAATTACGACCCTCCGCTGCGGCCTCTTGGATCAGAAGAGAAATGGCAAACTCGCTTCGATCGAATAACCCATATGAGGTTAATCTTCTTCTAGGAGGATATGATGTCGAAACAAATCGGCCTCATTTGTACTGGATTGATTATCTTGGTACATTGACCGAAGTCCCCTTCGCCTCTCACGGTTATGGTGGATATTTTTCCCTCAGTTTGCTCGACAGGTATGGGTTCTTTATATATATTATTAATCTAGGATTCTCAATACCTTGTCCTAAGATATCACAACCCGGAGGGATCGCTGGAGGAAGGTCTGGCAACACTCAAACGTTGCATCGATCAAGTCTCAAAGAGACTTGTTGTTAGTCCAGACAAATACATAGTCAAGGTAGTCGATAAGGATGGTGTTCGAGAAGTTACATTGTAAACATTTTGATGTCGTTGACCATCTCTGTAATACCACCAGCCAACTTTTCCAAGAACCGCGAGAATGTTAATGTGGTTTCGCCATAGAGGGGTGGTGGATGACACCGATAATATAATCAGCCGATTGATTGTGCGCGAACTCAAAGTTCAACCTCCAACTTTGAACTCTCGCTATTTTGCTGGGTCCTAACCAAGTTTAGTCGAATTCGGAATAACGTCGTCTTCTGAAATTAGTTCCGGTACAGCACTAAGCTTGGAAACTATGGAAGAATCGGAAAAGTAAGTCTGGGATAGGCTCAGCCAAAATGCGTTCAGGATGAGCTTGAGATGAGCCAACAAAGATCATGCATCTGACCTATATATAGAAATTTTCAGTGTTCCAACCACTGGATGAACTCCCTCAATGGATTTTGCGACTTATGTTGTGCAATTGAACGACGCAATCATCAATGAGAACGGACCCAATCTAGCTTACCTCCTCCGTCCTACCAATCCCCACGGAAAGGATCTCGTCAAGGAGTTTCGAAACCCAACCGTACGCAGTTTTCACATCGCTTATCCCGGACACCTTGCGTACTGATAGATTACGGGACAGCGTGCATCTTTTACGCTTTTTGAAGGGTGTATACAAAGTCCTTGGGACGACATTTCGTTTCAATACGTTCTTGTCTGCACACATATCGCGAAGAAACGATATGGTGAGGCATTCAAGGAGGAGTCCCAGCTCGTGAAGTGAGTTTCAATCCACTTTCAAGTCGGTTCCTGGTAGTGATGTCGTCAACGTTTAGTTTTTTCCTGAGATTTTTCACCGAGAACCGCGGCTGGACCCTTCCTGCGCTCTTTTCGATATTGAGGGACTTACGAGACTTGGCAATCGATGTATGTCCCGTCTATCTGCTTGCTTGATAGTCACCAAAATCTGTTTCTTCTTCTAGGCAGACACACATGCGAAGTATAACAATGAGAAAAGTGATTGTATGGAAGAATCCGCTAGGATTATTGCAAAAGCATTTGGGTCCTGCATGACAGACAGGTGCGTCTGTCTTCTTCCACGTTTTATGACCTGCACACCTTTGGCCTTTCTGCTCCAGAATTTCCCCTCCAGATCAATCAAGAAAGTGGGGTGTGTACTACGTTGTTGGCTTGGTCCTCAAGTCTTACTTTCGGGTGAGTTTGCGAACAGCACCTGTGACCGGATGCTGACGGCACTTTAGATCAGACGAATATCATTATCAAAAAACATCTTGCGAGCATTGGAAGCAAACACTGATATTCCCCCATTATCTGTATATCCAAAGTCGCACCAGGTAAATCCCAGAAGATCATGCATCGATTTCTATTCTTCCATTTGTCTCCAGGTGACTTACCGGTATTATATCGGCATGTTAAGTTTCCTGAACGAAGAATTTGCAAAAGTGTGTCCTCACACACACCAATGTTTATGCTCATTTTTTTCCAAAAAATTCAGTCCGAGGAAGAATTTACAATGGCTTTTTATACATGTCATATTGGAGCTCATACGAATCAAGAGTGCGTTTCCCTACGTCAATTGCAACCCCCAATCTCACTTATTATTTTCTGAAGACGGATACTCGCCTATCTCATCCCTCTCCGAATGTTGAGAGGTCATTTACCCTCCTCGGAGTTACTTAACCGCTTCCCTCTTCTCAGAGAACTTTTCTCACCATTCATAGCAGCCATTAGAGTAGGTGACTTGAAAGCATACGACCACGCGCTCGACGTCTGGGAAATACGACTGTTGGAACTCAATCTATGGCTTTCGCTTGAGAAAGCAAGAGAATTATGTATAAGGGGGCTGTTTAGGAGAGTGTACGTTGATCTTTCTTTTCTTTTTTGGTTCTGGATATTATCCTGATGGTGCTTTAATTTTTCTAAACAGATGGGTAGCCACGGGCAAACCGACACGTATTCCCATCTCCCTTTTTCATATCGCACTTCGGATATCGGGTCAAGACGTCCCAGAAGAGGAAGCAGAGTGTCTCATTGCGAACCAGATTTATAGGAATTTTTTGAGAGGGTATATTAGCCACGAGAAGCAAATGGTGGTGCTCGCTTCGTCCAATACTTTCCCCAAGGTAGCCGATCTTCCTTCTGCGTTGGGTAATCTATGATTTAATAAACTTTTTACTGAACGATTGGGCCCTTTGACATTTTGGAATGGAGTCTCTTCAACTGGGTTTTGAATGAACGAAATATGGGAGACAGCACTAAATGATGATATATTCATGGAGCAGCCTGCATACACGATGAATCGTTGACATAGAAAGTAAATATACAGCATAGTAATTCACATCATACAGACAGAAGACGCACAATTGAGATCGCGAGTGTAAACAAAATGCCGAGTAAGTAGAGTCACAAGCAGTATCATTCGAAAAAAAAAACCCTCCGTTCCCAGACGGATAGATCATGAATTTTAAATAAACAAACTTGGAAAGGGTGGAGATCATGATGATGCCTTCTTTGTCTTTTTCGTTCTCGCGGATGACCTCTTGGAAGGCTTCGCGCTTGATTCGCGCTCGCTGTCAGTAGCGGCTGGTGTTAGAGTTTTAGACGCCGATTTGGGGGGTGATCCCGCCCTAGCTGACTTGGGAGCGTCGGGAGCACCTGATTTCAAAGGAGCAGGTTTGGAGGTTGAGGACGAAGCTATTCCGTTGGGTTGAGTGATGGGTACGGTCTTAGTAGGGATTGTGACAGAGGAGGAGGATTTCTTCTCGTCTGCAGTGACAGAGGTGGGTTTGGCGACGGTTTTTTTGCTTGCTCTGTGCATTAGGCCCATAAGGAGAGAAGCGATGGCTCCGGAAGCCACAACGAGAATCCAGCGAGGGAAGAGGACCGTGATATTGTATACCTTTGCAAGGGTGGTTGCAAAGTGATCGAGAATGTATTCTCTGGGGTTGAAAGATGAGATAGAGTTTTAGGAAGGAAGGGGAAGAAGCTTACCTTTCGCCTCCGGGAGAGTAGGCGGTAGACCAGGAAGGGGTAAGGAGGTATCCTTTTGTTTTGAGGAAATCGCGGAGGTTTTCAGCACGCAAGCGAACTTGGTAGTGTCGGTAGAAACGAAGAGTCTGGCCACGGTCAGTTATGATGACGATATAAGGAACCCTGAAGTAATTGGTTAAAAACACGCGGAATTGAAGTAGTGGATTAAAAAAAAACACGTACTGCCAAATGATCCATTTGGTGGTGATGCGAGTGACGTTGAGGTAGTCGATGCGGCCCCACTTGATGTGTGGTAAGTCGCCTGCCTTTAGTGTTTGATCATAAGCGGTATCAAAGACGTTATCGGCAAGTTTCGAAAGCTCGTCTTGTCGCACAGCCTGTCCTGTACTAAAGAGTACGAGTCAGATATGCGATGCCTTATGGGGGGAATGAGAAACATACATGACGATAACCCAAGCTCTCTCCTTTTCTTCTTTGGATGTAAGGGTTTCATTGACGATCACATCTTGATAATTGTCATCTGTGATCAACTGGATCCTTTCGTCCCAAAGTTTCTGGTTCACAGCTGCCGATACGTTCAGTCCAAGAGAGCCCAAGAGAGCTGCAGCCGGACCAGAAGTCAAGAACCTTTCTATAAAGGAATTGGGAGACCAAGCGGATGATAGTTTTTCTGTTGCAGCGGCTGCAGCGGTCTGAGTGGATGAAGATGGTTGTGGTGGGACAGCAGACTCTGCGGGAGTGTTCTGCGAAGACACTTTTTGGCCTGGAGACCAACCGACAGAGAAATACTGGGCGTTGGTGGATCCCACGAAGAGAAACAAGCTGAATGCTGCTGCCGATAACTTCATGATATGATGGGGGAGAACAGAGACCGTAACGAACGCGGACGCCGTATGTTCGTGGGGGGCAGGACTGCACGCGACGTGTTTCCCTTTTCGGCAGGTCACTATTGCCACCGCGCATTCCCGCTTCACTGTTGGCGATGACATTGAGCTGGGCAATAGTTTGCTCGTTGCTCTGCTTCTCCGTATACACCCTCGCTGCACCTACCGACGGTAAGACCCTCTGAAATTCACCGACTATCTCTCTGACAATGCAAACAGTTCCCTCCGCAGCCTCGTTCTACATCCCCTCAATACCTTACATTCACCAAAATGCGGATATCCCACTGCAGTTGTACGGTGGTCACCTCTCTGCAGATCCCAACATCTCTCGCGCATCTCCTACAGACGTAACTTCGCATTTGTATTTCTTCATGGTCAAGAATAGACGGACAGCAGACAAGCAAAGATTAATGTTTTGGTTTAATGTGCGCGTCTTCTCTTCATTTTTTCTTACTCTTATCGTGTGATTAGGGAGGTCCAGGTTGCTCGTCATTCGACGGTCTAATGATGGAAGTCGGTCCTTGGCGATGGAACGAGTCGACTTCACATGAATTCTTAGTAAAACAGGGCGGTTGGGAGGAATACACAACCATGGTATTCGGTATGGTCCCTTTTTTCAACCGTTTTGGTCTTTTCTTCATTAAATTACCATTAGTCGACCAGCCGGCAGGCACTGGGTTTTCCTATACCAGCACAGATCGTTATGTTCATACGTTGGATACAGTAAGCGTTATTGCTTGGCTTTAGAGACGTCTATTCATGTGGTCTTCTCCCAATTAAGCTTCTTGATCAGTTCAAGGAATTTCTAAACAATTTTTACAATGTCTTCCCGGAATTAAGGACTGTAGATGTGTGTGTCCGACTGTGATGTTTGCGACTTTTTCTTTCTTTTCTAACACCCTCTTCAAGACTTACCTTGCTGGAGAGAGTTTCGCAGGACAATGGATACCCTACATTGGTACGCGATTTGTCAAATGAATAATTCGGCTGACTAGTTGTATGCACGAATAGCCGAATCTATTCTCGATTCATCATTAAACATCCCCCTACGAGGAATTGCGATTGGGAATGGCTGGATCGACTCAAAGACGCAATCCCTCTCATATCTTGACTTTGTCACCAAAAGTGGGATACTAGCAGAAAACTCAAAGGTAACAAGCCATTTTCTCTCAATCACACAACCGTCATATCTCTCACCCAGGGTTGGAGCGATGTAAAAGAAGGTCACGATAAATGCATCAAGTCCTTGGAAAACAACAAACTCACGATGATGTACGACCGGGAGTGTGCAAAGCTCATGCATATCATCTTACGAGCGAAGGATTTCGAAAAGAACGGGAAGAAGATGTGTCTTAATATGTATGATATCCGGTTGACGGATACGTTTCCTGAATGCGGAATGAATTGGCCACCGGAAATACATGCCGTTACTGAATTCCTCGACGTATGTGTCCATTCTTCATCTTTCACAAACCTTGACGATTTATATAATTCACAGCGACCAGAAGTCGTGTCGTCATTGCACGCAAAGGCCCATCCAGGCAGCTGGGTCGAATGCAAACACATGATTAATTCTGCCTTCCGTACGCATGATACTGAGGCTTCTGTCGCTGTGCTACCGAAGCTGTTGAGCAAGATACGGGTTTTGATTTTTGCGGGTGATCAGGATCTGATATGCAATTATTTGGGTTTGGAAAATATGATTAAAAATATGAGTTGGAATGGAGGTACGGGGCTTGGGGTAAGGTTTTATCTTTCCCCCTCTGCTTTGCGGAGATCCTGATTTTTGGCTTGTAGGCTGGTATACAAACGCAACCGTACAGTGTAGAATCGAAACCAGTTGGTACTTGGGTTTCATCAAGAAACTTGACCTACGTGAAGGTAAGAGTCCTACAACGTTGTTTATGAGCCCCTGTTGACTCTATTTCAGCTCTTTAATGCATCGCATATGGTACCTGTCGATGTCCCGCAAGCGGCGCATGACATGATACTACGATTTATGGAAGTGAACTTTACGGCTCTCGTGGATGGTTCGGCGAGGATACCAAGTGCGATTGGGACTGATGCGAAACCCATTTTCACGGAAGACCACGAGACGAAGTCTGGTACGCCTGTTTCGACCAAGACGCCTCAGCAGGACAAGGCCATGTGGGAAGGTAGGTTCTATCTTCACAGGGAATTTGAGATCACTGAATGGATTTTTATTTTCAGCTTACTACAATGCTGGATCGGCTGCACTCGTCCTTCTCATTGTGTTCCTCATTATTGGTGGTGTTGTGTGGTACCGTCATAGACGGAACGGGGTGCAACTTCCTACTACTCATGAGTTGGAAGAAGAGAGTATTCCACTTACGACACGACAAGAGGATGCTTTTGACGATACAGAAACGGAGAGAAAGAGGAAAGCCAAAGGAAAAGATAAGGCAACTAGTGGAGAAGAAGAGGGTGTGCGGGCAAGAGGTGTGCAGGAGGCGGAGAGAATCTTTGAAGTTGGGGATAGCGATGAGGAGGATTACAAGTATAATAAATGATAGATTTGTCGACTAGTCCTGTATATGTAATCACGCTTTCAGGCCTTTGGGATACTGAGCCACATTAATTCTTTCTTTTCGGGATGAATAACGCAGAAATGAAATTTTCTCATGTAGTTGAAAGTAATGTACTCGCCATGGTTTAACCAAACCGTCAAAGCCACGTAGTAGCACCTCCACCCAAAAGGCAAAGGGGTTACGGCAGGTATAGGAATATGGCGACGCAACGCAAAAAGACAACCCGAATTCCAACAAGAGAAACTCAAAGGCGGCTCTCAGTTGCTCATTCTCGTGAGCATCCAGGCAAGCCCAGACACCTCGCTCCGTCAACCAGAAAATGACAACGCCATCGCGAGCTGAGTGAACAACTGCGCTGAGCGCTTCGATCGGTTGAATGTCGGACACTTGGAGAGAAAAGGGAAAGAGAAAAAAAAAAGTTTTTCAAGTAGCCGGGCCGGCGGAGTCTGAAAAATGCGGATGTGATCAAACAACCATGATTACCCGATAAGGAAGTCGTTATTGGCCTTTGACCTCCCTTGACAGCTCTTGTTCTTGCTGACGACACATTGTGGAAGTAAAGAGAACAAGAGTCGGCTATTCCCACTCCCATTGTCTGTTTTGCGTATCAAGCCACTCGCACCATTCCAACCACAACACACGATACCCCCAGTCCCAGGTATCGATTTTTATATCAACAATAATTGCATCTTCATTCCTCACGAGCCATGCCACGAGCACCACGAACGACAGCCCGAGTTCGCTTCAACCTTCCTCTCACCAGGCAAAACACCATATACAGCGACACCTCGTCCATATCGCATATCCCCAACCTCACTGAAGATGAACTGGACAAATCAGACGAAGAGTTCGTCGCTAAATGGCTTATGACTGATGGGACGCCACCCAGCAGACCCTACAGGATGCATGCATCCGAATTCGAAGATACCAATCGCGCGTCTACGAGTACACTTTCATCATCACACATGCCTCCAGGCCCACTTGGCTTCCAACTCCTCCACAGTGGACTCGAAAGGCTCGGCAAAATCCCACCAGACGACGTGCCACCACCGGTTCCTCGTGCAGAACCCCAACCGGTTCCTAAACTGAAAAAAAGAGCCCGTTCCGACTTTACACACCCCGACGGCACACCTATATCTTTCCACTACTCAAGGGCTTTCTTCAATAACGACGAACAAGAGTACACCATCCCTCCTCATCCTTCTCCTTTCTCCCAACAAGAACAACCAGAGATACGGATATCGGTAACGAAAGATTGGAGCCGCCGGAAACTCTCAAAACACCGGGAGGACCAACTGCTCATCTATCGGGTACCATGTGAGCATCAAGTATTCTTCGGGATGACCGCGAGCGAGTATGGTTTATCTGGCATCACGCTGAGAAGACCAGAAGATGGGGACGATGGGATCCGGGTCACCCGTCATGGTCATACTAGCTGGGATATCGGAACCAAGGAGGAGGTGTGGTATGCGATTGCAAAGGACCCACATGCGGTGAGGTATGTGTCTGGTAGAGTTGCTCAGATCAAGCCTTCGGTGTATACGAAGGTGAAGAGGATGTTTTGGAGGAATTTTGGTATTCGCAGATCGCCGGCTATCTTATCATAGATAACATTACTTATTATATAAGAGTACCTAGAGGTATTAGATTAGACTGTTAGTGCTTACTGGTCCCAGGACATTCTTCTGATCGGGCAATATACGCACAAAGGCATAAAGATTACTACCCAGCGTACTTCATATCTTCATTTCCGTCTTGTCTCGTGTTGAACAATCTCCTTGTACTTTGCCCATAGCCTGGACAACTATTAAGATACAAGTCCTTATGTCGATCCATCTTTAATCCAAAAATAGAGCTTCCCTCCACGGCGAGTACAAGGAATGTGTTGTCGTCGCCTTCACAGAGACTCCCAGCTGCGATTAATATCCCAGCAACAGAGACGGGGAAAACAACTCCACCCTTGTACTCTTCGATTCTCTCAACAACCATGAACCATGCCAACCACCACAACTGCCTTTTTTTATTCCACGGGTGACTCTGAAATTCCCCGATACTTAAAGAACTTTGACTCATCGTGTAAACCCGATTTTCTCTCGTGGGCACAGCCGAACCTGGTCCTTTGTTTCTATCCCCTCCTCCCGCTGTTGTCGTGTAAATAATCGAGGTACGATACGAACACGTATCTCCGGGCGCTAAGTCGTGTCCTGTTCTTTCGTTGTCGTTTAGCGCTATGCAATATTCTGATAGTCCATTTCACCCTTTCGTTCTGTAGAAATTATCCCTATCGGAATTCAAGCTGCCTTCAACGTTCCTTCAAGATTGGTCGAATCTCAACTAACCCCGGTCTAGGTTTTTGTTGACTCTCGTCAACCCAATGCTCGCTCGCAAAACTACGCCAATATCTGAAGGAGGCGCACGAAGGCCGCCTCGCTGCCGTACCTGCGGCGAACAGATGAGAGGACACAAGAAGGCCCTGTGCCAACTTCGCTCTCCATTCGAGGAACCCGGGCAGTCCACTCTTGGCTCTATCTTCAAGGATACTAGTAGTGCTGCCGCTTCCTTGCCCAGTACACCTCCGCTCACTCCGACGCCCAGCTCTCGAAACACTCTGCTAGGTCGCGTATCCTTCTACCCCATCAAACCCATCAGTCTCAATCCTTCATGGGAGGCTCCTCCGGACGGAACCTTCTACCACAGGCGTAACCCATATATCGATAATCCATTGGCTCTCTCCGAAGTCGCGAGAAACACCCCATTGCGACGCACCGCTTCATGGATCAGCACCGAGAAAGCAGAATCCGAAATTGGAGAACGCGTAGACGACGACGACGACGACGACGATTGCTCAACTTTACAATCCGTACCTTCCAACACTCCACGTTCTCGTCTTCCAGCAACCCGTGCTACTTCTACTTCTACTTCCACCTCTCTACCTACCCCTCCCACCACTCCTCCAAATTCCCAAAACAAACGCCACACCAACCGACAAGTCGAAGTCATCGACGCAGCAGGCAACAAACTCACCGGTCTCGACCTATCCACCCTAAACGAAAACATCAAATCCGTCATCCGCCAAGCCGACCTAGCCGGATACTACGCCACTATCGTCCGTCCTCGTATCGGACACTCCCGCGACATTCGCACAGCCGAAGACGCAGACAAACACACGACCGTCTTCGTTTCCGCCGGTCCTGATACCATGTCGTTCAATAATAATCATCCGGCGTCGGCAGCCTTTCAACGAAACGCCGAAGTTTCTGCTGGGGCAGGAGCTTATGTGAACACCAAGAGTTGGCTTTCGGTGTTTTTCACAATGTTCTTTGCGTCTCTCATTGCGTTCTGGGCGAGTCTTTTCCTCATCCGTACTTTCTGGTAGCGATTCGGGTATATATGAATATACCAACAAGACGAGAGTGCGCTTTTCCCCCCCCCCCTTCATCAGTGTGCAGCTCGTAACTTTCTCCCCAGGAATCAATCCGTCTTTCTTGAGAACTGGGGGCTCTACCTTGAAGAAAAGACATGCTTGGGCCCCGTCTGTGCATTTCTTTTTCGTTCTTTCTGCAAGATACAATACCGAGAAATGATTTTTTATTCCTATCTCAAACGTCTTTTTTCTTGAACAGCTAGCTTTTACCTCAACTCAATCTCCCTTACAAGACCAACTCTCACCATTCCTTTTCTTTCTTCCTCCTGCTCTTCAATATGTTCTCGCTTTCATAGAGAACATTTTTTCTTCTTCCTCCTTACATTAAAGCCCTTTTTGTTAATAGGGCATCGGAAATGTTTATACGATCATTATTGCTTTCTTTTCTTGTACTAGAACCGTGGACTGCTTTCCTTTTTTGTTCGCCCTGAGAAATTGAAAGTAATGTACTTTAACCAATTCCCCCTCTCCTTGTACAGTAGTCACTCCCACAAACACACCCCTCCTCCTCCCCTCATATAGGAAAATTTATGTCTTATAATGATGCTGGTCAATGAAAGATCCGTTGTTCTTTCTAAAATTTAAACCCCAAATCTTCATCTTCAAAAAGCGAGAATCGACAACATTGCAGAATTGAATAGCTTTTATCTTTATAAAAATACATTATAGATACTTTATGTCGTGTAAAATCGTTACTGTGATAATAAAAAAACCAGTTCGATGAGATTATTTGTATATGTTCAAGCAGCCCAATCATCCAATCCACTCGCAAATAAACCCACCCTGGCACCCCAATTCCTCGTTATCCGATCTTCCACCCTCTCTTCATATCTCGTTGCATTTTCCCCAACTTCTCCACCACCACCACCCAACCACCACCTCGCACTCATGAATCCCAATCCATCATCCCCACTTCCCTTCCGCTTCTTACGATTATGTTTCTCTTTAAACCTGGAAGAACCAGGCCGTGTGCTAGCGTACGATTCGGGGAGCTCTGCAAAACTGATGCGTTTGTTGGGCGTCGAGTAACCCGAGCTAGAGGAGGACGCTGCCCCAGTCCGAGTCCGTCCATTAAGAACTTTGTTTACTATTCCAGGTACATTGTGCATCATAAAGGAGGGGTCTGGAGGAAGTGGTAGGTGGACGGCAGAGATGGGCGTAGCCGATGCAGAAGAGTTACTCCTCGAGTGTTTCATCGCGCTCTGTCTGGGCGGAGAAGGCGCATGCGTCGAAGACGAATGTGTGCCTTTTGTGAAAAGCCTCGAAATAGACGCGGTAGCGTTGGATGTGGTCGCATCAGGAATCGGAGCAGGTGTCCTTGGCATAAATTTGGGAACTTTTAGTCTATCCCCGGTCAGTCCCAACTCTGCAGTTCGAATGACTGGATTTGGAGGTTGGTCGTCCAGGATCTTTCGTAGGCTTTGGACTGTGCGTTTGGCCATGCAGCCTTCGGAGGATGAGGATTCTTCGGTGGGAGGGGTCATGGGTCGTTGTGATACGATAGTAGGGGTGCATCGATCATGAGGGTGGGAGGGTGGAGGTGTCGATGAAGATCGTCGGGATTGTTTACTTGGACGTCGGATGCTTGCCATGAATGAGGTTGTGAAGGAGGTAGAAGGTGTGTTTGGGTTAGACGATGATGGCTGTCGATTGACGAATGAAGAAAGCAAGTTATAGGCAGGTGTAGAAGGTTCCAATGGCTTATCCGTGAGTTTGGGAGGGAGCAGGGGTGTAGTGAATGAAGGAACTGTAAGCAAACTTGTCGTTGAGGACGATGCGAATTCAGAAACAGACTTCCATTGAGGGCTTTGATATATGGAAGGCGGTGATCGTACACCGATTGTCGAGGGAAGGACGATCTCATCTTGCATTGAAGGAGTGTATTGAGTAATAGGCCGCGGTGGAGGCGAAACGAGATTCTCTCTACTTTGTCGAGCGAGATGCAGACAAGGTGTCGTGAAAGTGTCCGTGTCTCCCAGGTCAAGAGAAGGCCGTTTTTGATTCCAGGTCATCGACATGGGCGATAGTGTGCTCACAGTCGGAAGACTGCAACTCATCCCACTAATACCGCTGCTTTCCCTGCGATGCGAACTTTTTATAATCATATCCACTCCCATTCCCACTCTCTCTTTGTCATCCGAAATCGATCCGGCCTCAGTCATAGTAGAAGGTGTAGGCACTGCCGATGCTGTCATACCCATTCCCGAACCCCCAAACAACCCCTCGACATCCCTCGTGATTTCCTCCAAATCGTCAGCCCATGCAGACCTCGCAACCCAATCGTGCTGAATCCTCGATCGCAGATTAAGCGCACGGGTCTCCAGCATTGCCTCGGGCAACAACGCTCCATCGTCCCCTGCAGAAAGTACCGTGCTCAGACTCGTCTGTGTGGATATTGAGGATTGAAGGAGAGTGTTCGACATCTCAAGCGCATGGACACTTCGCTCGAGTAGGGAATCGAGGTAAGGGTCAGAGATATCTGGCGCCGGGTTGGCAGAAGATAGAAGAAGTCTTTCAGATGCCTGCCGTGGTTTATGATGTAATATTGATCTTGAGGGTCGTAAAAGATGAGATTGGGAAGACTGCCCTCGCTTGTGGGTCGGGGTGAGAGGTGGCTGGGGCAAAAACTTTGAGCGCCTTGGCGACGACGCGGTATTATGAGCACGGGGAGAAAACGAAGCAGGCGATGTTAGATGATGACGATGGTGTGAGACGTGAAGGGTATCGGTGTCGTCTGTATCCTCGTCCGCTTCCTCTGCGCTATCTGGGTAATCGGGAGGTTCGTCCCAGGCGATATCGACAGCCACTTTGTCGTGCACTGCTTGGTGCTGCACCTGCTGGCCAACGTCACTTGTCCCCCTTGGTCGTTGGCTATGAGACAGCCGACCAAAATGGTTCCAACCGGGAGTAGGAATATATTCTGGCAGGGTCGAAGTCGTGTCTGAAGAAAGCTTCCGCCCAGACAAATGTTTGCGAGAACCTGTACGTTTTGATTGCTTAGAAGGAGACATGGCACCAAGACTACTACAAGTCCGCGAAAGCGCAACAAGCACAACCGCGAGTGGGAGAATCGAGTCACCAATGAGCTCCAAGAAAGCACAGGGTCTGAACACAAGCAAAGGGGCAGAACGGCATCATTACAGCTGACTCAGCCGACTTTATTCACAACATTGTAAACATTGTAAATTAATCACTGCATTACATTCGTATCGACGATTTTCGGACCAACCAAATTATCAAACGATCCTCCAACCTTCTCCAAATAAAATCGAACAGCGGTTCCATAAATCGCGATCACAGGGCTATAGAATCCAACTGTCGTCCACAGGAAGCTGCGTCCATATTTTGAATGAGTTTTGTCATAGTCAACTAAAAGGGGACAGAAAGCACTAGTCAGAAAAAACCATATTGTTTGATAGTCGAGTCACCTTGTAAAGCCGAACGAAGATCCAGCCATGTGCTCGTTACGTCCGTGATGATCACGTTTACTTCCCAGCGCACCGCCTACAATGCTTCATTTAATTAACGACCTCAGCACAACAACAAAGCACAAACCTCCATCATATGATCAGGCAGGTTAACAGTCCAGACCATCAGATTCTTGCCTGCTGTCTTGCACTCTTTTCTAAACCTATTCCATCAATCTTTAGTTATCAGCAAAAACGAATTCCCATAAAAACTTACCTCTTTCCGTCCGCAGTGGTCAAAGTCCCAAAAGACATTGAAAACGTATGACAATCGTTCCAAAAATATTTCCTAGCAATATGGGTGCTATTGCCAATATACGACCGACGACAGTATGGCAACCTCGCTTTAGCAAACGCGATGAAACGCGGGTGCCACAAACCAAGGAGGATGCGCGGGGCAAGCACACTCTCCCAGTTGGGCTGCGAGGAGATGACCTCGTGCATCAACCTGAAGAGACGATCTGGGTCGTTCTGAACTTTAACGTCCACGTTGAACTTGACTTGTTGATTCTCGGGCTGTTGATGGTTGATCAGTATCGAGGAACGTTCGCGGGGGTTGAATATACTACCTGCATAAGCAGCTTGATAGTCTCTTCGAACGTGGGGATTGACTGTTTGGGTTCCTGGGTTGTCCGAACGTGTTCCATACCGCCTTCCCCATACCAGTATTTTTCTCTGATTTCACCTATAGTAATGATACGGCCGGAGCATTAGCAAGATGAAAGACCCCCCGTTTTCCTGGGGTAGCAAGACCCTGAGGATCATGAAAAGATCGTACCTGTCGAGTCCGTCGTCCTTTCGAGCGCTAAACCACAGAAATTTAATGGGATTGTCACGAGACAAAATGGGGACCTTACAAGGGTCATGGAACATTACGACAACGTCATCCTTCGAAACATGGACGTCTGTATATCGCTCTGTTCGTCACGGCTATACAGAGGGGGACTGATAGAATTATACCGCTCTCAATGCCCTCTGCGCCATCGCGAATGGCGGCTTCGAAGCTTGCACGCGTGTTTTCCGGGAAGGCTCCCGAAGCCTATTTATAGCCGCCATGTTTCAAATATTACGAGACAATGAGGTGGCACGGTTCAACAACCGGAAAGCATTGTTAGTGGGCAGAATGGGGGAGTAATAGGGGGAGGGACATGCCCCGCGATGACCCCAGCATTCTGTTCGAGGATGCAATTGTCAGGGGGTGACGAGCCAACATGAAAAAGTCGTCCCACCTGGAAGAGTCCTGTCAATGGTGCTGGACAGCATAATAAACCAGTTGTGCGTTGGGAGGGATGATGGGGTTCAAGGAAGGGTGCCATCACGGGCTCTTATATACACGATCAGTTTGAATTTCGGAAATTCTCATCTGTGAACGATTGTGGACCCATTTCTCAGGAAACTGCGATAAATTTTCAGGCCTCGCTTGCGTTTTGAAATGGGGTTAGTTAGGTTTCAAATTCTTTTCTTGGACTAACCTCCTGACGGACGGCATTCCGCTTCCCCACAGTTCCCCAAGACCCTGCATAAATCCCAGGGAATTAATTGTTCGTGCCCCCGGTTCATCCCAAAAGATCCGAGTCTGTGCTCTTTATGGTTCTAACTGATGGCGCAGCGCAGAGCAATAATATGCAGACGGGTCATGCCACTCATCCTGTACGGAAAGGGTCCAAAGGCCGCCCCGTAGATAACCAACGCCTTTGAGAATCGGAGCAAAAGCTAACTTTACATCAAAAACGTCGACGTTCAAACTTCATCGGGCCGCTCTACCGTAATCCGCATTTTGCCATTCCAGGTATGAAACGTTCGCCTTGGCTTGACCTCTAGAACACATATTCATGCGATATCGCATTATGAACGTGTGTGAGCGAGGATCGGTCTTCATTGATTCTTCATCGCACGTTCCAATCCTTATGGTTTGATTTTCCCGAATTGGATAAGCCAATCTTCAAGGAGATACCCGCCTCTGGAAGAATAATGATACATCTCCTCACCCCATGGCACACTATTTTTCCTAGTCATGTACCTCGTTACTATTTCGGAACTCCCAGCTCTTCTTTGATTGATTTTGTGAAAAAACAAGGGTCTAATAAGTAAGCGGTTGACTTGCATGATTGTCGGAGTCCAATTGGGGATGTCTTTAATGATTGCGAACAACAAATCGTTGATACACAGGTCCATTGTCCGCGTCTCTTTATCTTTCAACAACCAGTATTCACTATTCAAATTTCATAATCATCGAGAAAAGTCTTTTCATCCGACCATGGTTCATATTTTAGCAGAAACAACGTTCGTTACGGAGCGGAAGCCCAAATAATCGAGGGACCCCCGCATCATCTCCTAATAAACTTGAACGAACGACGGATCAAGGATAATCGATAACGACTTTCTTGAGCTCGACCAGTTTCTTGGGAAAAGTATGCGTGTGTAATGAGCCACGTCTATCACCCGATTCCGCACCAATGATAGATTATGACACTTAATGTCCTTGTTTTACATAATTTCAGTTATTAACAAACGATACTCTAAAGTCTAACTTGGATCACCGAAGAATGTAAAGGGTAATATTCCTAAACAGACACGGATAAATACAAGAAGACAAGAAAGCCCATCATCAGATAATTGGGTATCATACTTTCGGTCTTCCAACCAGTACCATTTCCTCATCCTCCTCTGTCTCTGTACCATATCCCCTTCCACTCCTCTGACCAACAGAGACGGATGAAGAGGCTAGTGAAGAGGTCGACCCAACGGACGAAAGGGCTGCTTCGACCGGACTTGGTATAACTCCCATGGACTCGGAGGGTGACACTACGGACATGACGGATTCAAGAGATGGAGAGGGCTCTTCCTCCTGCTTTGTTATTTTATCTGTGGATACTTTTTCGTTAACAACTCGGGTGACGGGTGGTTTGGATGCCATTCCGCAGAGAGCCTCTAGCATCAATTCTCGAACATGTGTCGCAAAATCTTGTACATCCGCCGAGGTCATCGAGGTAGTCGGAATAGGTGGAAGGACTGGCAAAAAAAAAAAAAAAAAAAAAAATTCATGGTCCGTCTTAAGAAACATTGTTGTTTCCTTACCTTTAACTTTGATCACGCCAGTATCGAAAACACCTTTGTGGTAAATACGCCAATAATTTTCGACAACAATCGGGACGATCGGTATCTTTGCGTTGATCGCGAGATGAAACCCGCCCTTCTTGAAAGGGAGCAGGTCTGGAGATTCCGACATGTGGCGGGTGCCCTCGGGATATATCCAGAGTGTCAGACCTTCTTTCTTCATCCTTTCTCCAGCGGCTTCAACGGAACGCACTGCGCGGGCGTTGCTGCCTCTAGTGATGAAGATGTTGCCTGCAAGAATCATGAAAGGTCCAAGGGGCGAGTATTTTAGGGACGTCTTGGCCATTACGACTACTTTTTTGGATAATAACCTACAATCGAATAGATGGTAAATAACGAATTATTCATTCTAAACTCGAAAGCTCACCGTCCAAGGATGAGAACGTCAATCATACTCTGATGATTGGACATATACACTGAAGGTTTGGCCTCTAGATACTCTTCTCCTTCTATTTCAACCTTTAAATCCAACGCTCTGTGAACGATGGTGTAGAACATGCGAGCGACGATGTGATTCGTGTCATATGGTCGGCCGAGGATGGTCATGCCGACTGCAGCGACGAAGCTGCATGAGGCAACAGTGAAGAGTGTGGTCACGTATATGACAAGACGTGCGTAATATCGGAGAGACGAAGGTGTTCGTTGGACCGCGATCCGTTGGACGACGAAAAGAGGGAGGGAGGCGTAGGCGAGAGGTTTGACGATGAGCGGGATGAGGAAAGACATGGCTCTAGCCCGTTGGAGGCGATGAGCTGTATGCAGAAGGAAATCAACACCCTAGGCCTCCTTCCGTTTGATGGCAACTCCGGACCGCCATTCAGGACGTAATCTCAATGTCAAATTGGAATATGTACAATGTAGTAATGTCATTAAAATAGAGAACACGATGAGGAGCCTGAGGGTCTTCTCACCGCTCTTGAATGAATTTTTGAGAGGGATGGTGGTGGTTACCGACCCAACTCCATCTTGGGCAAATCTTGGGTGGTGATGGTGGTATATGCCTTCAATCTTGCGTTTCCTGTGAGGGAGCAGGATAGCGGCGGTAAGGAATGTATTGATCATAAAAATGCTTGTACACCAGCCCTCTGATACAATCCCCAATTCCCACTACTTAGTCGCTGTTCCTTGGAATTGGAGTGTGACAAATGTGACAGTATGACTTTCGAATAACGTTCTCCTACGAACCATGGTTGAACTCATTTGTTGGATTCTGGACGAGAGCGATCGCCCCCTTCCCGTTGAAATCCCGCACAACCAAAAAGTTTTTAACCTACTGAAGAAAATTATACATGACAAACCGAATCTTTCGAGTCTTGATCCCGATAAATTTGCGATTTGGAAGGTTAGTGACCTTCAGCTTTTTTCAGTTTCATGCTCATCACGCCACTCCCCTAGGTATCCATTCCCGATACCAAGGATCTCAAGAGCAAAATCACCGAGCTGAATTTTCGCTCCGATGATGAATTACGCGTTACTTCAGTACTGTCTCATGCAATCCCTGATCCTGTTCCGGGACACCTCCACGTTGTTGTGCATGCCCCCGAAGGTGAGCCTCGACTCTGAGAATACATTATTGCGCTTTTATTTTCTCCTGCTAATACAAATTCCAGATTTCCTCCAGAATAAACGACGTCGACTCGATATCGAAGCACCGCGAACCCCTACCAGGGGGCAAGGAGAACGGATTCAATCCGAGCGTAAGTGGTATGCTTTCAAATGTGGATGGTTCTGTAAACAATCTTTAGCCGAATCACTCCCACGCATCGACACTATGGAAAAGATGGAAAGTAAGATGGCCGTCGCATTTAAACCCTTCGAGGAGTACATCAAATGCTTGGCCAGTGGTAAATTGGACGGGTATCTCGACTCGACTCGACGTGAAGACAAAGTTACGGTCCCTGGGGTGTCCCTTCTCAAAGAGCCATTTCTTCTCCTTCACGACCTCGGCATGAACGTGGACATGAAGCGGATCGAGAATTTGTTCATACGTGATACAGTGTGTGTAGCGTCCGCACAATTGTGAGGGCAGTTGATCCTAATCTTGCCTTTTCTAGTCATTTATTCGGCGTCTCTGGGTCGGGTAAAACACGTCTTGCACTGGATGGTCTTTGCCATAATTGGGGCCTTTATATTTCGTGCAGGTCCTCACCAGGTTCGCCATCTGGCTCTGGTGACTTTGCGGAAGCGACCTTGATCATGCAAACAATGAGTTCTTGGCGCGCCAGGGAGGCCAATCCCGAGAAAGCTGCAGAAGCTGCAAACCGCACGTTTGCAATGTTGCTATGTGCGCGCTTCTTTGTCCTGAAGCAACTTGTGCAATACCTTCCTCGTGACACGCAACCCATGGTGGCTCGACGTCGATGGGTTTTTGCTCAAGTTTTGCCACCGCGTGTAAATGACACCGACATATTCGTTCATATGCTTCTGAGCCTGCGGGGTGGTCGGTCTGACCTCCTACAATCGTTTATGTCGACCACACTATATGCGCTCAAAACTATAAGGCCCAGCTTGTTTCCTAAGGGATTTACTATACGTCTCTTCGGTGTGATAGACGAGGCACAGGTGGCTGCTGACCTTCTGAAGTACTTCCCCTCCACCACAGGAGAATCAATGCGGCCAGTTCTTCGTGGAATGTATAACTCCTTGGTCATGACCCAATTCTTCACTGGAATCATCCTCGCTGGCACTGGACTGTCAATGAGTACGGTGAAAACGGTGTTGAGTTCTGTTTCCGCAAAATATGACGGGAGGGCGCAGCCCCTAGTCTTCTCCGATATCGGACGATTCGGGTCCGGCTATCCCTCTCAAGTGGAATACATTCGCAGGTACCTCTCCTTTTCTGACACTGAGTCAGATCGGCGACTACTGGAGCGCATAGTGCACTGGTTCTCTGGCCGGTATGTGTATCGTTTGATATTATTAGACTCCTCCTGACTTTTGATGTTGTAGCCACCGCCTGACAGCCAGCCTTGTTGAACTCTTGCTGTGGGAAGGTTCGCCTGTCCCTCGCCACCGTGTCCTCACCTCATTCACTGAGCGCTTGACTGGATTCAAAATTACTGACGCAACCGAACTGGAGGATATTGAACCCGACATTCCGATTGAGTTGTCTCAGAAGATCCACAAGTATCAGCCAATTAATGAATTGAATCACATGCTTCGAAATAATCAGAGTCAGTGTGATATCTCTTTCACTGTTGCCTGACCAACCAATGATTTGATAGATCTGACTTTGATGACGTGCCTCATCGATGTTCTTAGGCGGTGGACTGTGGCAAGCGAATCTACTTTGGTTCCTATCGAACATAACACACACGACATAATCTCGCTCGGCATAGGCTTCTTAGACCGTCATGAGGCGAATTGGTCGCTCCATCCTGGTTTAACCTATCCCGTCTACCTTTCTGAACCATTGGTTGTTCTTTCTCTCGCCTCGGTTTTCGAAGACCGGACCTGGTCAAGTCGGCAGGAAGGGTTGATCAGATCGCTCCGCCTTGCTCCTAACACGGCGTCACTTGGATTCTCGTATGAAGAGGTCACGCTTTTTGCTCTCATGGACGCTTTCGGAGGAAAATCCAGACCTCTTTCGGATGTCTTCGAGTGTAACGACACATTAGGGTCAAGGAAGGTTACCTTAGTGGCGCTGAAGCGTGGAGTTGATGGCACGATGCTCGTTCACCCAGTGTCATGGACAAGTGGGAGTTCTGATCGCTTCGGTTTCAAGGCTAAATCGCCCAATGACGTTCTCGCTTTCTTTAATGACCCTGAGGGAAAGGCCTTTCTTTTCCCCGATAATCACGCGGGCCCTGACTTGTTTTGTTTCGTTCAAGATGAGGAGACGAAAGAGCTCATTTTACTCGCAGTGCAAGCAAAGGTCTCACCAAAAGTTACTTCTGAAACTTGGATAAGCGCTCTCAATTCTGTTACTCCTGACTTCTTTTACACAGTCATGGTGGGTATCAAACGGTTATAATACCTTTGCGCTCAACTTTTCTACTGATCTTTACCGAAGGACGGGAAACGGAATCAATATGCACCAGCATCTTGCCCCAACATTATTGATGATCTTAAGGAGACTTGGGAAGAGATCCTTGGATCAGAAGAATACGAACCAATTGTCGAGACTTATCAGGGCCGGCTACGCGGCCACACCCGATCTGTTTCGGACCCAACCCGACAAACTCCAAGATTTCTTTGTGCCGTTACAAGTCCTGATCTGGTGCGACCAGCTAGAAGGCAGGGGTGGAAGCAACGTTATGCTTTTTTGAAATGGGATGTTGTGCAACAGTATCTTGGTTCAACGGCCGATCGGATGAAATTCAGTAATGCGTGAAAGACTCGGAGTCAAAAGGGCAAGATGAAGGGATAGTGATTCAGGCCAGCGTCTGGAGGGATGCCTGTACACAGAGTATGTACACCGAAATCCGATTGTTATGTTTCCATTCCCCTTCGGCACCTATGCCCTTGACATTCCGTGATCCCGACTTCATTTAGCCCACAGACACAACGCAGACCTCTCGCCATTCCAGATATGTATGCTAACTCTATTGTCGTCGAGAAGTAATAAAAGTAGGGATTTTGGCTAATAGTGCTCATCGTCATATTTGGAGACGGACAATCGACATTGATCCCGATCGATAAGTTCATGAAGGAGGGTTTCACATCATAAACGACAAGGGACATACCGACGTAACCAAAGGCCGTAGTTATGGCGTATGAACGCAATTCAAAAATTAAGCTCATCGAGTAGATCATAGTGCAATGGTTCTAATAACGCTGATCAACACGACTAGCAGAATGAGTTACTGGAAGGAAGTCCAAAGCCCCCAAAAGGTCTGATAACAGAAGAGATATCTCTTCTGCTACCCAGGGCTATATGTGGTGTATAAGAACGGTAAGGAGCATCCTTACAGTTACCCAGAGTTTTAAGAAAAGCGACCATTGCCCTCTTCTATGTCAAAACATATTTCTGCCCATTCATCCGCCCTTTTCACACGTTCCATTAGATCGAGGTTGCCCTCGTCAGGTTTGCCCTATCAAAAATATCGGCTTAGCATGACTCAATCATCGACTCAATCGATAATGACAAACTCCACATCCTGGAAGGGGAGGAGGACGACCAGCATACCGGCTCTAAATCGTGCAAAGGTCTTCAGTATATGCAACGAGGAGGAATTAAGCAGCCAATTCACCCTATCATCTACCCCAGAAGTGTGAAGAAGAACGGGTTCATTTACGCCCCCATAAACACCTCCCAGCATTGAGAAGGGTTGCGCCCACAAAGCGTTCTTTCTCCGTCCTCACATTCGGGGTCTGTTACGACAAGAGACGAAGCAGAAATAGTTCAGACAGACTTGACTTTGCGACCAACAACCATCCTCGACAGGGATAACCGCTTCCTTTCTCAATGCCCAGGTAATTGCGTCCGGGGGCACATTGCAAACAGTCAACGTTGTCACGCTGTAGTATCAAGTCAACAGCCAAATTGGAATTGCTTCCCAGTGCTTCGTCGCGTCGGAGACGGTCACCCAGCAAACAGTGTACGACGCACCACTGCCTTCCGTAGGATGGACTGCCCAGGGCTTGGCCGCTTCCCAAAGTCTGCCTCGTAGGCTCGTCCTCAAGCGACTTTCGTTCTGCTAAAGCTGAAGAGCCCTTCCACGTAACAATGTCGGGCTGGTCGAGCAGTTTGAGTCCCGTTGCGCTAGTTCATTGTTACTCACATCACTAGTTTCACCACCCTTCGATACTTTGATCTTGTGTTTCAATTTAGTTGGCAATGCTGAACTGCCCCATCCCCCTGCTCTCTTTCATCCTCTCTTCGCCATTGTCCCGTGAAAATAATGGGATTATCGACCTACTTTGTCTTCACGGTTACAATCATCCCAATTGCCTTGCTTTGCTGGATTGTCATCACCAGTCCCAGCCCGTCTGGAGTCCTTAGCCGTGCTTCACTACTTAGCGTCACATCCAAGGAAGCTGATCCATCCCAGCCAAGCCTTTGGTTGGGTATGTTTTGTGAGGACAGTCACCATTCCTCCATTTGCAGTATTTGACCTATATCAGCCTCATGTGCACGGCAATATGATAATTACACAATCGAATGCAAGAATAATTTCGGGGACCCCTTGAACTTTAATCTTCGATACGGTAAGGATTTCCAATATCCTGGAAAGGTGGCGTTAACCATACCCTTTCAGACCTCTCAATCTTACCACAGGGTTCACCGGATTACATACTTCAGAACCCACCTTCATTCTTTAGAGGAATGGCCTTGTTTAACGGCGCTCTCGTGGGGCTCCTCTTCTTTCTCCTCCTTTTTTTGTGTTCCCTTCCATGCTTCATCCCGCAGAGGACACCTAAGCTAGAGAAATATCTCTCTCAAATCAAATTATTTATTTCAATGGGTCTGTTTCTCCTCGGCGGCACCGGTAGGCTTCTGCCCTGTTTGACCTCGTTCATAGTTATTCATTTATTACTTTCCAGGTTTGATAAACTTCCTGGTTCTAAGACAATTTTTCAAGCAGACCAGTGACCATTTCAATGTGATTGTCAGAAACTATGGCCCCAATCGTGATCTCGTTGCATCCCTTGGAAATTGTTTTCGATGTGGGTCTCGGGGCATTCTGATTTCTGGAAATCTACCTCATTCTACTTCACATTAGATGCATTTTCTTGCTACGCAACCGCGATTGCTCTTGCTTCCGCCATACTTGTGGATAGAGCGTTTTCCGAGTCATACGATCCCCTGCGCTCTCTCTCCTCTAGCTCTATGCTTTCAAATACCCAAGAAAGTATAATCGTCCCTGGGCCCTCAAGTAGCCAAGAAGAATTGTTGTATTTAATTGACCAGTGGCCCTCAATTACCCAAGAAAGTTTAATCAGCGTCCCTGGGCCCTCAACCCAAGATTTGTTAGGTCAGGTCCCTTGTGGCTCAAAACATGATGATGCTGATTTCGATGAATATACTTCAGAGATGCTTGAGAGAAGACGAGCCATAGTTGCTAAAAAAACTGAAGGAGATGAATTTTCTTTGTTGGTCAGACATGCATTTTCGAACAATAGTAATGGAAGTATCACTTGTCATGATGCCCCTCAAAGCTTTCGTGTCGGGCCAGGAATTCAGGAAAAGCCGCTCCCCGGGATGCCCGTTGAGCATATCGAATCAATGCCCGCCAACACGGGAGGCGACCTCTAAGGAAGTGTCGAAGGTCGAAGTGGGAACGAGGAATAGATTTCAAGTCAGTAAACGAGCATTTAGTTTTCAGTGGTTACTCAAGTTAATGAAAACCTATGTGACAGTGTCTGGTTTCCTGAAAACCCAGATCATCTTGATGTGGCAACATGTATGTCAAATTTTCCAGGTTTCCAGAAACCCAGACTTGGAATTACAAAATTCCCCATTTAAATATGTGTCATATTCATTGTTCCATTACATAAATGCAGCATGGACTCAGACAGGAAACGTATTACTTGCTGGTGTTCCATGAGATGGAAAGAAAACAGCTTCTGTAATTTGTTCTACTGTGAGGCAAGGCTGAGGTGGATTAAAATAGGTGTTGGATGTTGTCTGCCAAACTAGTGGTTAGGCGGCTGTCTCGAACAAGTGGTAAACCTACTTGGAATGCTGCAGTGCCATTAACTACATCTTCTTCATTTATATATCGCTGTAACCTGATCATGAGATAATGAGGCTAAGTATTAAATGATCATGAAAGAGAGAAGATCCGCAAAACGTTGGCTTTGCACATTACAACACTTCACTAATTGGATACGTCCACCCCTCTGGCTGCTCGAAGTGATAATCACAGTGAATAGCAATTTTGAACTGGAATCGCGGAGGCAATCTACCACCAAATCGCCTTTTTGTCCGCTCATAAACACCATCATTCTCAACACCCACAGTGCAATTTCGGAGAGGTTTGCAGCCGACTGGAATGGTGCCCTCTCCCATTCTCGAAGATAGCATTTCGATAAGGGGGTCAAGTTCCTCGTCTTTCTCCAGTGCAACTTCGGACTCCGTTGAGATCCACAAACTGAAACTACCGAGTTGAGGTAGAATAGGCCCTCCTGGCGACGTAAACGACAATGCCTCATACAAGGGAATGAAGTCCTTTGTGGTTTGTTGGAGCACGAGCACCTTTAAATTAACCATTTCACGAAGGACTTCGGCCAGTAGCGTGAGGTATTCATGGGAAATATATTGCCCCCCACAATTGAACGAAAATTTTCGAAGATTTGTTAGGACGGGAATCTCTTGTGGACTTGAAAAGCCCAGAGAAGGTGGTGTATTATAGAGCACGTAAAGGGTATCCAGAGAGGGGAAATCGCAGAGAGAGAGAGGTTTTAGAAGTGGGAGGCTACCGTTCATTTCGAAATCAAAGTGTTCGAGCTTATGGTGGATGACCTTTGGGAGGAATGAGACCACGGAGGTGTCTTCTTCTGACTGATCAAAGACAATGGTGCAACCGGACAGCTTTGGGCACATATTCAAAATTTCGATCCAGCGGGATATAGAAATGCAATATGCAATATTGATATTTTTCAGCTGTGACCAGGGAAAGAGATGCTGGATATCGTGAGCGGTGGTGATCGAATTCTGAATCGAAACCTGGACAAGGTTTGGAGCGTTTTGAAACAGCAGCTGCGGGAAAGAAAGTTTG
>Ga0307517_10001433_pt1 | contig 40103 bp, 44 predicted proteins | sample 23_EM_MG_FD_194515 | JGI IMG/M metagenome (GOLD analysis project Ga0307517, IMG submission 194515) | Populus trichocarpa ectomycorrhiza microbial communities from riparian zone in the Pacific Northwest, United States - 23_EM | ecosystem: Host-associated > Plants > Roots > Unclassified | place...
CTCACCACACACGAGGATGTGCTGAGGGTCGGCCTCATCGAGCTCGTAGTCGGTGGTGGTGTCGAGGGAGGCAACATGTTTGTTCGTGAGGGCGAGGACTCTGTTGCTGGGATCGCCGCTGCTCGTCTGCACCTCCTTGAATAGGAGCGTAAGGGTGCCCTGGACGTCGTCGGACTGCCTGGCGATGGGGATGCCCAAGCCGGTGTTGAACGGGGTGTTGAGGCCGAACTTGGCGTTGCTGTTCTTGACGACGCTCATCAAAGGCGGGCCATCCAACCTGACGACCGACCCCTCGTACCACTGGACGACGACGTCGGTGATATTGAACTTCGCGAGGATCTGGAGGATGTCTGGCGTCGCGTCGCAAACGTCCCTAGGCTTGGCGGTGTTGGGACGAACAGCGATCCATACGACGACGGGGCCTAGAGTTGGCTCCTTGCCGTCCTCGACGGTCGAGAAGCGAACTGTCGTCAGCGCCGAGTAGTGGAGACCGCTGGCCCTCATCGACGCGATGATCTGAGGCGCGACGTCGTCCCACACCTCGTTGAGCTTCGTGCCGAAGACGCCATGGGCAGTCTTGGTCGGGATCTTGAAGAAACGGGTGCCAGTCGCAGGGATGGGGAAGGGGTTCGTCTCGAGGTCCGAACGCCACATGAGCTGGAGATCCCCGACGCCGTGGTAGTAGAAGTGCATCTCGTATCTCGAGACCATGTCGGGGGCTACGACGGTGAGGGCCTCCGAGTTGCTGCTGAGCCCCGACCAGAGGGTCTCGGCATCACTGGGGGCGGGAGAGGTGGGCGAGGTAGGAGAGGCGGGCAGCTTAGTACCGTCTTGTGTGGTAGGCTCGGCCTGGTAGACGCGAATGAGACAATCTACCATGAAGCAGGTGACGGCTGAAACGCAAGAAGATATGAGTACGTGGAAAATGAAAGGCGCAGAAAAGAAGATAGAAGACTTACAGCCTAGGTACTTGGGGTTGGCCCTCACCTTCTTGACGTGATCCTGGATCCCAGGAGCAACACCTACAAGATGGACGGGCAATAATGAGTGACAGACGGTGCGTGACGACGATAAGCTCACCTTCGCCCAGAAACCCGAGGCTAATGAGCTCCTCCTCGGTCAGGTCGATAATCTCTGCAGGAAACACTCAGCACTCGTAACGAAGTGGAACGATGGACGCGACTCACTCTTGTCCGCATATGCTGGATCCATGATGGGAAAGAAACAGTTCACAAGAGATAGTGGTCAGAAAGCGCAAGTGAGTAACTCGTCGATGGGGATGGATGAGTTGGGGAGCGTGGAAGCTACCGTGAGGTAGCGACACTCAAGACAGACAGGGCAACGTCGTGGAGATTCGGTAAAGAGGAAACTAGCTAGCTATCGTATCTTTGGCGTATGTCGTCGATCGTCGTAATCCCAGGATTACAGAGCGATGGGAAAGCGCGAAGAGGGAGATCCTTTTGAGGGCCTCGAGCGAGTGAGTCGAGTCCGTGGGGATCACACGATCTCACGCTGCTAGTTTACTGGGTCAAGGGGAAACCTATGTTACGAGCGTCGTCTCTGAGGGAGTTCAGGGGATCCAGGGGATCCAGAGATTGACACACCGCAATTGGTCCCAATCATGACCAGTGCTAGCCAGAAACCCGTGACATGTGACACACTGCGGGGACTGGCCTATGCGCCACCCTGCATGCAACATGGCGGCAACCCCCAGTGAAGGAGCTCCCTCCCGGTCAACAATTTATAGGCTATATGGAAAAGGGTTCTCTTCAGTCTGAATCGTGCACCCCGGAACTCCATTTCGTCATGAAATCTGCTGTCCAAGACATCCTATTAGTTTATCCGGGCCAGGATCCGGGCCTCCTGGAGCTACGCTTACAACTAGAGATATACGAATTTGAATTTCTCTCCATTGCTTCGACTTGTCTGTGTTGAATGGACCAAATGAATCGGATGCTGTGACGAAACGAGGGTGGTATCGGACGCGTTTCCCCTCGGAGCCACGAGGATCTTCACGAGGCCGTCCGTTGGAGGATCCGCAAGACTACGTGGGTAGTATTGGTTATTTGGTCAGATCAGCCGACGCTCTGCACGAGGTTATGGGATCACCAATCCAAGCCCAGGGCTAGGCCCGATACTCTACTCGGAGCGTGCCAGCCGGGATGAGTATTTTGAGAACCAGTCCGAATAATCACGGTCAAACTAGGCTGATCAAGGGCCAATTGTATTCGTGATTCGAGGAGGAAAGCGACCCGAGACTCACTCCCGGATTCTAGCTATAGGCGACATCGCCTACAGTGCGGTTTTATCACGAAAGATTTCGCGCTCGAAGCTAGGCGATACTAAATCTGCGCCCAGTTTGACTGCACCCAATCTCAGGTGACTTCCATGACGGGATCTAATACATCGAGTATGCGTATAGCTACAGAAACGTGACTGTATAACAGAGTTCTAAAGGGGCATGAGAGGGAGAACAAAAAAAACAACCGCCGTGAGAGCCTGACTTCGGACCTCAACAGGACAACGACCTGGCCCTGGTATACGCATTTGATGACCTCGTGCTCTGTCGTAACCACGATCCCTCTCCTTCAATCGGGTCCGATGGTAACCTTGGCTCGTCCTCGTTCAAAATAGCGCTGAAATCCACCGTGCTCACCCCCGTCAGTCCCAACGCAGGACTCCTGACTTCCCTCAACCTCCACCCTTCCACCTTCTCTTTCGATTCAGTATACTCTTTCGATTGTCGCCATCCTGGCCTCTCCGATGGGTGCAAGGACCTCCGACCGCGGGTTATGGCGGAGTTCATAAGGCTCTTCATTGGCTCCTTGTCCTGATCCTTCTTTAGGCTTCCCTCGATGATCATGTTCTCCATCTCTTCCGTAAGAAGGTCTATGACTTCTTCAGATATCGGTGCAGGTTGTTGATCGGGGTCCGTCGGAGGTAGGAACGAGGGATTAAGTAGCCGCACGTTCTGGTGTAACATGCTGAATACTACGACCACGGAGATCAGGTCGATCTGTGAAGGTTCGGCGGATCAACTTACCTTCCAAGTCCAAGTTCTTTGCAATCTGGTCGTTCTGCTCGAGGAGTGTCCGCCAGTTCCTCACGTCCCAGTCCTGCTCAATCAGTTTGGGGAAGACAACAGGTGCGACCCTCGAGAGTGCAACGGAGAAGAAAATGGAGAGTTGGTGGAGGAAGAGGATGTGTTGGTATTGTACATGTTCAGGGAATAGGAGGGACCAGAGCAGCGGGACTGGATTCACGACTAGCGTGAATTCAGTGAGGAGGCAGATCAAGAAAAGAATGTATCGCCACTACGGTGAGATGTGAGGTTGGCGGAAGATGAGAGACGGAGAGAGTACGTACGAAGTTTACTGCGCTAGGCGATATCGTGGACCAGATGAACAGCCCAAGACCAGTCACGATGTGGTAACCAGCCGACTGTATCAGCCCAAATCTCAAAAAATCTCGTTGGGTTTGACAATTCGTCCAGGTAGAAATTTCCGGCCCAAATCTACAGCACGTAAGCGACGTGATAAAGGTATCTTCGTGCCTGGCGTCGCACCTATCGTATGCAAACCGTGCAAGAGGGTCCTTCAAAACATTATAGGCCAATCTCCCCTGGATGAAAACGTCTTCCGCTCCTCCTCTATCCGGATGATTCTTCCTCGCAAAGGCCCTGTTCGCCTTGCTCAGCTCCTCCTCAGTGAAATCTAAAGGAACATCAAGGATGTCGTAGAAGTTCGTGGGCATCGATCGGTGCACTTCAGCTAGGTTGTAGACGAGAAATCCAAGGACGACTGTGGCATATACGACGCGGTAGTGCCTAGAAAATGCGGGTGTTCCGGGTTTGGGGGGGTTAGGCGTGTATCGGTGAAAGTAACTGATAAGTTGGCGAGTGACAACGTCGGGGACGTAATACCAACCAGCCATGCGGCCAATTGCGTAGACTGATGAAGAAACCATTCCTCACGGAAACCTGAAAAGAAGAGGACGAGGGTCAGTAGAGGTCTTAAACACTGATTCCATTGCAGGGGGAAAAAGCTCAGGTCAGAACTCATGAGAGCCTGAGAGAATGATGTCCTCCTTCCCGCACCGTGGACCACGATCGAAACGAATGCCCGTTCGCCATCCGAGGGTACACCCACAGCCTGATCCATCATATAGAGCAACCCTAAACCTTCAACGTATGCACGCGTAACCACACGCGGGCGCGTGGATCTCCAGCGCCAGCGCTTTGAGCCGCGTGGAGGATGTAACGTCCCAAAAGAAATTGAACCACATCTAGGACCACCACAACTCGGAGTGAAAGTAGCCATTGACGGCCGCTCCGAGTGGGCTTGGCTAGTCGGACGTTCGCGAGAGAGCTCTGTGAGCTCTCCCGCGTTGTAGCCTCTGCCTTTGATCGAACCGCTATGAGACCTCGAAGCGGACGATCCATGGGTTTAAAGAGGCACCAGTGATTTTAGGTGTAAATTGGATGTCTGTCTAGCCTTAAGGTGCGAAAACCACGGTTGAATCTCGAGTGGCGCATCGGGTAATAGACATGTTTGCGGGGTTCGGGGCGCATGATGGATGACAGGACGGAGGCACACGAAACGGACGACGGGGGAGGCGTGATTCGACCGGACACGGTGGCGGGTCGAACCTTTTACTATGGCATCACAGCAGAGAGAGATGGAGAGGGAAATACTCGCCTGGAGGATGAAGGGAATTGGGAGAGGAAAAGAACAGCCACCAGGGAGAGTCGAACCGAGGCTGAGGGAAATGACGCATGCTTAGTCAGCAGGGACGGTGTCAAGGTCGACGTGTCTTTGATTCGTTTCCTCCCCACAGCCATGAATATCTTCCGGTTAATAGGTCAGCCCACGCACCCCCCCGCCGTCCAGCCTCATGCTCATCAACGTGTCTGTCTGCAGGCGACCTCTCGCATCTCGCGTCGATATTCATCTTGCTCCAGAAAATTCAGGCAACGCGCTCATGTAGAGGTCAGTTCCCTACGTTCCCCCCGGGGTCTCTTTTCTTGGACCGCGCTGACGACCCGGGCCAGGTATTTCGTTCAAAACGCAGGTTTTGTATGTCGTGGTATTCGTCACTCGCTACCTGGACCTGCTGTGGAGTTGGGTTTCCTTGTACAACTTCACCATGAAGCTGTTCTTCATCGGCAGCTCCTGTTACATTCTCTATCTCATGAGGGTCAAGTTCCGGTACGCCCACTCTCGTCGCGTTGTTTCTGTAAGGCGGTTGCTAAGATGCAACCCTAGACCAACTCATGATCCCTCCATTGATACATTCAAAATCGAATACCTCATCGGGCCCTGCGTAGCTCTCGGTCTCATCTTCAACTACAAGTTCAGGCCCTCGGAAATCCTGTGGTCGTTCTCCATTTTCCTCGAGGCCGTTGCTATTCTCCCACAGTTATTCATGTTGCAAAGGACGGGTGAGGCGGAAACCATTACGACCCATTACCTTGCCGCTCTGGGAGCGTACAGGGCTTTCTACATTCCAAACTGGATATATAGGTGTGTGCGCTGGCAATTCTCGAAGGGCCGTATTAATTCCGGCGAATTTCTCCATCTTTTGTGGTAGGTGGTACATGGAAGACGCTGTCGACATCATTGCTGTCGTTGCTGGTCTTGTTCAAACGGGGTTGTATGCCGATTTCTTCTACGTCTACTTTACCAAGTGGGTTGTTCTCCTTCGCTCACGGATTCAAGTTCTCACGTTGTTATACAGGGTGTTGCAAGGGGAGAAGTTCGAATTACCCGCGTGAACCGATCTCTACGCAAAGTAATATGTGGTGAAAAATTATACTAAGTTATTCCTGCCTCTCGTTGTCGTGTGAGGGCTTGAGTGTTGGACGGATCAGCAAGATGATTGGTTGTACTTCCAACGGATCAATGCATTCCCCGCATCACCAAGTTCTGAGGGGCCACCGGCTTTGAGTTCCTAGCCACGGACCAAATCAAGTGCTGTGGTATAGCCCTAAGATAAATTGTACTTACAGTAGAGTGTGGCCTCGACGAACCGGCATGGACGGCATCTGTGAACTGCGGATCAGTACGTGGGAAACGACTTCCTTTTGCGGTAGTTCTCGACGTATCAGGCTTGGCTGATGTCGGGCGAAAGGCATCGCCCTCTCCCACTCGAATGGTGATAAGTCTCCCGACTCTTGGCTTGTTGGTCAACAATGATGCCATCTTATCCAGATTCATTCCTTCAATCTTAACCTCCATCTTCACCACCGAACCCCCCTCGGCCAGCGAGGTCAGCTATGTTCGCCACGGCCACGCTAAACGAGAGGAGCTCTCCGAGAGGAACAGGATCATCTTTGGGTGTCTCATACCGGTCCTCGTCATTCTCTCCGGTGTGTTCGCAGGGTTGACTTTGGGGTACATGAGTTTGGATGAGACCCAGTTGAACGTGTTGAGCATCAGTGGAACACCGTGAGTTTGTGTCTGACGACCATTCGTATATCATCCTTACCCCTCGACTCGGACCCGCCTTGCAGTGAACAGAAACGCTATGCAGAAAAGATCAAGCCCATCCGGAAGAACGGCCACCTTCTCCTCGTAACTCTGCTCCTATCGAACATGATAGTCAACGAGACGCTCCCAGTCATTGCGGACCCCGTTCTTGGGGGAGGCTTTCAGGGTGTTGTAGTCAGCACTGTACTCATCGTGCTGTAAGTCCCAGATGCGTAGACTCATTCCGCGACGGCTGACGGCCCCTACCTTTAGGTTCGCAGAAGTCATCCCCCAATCCATTTGCACGCGCTACGGTCTTTGGGTCGGTGCGAAGATGGCTCCTGCCGTGCAAGTGTTGCTCTGGACCATGGTGAGCCTCAACGTATGTCAAAGTTGTGATTATTGCTAAAGTGACGTCGTTGGGGTTTCGGCTCCGGCAACAATCAGGGGATCGTCGCGTGGCCAGTTGCAAAGTTACTTGAGATTGTTCTGGGACCTCACCATGGAATAATCTATAGGCGCACAGGTACAGGCACCACAGGGTATTCAAGTGATGCATTAGGGTACTGAGGCGCCTTGATATCTAGAACTGAAGGAACTCATCGCCATGCACTCCTCCACGGGACGGCACGGTGGCGATCTTAACATTGATACCGTAACGATCATCGGAGCTACACTTGACCTCCAAGAGAAGGTTGTTCGTCAGGTGAGTACCCCGTTGGTGGACTGACCATCTGTTTTCCACTCGCTGAACACGCCCGTTTAGGCCATGACACCGATCAATGACGTATTTATGCTCTCGATCGACACCAAGCTGGATTACGAAACCCTCCGAAAGATCTGTTCCACAGGTCACAGCAGGGTGCCAGTATACGAAGAAGTCGAGGTTCCCACGTCCGGCGTCATCGAAGCGAGGAATAAAGCTGGGTCCACCACCGCCACCATACCAAGCCCAGACGGGAGGACGATGATGGTCAAGAAGATTATTGGAATACTTCTTGTGAAACAGGTCAGTGGTCTCGTAGCTTGACTCTGTGCATTTATTGAGTACCACCTCACCCTCCAGTGTGTTCTCCTCGACCCTAGCGGTACGTTTGTGTTCCGAGACACGAGCCTGATGTCTTTAATCGACCAACTTGCTCCGCCCCTCAGATGCAATCCCCCTCCGGCAGATTACCCTCAATAAGGTCCCGTTCGTCCCGAATAACGAGCCGCTCTTAGGAATCCTCGATAAGTTCCAAGAGGGCCGTTCCCATATGGCGATCGTCAGCCGATTCAGCGTCGAAAAGGCCAAGAGTGTCAAAAAGGCTGTCAAGCGGGGCCTCACGCAGCGGATCCGCCAATCAGTGGGAATCTCTGATGATTCCGACTCAAGCAGCGACAGCGGGGATAGCGAAGACGACACTGGATCAACTGGAACCGCGACTAGCAAATTCAAACTCCGCAAGAACACAATTTCGGACGGTTCGATGGATAATCATTCCACACTACGGGGAAAGCCTGTTCCGGGGAACGATCAAGACGAGGCTCACAGCGATGGTGGAGCTTCCGAGCCTGACGCTGTCAAGCGTCGATTCAGACTTCGTAGGAAGAAAGATGGGAAAAGTCGGCGCAAAACACGGCGCGAGAAAAAGAAGCATGGGGACATCGAGATGGGCGAGATTCCTCAGGAAACCGACAAGATTGGGGGGTTCGGATTGTCGTCGAAAGAACAGAACACCCCTGCCGACGCCGTTTTGGCCGAGGACAGTGTCAATGAAGTTTGTTTTGTCTTCCTCCACTCTCGTTCCGATTAGATGCTAACATCCTGCGTGTAGTTTTTACAGATTCTGGATCCGGCGATCATGCCCCTGGGGATCATCACCCTCGAAGATGTCCTTGAAGGTACGTACACAGCGATACGTTACTTCTCAGGGGTGCTGACATTCGCCGATAGAACTTATCGGGGAAGAGATTTACGATGAGTTCGACCCGCATCATCGAGGAGCCCAACTCAGTTCCTTCATCCCTCCGGATTCTGATGCGGGAGCCACGGTTGTCACCACCGATGTCAACGATCCCAACCGCGATACCGACAATAACCTTGTACCCAGCGCCGGTCACGACATCCATCCCTTCATCGGAGCCGTTACCAGCCCCGTCAAGCCCGGAATTGGACTTGGGCACGGCCCTGCGATCATCAAACCGATTGCACTCAGAGCGAAGGGAGGGTTCGGTGCGCTGACGAACAGAAGCAAGAGCGCGCCTCCAATCCCGAGGGAGCAAGTTGGGAAACGTCCTTCATCGCAATCCGGCATCCCAACCAGGACAGAGGGCCGTAACAACAATGAATCCCCCGCAGTTCCCGTCGAGGTTGTTGACGAGAAGGTCAATGTACCCTACCTTGATCTACCAACCGCCCATACCATGTATTCGATGTCAATCTCAAGCCCAGACCCTCAGCAATCAAACAGCCAGCCTCAAACTCCAAACGAGTCGACTGCAGTCCCGGCTTCTGCACCCGGTTCGCATCTCGCGGTCGCTGGACCTTCTCGGAGTGCCTCTCCTGTTTCCCTCGAGGCATATCTGTTGGATAGGAAACGGAGAGGGGTGTCTGGAGGGGGGGTGACTCCAAGAATCGTCACTCCTGTTCCCGGGGTGAAGGGGAAGGGGTTTAAGAGTAGCCCACTGAGCCCTACTGAGAGGGATGTGGCAGATGGAGCTAGGAGGACGAAGGGTTCGAGCGGTGAAGTGGGAGAGGGTGGTGATGGGAGTGTCCCCCCTTCAGAAACTGTGGTGGAGGATGATGCGTTGAGTTGACCGTGATGGAGCTTTGATCTCTTGTCCTTTCCTCATTCTTGTTTTCAGACCAGCACTCGTAGCAACTTGATTTGTATTAAATTCACCCTCCCATGCATTCAATGGATACCCTCATTCCCAGAGTTGCAATTGCAGAAACAGATGATGGAAATCCGAAATCAAAAACTCTCAATGTCTAGAGACCAACCACCCCACTGGACTTCGCAAGGGTTTTTGTATCTCCCAGGCAGTCAAACCCGTCAGAAAATCCTCCATCTATACCACATAGCCCATCCAAATGATCTGGTGTCTGTTTGTTTCCCCTCAGGAAACAGGACATGTAATGACTCCCCTAGTTGTTTTGGGTGGCATTTCATCATTCCCACCATCTGGTTAATTGTAGTCACCAGTATGGGGTGCTGTGCCCATTTAGCTACTGATACAAACTATGTTTTTCATCTGATGAAATGACACTGAGAATTATCACTTAGTGGAGAGGAAGTGGTTTCAGAATAGCCCACTGAACCCTAATAAGAGGGATATAATAAAGGAATCTTAAGCACACAGATTTGGCAAGGAGAAATCAATGTAATTCCTGCTGATGTAAAATCACCCTCCCTTTGTATTCAATGTATATTCTTACCTACAGAGACACAGTTATAGCAATAGAACATTGTACTCTACTGAGAACTCAAGTAATTGAAATCCAGGATCAATACCTGATCAGATGAGTAACCAACAAGTAGATATCGTCCATCCCATTGTATATCACAAAAACCTGAATAATCCCCAGATAGTTGGAAAACCTTTTTTCCTGTGGATATATCCTGGATCCAAGATAATCCATCAGTTTGACTTGGAGGACCACCAATGAATTCCAGGTGAGATCTCCCTGTAAGTGTCTTGGATAATGGAATAGGGGGGGAACCTAAAGTCCCAAAGTCCCACCCCTGGACTGATAAGTCCTTGAATCGAACCCAGATTACTGAACCACCTGGATGGGGGGAGTGTAGAAAGATCTCATCCCCCTCATCCACCTCCACCTCCACCTCACCCACAAGCTCCCATGTCCACATATTCCATGCTCGAAGGATTCCATCATCCGCCAGGCAGAAAATTTTGGACCCATCTCCTGATATTCTAAGGCCACCAGACACAGATGCATCTAGTGTTTGGAGGAGTTCACCTCTCTCAGCATCCCAGATATAAGTTTCCTCTCCCTCATTCCAAACAAAGATCAATCTCCCATCTATAAGCTGTGCATCTCTCGACCAGTAATTCAAGACTGGGGTTTTGAAGGTTCCTTTACAGAGTCCAGTTAAAATGTCCCAGGTTTTCACTACTCCATCTGAGCCACATGAGATAGCAATCCCCTCTCTTGCTTGTAGACTAACAGACTCAAGTGAGGCTGTAGTAGGTGGAATAGACTCTGTGCCAGGCACAACTTGGTCTGTCAACAAGGCACTGACTTGCCAGACCATGACACAACTGGATACAGCTGATATAAGGTGGGAGGAGGAGGAAAACACAAGGGATTTGGTTTCAATGCCACTCCTCCCAACAATGTAAGAGTATGAGCTAGCAATATCCCAAACATAGATCATTCCACCAGCTACTGCAGCAACAAGTGTGCCATCAGGGGAAAAACAACAGTGTTTGGCACTACCATCATCTTCATCTTCATCATCATCATCATCATCATCATCATCATCACCACCACCACCACCACCAGCTGTATGGAATTCAGCCACAATTGCTCTGGAGTCAGAGTCTCGAATTGTGACAACTGCCCCACTGCACAAAGCAAACTGACAGTGGTTTGGAGAGAAAGCAATGTAGGAACCATCATATGTAGGTCTGGTTATGTGGCCACTGATATCCCATTGCTGAACCCCACTATCAGATATGGTTATGAAGTGCCCAGGATCTATGGGAGAGAAGCTGACATGCCACATGCTAGTATCCTGCTGTTGTATAACATGCTCACACTTCCCTGTCTGACTGTCCCAGAAACGAATTGTCCCATCCTCAGATCCTGAAACAATCCTGGTACTGTCCAAGGAGATGGAAACAGAAAAAACATATTCAGTGTGGCCCCTGAATGTCCTGACAACGCCACCAGTCTGCATATCCCAGAGATTAACTGTATGGTCATCACTTCCAGATACAAGTGATGTCCCATCTGGTGAGAAGGCAAGAGATGTAACTTGGTTTATGTGCCCAGACAGAATAGCTGTCTGGCTGCCTGTAATTGGATTAAGGATGATGATGTCAGGCTGCATACAGCCAACCGCAATGGTGTTGTTCCCACATGAGAGGGACTGTACACTTGTCCCTGTTGAGATTGTACGATAAAATGTTCCCTGTTTAGCTGAGAACCCCTTGACTACCCTGAATGCTTGTGAGAGCTCTGTGCTATAGCATTTTTGAAGCCAAGATGAGGAGGGGGAAAGTGGGAGTGCAATATGGTATATCTGGGAAGGAGATCCCTGGATTGTATTGAAGTTTTCCAATAGAAAACGCAAGCTGTCATTGGTCCACTTGCAGGAAACTCCTATCTGGATAAGTATAAACACAGGTATGCTTTGGCAGGAACTTTACATATAGCTTACCTTCATATACCATTGCTGTATGTTATTGAGGGCATGAACACCAATGTCAAGGTTTCCCATGAGGCTGAGGACCTCAATCCAGAACAGAAAATGGGTGGTGAAGAATTCATCAATTGCCTTGTGTACTTCCTCAACACCAGGACTGCTGCTGGCACTCCTCACAAGGTGACTTGTCCAGAAGTTGCAAGCATATACCAATGGGTCCTTAATGTAGGTAGTCCTCTGTTCAGGAAGATCTTTAACCTCACTGAGAAGGATATGATCATTAAGTTGACAGATATTCCTCTCCAACTTTCCCTTCATCACTTTGAGACATGAAAGCATGATCTCTCTATGATGAATTGAAGGGTCTATGAAGAACCATTGGTCTGTGCATCGTTTTGGGTCTGTGAGGAAGTCAGGGAATGACTTGTGGAGGACATGGATTGGTGTTGGGTCAAGCTTGCTTGTTGGGATAATGAGAAGTGAATGGAGAGAGCGCAGTGTGGTGGATAGCTTTGGATTTGGTATTCCCAGGAGGTCCGACAGAGCAGTTACTGAGAGTGGATTGAACACAAGTGACACTGCCCCGACAACAGACCTGAAACGGGAATAGAACTCCCCATCGTTGGCCTGTATATCGGAGAATGCTTGCTGTAGGACCTCAGTGTAGAGTTGATCAATTCCAGACCTCCCCTCTTCGATAGTGCTTTGAGGAAGCGAGACAATATCGGTAAGCCTCTCGGTGGGTTGATGGTGCTTGGACGCAACAAATTTGACAACCGTGGAAGCGTAGATGAAGAGGCCGGCTGCCTTCTTGCAGAGGGTGTCAAGGTCAGCCGAACTTGGCCAGTCTTCTGGGAGGCTGCAGTCACTTCGGTTCTTGGCGATAGCAGTTAGCCGCGTCCAAAAAAACAGCCTGATATCACTGTCCACGGAGGAACGTTTGACGTCATGGAGCCTGAGCACGTCGGTGTGGGGTTGAAGCGACTCTAGACGAAATCCAGTGCGAATCCGGAGTTCAGGTCTGCCGGTGATGAAGAATTTGATGGAGGGGATCTCGTCGATATAGCGGGAAAGCACGGAGAGAATCGCCGATGCTGGTTCCTCGTCTCGGCACTCGTCCAGGGCGTCAATAATGATAAGGGTCTGAATTTCCGTCGCCTGGAATGGTCCAACAATGAGTTTCTCCATTTGAGAACAGAGGGTCTCCCGCTCGACGTCGGGGCTCGACGTCAAGATCACAAGTAACTCCTCTCGGAAGCGGGGGTACCGGTGAGCGAGCTGGAAGGCGAGGGTAGGGAAGATGAACCGAAGGTTGCTCCTATCGTCGAAATATCTGGAACAGAAGAAGCTCGCTCCGAGCTTGCCGTCCGCAAAGCTCGCCTCCGCAAACGTTTGGGCGATAGTCGATTTCCCGGTCCCGGCGAGTCCGTTGAGCCAGAACACCCGTTTGTCTTGTTCATCGTTCGACCAGTTATCAAGCTGGAAGAGGACATCTCTCCTAGTCCCCGCCATACATCCTTTTCTATCCCCACAGCGGTGTCCAGCGTCTGCAGCATGGCGCATCCCCTTAAGAAGGGTAAGATCCGCTCTGTCCTGTTTGTTTGTTATTACACGTGGGCAAACACTCGGCGAATGAGACTTACGATAAGCCGACAACTCTTGTCAAAGAGGTCTTGTTGCAACGATGTCTGATGCGGGAGTTAGGCAAGATGAGAGCGAGTACGATGATGACAAACCTGATACTCCATCATGGCACTGCGGATATCTTCGACCATGCCGCTAAGCTTCTCCACATCCTCGGCGCTGTTCAGGAACTGCGCGATCTTGCCTTGTTTTTCGAGTAGGTCGAGGTCTTGAAGGATGTTATCCAATTTCCTATCAAGTCGCGCACGTTAGACCGATCATCATCGACCTTGGAAAGTATGAGATTACCGTTTAAGAGTCTTCCTCCTCTGTTTCTCTTTGACTTCACCCTCGGGAACGGCCCCACTCAGCGATTCTGCCAGTCCTTCAACCCGAGGTATCAACGCTTCTATCGTTTGGCGACATTCCATCGTTTGCTAGGGCGGTCGTGAGCGTCTCGGATTGGGCGGTGTACGCGAGGCGGGTCATACCTCGCAATGATTCAGAATGGCTGAGAGGCCACCTACAACAGACTTGAGAGGGGGAAAGGCGTCCGAAGATTCTTTCACCACATTGATGGCTAACTTGGTGGTGTTGTATGCGGTGGACTTCCAGTTGGGTTTGTTTTCATATGTTTCGCTTGAGTCAGCAGTGAGATTCGAAGATTCAGGGAGGCTGCTTTGATCTTTTCCGGGAATGGATAGAATTCGACCGGAAATGGTATGGGGATCTGCGTTTTGAGAAAAGTCCGATTAGATGGATCGCCCGTGATAAAATAGGTTGCCTACCATTTGATTCCTTATCACGAGGGATCAGGGGTCTGGACGTTGGCAAAGTCGAGGCATCGGTCCCGAGATCTGGAGTCGATTCTGAGCGACGTGGCGCAGCCAGGTCAACTCCGCTTTGGTCTCCGACGGAACCAATCTCGCTTCTTGCTTTACTTCGCGTTCGACGAAGCTTTTCCGGTACGTGTAGGAGCTTTCGCCACTTCATAACTGAGTCGGTGCAGATGGTGACGCGATAACAGATGGATGGCCTCGTGGCATCCACCCCACTTCGGGTCAAGCACTAAGCGCGGAGAGACCATCCTCAGTCCGGTCCTAATCCAACACGGTCTCCATATTCGCCGATTTCCCTTTCATACATGGGGGTACTTTTGCGCCTCCCGGTGTATTGTTTGCCTCCCATTTCGCGAACTCCGGCGTAACAAGCGGCATAACCCTTCGTCTTGTTCAAGTCCTCCCGCATTAGTTTTTTGTGTCCGTAGTACGCCAGTACCAACACCTCTCATCGACCACTTGAATTGTTGCGAGAAATCAATGCTGACTATAAAAAAGAACCGCTCGAATTTCCAACGTCTGCCTGCCGACGCGACCCACTTCCTGAGTGCCGATTGGACGTATATCCCGCCACGAGTATGACCACCACAAAACACTCCCAACGCTTCTGGTCCTGGCTTCGCCTCTGACGCCCTCACTGACACGTCCTCACTGGCCTCACCGACGGACCCTTCGCCGTCATCGAATCTGAGCTCGACCTCTCTACAACTGGCCCGTACTCTGGGCGTGCAAGGACTCCAATTCTGCGATATCGAGTCCTTCACTCTGTATACGGCTCGATGCTTGTGGGGAAAGGACACTGTGCTGCCAAGTGATCTCAGAGACGGAGGGGGATAATTCAACAAAGCTTTGGTTTGTGAATCAGTTGGGCAACGACCCTTGTACGTCCACGGCGACCCCAAACGCCCTCCTGAACATGAAGAGGGTGTATATTGGGGAGAGGTTGGAGGGGTTCAGGAAGGAGATCAAGTGGATGTCCTCGGCCGGTACGTCGTAGATTTATTCCGTTTTTGGGGTATCTAAATCTTGCAGCTGTAGATGAAGGGGTTGGTAGTTTCAAACGCCCATTTCGTTCGACAGACACACAACACTATCGCTCGGTCTGTCATCATACATTATGATACTTGTCTTTCTGCTGAACCGGAACCATGGCAGACTCGCTGACACGGGGGCCACGAACGCACTCGAAATCAAGACCTTCGATGACACCGCACAATCCGGACATTCATTGAAGCCTCCCCTTACCAAACGTCGAAAGCTTGCTGCCACAAGGAACTCACAAACCCCGTTGCTGACCTGAAGCCAGCATATCACTCTGCTCGATAGGAATGCTGTTCAGATCCCTGGTTGCAGATGTCATAAAAACTCTGTCGTACTGCGCTTGACATGATCCGGACGGATCCCGTGCGTGTGAGCGCGATTACTTATTTGGTACAGTCTCAATCCGAGCAACATTCACAATCGGGAATCCCGAGGTGTAACGGTAGTATGCGGTGGATCAGGGCGGTGCCCAGACCGAGAGTTCCTCCTCTCACATATAGATAACCATATGGAACAAAGATATAAGTTCTATCGCATCGGGCCAGCTTGACGTACAAATGGTACGACCCCGAAAGCGCAACCCTGATACCAATCATCCCGCGCCGTGGTAGAGTTCGCATGCCGATCTCTCATGCAACCGAAGAACGCTCTTCCGGTGTCCGCGCCCGACCCGGTGTTCTACTCCAAGCTACGGCCAATCTGATCAAGACGAGGTCTGGGCACATATCGGGGGGTGACTCCGAGGTCTCAGAGTCACACCTCTGCATTTTCGAGTCCTCAAATCGAACCAAGAATTTGGAGCGGCGGCTTTCCATGGTGAATGGTCCCCGAAACGGTATCGTCCTCAGCGTCACTCTACCCCCATAGTATATACTAGGCTTGGGCCGATTCTGTCCCCATGAAAAAGAGATTGGACTACTACCTAAATTTAGATCTTTCCGGTTTCGCATCAGATAAGGATCACCCTGTCAGGCGTGAGCTGTATGTCTCTCTTTCGTTCGACCAGGGTTGGAGGGAGCCCCGGCAGAGACTGGTTAAGGGACCCCAGGTCCTCTCCACGAAACGAAGCGAATCCCAGCTTGGGAGTAAGCGACAGAATGAATAGGCCTTCCAATGTCATGTATAAAGGGCTGATCTAGCGACCATCTGGCAGCTGTGTAGTCCCGATACCAGATGCGGAAATGAGAGGCTGGATGTTTGCGGGGGAAAGGCTGACGGTGTTGACATCATTTTCGGAAATAAAGTAGTTTGCAGATACTAAACTGATAATTTGTTGTTGCATCGCGAGTGTCCCCGGCCAGTCCACCAAACTTGACCACGCCCGGTTAGAAAGCTCTAGCGGCGGTTGCAGCTCTCGGTGTTGGGGTGGGTGGGACTACCGTTGACTGTCCCCTCCTCTCTTGACCTCGTCCACAATACTTGGGTCGACAGCTTCCAAGGAATGCTTTTATCTGGGTGTGATCAGGAACGATAGAGTTGGTTGCGTTGTCCGTCAGGCGGAGATCCATCTGGAAAAATCTTTCCGACTAGGCGGAGCTACGCGAGTCGAAAGTGACACGAATCCAATTTGTGGACTCGTTTGCCTTGAGCCTGACATCAGACACGTTCTAGAAACAGGATGAATTCAACAGGGCAATATTTGTATGACATGTGACGAGAAATAGAGAAACACCGTAGAGATAGGTTATTAGAGCACATGGCGCACGGTGATGGTGTGGGTGTAGTTGTCGTAAGCGGGCGAGCCCGAGTCCCTGTAAAACCGGAGGGTAAGGGGGCTAATCTCGATTGTCGTAGCGCAGTGTGAACGTTTACCTTTGCACTCATAACGGTGTGCTCTGGAGAGGCTATTATAGTCCGAAGTACATTGGCACCATCGGTAGCGCATACTCCTGGAAAGCGCGGTCGGACGAATGCCAGTATCCGTCAAATCCCCAACCGCGTCGCCTTATTTGCACAGGAAAATCGTCGTAATTCCTGCACCGGCCCTGGTGTAGGGAGGATAGAGGGTAATGGTGGGTCAGCTCCGAAACACAGAGATTGAGACATTGGGAATAAACAAAATTCGGAGGGAGGGAAGAAACGATCTCCGGCAAGGGATTGCCTGACGGCTGGCGGTCTCAATGGCTCGATAGTGAGTGCGATCTTGCGGACGTCATCGATGGGCGGTAACCTCTGTGGAGGCTAGGGTCCAGCATCGCTTCCAACCTCACATAGATCATGTACATCACCGTTCCCAGCTCCCGGCTGCACGAGGGCTCGATAAGTCAACTGAATCGAAACTTGGGAGGGCAAGAACGACCCTGCCCCTTGTCCTAAACGTATGGACTATCAGATGGAGCGGGGGAAAGACGAGGGTATATGCGTACGGGATAGGTGAAAGTAAGGACCATATGGAAAAAAATGGGGGGTATGTGACCAGACGTATCGATTGCAACGAAGAGAATGCCCATCATGAAAGAAAACAAGCAGGAACATGCTAAACGCGAGGTGGAGGGGAACCTCTTGGATCTTCGTTCATGCGACAGCAACCCAGGAAATTTCGTCTTCGAGACCCGCTGCCAAAACTAGCCACGGGAAGGAGGGGCCAAAAATAAAGAAGATTAGTCCCAGGATAATTGGAACGGCTTCACAATCTCTGAAGGATCGAGTGACGCGCAGCCTGACAACACGGAGTTGTCGAACAGGCTCGCTAATTCCCGAAAACAGGCTGAAAACGGACAGACGACAGTCAGACGCCGAACCCAAATATGGACCAAACGAGAAATTACATGAGCCTGATAGCCCCTTCAGTATCCTTGAGACTCGAGATCACGATTGGGGACAACGAATGCAGCAATCTAGGCTCGAGGGAGGCTTTGGCCCTCGATTTTTCATCTCCGTAATCCAATCGACAGAATTGAGCGCACCGATAAACCTTCGTACAGAACACAAACGCGAAATTGCGAGTCGGATCACGATCTCAATCTGAGAACTCTTGGAGGGATCGGAAATCATCTGGACGGAGGAACAGACACAGCCCACCAGGCAGGTTCTCCCTATCTCACCACCTCCTCGAATACTCCGGACTAAATTGGCCAGGCCAACCACCACCAAACACTCGGCAGGTGCCTTGGTGACAATGGTGATCACCATGGAGCGCAATACGGAAGGTCGTGAGTGCAATGAATATCATCGATTTCAACCTTTTTCCCTCCACAATCTTCACCTCCTGGCCTCCGTCCACTTTTCACCACGATTCTAGGGTTTTGTTGCAAAGCCACTGTGTCGAGTTTCTTTCCGTCGCCATCTCCATTGCTACTCCCACTTGGCCATCTCAATGCACGTATGTTAATCATGTAGTTTTAACGTTAAGCCCTGCCGTACGGGTGGATTCGTGGCCAGTACGGATCCATTTCAGAATGCCTCACCTCCAGGATGTCCTACCTTCATGAAACGGTCATTTTCCGGTAGTCCTTCTCACTATACGTATTCAGCCGGCGGGGGTGGAACCCACCCGGAACTACCGGGGCGAGATAAGGTACATGATGTACATAATGCCTTGGGCGTCGGAGCCTCCTCACAGTGCAATGCAGCTGGGGACTATTCGGGGTGAGGATCTGCAGAGGTCACATGCGTATCTCTGAGGGTGATCTTGCGCGTCTCTAGATGTCGATGACTCGCTGAGAGCATGATATTTCGGCCACGGCCAAGACACCGCGGGTCATGCGGAAGTCTTCGGTTGCAGGCACAACAGGAAGATAAGGATCCCGCAGTTGCCGGTCATCCTGATCGGATCATGGACCTGCACCCCGAATGGTATGGGGATTTCCGATTCGGGAATCCCCATCTCCGAGTCCGTGCTTGCTGTCACCCTCTTATCCTCGTGCTGAACTCTTATTCACTCTACTTCATTCAAGATCCAGATCCCCGCCGGAGGCTGAAAAACTACTCATGGAAGCCGTCACCCCATCACGTTTTGTGTATTCATTCGGAAATGTATTGTTTTCACCGTCTCCTGCGCATCCCCACCTTTCCTTAGGTTACACGATCTACAGCTCTTAGGAGCGGGGTGTACGGGTGTGTCATACAGTCAATCGCTTCGCTACAAGGTATGGAACGTTGAGACGCTTCTGTAACTAGGTGGGAGCGCGAGTCCGTCGGCAGCGCTGGCCTAGATCTTCCCACACCAAAAGCGGGCAAGCCTAACTACTGCTTGCTTACTGGTGGGCGGCCACCGGCGCCTCGAAAACCCAATGAACGTAGCAGTGAAGCTGTCATGGAGCGGAATGGGCGTGAGTTGTGGTCCACGAGGGGGGGATGAAGCCCTAGTTGCCGCATTTACCCCTCTCCTGCCAGCGCGCGGCGAATGTATCCGTAATTTTTGTAAGCAGGTCCCATTCTAAATGATAAGTGTCAGGAAGGGGGTTGGTCCGCGCGGTTGTCCTAATCCCAGTGTGTCGCACCCCCCGTTCCCTCCTCCTACCCCAGACCCTCCTGCTTTTTCGTGGCCCGCTGAACATCCTCGGTCCTTGCGTCATGAGTGAAGCAACCATCGACCAAAAAACGTGCATCAAACCGAGCCTCCCCATCGTCTCCAGTAATTTACTGACGCGTTCTCTCTTTTCCAGTCTGGAGGATGCCATGCTTAAGGCACTGCCATCTCTCTTTCCAAACCTCCTCGGAACGGCCAGAGGCCCCCGCGTCGAGTTCTACGATAAATTCCAGCGAGAAGCCGACGAGTACGACAGAGACTTTATGAAAAAATACGATGAAGACTTGAACTCCACCTTAATCTTCGTGAGCACTTTTTTCTTCCTTTCTCGATCGCGGTGTTAACCCGACTTTTCTGGCGAATAGGCTGGCCTGTTCTCCGCCGTCACCTCCGCTTTTATCATCGACGTCCAGACCAACCTACAACCCGATTACCAAGAAATGAGCTTCCAGCTCCTCAGGATTGTCGCCAGTGCATCGCTGGGGAGCATCCCAACTGGTGTCGATGCTGCCTTCCCCGAATGGAATGGCCCCGATCCAACCGTCGCCTACGTCCAAGCCATCCTTTACTCAAGTTTGGCCGCTTCCCTCCTTGCCGCTCTCATGGCCATGTTAGGCAAGCAGTGGCTCAGCCGATATGCCCGGGTAGATGTACATGGATCAATTGTCGATCGTGGCCGACAGCGGCAGCGCAAGATAAAGGGAATGTCCACTTGGTACTTCGACTTCGTCATGGAATCTCTGCCCCTCTTGCTCCAAGCCGCTCTTCTCCTCCTCGGGTATGCCCTCTCAACCTACCTGTTTTCCATGGACAGGGGTGTCTCTGCTGTCGTCATCGGTTTCGCGACATTCGGTCTTCTCCTTTACTTCCTCATTACCTCCGTCGCCACCGTCTCATATACTTGCCCGTTCCAAACTCCGTTCTCCCTCATCATTCGCTTCCTGATTGAGCGAACCAGGAAGTGGTTCCGTGATCTCTCCACCAAGAAACGGAAGTCCCCGGGAGCCCAGTATGGTGATTATACTGGACTACCCCTTGCCAATGGTGGGAACCCCGTTGGACACACCAAGTTGGACATGGAGCAGCCCCCCACGCTCTTCAAAAAGGACACCGATCGGCATGATTACGTGCTGGATTCCGATTGTATCGCTTGGATGTTCAAAATGTCTACCGATGCGGACGTCATCAAGGCTATCATGAAATTCATCCCCGAGGTCGTTTGGCACGCCGACATCCGCGCTATCCCACTGGAGAGGATCTATGACACCATAGTCGAATGCTTCGATTGTTCATCTGGACATCCTATGGTGGTCCAGAAATTTAGGGACGAGGCTTACCTTAGTGCCAAGGCCCTCGTCCATCTCGCCATCCAGCGCGATTGCATCGGCGATGAACCCGACACTTTTAAGGTCATCTCTAAGAAGCACCTACCCATGATTCCCCTGGAGGACTTCGATCGCGATCCCGACTTGACATCCACGCTCGGCATGATCGACTGTGTCTTTGGCAAGTGCGAACCAATCGGTTGGCAGGGCCTCTCTTTTACTCCTACACACCACGCGTGGATGGGTCACATCCTACTTTGCCGTGCATGGTATCTCAACCAAGGCCAACATACATCGCTGCCCGGCTACATCAAACAATTCATCCTCCAATCTTTTCGCATGAAACCTTCTCCTACTTCTATTGTTGCCGACTGTCTGTCTATGATCAGTCTGTTCCTCGGGATCCCACTGCAGATGGATGATTTGTTGACCATTGACAAGAGGCAGGTCGATATTCAATCCATTTTTCATTATTCAATCCTGACTCTAGTTTTTGGAGCTCTCGAGTCGCTGCTCGGACCGACGAAATCTATCAGAAGCTTGGCGAGGATTGCAAAATACTTACTTCCACTAATCACGACGTCATCGACCGGGCTCTGGAAGCCCTGGAGTTGATCTCTCATCTGCCTGGAGATAACGTAGCTTCGAAGAGTTACGAATTTCTCCATGTGGTCATGAGCACTCCCGAACCTTACCCCCAGAAGAAGTGGGAAGTGTGTCGTCTAGCCGTCCGTATTGCCTACAAGAACGACAAGTTCGTACCACGTGCCAGAGATCACTCGGAAACCGAGCACCTCCTCTCCTTCCTGATTGACTGCTTCCAATCGACCACCGTAAAAGATCAGAATCAGGATAAGTCGATCCAGTATGCCTTGTATGCGTTAGCCCGTACCGCTGATCCCGCCACCATTGCGACCCTCAAATCTCCCGACCCCAACAAGCCCTTGTTTGTTCAGGGCATTCAGAGTTTTTTCCATGAGGGCAGACCGTCCGACCTTCGCAAAGCCGCTCTCTTATTCCTTCCTCTCGTCTGCGATGGATGGTTCAGCACTCGTTCACCGATCAAGGGGCAGAAACAAATGGGACAATTTTGCAGGGATTGGGCTTCCGCTGTGGACAGCGTCGGCCAGACCCAGACACCCGACGTCAAGGAGGCCATTCTCACGGTCCTCCTCAAAATGATAAACTCTTCTCGCTGGTGCCGTCACATTGTCCCGAAGAATTGGGAGTTACTCCGAGATCTCACGCCGCTTCCAGACGATTTCCCGCTCCTTCTTAGTTGCATCAACAACCTAGAACTGATGAACGTGATCAAGACCATCGACAATCCTTTGGCGTTTGCGTGTTGGGCGGAAACTCTGTGGTTGAAGTACACAGAGCTGACTCCGGATGTGCGGGAGCAGCTGGAGGCAGTTACGAAGGAGACCGCGAAGAAGGAGCCGATACAACATTTTGAAACATCTCAGTCACGGATAGACAAGCATCTGTCCACCGTACGTTCAGAGTTGGGGAGGGCGGAGGAAACATTGAAGCTGCTTCCTACGTCGTCCGTTGATCCGGCTTACAAAGCTCTCGTGGATAAGGTCAGAAGTCTTGGAGGGGCTGTCAAGGCCTTGGAAGATATCAGGTTGGATAGGACCGCAACAGGTCCTAAAGCTTAATGGTTTGTAATATCTTCGTTACCTGCTGCACTTGACCGTTTGCTGAACCCACTCGCATGTGTCCCGTTTAGCTCTCTTCCCTACCCTGGTCTTCAATTCCCTCATCCATCTCCTCCCCGCCTCCGACTCCGCATACATGTACAACTATCATATCACCCCTATATACTTGGTCTCTCTCTTGTCCTTCATCTCACAGACCAACGGTATAAAGCGGTGGCTATGTATTTCGCATAGGTTTCCATGGTTATGGTTTATATACAAAGCTCACCTACTCGAGAAACGAATGTCCGAAGTCCAGAATCAACACCTCTCCCGAGGGGCGACCAACAACCAGATACCGGCCGTCCCACCGTGAGCTCGATATAGTCGAGTGTTCTACAAATCTCTCTGGTAGATAGAACACCGTCCGTCCGGCAACTTTAACCTCAATCCAAGGTGACCTCTTCTGATCCTTTCCAGCCCCATCGATATTGAAACGTGGCATGTTGGGGAATGTGTTGGATAATTCTACCGGGGATGAATTCAGGACCCCAAAGTCCCATCCCACAGGGTTCGAGCCTAAGAGCCAGACTCTCGAACCATCCACAGTGAGACCGTACGGCTGCCACTCCATAAGCTTTGCCTCTCCCACGACTTCCCCCGTCAAAGTCCAGGCTCGAATAGACTGGTCGTCCAAGAGGAAAACTTTAGACCCATCCCCCGATATTTTCAGGTCCAAAACTCTCGACCAAAATCTGCCGAACGTCCGGAGGGGCTCCCCCTTCTGTGCATCCCACACATGGATTTCCCCGGGTTCACCAACCCTCCAATCGTACCAAACAACGATCAGCTTTCCATCTATTTCCTGCATGTCCATCCTCCCCTTGGCCGGAGTTTTGAAGGATCCCTTGCAAAGCCCGGTCGAGAGATCCCACGTCCTCACGACCCCACCCGAATCGCTCGAGATGGCGATACCGTGCTCCGCTTGCAGGCTGACGGACCTTATCGGCACGGGTGCGAGTGGTCCGGACTCAAGATTTGGGCCTGCCAGAGACGTGCCTATCTGCCAGAACTTGACCGATTGATCCTGGGATGCTGTAATTAGGAAAGACGAGAAGGCGATGGAGGTGATGTCTTCGGTATGTGCAATGAAGCTCCCAACAAAGTGAGAAGCCGGTCCAGAAATGTCCCAAACGAAGACTTCGTTACTCGTAGCACAAGCCACGAGTTTTCCATCAGGGGAGAAACGACAGTGTTGGAACGTCGCGCTAGGGTCGGGAGTGCGAAGTTGGAATATCTCGGCTCCGGTTTTGGAGTCGTGAATAGTGGCAGCTGATGAGATGAAACGAGTACCGTCCGGGGAGAAGGCGACGTCAAGGCCGTGCGAAGATCCGATTTGTTGACCATCGATATTCCACTGCCTCACCTCACCATTCTCGGACGCGGATATGATATGCTGGGGGTCTGTTGGAGAGAAGCTGACCGTAGTTACCCCATCGTGCCGCAGTGTAACGGGAAGTAACGTTCCTGTGGGAATGCCCCATAAATGAATCGTGCCGTCCCAAGATCCCGACGCGACCGTGGTGAGGTCCGATGAAATGGATACCGACGAAATGGAAGAGGATTGGTCAGGGAAAGTTTTGGTGACCCCGCCAGTCTGTATGTCCCAGAGTTTTATTGTCTTATCATCACTTCCGGAAACCAGTAACTTTCCACACGGGGAGAAGGCGAGGGATCTCACCCAATCGGTGTGCCCGGAAAGAGTACCTGCCCAGCTTCCCGTTATTGCGTCGAGGAATTTGATGTCATGGTGTTCCAGACCAACTGCAATGATGTCCTTTCCACGTGCAAGGGCTGTCGGGATATAGTCGAAGGAAATTGTGCGGGAACACATTCCCCACCCAGTTGGGAGTCCCACAACAACCTCTACCTCTCGTGAGAGCTCTTCGTAGTAGCACTTGCGGAGCCAAGATGACGAAGGGGAGAGTGGCAAAGCGGAATGATAAATGTGGGAGGGGGAGTCACGGATTATGTCGAAATACTCCAGGATAAAGTGATGGCTGTCATCCGCCCACGCGCGGGTGGAACCTGCCTAAACGAGACATGAACGTTCTGAACACGGGTTTCATCGGCGATCGTTTGCAACTCACCGAAGTATACCGTTGACGAATATAATTGATTGCATATACACCAGCATCAAGTTTTCCCATGAGGCTGAGGACCTCAATCCAGAACAGTAAACGGGTTGTGAAGAACTCGTCGACTGCCTTGCACACTTCCTCACCAGGGCCGCTGCTAGGGCTCATCATGAGGTGATTCGCCCAGAAGCGACAGGCATACTCCAATGCACTCCCGATGTAGGTAGTCCTTCGTTCAGGGAGATCTTTAATCTCGCTCAGAAGGACATGGTCGTCCAGCTGGCAGATGTTCCTCTTCAGCTCTCTCTTCATCACGTCGAGACATGAGAGCAGGATCTCTCTGTGATGGATTGGAGGGTCTATGAAGAATTGTTTGTCCGTGCATCTTGATGGGTCCGTGAGGAAGGCAGGGAAGGACTTATGGAAGATGCGGACCGGATCTTCCAGGCTGTCTGGGATGAGGAGGAGAGAGTGGAGGTTGCGTAGAGTGCTGTATATCCTGGATGGTGTGCCACAGTTCCTGAGCAGGTCTGAGAGCGTGTTTATTGAGAGTGGATTGAGGACGAGTAGCACTGCCCCGACCACCGGTTTGAAATGCGAACGAGAGTCCTTATCTCCATCACGGAGAGCTTGTTCCAGGACTTGAGTGTAGAGGAAATCAATGCCTGACTTCCCTTCATGGGAAGTGCCTGGTGGAGGCGAGGTGATGAGAGAAAGCCTCTCGTTGGGTGGGTGATCCGGGGACCCAACAAATTTGACGACCGTTGAAGCGTAGATGAAAAAGCCAGCTGCCTCCTTGCAGAGGATGTCTATATCCTGCGGACTTGGCCAATCCTCTGTGAAACTGTAGTTGCTCCGGTTTTTGACGATGTCCGACAACCGAGCCTTCAAGAAGAGCTTAATATCGTTGTCCACCAAAGAGCCTTTGACCTCGTGGAGTCTGAGCACGACTGTGTGGGGCCGAAGTGACTCCAAACGAAATCCGGAACGAATCCGAGGCTCGGGCCTTCCGGTGATGAAGAATTTGACCAAGGGGATTTTGTCGATGTAGCGGGAAAGCACGGAGAGAATCGCCGATGCTGGTTCCTCGTCGAGACACTCGTCCAGGGCATCAACGATGATGAGAGTCTGAGTTTGTGTCGCCTGGAGCGGCGCAACGATGAGTCTCTCCATTTGAGAACAGAGGGACTCCCGACCAACGTCAGGGCTTGCCCTCAAGACTGGAAGCAACTCCCGCCGGAAGAACGGATATTGGTGAGCGAGCTGGAAGGCGAGGGTGGGGAAAATAGACCGAAGGCTGCTCCTATCGGCGGAATCCCGCGAACAGAAGAAGCTCGCTCCGAGCTTGCCGTTCGCAAAGCTCACCTCCGCGAACGTTTGGGCGATAGCTGACTTCCCAGTCCCAGCGAGGCCATTGAGCCAGAACACCCGCTTGTTCTCCTCGCCGTTCAACCAGTTCTCAAGCCGGAAGAGAACATCTCTCCTGGTCCCCCTCATGCACCCCTGCCTGTCTCCATAGAGATATCCGGCGTCAGTGACGTGATGCATGTTGTTGAGGAGGGCAAGATCCGCTCTATCCTGTTGGCCAATTACTATACGCAGGCCGATAGTTGGGATGAAGGACTCACGATTAACTGATGGGCAGTGTCGTAGCTGCTTCGTTGTAAGGAATTCTGAGACAATGTCAGACGGGATAAGAGCGAGTCCATTGGGAGCGCAAACCTGATATTCCAACATGGCCTCAAAAATGACACCCACCAGATCGCTGAGCCTTTGCGCGTTTTCGGTATCGTTTAAGAATTGTGGTATATCCTTTTGAGCTGCCATTGGATCCAGAGCTTTCTGGACATTTTTTAAGCTCCTAATGATCACCGCACGTCAGTCTCAGCTCCCGATCCTGGAGAGGGTGGCTTACCGTGCCAGTTTCTTTCTCCTCACTTCCTCCTCCTCAGAACCGGGTGTACAGAGCGATTCAACAAGCGCTTCGATCCGGGATCTCAGGGACTCTATTGTTTGGTTGTTGACCGTTGTTTGCTGGGAGAACTGTGAGCATCACGGATAGAGCGAACGATGGTGGACCGTACCTCGCAACTGTCAAGGATATTACAAAGCGCCACTACAACAGATTTAAGCAGGGGGAAGGTATTCGAAGCTCTTTCCACCACGGGGAGGAGCAATCCGGCCGCAAGATTCGCAGTGGGTTCCCAGGTCGATTTGTCCTCGGGTGCGGCGGCATCGCCACGGTCATGATCGAGGGACGAAGAAACTGTACTCTCAACCTCCGCATGTGGATATGGATTACCCTGGCTGGTTTCTCCCCTCCCAACTACTACTTGCGGAGTTGGATTACCTTCTCCATCGATCCTACTGTCTTCTCCCCTAACCCTGCCCTCCATCACGCCAGGATCTGGTCGCGGGGATAAGGGGCCGGATGTCTCGTCGCTGAGGTTGGTCCCCGACCTGTCTTCGGATTTTGACATTCGCTTCATTTTCTTCCGAAGCTTAGAAAAAGAGGCTCGGAAAGACATATTTTTGCAGGGGCGGTGTGGAAGGGTGGGTGTAGATGGCGATGCGATAGGATGCTAGTCCGACACGTGGTTCCCATTCCGTTCGGGCAAGCGCTAAGAAGCGCTCAGCTTGTCCTATGGGTATCCTCGAGAATGTCAGATCGCTCCCCATCCATGTGTATCCTCCAGGCACCTTCTCCCTCACCTTCGGACATCTCGTGGTCATCCTGGCTAGCTTGAATGGCTCTGCCCACACTCTTCACCTGAGTGCTTCCCCGTCCATATTAGCCCATTCTGTCGTTCTCCGTATAGACAGTACGCTCAACAAAACTGCTTCCTGATGACCCTTCCGACGAGTATTCGGCCCAGAATAATGTGCGGTTCAGCCGCCACCGCCCCAGATTTCCTCAATTCGGTTATTCGTCGTTAAGTAACAAACCGTAACACCCTCGAGTTTTGTTCACATTCAAATTTCACCAGCTGACCACTCGCGAACCTGCCGGACAATATCTAATCCAAGCCCCCTGTGCAACGATCGATATGATCTGAGTTTGCCGGGCGATGATGCATATGCATTGATGCATTGATGTCCGGCGTTGTGTCTGGGACCCTCCAGTCTTTAATCTTTATGTTCGGCAACCGGACTGTTCCTTGGTACAACGTTAACCTCCCGACATCGGGTGACTGAAACCGGGGTAATCCGATGGAGTTTGGCTCAGGTTTTCTTCCACCCCTTGTTCAGAGCGCTTAGTCATTTACGGGTCTACTGGGGTGGAACCTGGTGGAATCCGTGCCCGGCTCCTCGACGGATACGACTCAACGCACGTCCGATGAAGCAAGACTTAGTCTGTCGCCCCGAGCTCGTTCTTTCACGTGGAGGTAATTATACCTGTATTACACATTGCGCAAGCACAGGACACTTCACCCTCCCGAATCTTAAGGGCTGTAGAGTTGGCGTGCAGAGACGGGGCTCAATCCATCGACATCACGCATCACATGGTTTGCTGAACAACACGACTATGCATCCCCTTGAGTCAGGGTCGTCGTACAGGGGCAAGCCCCAGGATCCGGTTCGCCTCTCCTGGATATCGATCCGGCCAATAGGGACGTTCGACGAGTTGGATGCGATGAGCGGGGCCGTGGGCCAATCACGACCAATTGTCTCTTTTATGTATAGAAAACGAGGGATCAAGGGAGTGAACGTTGGCAAAGTTAAAGCACCAATCCGAACATCTTGAGTTGATTCCGTGGGAGTGGTTCAGCCAGGTCAACTCTGCTTTGATAAAACATCCCAACGCCTCCGGTCCCGACTTCGCTTCTTACGCTCTCATTGGCAAGAGAACACGTCCTCAAGGCCTCATCAACGAACCCTTCGCAGTCATCGAATTCAACCCCAGCCTGTTCAAAACCAGCCCGAACTTTCGGCGTGCAAGAACTCCAATGCTGCGATACCGAATCCTGGGCATTTGACAAATTTCACTCTATCTGCGACGTGGTGTTCTGTTTCTTGCGGGGAAAGGATACTGTGTGCTGCCGAACAAGAAACCGAACGGTCCCGAGGACGGAGGGGATGGTTCAACGGAGCTTTGGTTTTTTAATCACTCTGGGTGGCGATACTTGTGCGTCCGTGCCGACCTCGAACATCCTCCTAAATGTGGAAGAGGTCGATACCGGGGATAGGTTAAAGGGGTTCAAGAACGGGGTCGAAAGGACGTCTCGGTCGGTATGTCGTTCATTCATCTCCCCGTCTGCTGGTTATCTGAATCTCGTAGTTATAGGTGAAGGGTTTGTAGCTTCGAACGCCCATTTCGTTCGACAGACACACAATCACTCAGTCTGTCGTTATATGTCATGATGATCCTCGTCTTTCTGCAGAACCAGAGTCATCGTGGGCCCGCAGTGATACGAGGGGCCACAAACACACTCGCGATCAAGACCCTCGAGGATGCCGCAAATGCCGAACATTCGTCGAAGACTAAGCACCCCTGTCAAACTTCGAAAGAGAAAGAAACTTACGAACCCCGATGCAGAAGCGTATGATTCCACTCGACAGGGATATCGTTGTTTAGATCCCAGATTGCGGATGTCACGTCTTTCGTACTGCGCTTGACACAGTGTTCGCATGGATTCCGCGCGTCTGAGTGCGAGTCCTCGTGCGCATGCTCTTAGCCCGACCAACGTTCGCGATCGGGATCCTGACGTGTAAGGGTGGACCGGAGTGGTATCCAGACCGAGAGTTCCTCCTCTCGTATATAGATGTTTTGTGAACTATATGGAACAAAGATATACGTCCTATCAAATACCAACCGTGTAGACAAATGGCACGAATCCGAAAGCGCGACCCCCGATGTTAATCATCCCACAACGCCCTCGCAGACTTTGTAAACCCCTCACGCAACCGAAGAACTACTCCTTCTTTATCCGTGCTCTCTACCCTGGATGGTCCCGATCCGGTGTTCCACCCCAAGTAGTGGTAAATAAGAACCACCTGGGCACAGGGCGGAGAGAGAACTGGGAGATGACCCGGAGGTCTCAAAATTACATCTTTGCATTTGTGAATCCCGGAGTCGGACCCAGGTCTTGGAGCGGCTGACCATAATGAGCGGTCCAAAAAGCCGCGCCGACTCTAGCGTCACTTTACCCCCATACGTGCCAGTCTTGGGCCAATTCTGTCGCCACAAGAAAGAGACCAAACCGGTACCCAAATTTATATTTTTCCGGTTTCGCATCAGACAAGGATCACCCTGTTGGGCGTGAGCTGCATGTCTCTCCTTCGTTTTTGAAGGAGCCCTGGCAATGACCGGTCAAGGGACACAGGTCTCCACTATCCCAGCCAGGTAACTTGAGGTGGTGTTGCCTTCCTCGAACTGCGGGCCGATGGGTTCAACGGGCTCAGAGATGAAGCTCAGTAAAAAGTCTGGTCAGGCGGCGTCGAGATCGGGCGACGCTGGCCATTCAATAGACTCGGCTTCGCCCGCCACTGACCAAAATTGACCAAATGGACTTATTTTTAACGGTTTAAGGGTTCGAATCGATACCCTCGACCATCATTGATAGTAATCTGGTTGTAACGAACGGGGTCAACGATGGTCAGTATCGGTCAATATCAATCAGTGATAGTCGATTTGTATATATGGCCCGCGTGCAGCCCAGAATCGCTTGCGGTCAACGTACGTCAATCACGGGCAATAACAGTCAATTCTCGTCTACCCCAATGTCGAGTACAGTACGTATAGCGCTATGTAATAATACAATTGATCCTACCTCTCACCACGTCACACCCCTCCTGCCTTGTGATTTCCTACTTCTGGATCTCGGGGAAAGCGAATGTAAGTGCTATGCGTAATTGGGAAGACAGCAGTTGTGACGTAGCTTTGATACAGCACGATTTTCCCCGGCTTGGTCCCCGAGTACCTGAAACAGCGTGAGGCAGTGGGCGAGATAAGATAAGATGCCCAAACGTACCTTCCTCTACGACTTCCCTCTCCCCTACCCGCTCTTCAAAATACAATATTATGTACACCACGTAAATATCAGCGTGAACAATTCCGAGTTTTCCGGCCACTCACGGTGTGAATGAATGGAAGAGGCGACTACTTCCCATTCGCTCCCAACGGTTTGCTCCAAGCCCGGGGTGGTATCCTGTCAAGTAGCCAAGGTTATGAACGCGGTATGGCCACCTGTAGACAGAAGTGAGCTGGGTGAGAGCGATTGAGAGTGGAAGATGGGAGACTCGCAAACTACGGCAGCGGTGGAGGCGGTTTCGGTACAAGGGGCGCTTGAGGGAAAAGCGGAAGTTGGTTCAATTTATGCGAGGTCCGGATGTCCCCAAAAATCGGCTCTATCGGAATGGGGTTATCGGAATGGGGTCGAACTTCTTTCGAATAGTGCATGCGAACGCAGGGTGGGCCGAACTCGATCCCAGTAGTTCGTTGGACACGGATTGTGACTTCGCTAGACGTGTTTTTTGAAGAAGAAAAAGGCCAGAGATGGTATCGGCACATTGTTTGCAGTACTTAACACCAATAGAGCTTTGGCGCGCGCATCTCTTCGAGTTACAAGGCGGAAGGCCAAGCGAGCGGATTGGGACTTAGAGAATTTTTGTCGAGTTCAACCACACACCAAACTTGCGAAGCATCAGAAGGACATTGGGGCTTTATTGAAACACATCCTCTAATTTTCGGAGATCACTCATCCGGGTTCGACTGGGTTCGACTGGTGTTGCCCAGCCTGGGCACCATCGCCCCAATTTGATGATGATCGATGCTGGCTGACCGATTTTTTACTGGGGATGAAGGGTGAGGATTCGCGTTTGAGTTTGTTGAAGGGACAGTGCTCCACCAGAACCTTACAAGCTCATCCTCAGACGCCGAAACAGCGGAGGGAGGGGTGAATATGGTATCTTCAGCGTGCCTAGTAAGCAGTCCTCCAAGGTGGTGGCAGGGGTACGAGTCAATGGTGTACCGAACATAGGCGATGCCACCAGCAGCGTTGGAATTGATTGCTACCCAATTGAAGTTCAACGTTCAGCGGGCGTCGCTCCTGAATCCGAGCCTTGAATCGCAGCACCAGGTCCTCTCCACCAAACGAAGCGAATCCCAACTTGGGAGTAAGCGGCAGAATGAATAGGCCTCACATCGTCATGTATAAAGGGCTGATCTAGCGACCGTCTAGCAGCTGCGTAGTCCCGATATCAGATGCGGGAATGAGAGGCTGGAAGTTTGCGGGGGAAAGGTTGACGGTGTTGGCATCGTTTTCGGAAATAAAGCAGTTTGCAGATAACTGATAATTTATGATTGCACCGCGGGGTCCTTGACCAGTTCACCAAGCTTGTCCAGGCCTCTGACCTTGTTAGAAAGCTCTAGCAGCGGTTGCAATTCTCGGTGTTGGAGTGGGTGGGACTATCGTTGACTGTCTCCCCCTCTCGTTGATCTCGTTCACAGCACCAGGGTCGACAGCTTTCAAGGGCTGTTTTCGTCCGGGTGTTATCAGGAACAGTTTGGTTGCGTTGTCCGCCAGGCGGAGATCGAAAGCGACACGGATCAAATTTGCGGACTCAAGCCTTGAGCCTGAACGTCGTGGACGCAATATCATCAACTTGACCTTTTCCCCTCCACATTCTTCCCTTCTCGGTCTTGGTCCACTTTCCACCACGCTTCTATGGCATCGTTGCAAAGCCACTGTGCCGACTTTCTTTCAATCGCCATCTCCATTACTGTTCCCGTTTGGCTGTTTTCCAGCGCTCGACTTCCGTCGCATTTTCAAGAATCCCGGAAGAGCGTGCCACCCCTGGGCCACTACGGGTGGTTGTTTGGTTGAAGGATGCTCTACTTGGGATCCCCATTCGATACTCTCCGGCGTCACGAGTAAACCGCGAGGCGAATACCCAACCTAGCCGTAAGCGGGCTCTCCCTCCTCTCTTTTGTTGTCGTCCAGATGCTGAACGCCACTCGTAGTTCGGGGCCAACGCAGTTGCCGTCATAGAACCAATAGACACCGGTCCGAAGCCTTCTAACTTCACTGGTCCTGCCCGCTTCGAGGACAGACGAGCCGGATCCCATCGGTCGGCCTTTTCCTGAAATTAAGCTCGGCCCCGGTGTGCGCTAGGCATTGTTTTGCATCCCCTGTATACAAGGGTCTGAAGTCATCCAGTTATGCACAATCGATTCCCCGCTCCAAACAAAGCCGGAGGGGTTGAAGACCGGGAACGGTATTGATGACGTTTGGCACCCCTTCATCTGTGGTTGGCAGAGCGGGGGTTGTGGGAACAATGCGGTTGTAGATGACGGTGCATAATTTGTCGGTCTGGGGAAAGGGGTAGAGTCGCGACGGCTGCTCGTGGCGTTGAGCTTGACTGCGAACACTCTACCCGAACCCCCTTCGCCAGCGTATCCAAACCGCTCGTCCATACAACGCGCACGACATGGGTCCAACCAGAGAAAACCTTCCTCCGTAACACCCTTGCTTGCTTCGTATGTCGACAGAAACATGGTCCTTCGATGCTTGGCTTCAATGCTTGGCTCCGTTTTGGGGGCCCTCGGCACACCCTCAAGTGGGCAGTTGTGCATTCACGCATCACAAACAGTTCATCGTCCTTGGTGGGGTACTTCAACGTTGTCAACCACCGTCTTCACTCTCCAGTACGTTCCGCCTACTTTCACTCACTTAACCTGTCTCACCTCGTCCTTCGCTCATCTCATCACAGTCCTGGGGGTAAGGATCGAACGAACATTACGTTCACCGATCCCTCCCATCCTCCCTCTCGCCACACTGAATAGTCCCGCTTGTCCGTAGTCCGTTGGAAGCGAGGATCCTGCACGGTTCTGCGCGGTCTTGTGGCACACCCCTTACGAACGAATTCGCATGCGGCGAGTCTGTCGAATTGCGGGTGGAGGACAATCCGGGGTGACTCAACACCGAGAGACCCGGATGTCCATCACACAGAATTGCGGTTTCCTGCAGCGGGTTTGTATGCGTGGAGGTGTCGCCGACGCTTTTAACTGTACCTAGACGAGGTCTGGCGAATGCATTAATGCTGGTGTATCTCAATGCACGTATATTACTCATAAAATTTTGTCGCTAAAACCTGCCGTACGGGCGAACTCGTGACGAGTAGCCTCAGATCCGCGAAAAAGCCACTTCTGAATACCGTACATCCAACACACCCCATCCCCACGAAACGGCCATTTCTGGTCGCCCGTCTCACTATACGTATTCAGAACCCACCCGGAACTACCAGGGCGAGATAAGATACATGATGTACATAATGCCTTGGGCGACCATCCTCATGGTGGAATGTAGCTGAGGGCTATTCGGGGTGAGGATCTATACAGGTCACAGGCGTCTCTCTGAGGGTGATCTTGCGCATCTCTGGATGTCGATGATTCACTGATAAGACGACACTTTGGCTGCGGCCAAGACACCGCAGGTCATGTGAATGTCTTCATCATCAGCCTTCATCACCAGATCGCAGTCGCAGGCCCAGTGGGGATATAGGGATGCCGCAGCCGCCGGTCATCCTGATCGGATCATGGACCTGCACCCCGAACGGTATGGGGAATCCCCACCTTCTCCGTGCTTGCTGTCACCCTCTTATCCTCGTGCTGAGCCCTTATTCACGCCACTTCATTCAAGACCCTGGTCCCCACCGGAGGCTGAAAACCTGCTCATGGAAGCCGTCACCTCCATCAAGTCTTGTATACTCATTCGGAAATGTGTTGTTTCCACCTGTCTCCTACCCATCCTCGCCTTCCCTTAGGTTGCACAATCTACAACTCGTAGGAACGGGTACACAGGTACGTCATGCAGTCGATCGCTTCGCTACAAGGTATGGAACGTTGAGACGCTTCTGTGACCAGGTGGGAGTGCGAGTTCATCGGCAGCGCTGGCCTAGATCTTCCCACACCGGAAGCGGGTAAACCTAACTGCTGGTTGCTTACTGGCGGGCGGCCACGGGCGCCTCGAAATCCCAATGAACGTAGCAGTGAAGCTGTCATGGAACGAAATGGGCGTGAGTTGTGGTCCATGAGGGGGGGGGATGAAGCCCTAGTTGCCGCTTTTACCCCTCTCCTGCCAGCGCGCGGCGAGCGTATCCGTAATTTTTGCAAGCAGGTCCCATTCTAAATGATAAGTGTCAGGAGGGGGGTTAACCCACACAGTTGACCTAATCGCTAGTACTGCACTCCCCGTCTCCCCCCGTCCCCCCCTTCCCCTCGGACCCTCTTGCTCCTCCGTGGCCCACTGAACATCCTCAGTTCATACGCTATGAGCGAAGCAACCATCGACCCAAAAGCGTGCGTCTAATCGAGTCCTTCCTTCGTCTCCAGGCATTTGTTGACGCGTTTTTTTTTTCCAGTCTGGAGGATGCCATGCTTAAGGCACTCCCATCTCTCTTTCCAAACCTCCTCGGGACGGCCAGCAGCTCCCGCGCCGAGTTTTACGATAAGTTCCAACGAGAAGCCGACGAGTACGATAACGACTTCATGAAAAAATACGACGAAGATTTGAACTCCACCTTGATCTTCGTGAGCACCTTTTTTCTTCCTTTTCGCATCCGCCTCGATCGCGGCGTTAACCCGGCTTTTCTGGGGTGTAGGCCGGTCTGTTCTCCGCCGTTACATCCGCTTTTATCATCGACGTCCAGACCAACCTACAACCCGATTACCAAGAAATGAGCTTCCAGCTTCTCAGGATTGTCGCCAGTGCATCGCTGGGGAACATCCCAACTGGTGCCGATGCTGCCTTCCCCCAATGGAATGGCCCCGATCCAACCGTCGCCTACGTCCAAGCCATCCTATACTCAAGTTTGGCCGCTTCCCTCCTTGCCGCGTTCATGGCCATGCTAGGCAAGCAGTGGCTCAGCCGATACGCCCAGGTAGATATGCACGGATCAATCGTCGATCGTAGCCGACACCGGCAGCGCAAGATAAATGGAATGACCACCTGGTACTTCGACTTCGTCATGGAATCTTTACCCCTCTTGCTCCAAGCCGCTCTCCTCCTCCTCGGGTATGCCCTCTCCTCCTACCTGTTTTCCATGGATAAGGGTGCCTCTGGTGTCGTCATCGGTTTCGCGACATTCGGTCTTCTCTTTTACTTCCTCATTACTTCCGCCGCAACTTTCTCGTATAATTGCCCATTCCAAACTCCATTCTCCCTCATCATTCGCTCCCTGATTCGCTTAGATGACGAACATACAAGGTATCTCAAGCGAACCGGGAAATGGTTTCGCCGCAATCTCTTCACCAAGAGACGGAAGTCCCCGGGAATCAAACATGACGATTATACTGGACCACCCCTTGCCAATGCTGGGAACCCCGTTGGCTACATCGAGTTGGACATGGAGCCCCCCACGCTCTTCAAAAAGGACACCGATTGGGATGGCTACGTGCTGGATTCCGATTGTATCGCTTGGATGTTCAAAATGTCTACCGATGCGGACGTCATCATGGCTATCATGAAGTTCGTCCCCGAGGTTGTTTGGCACACCGATATCCGCACTACCCCACTGGAGAAGATCTACGATACCGTGGTGGAATGCCTCGATCGTTCGCCTGGACATCCCATAGTGATCCAGAAATTTAGGGACAAGGCTTACCTCAGCGCCAAGGCCCTCCTCCATCTCGCCATCCAGCGCAAGTGCATCGGCGAAGAACTCGACACTTTTAAGGTCATCTTCGACAAACACATACCCATGAGTCCCTTGAAGGACTTCGATCGCGACCCCGACTTGACGTCCACGCTCGGTATGATTGACTGCGTTTTTGGCAATTCCGGATCCATGCGTTGGGATGACCTCTCCTTCACTCCTACGCACCACGCGTGGATGGGCCACATTCTACTTTACCGTGCCTGGTATGTCCTCAAGGAAGACAAATGTACATCGTTGCCCAGCGACATCAAACAATTTATCCTCCATTCTTTTCGCCTGGAACCTCCTCCTCCCACTCCCATCATCGCTGACTGTTTGTTTATGATTACTTTACTCCTCGAGATCCCCGTGCATAGGGACGATTTGTCAACAGTTGACAAGAGGTGAGTTGACACCCGATGCGCTCTCCGCTATTTGATACTGACTCCATATTTCAAAGCTCCCAAATCGATGCTCGAATCAGGGGAATCTATCAGAAGCTCGGTAAAACTTTTGAAAACCTCTCTCCCACCAATGATACCGTCATCGAACGCGCTCTGGAGGCCCTGGAGTTGATCTCTCATCTACACAAAGACCAAGTGGCCTCGGAGAGTTACGATTTATTCCGTGTGGTCGTGGGCACTTCCGCTCCTGGAACTCACTCCCCGGAGAAGTGGAGAGTGTCCCGTCTAGCCATCCATGGTGCCTACAAGGGAGACGGGTTCGCCCCACAGGTCAAAGAGCACCAGGTCGAAGCACACCAGTTCAAAGACACCCAGTATATCCTCGCCTTCCTAGACCAATGCTTCGAGCTGGCCACGGTAAAATGTCAGAACCAGGATGAGCCGATCCGAAATGCCTTGTGCGCGCTAGTCTCCGATCCCGCCGCCATCGAAACCCTCGAACGCTTCGATCCCACCAAGCCCTCGTTCGTTCGAGGCATTCAACATGCCTTCCATTGCGACAGACCGCCCCACCTTCACAAAGCTGCTCTCTTATTCCTCCCCCTCATCTGCGACAAATGGTTCAACACTCGTTCACCGATCATGGGGTCGACACAAATGAGAAAATTTTGCATGGATTGGGCTTGCGCCGTGGACGGCGTTGACAAGACACCCGACGTCAAGGTGGCCATTCTGACGGTTCTCCTCAAAATGATTAACTCTCCTCGCTGGTGCCCTCACATCGTCCCGAGGGATTGGGAGCTACTCCGAGATCTCACGTCGCTTCCGGACGATTTCCCGCCCCTTCTTAGTTGCATCGACAACCCAAAATTGTTGAACGTGATCAAGTCCGTCGACAATCCTATGGCGGTCGCGCATTGGGTGGCAACTTTGTGGTTGAAATACGCAGAGCTGACTACGGATGTGCGGACGCAGTTGGAGGCGGTTACCATGGAGATCGCGCAGAATGAGCGGAAGCAATATTTTGATACATCTCAGTCGCGCATAGGCGAGTATCTGTCCATCATAGGTTCAGAGTTGAAGAAGGCGAAGGAAGCGTTGGTGCACTATCCCACGCTGTCCATTGATCCGGCTGCCATCGCTCTCAAGAGTAAGGTCGGGAGTCTTCAACGGGCTGCCAAAGCCTTGGACGCTATCAAGCAGGGTAGATCCGTGACAAGTCCTTAAAGCCTTAAGTTTGATAGTTTGTAACCTCTCTGGTATCGCTACTGCACTTGACCGTTTACTAAACCCGCTCCTATGTATCCCGTTCAGTACTTCTCTCTGTTCCTTACTCTGATTTTCACTCTCCCCATTCATCCCCCGCCTCCGACCCCGCATACATGTACAATGATCACACCTCCCCTATACTTAGCCTTTCACTCGTCTTCCTGTCTCACAAGCGGTTATGTATTTCGTATAGATTCCCATGATTATGATGTATATACAAAGCACCCCAACTCGAGACACACACGACTGAAGTCCAGGATCAGCACACTCCCAGAAGGGTGACCAACAACCAAATACTGGCCATCCCACCGAGAGTTCGTTTTAGTTGAGTGCTCCACGAATCTCTTGGGTAGATAGAACACCGGCTGTCCGGTGATTTCAACCTCAATCCAAGATGACCCCTTCCGATCCTTTCCAGCCCCATCGAGATTGAAACGTGGTATATTGGGGAACGTGTTGGGTAATGGGACCGGGGATGAATCCGGAATCCCAAAGTCCCATCCCACAGGGTCCGAGCCTGAGAGCCAGACTCTCGAACCGTCCACAATGAGACCGTACGGCTGGCTCTCCGCAAGCGTTACCTCTCCCGTGGCCTCCCCCGTCAAAGTCCAGGCTCGAATAGACTGGTCGTCCAAGAGAAAAACTTTAGACCCATCCCCCGATATTTTTAGGTCCAAAACTCTCGACCAAAATCTGCCGAACGTCCGGAGGGGCTCCCCCTTCTGTGCATCCCACACATGGATTTCCCCGGGTTCGCCAATCCTCCAATCGTACCAAACAACGATCAGCTTTCCATCTATTTCCTGCATGTCGATCCTCCCCTTGGCCGGGGTTTTGAAGGATCCCTTGCAAAGCCCGGTCGAGAGATCCCAGGTCCTCACGACTCCACCCGAATCGCTCGAGATGGCAATGCCGTGCTCCGCTTGCAGGCTGACGGACCTTATCGGCACGGGTGCGAGTGGTCCGGACTCAATATTTGGGCCTGCCAGAGAGGTGCCTATCTGCCAGAACTTGACCGATTGGTCCTGGGATGCTGTGATTAGGAAAGAGGAGAAGACGAGGGAGGTGATGTCTTCGGTATGTGCAACGAAGCTCCCAACAAAGTGAGAAGCCAGGCCAGAAATGTCCCAAAGGAAGACTTCGTTACTCGTAGCACAAGCTACGAAATTGCCATCAGGGGAGAAACGACAGTGTTGGAACGTCGTGCTAGTGTCGGGAGTGCGAAATTGGAATATCTCGGCTCCGGTTTCGGAGTCGTGAATAGTGGCAGCTGATGAAATGAAACGAGTACCGTCCAGAGAGAAGGCGACGTCGTAGCCGTACGAAGATCCGATTTGTTGACCACCGATATTCCACTGCCTCACGTCACCGCTCTCGGATGCGGATATGATGTGCCGGGGGTTTGTTGGAGAGAAGCTGACCGTAGTTACTTTACGATCATGCTGCAGTGTATCGGGAAGTAACGTTCCAGTGGAAATGTCCCATAGATGGATCGTGCCGTCCCAAGATCCTGATGCGACCGTGGTGAGGTCTGCTGAAACGGACACCGATGAAATGGAAGAGGAATGGTCATGGAAAGTCTTGATGACCCCGCCAGTCTGCACGTCCCAGAGTTTCACGGTCCCGTCATCGCTTCCGGAAACCAGTAACTTTCCACACGGGGAGAAGGCGAGGGATCTCACCCAATCGGTGTGCCCGGAAAGAGTACCTGCCCAGCTTCCCGTTATCGCATCGAGGAACACGATATCATGATGTTCCAAACCGGCTGCGATGATGTCCTTTCCATGTGCAAGGGCCATTGGCATGTACTCGAGGGAAATTGTGCGGGAACACGTTCCCCACCCAGTTGGGAGTCCCGCAACAACCTTTACCTC